>Ga0302294_10000575_pt1 | contig 11130 bp, 9 predicted proteins | sample III_Fen_N2_3_FD_194550 | JGI IMG/M metagenome (GOLD analysis project Ga0302294, IMG submission 194550) | Peat permafrost microbial communities from Stordalen Mire near Abisko, Sweden - III_Fen_N2_3 | ecosystem: Environmental > Terrestrial > Soil > Wetlands > Permafrost | place: Sweden: Abisko...
TCATGCCATCCTTTTGGGAAGCGACCTGCAACTTTCGAATTTCGCTTTTGTGCGCCAGCAGCTTTCGCGTACGGAAGGGGTCTCTGTTATAGATGTTACCCTTCTCGTATGGGCTAATATGCATACCGATAATGAACAGCTCGCCGTTTTTCACCTGCGCGTAGCTGTCCTTTAGATTGCAAGCGCCATTGCGAAGCGATTTCACCTCGGTGCCAAAAAGTTCGATGCCGCACTCGAGTGTTTCCTCGATAAAGTAATCGTGACGCGCTTTTCGGTTCTGCGCAACAGGCTTTACGCCGCGTTTTACGGGCATTGGATCAGCCCTCTCACTTTCCGACGGAAAATAATATATTATTTTACAATCATTCTAATCGGTTTTGGCTTACGAAGTCAAGTGTCTTTGCAGCGTATGTTACCGACGTTGACTGTCCATTTCCGTCTCGATTTCTGGGTGGTATCTACTACCGAAAAAAGCGGCGCACCGCACTGGCACGCCGCATATGGTTCGCTCGGCCGACCTTATAATACGGTCAGTATCAGCGCAAGCACACCGACGATGCTCGCGAGGATGATCGTCAGTTTCTGCAATTTCGCCTCACGGCTGGCAGCCTTGCCCTTCGTGGTAAAGGAAGTCGTATCCCCGCCGAAAGAGGCGCCAAGACCAGAACTCTTCGTCTTCTGCAACAGAACGACGACGACGAGCAGAATCGAGATCAGCATCAGCGCGATGCGGAAGATAAACGCTATGGTACTCATTGTGACAATTCCTCCAATTTTATCTCCTAGCCGCGCGGTTTTACTGCCGCGACCGGAGCAATCAGTAATATTGCGCTTATGCCGCTGGAATCCAGCGCCCAAGCCTAGTGATTATAACATGCACCAGACTTGAATGCAAGCCTCAATGCGGTCAGAAACGAGCCAAATTACGGACAATTAGCCGCCGAAATCAGCCGACAATCAGCGTCTTTCCGGTCATCCCTTCCGGCACCGGCAGCCCAAGCAGCTGCAGCAGCGTCGGCGCGAGATCGCTCAATCTGCCGCCCTCACGAAGGGTTACATTTTTACGCGTGTCATCCACGAGGATGCAAGGCACTGGGTTCGTCGTATGCGCCGTAAAGGGCACATGCTCCACCTCATCCCACATCTTTTCGCAGTTGCCGTGGTCTGCGGTGATGATGCAGCGGCCGCCGGTCTTCAAAATTGCGTCCACTACCTTTGCCGCACAGATGTCCACAGTGTGAACCGCGGCGGTTGCCGCTTCCATCACGCCCGTGTGGCCGACCATATCTGGATTGGCAAAGTTGAGGATCATCACGTCGTATACTCCGCTTTCGATGCGTTTGACGGCTTCGTCCGCAACCTGGAACGCGCTCATCTCCGGTTGGAGATCATACGTTGCTACCTTGGGCGAGGCAATCAGCGCGCGGTCTTCCCCTGGGTTTGGCGCTTCCACGCCGCCATTGAAGAAGAAGGTCACGTGTGCGTATTTCTCAGTCTCCGCGATGCGCAACTGCGTCAGCCCGTTTTCGGCGAGATATGCGCCAAACGTATTGTTCAGCGAATCCGCGTGATAGGCAACGTGTACGCGATCTCCAAACGTTTTGTCATACTGCGTCATGCAGACATAATAGAGCGGGAAAAATCCGTTTTTGCGCGGGAACGTGTCAAAGTCGTCAAACACGAGCGTACGGGTGATTTCACGCGCGCGGTCGGGGCGGAAGTTAAAGAAGATCACGCTGTCATTCGCGGAGATTTTGCTGACAGGCGCGCCGTTTTCCATAATGACAGTCGGCAGAACGAATTCGTCCGTCTCGGCCCTGTCATAGCTGTTTTGCATGGCGATTTCGCCATTTGCAGCCGTTTCCCCCTCGCCGTACACGAGCGCGGCGTAAGCCTTCTCTACGCGCTCATAGCGATTGTCGCGATCCATGGCATAGTAGCGGCCCATGACGGTTGCAATTTTGCCTACGCCGATTTCCGTGAGTTTCGCGTCCAGCTCCTCAACGTAGCCCTTGCCGCTGCTCGGCGGCACGTCGCGCCCGTCCATGAAGCAATGCACGAAGACCTTCGTCAGTCCCGCTTTTTTTGCCATCTCAACCAATGCGTAGAGATGCGTATTATGAGAGTGTACACCGCCGTCAGAGAGAAGCCCCATCAGGTGCAGCGCCGTTCCTTTTTGTTTGCAGTTTTCAATTGCACCCAAGAGCGCCTTGTTCTCAAAGAAATCTCCGTCCAGGATCGCCTTGGTGATGCGCGTGAGTTCCTGATAGACGATTCTGCCCGCGCCAATATTGAGGTGCCCGACCTCGCTGTTGCCCATCTGACCTGTCGGCAGACCGACATCCATGCCGCTGGCTGCAATCTGCACATGCGGATACTCGTTCCATAGGCGCGAAATATTCGTAGCTCCGTCGGCTTTGATGGCGTTGAATTCTTTTTGTGTGGAGCAGCCAAAGCCGTCCAGTATGATTAAGGCGGTGATCGGTTTCGTCATTAGAAGTGAACCACCTTTGAGAAATCTTCGCTCTTGAGCGAAGCGCCGCCGATGAGTCCGCCGTCGATCTCCGGCATCGCCATGAGCTCGGTGGCATTCTTGGCATTCATGCTTCCGCCGTATTGCATCCGGACTTCGTCCGCTACCTTCTGGCCGTAAACGCCCGCAATCGCGTCGCGGATGACCTTGATGGTCGAGTTCGCGTCGTCGTTCGTGGCGGTTTTGCCCGTGCCGATCGCCCAGATGGGTTCATAGGCGATGACGGAACGAATCACGTCTTCCGCCGAAAATCCCGCAAGGGCAGCAACAGTCTGCTTGCTTACGATGGTATCGGTGACGCCGCCTTCGCGCTGTTCGAGTGTTTCGCCAACGCAGATGATGGGCGTGATGTTTGCTTCTAGTGCGGCTTTGGCGCGCTTATTGACGGTCTCATCCGTCTCGCCGAAATACTGTCTACGCTCGCTATGTCCAACGATGGCGTGGGTAACGCCCATAGCCAGCAGCATGTCCGCGCTGATTTCGCCCGTGAAGGCACCCTTGGGCGCCCAGTGGATATTCTGCGCGCCAAGCTTGATGTTGGTGCCGACAAGCAGCTTGCCAACGAGCGCAAGATCAACGTATGGGGGGCAGACGACGACTTCGCAAGCCGCGTCTTTCAGCAGCGGGATGAGCTCAGCAACGAGCTGCTCTGCCTCGCCGGGGGTCATATTCATTTTCCAGTTGCCTGCAATGATCGGTTTTCTCATGGTGTTCTGTTTCCTTTCGATGTACATTGGTTATTTTCAAATTTATGTTCAACCGGATCGAAATTCACTCGATCCTAAAATTTTCTTAATAAACCGCCGGAGTGCGTCAGCGCTCCGGCGGCAGTTACGTTCGCTTACTTGTCGTTGAGCGCTGCCACGCCCGGAAGCACCTTGCCTTCGAGGAACTCCAAAGTAGCGCCGCCGCCGGTGGAGATGTGCGTCATCTGCTTGGCAAAGCCGAGCTTTTTCACTGCGGAGGCAGAGTCGCCGCCACCGATGATCGTCGTGCCTTTGCAATCTGCGCAGGCCTGCGCAACCGCGCGGGTGCCTTCAGCAAACGCGGGCATTTCAAACACGCCCATCGGGCCATTCCAAATAACGGTCTTGGCTTCCAGAATCGTCTTACGGAAGATTTCGCGGGTCTTGGGTCCGATGTCGAGACCCATCCAACCTTCGGGGATATTGTCGGAGTCGATCGTCTTATATTCGGCATCCGGCGAATAGGCTGTCGCGATGACATTATCGACCGGCAGCAGGAAGTTCACGCCTTTGGCTTTCGCCTTCGCCATGATTTCTTTTGCCAATTCAATACTATCCGCGTCGAGCAAAGATGTACCAATTTCGTAGCCTTGCGCCTTGAAGAAGGTATACGCCATGCCGCCGCCGATGATGAGCGAATCACACTTGTCGAGCAGGTTGGTGATGACGCCGATTTTGTCGGAGACCTTCGCGCCGCCGAGGATAGCAACAAACGGGCGCTCCGGATCATCCAGCGCTTTGCCCATGATGCCGAGCTCTTTGCCGATCAGGAAACCGGCAACGGCGGGCAGGTAGGCCGCAACGCCAGCCGTAGAGGCATGCGCGCGGTGCACGGTGCCAAACGCGTCGGAGACAAAGATATCCGCTAGGCTCGCCAGCTCTTTGGCAAACGCGGGATCGTTCTGTTCTTCTTCAGGATGGAAGCGGACGTTCTCAAGAAGGACGATTTCGCCTTCCTTCATATCCGCAACCGCGGTCTTGGCGGATTCGCCGATGACGTCGTCCGCCATCCAGATCCGCGTATCAGGCAGAAGCTCACTCAGGCGCTCGCCAACTGGAGCAAGCGAAAGTTCAGGCGTGACGCCCTTCGGGCGACCCAGATGCGAGCAGAGAATGACCTTTGCTTTGTGATCCAGCAGGTACTGAATGGTCGGCAGTGCGGCGACGATTCGCTTGTCGTCTCCGACTTTGCCGTCGGCGGTGAGCGGAACGTTAAAGTCCACGCGCACAAGCACTCGTTTACCCGTTACGTCAATGTCCTCAATGGTCTTTTTTGCCATAATGGTAGTCCTCCGTATTGTTATATTCAATCATGTTTTATCGAATTATTATAGCATGCTTTCATACCAATTGAAAAGAACCTCATGCTTGATTGCGATTTTTCTTGCATTTAAAAAAACGCAGAAAGCGGGCGGAACTGCGCGCAAGCGCGCGTCATGCCGCCGAAAAAGTTTCATTCTCTGCTGCCAGCAGAAAGCGTTGGCGAACGATATCAACCAAAATGCAATATTGCCTTCAAACATCAACTACAAACGTTAGAGTGATGATCATTTCAATATTGTCATTAAATACAATACCGCCCTCGTTCTTTTACCACAATTGCTGAGGAAAAGTCAATCTCTTTTTTCATTGCTTCTTCGGTGTCTTGCTTCCCCCATAAATGCGTAAGATACAGCGTCTTCACCCCTGCGTTTCTCGCGAGTAGGCACGCTTCTTTTACGTTCATATGAGGACCGGTTTGCGTTGCGTCCACGAAGCATGCGTCCGCCAGCAGCGCGTCTGCGCCCATCGGCCCCATTTCCATACCGGGATAAGGCTTCGTGTCTCCCGTATAGAACAGCACAGCACCGTCCGCGCCGGTGATGCGGATGCCGTTTGTCGGCACAGGGTGCGCCATCGGCGTAAAGGCAAACGACAGCGAACCGACTTGAATCACGTCCCCGCCTTTAACCGTATGCTGCTCATAAAGCGCGCCTGTCGTGATCACCTTGAGCGTGTCAAACGGTTCTGCGGGTGAGTAGAGCGGCACGCGCCGCTTTTCTTCCCCTTCGCGTCCATCCTGTTGGTCAAGAGCATAGCGCATCACGAGCAAATCCGAACAATGGTCAAAGTGCAGATGCGAAAGCACAATCGCGTCCAGGTGTTCGGGGCGAACGTATTCCATCAGCCGTGAGAGCACGCCGCTGCCGCAGTCGATCAGAACACGCGTTGACCCGTCCTCGATAAGGTAGCCGCTGCATGCCCCACCCGGGCGCGGATATGGTCCGTAGCGACCCAGAACTGTTAAAAACATGGTTCCCTCCGGTCAATCGACTGGGCGGCGAATCTCCAGCATTTTATCCGGCTGCATGACCGGCATATAACGCAGCAACGCTGCCCCGATCACCAGACAAACAACACCCTGAATGAACTGCATCAGCAGCGTGATGCCGACCACCTTAAACTCGCGGATGATGACGAGGTCATAGACGAGAAACATCACCAGCATGATGGCTTCCGTGATGCCCGCTATGACGAAACTCTTTTTCCAGTCATCCACTTTCGCGGCAAAGGCGAGCACAAACAGCGCCATAATGCTGCGGATGATGATATTGCCGATAATGAAATTTTTGCTACCCATCACGATATCGCCGATAACGATGCCAAACACGGGCGCAATGATCCCCCAAGGCGATCCGAGTGCCATCACAGAGGCGATAATACCCACATCCTGCAGCGAAGCATAGGCATTTACCGCACCGATTGCTGATGTCGGCGCATCCACCTGCACACGAATGATCGAAAGGATAAACGTACCGATTGCGCAGAGGATGATGGTGATGAGTTGCCGCTGATCGATGTCTTTCCAATTCATGTTTGGACCTCCTGAAAATAAAGTCGGGTAAAGCGATTTACTAGTCTCCCGCTTTGATAATCTCGTCGAGCAGGTCATCGAGTGAAATTTCATCATTGCTGCCGGATTGTCCCATGTAGCGCGAAACGGTAGGAATATCGCCCATCTCCGGCTCAATATCCGGTTCAAATTCCGGCTCCCATTCGCGAATTTCGCCGTAATCATTGTAACGACGCGGTGCGGGTTCCGGTTCCGGTTCTTCTTCCGTTTCGATGGCAGCAGATTGGGATGTGCCCTCCGCCTGCGGTTCAAATTCGCTGGCACGCGTGCTTTGCGCCCACGCACCCTCGGAGTAAGGTTCCGGTGCGTTTACCGTTTCTGCGGCTGGCGCGGTGGGAACATATGTGTTAATTCCCGCCAAATAATCGTCAAATGCTTTTTCCGCGTCAGAATAGGTTGATGGCGGCTGTTGCGCGTTTTCTTCCGCTTGCGCCGGAACATCGACCTCCTCAAGTGGTATCTCGGCCGCTTCCCTCGCTGGCGCAGTGGGAGCATAAGCACTCAATCCCGCAATGTACTCATCAAACGCTTTGTCCGTGTCGTAAGCGGTAGCGGACGGCTGTTGTTCAGTCGTTTCCGATTGTGCCGTAGCTGCGTTATCTACATCCTTATTGGTAAATAGCGTGCCTTCCGCCTGCGGCTCAAATTCGCTGGCATGCGAACTTTGCACCCACGCCGCTTCGGAGAATGGTTCCGGTGCTGCTATCGTTTCTGCGGTTGGCGCGGTGGGAACAAAAGCATTCATTCCCGCAATATACTCGTCAAACGCTTTCTCGGCGTCGGTAGCGGAGGATGTCTGCTGTTCGACGTTTGCTTCCGCTTGCGCTGGAGCAGCGTTATCTATCTCTTTATTGGTAAACAACGTACCCTCTGCCTGCGGCTCAAACTCGCTGGCATGCGAGCTTTGCGCCCAGGCCGCCTCGGAGAAGGGTTCCGGTGCGTTTACCGTTTCTGCGGTTGGCGCGGTAGGAACAAAAGCATTCATTCCCGCAATATACTCGTCAAACGCTTTCTCGGCATCGGTAGCGGAAGATGGCTGCTGTTGTTCAGGCGCTTCCGTTTGCGCTCTGGCCGCGATATCGACGTCCATATTGCTAAATAATGTGCCCTCCGCCTGCGGCTCATATTCGCTGGCATGCGCGCTTTGCGCCCAGGCCGCCTCGGAGAAGGGTTCAGGTGCTGCTACCGTTTCTGCGGTTGGCGCAGCGGGAACATAAGCATTCATTCCCGCAATATACTCGTCAAACGCTTTCTCGGCATCGGTAGCGGAAGATGGCTGCTGTTGTTCTGTCGCTTCCGATTGCGCTCTGGCAGCGATATCGACGTCCATATTGGTAAATAACGTACCCTCTGCCTGCGGCTCAAACTCGCTGGCGTGCGAACTTTGCGCCCAGGCCGCCTCGGAGAAGGGTTCCGGCGCTGTGGTTGCATCCGGTATAGTTGCCGATTCGGTCGCTGGCGCTTCCGGAGATCGTTGCGGCATTGCTTCCGCTTGATCTGCGATCCCTTGTGGCTCTATCGCCAACTCTGGTGCTATTTCGTCCTGCGCGGTTTTTCCGCTCGGATCAAAGTTTTCATTAAAGTATGCGTCAAACGCGCGCGCGGCTTCTTCCATCGGTTTCGCGGCGAAATTCGCCGTGGTCCCAATGGTGGCTGCGGGAATCACCGCGGCAAGATCCGCCCCGGCAGTTTGGCCTTGTTCCGTCAGTAGCGCGTCAAATGCGCTCTTCGCATCGGCTTGCGAAACACTGCACTCGTCGTCATGAATGGTGTAATCGCTCTTTGTATATGTTTCGTCAAACGACGTGATGAACTCCGCCTGCGGTTCACTCTTGCTCTGCAGAGCATCGTTTGCCCAGGCCGCTTCGGAGAATGGCTCAGCAACTGCGCTCAGTCGCTCGTCCGCACCGCTGCCGTCTTCCATGAGGAATTCAGGCGTAGTGTCCGGCTCACTCGCTGGCTCTGCTTCAATCTCCGGCTTCACAGCTTCTTTCGCGTAGGGTTCCGTTGCGGTTTCCGTTCGGGTTTCCATCGCTCTCTCCAGTTGCGGTTCGAATTCCGCGTTTGCATGAACTTCCTGCTCGGCGGCAACTTCCTGCCGGTCTTCCGGCAAGGGTCTGTTTTGAATGCGGTAAATATTCTGCATCAGCTTTGCGGGATCACCGCTCGCATCCGGCAACGCGGCGTCGTTGAGTTCTCCGACAGATTTGTAGAACGCGTTTCCATCCAGCCGCGACTCGGTGCGATCGATCTTGCGGTTTTTCACGAATTCGCCAAAACGTGCCGCTGTGATCTCCAATTCGCTGGCATTTTGGTCGAGCATGGCGTTAAACGAATCCACCATCTCTTCATATTCGCGCTTGATGATCTCCGCGTCACGTAGCATGCGTTCGCTGTCTGCTTTTACGGTGGCAGTGATCTCTATCGCTTTGCGCTCCGCTTCGGTTTTGAGTGTGTTTGCGGCCGAAATTGCGTCCGCAAGCAGCGCCTCTGCTTCACTTCTCGCACCTAGACGCACATGCTCTGCGTCGGCAAGCACCTGCGCTGCTTCTGCGCGCGCCTGCGTCGCCTCTGCCTTTGCCTTCTCCTGCACTTTTACGGCGGTATCTTTTGCGGCTTGCAGCGTATCAAGAACCGCCTGCTCACGCGCGCGGTAACCTTCCACCAGCTGATCCATGGTGTCAATGCGCGTTTCAAGCAGCGCAATGCGCTCAAAACGTTCTTCCAGGAGGAGCTTCATTTCTCTTCGTTTCATTCTTCAACCTCCAGTTTCAACTGCTGCGTGTCGCTTTGGTAGCCCATGTGCGCGTATCCCGCCGGCATGACAATCCGCCCTCGCGGCGTTCTTGCGATAAACCCGAGCCGCAACAGATATGGCTCATATACATCTTCAATCGTGGTCGCGTCTTCGCCCGTAGCGGCGGCAATGGTATCCAGTCCAACCGGTCTGCCGCAGAATTTTACGATCATTGTCTGCAACATACGCCGATCTACCTCATCCAACCCAAGCTCATCCACGCCGAGCATGTCAAGTCCCTCTTTGGCGGTCTCGAGATCGATGATTCCCGCCTTGCGCACCTCAGCATAGTCGCGGATGCGCCTTAATAGCCTGTTGGCAACGCGCGGTGTTCCCCGCGCGCGCGAGCCGATTTCTACCGCGCCATCTTCGGAAATTTCAATACCGAGGATACGCGCGCTGCGTACGATAATCTCCTGCAGAGACTCGGAATCGTACATCGCCAGTTGTTCCTTGATGCCGAAGCGATCGCGCAACGGCGAAGTTAATAGCCCCATGCGCGTCGTCGCACCGATCAACGTAAACTTGGGCAAATCCAGCCGGATGCTCCGCGCAGATGGGCCTTTTCCGATGATGATATCGAGCGCGAAATCCTCCATTGCGGGGTACAACACCTCTTCTACTGTTGCGTTGAGGCGGTGGATTTCGTCGATAAACAGCACATCTCCGGGAGCCAGATTGGTCAATAAGGCCGCAAGATCGCCTGCATGCGTAATCGCGGGTCCGCTGGTGACGCGCAGAGAAACGCCCATTTCGTTGGCGACGATGCCCGCGAGCGTCGTCTTACCCAGCCCCGGTGGGCCGTAAAAAATTGCATGATCCAGCGGCTCGGCGCGTTTCAGCGCCGCATCGATATAGATGCGCATGTGATCCTTCACCGCATACTGCCCGATGTATTCACCGAGTGTACGCGGTCGAAGGGAATATTCAGCTTTTACATCCTCCTCGCGCATCGAGGAGCTGATCAGGCGTTCATCCATGTATGTCCTTATTCTTACGTTGTTACAGCGTTCGCTTGTTTTATTCTATAGTTCTTCTCAATCTTTATTTCTTCTCAATCTGTATTTCTTCTCAATCTTTATTTCTTATCAATCTTTATTTCTTATCAATCTTTTTCTTCTCAATCTTTGGTTTTCAGTCTGTCTACTTCGCCATTTTGCGCAGCGCCGCTGTGATGAGCGCTTCTACGCTCTCCGCTTTTTCCACGGCGGCAACCGCTTTCCCCGCGGCTAACCCATCGTAACCGAGCGAAACCAGTGCGGCAACCGCCTCTGAGCGGATATCCGGCTCGTCGAGATGATCGCTACCAGACAGCATCTCGCTGGCCCCCACACGCTCCTTGAGCTCCAGCAGCACACGCTGCGCGGTCTTTCGCCCCATCCCGCTGACGCGGTCGAATGCCGCGGCGTTGTTGGTCACGATTGCGCCCGCAACATCACTCGGCGTAAGTATGGAAAGTACGGATAGCGCGAGCTTCGGGCCGACACGGGTCACCGTCAGAAGACTACGGAACATATCCTTTTCGGACAGCTCGTAGAAACCGTAGAGCGCCATCACACCCTCTGTCAGGTGCAGATGGGTATAGAGTCGTTCCTTCTGTCCTGCGCGCAAGCGTTTGAGCGTCATCGCGCTGCAAAAGAGTTCATATCCCACGCCGCCCGCTTCGAGCACGGCGCGGTCGGTCAATATTTCGTCAACAATACCGCTGATGTATGCGTACAAGGATGATTTCCTCCGTCCAAGTTATCGAATGCGGTATTCTTCCGCCGCGGGGCCAATCGTGCAACCGTGGCAGATCGCCGCGGCGAGTGCGTCCGCTGCGTCATCCGGCTTTGGCACACTTTTGAGTGAAAGCAGTAACTTCACCATGCTCTGCACTGCGCGCTTATCCGCGTGCCCGTCGCCCGTGACCGCGAGCTTAATCTGCATCGGTGTGTATTCATAGAGCGGGATGTTTGCCCGCTGCGCCGCGAGGATCGCAACCCCACGCCCTGCACCGACCGCAAGCGCAGTCGTCGTGTTTCGGTAGAAAAAAAGTTCCTCAAACACGGCCATATCGGGGTGAAATTGCTCGATGAGTGCGCAGGTGCCGTCATAGAGGCGATTCAGCCGCTCCGGTAAGCGCTCGTTCGGCGTCGTCTCGATCACGCCATAGTCGACC
>Ga0302294_10000585_pt1 | contig 11002 bp, 14 predicted proteins | sample III_Fen_N2_3_FD_194550 | JGI IMG/M metagenome (GOLD analysis project Ga0302294, IMG submission 194550) | Peat permafrost microbial communities from Stordalen Mire near Abisko, Sweden - III_Fen_N2_3 | ecosystem: Environmental > Terrestrial > Soil > Wetlands > Permafrost | place: Sweden: Abisko...
AGCCGCCAACCAGCCGAGGCACACGCAAAGCCCGGCGAAGGCAAAGCCTGCTCCGTCGATGTTCCAGCTGGGTAAGGGCGGTCGATTGATTTTTCTCGTTTCCCGCGCTGCCCGAGAAAACTGCAACCGCCAAATCAGTATCCAGCCAGCCACGACGAGACCGATCTCGAAGATATTGGCGGCAAGAATCTTTGGCGGCAGGTCGGTCATACGGTGCTCCGGGACTTGCCCGGAGCGTTTTGCAGAGAGCGCAAGCTCAACCGAGCTTCAACGAGCCGAGCAGTTGTTTCGTGAGGAAAGCTGTCTGGATGGCAGAGAGCTCCTTCAGACCTTTTTGCGCGAGGGCGAGCTGACTTTCCAGCTGTTCGTGAGAAAACGTCGCTTCTTCGCCGGAGCTCTGGACTTCAACGAACTGTCCCTTACCGGTCATGACAACGTTGGAATCAACTTCAGCGTCCTTGTCCTCGACGTAGGCAAGGTCGAGCAACTCGCGTCCCTCGAAGAGGCCAACGCTGACGGCGGCGACGGAATCGGTGAGCGGGTTTTCGGCAAGTTTTTTTGCGTCGAGCAGCTTTTGGATGGCGAGGCGCGCGGCGAGGTAGGCTCCGGTGATCGAAGCGGTGCGGGTGCCGCCGTCGGCTTGAACCACATCGCAATCGACCCAGAGCGTGTTTTCGCCGAGCTTGGAAAGATCGAGGACGGCGCGAAGCGAGCGGCCGATCAGACGTTGGATTTCAACGGTGCGTCCGTCGATTTTGCCTTTGGAGATATCGCGCTGCTTGCGGTCGAGCGTGCTGTAGGGGAGCATTGAATACTCGGCGGTGAGCCAGCCGCCCTTGACGCCCTGCTGGCGCATCCAAGTGGGCACCTTCGGCTCGATCGTGGCGGCGCAGATGACGCGGGTGTTGCCGAAGCCGATCAGGACGGAGCCAGTCGCGTAGGGTGCGAAATTGGCCTCGATGGTGATCGGGCGGAGTTGATCGGGACGGCGGCCGTCGGCGCGGGCGGAAGAATTCGTCATGGTTGGGAAGCACACGGCACCACGCGCCGGGCGGCAAGCGGGAAGCACCGGCTCGCAGTTGGTTAATTAACAAAAAATCCAAGGGCGAAACCGCCTGATTATAGCCTATTGAATGAAATTTTAGCCGTAGCCGCTGCCATACAAGCAGCGGTCATCAGAGGAGTGCGCAGCGCAATCCCGCGTCTCAATGGACGCGGCTACGTTTGTTTGTAGGTGGCGCGCTGGTCGCGCCACGTTGCGAGGCAAGCTCGCAACCTGCAGCGGCAAAAAGAAATGAATTCCGGAGCTGGCGACAGGCTCTCAGCGCTCGCGTTCTTCGGTGTTGGGATTTTCGGTGTCGTTGCCCAAGCGGATGGTCTTTTCCGGGACGGCAGCCTGCTGCGCCATGAACTGGATCAGGCGGTCATTAAAATCTTTCGCCGGATCGTGGCCGGTCTTTTTCAACGCCTGGGTCAGTGCGGCGACTTCGACCAGACGGGCCATGTCGCGGCCAGGACGGACGTAGAGGATGACGTGGGGAATGTGCAGGCCGAGAATTTCGTAGAAATTTTCCTCCAGGCCGGTGCGCTCTTCGACCACGTCGGGCGTCCATTCGAAGAGTGAGACAACCAGGTCAATGCGCTTGTTTACGCGGATGCTTTTAATGCCAAACATCTCGCTGATGTTGATGATGCCGATGCCGCGGCACTCCATGTAGCCGCGATTGAGGGGGCGCGACGAGGCCATCAGTTCGCGTTCGTCGAGGAGCTTTATGACGGTGAGATCGTCGGCGATGAGCGAATGTCCACGCTCGATCAAGGCCAGGGCGCACTCGCTTTTACCCACGCCGCTGGAGCCGCGCAGCATCACGCCGATACCGCGGATGTCGAGCATGGTGGCGTGTTCGGTGGTTGAGGGCGCAAACTCGTTGTCGATGCAAAGTGTCGCGAGATTCACGTAATTCATCGTGATCATTGGCGTGCGGAAGATCGGCAGATCGCGCTCCTGGGCGACGGCGAGCATCGCCGGTGTGGGGTTGAAATTTCGCGTGAGGACGAGGCAGGGGATCTGGCGGCTGGCCATCTCGTTGACGATCGAGATTTGCTGGGCCTGGGGCTGGGTTTTGAAATACGTCATCTCGGCCGCACCCAGAACCTGGATACGTTTGTTCGCGAAATATTTGAAGAAACCGGTGAGCGCCAGCGACGGACGGTTGATGCTGCCCTCACGGATCATGCGGTGCATGCCTTCGTCGCCGGTCAGGAGCTCCATCTTGAGCTTGTCGCGGTAGGTTTCGAAGAAGTGGGCAACGGTGATGCCTTGAATGGCTTTGGACATGGAGGGGGCGAAAAAGAAGCGGGAAGTGAGGAGCGGGGAGTGAGTCGGAAGGGGGCGCGAGTAGAATGCTCGCTCCTCGCTTCTCGATTTTCACTTCTTTTATTACATGTTGAAATCCTGGCCGAGGTAGAATTCGCGGGCCTTGGGATCGTTGATCAGAAATTCGCCGGTGCCTTCGGTCAGCACCTTGCCGCGGTGGATGATATAGCCGCGGTCGACGATGCGCAGGGTTTCGCGGACCTGGTGATCGGTGATGAGCACGCCGATGCCGCGCTGCTTGAGCGCGAGGACGATCCTCTGCACGTCGGCCACGGAAATGGGATCGACGCCGGCGAAGGGTTCGTCGAGCAGCAGGAATTTCGGGTGGGTGACGAGGGCGCGCGCGATTTCAAGGCGACGACGTTCGCCACCGGAGAGCGTGTACGCTTTTTGTTTGGCGACGTGCGTGAGGTTGAGTTCCGCGAGGTGGTGCGCGACGAGCGCCGCCCGCTCGCGGCGCGGCACGTCGATGGTCTCAACGATGGCGAGAATGTTTTCCTCGGTGGTGAGTTTACGGAAGGTCGACGGTTCCTGCGGCAGGTAACCGACGCCGAGGCGGGCGCGCTCATGCATGCGCAGGCTGGTGGCGTCTTTTCCGTTGATGAACACGCGTCCCTGGGTCGCGGGCACGAGGCCGACGATCATGTAGAATGTGGTGGTTTTACCGGCACCGTTGGGTCCGAGCAGTCCGACGATTTCGCCGGCCTTCACGTTCATGTCGACGCCGGAGACAACGGTGCGCTGGCCGTAGGTCTTTACCAGGCCCACGGTCTTGATTTCAGACGCGATGATGGCGGTGGCAGCGGGTGTGACCGCGGGTGCGGGTGACCGTCTGGTGGGTGTAGTATCGGTCATGGCGCGGTGCTGGGAGCCGGTGTGGTTGGCGCTGGAGTAACCTCGGGCTTGGGCGCGGGTGCGTTCTTGTCGTAACTGAGATTCTTGATCGCCGGGAATGTCACATGCACGTTGGAACTGGTTACGCGTCGCTGGCCTCTGAGCATCTCAATGATGTCGCCGGTGGCAACGGTGCCGTTGGCGTGGTCGGTTACGATTGGTTTGTCGGTAAGGACGATTTTGTCCTCGCGCGGATAGACCTCGGCGCGGCCGCAGTTGGCTTCGCGATCACCCTGGACAATGTTGACCTTGCCGGTGGCGATGAGGAATTTGAACTTGTCGATCGTCCCGATGGTGGCGGTTTTGTCGCCGATGCGCTCGGCGAGGATTTCGAGGCGGTCGCAGGTGAGCTTGATCTCGTTGCCGGTGACGGTGACGTTGCCGTTGAAAATGGCGTGCGTCTCGGAGCTGTCGGGGGTGCTCCACATCTCCAGTGACTGGCTGGTGATTTCGGTCGGTGGCGGTTCCTGGGCGCGCAGGATGGGCGTGGCAAACCCGAGCGAGGCAAGAAAAGTTAAGGCAGGCAGGCGGAGGAGGGTCATTTTAAAATATCCTTCATCTCGATGTGGAAGGTTACATGCACGTTTTTCTCGATCAAAATTCTTTTTTGCGAGTGATCGTAGGTCCACTTTTCCCCGGAGACATCGAGGCCCTTGCGGAGCAGCCGCACGTTTTCGTCGCCGTGGACTTTGACTTTGTTTTTGTCGATAAACACGGTTGCGGTCGGAGCGAGGAGGGTGGAATCCAGTTCGCCTTTCTCTCCCTCGATAAACGTCGTGTACTGCATCCCGACGAGATCGATCTGCGAGTCGCTGATGTAATGGGCTTCGCTGCCGCGCAGCAAACTGGAGCGAAATCCTTCGTCGCTGAGCACGGAGAGCTTGAAGTTCGTCACCGGCGCGTTGGCGGTAACGCCATGGTCGGCGGCGGCGGCCAGCAGGGGACACAGGACGGACAATAAAATGGTGAGCGCGCGCTTCATGCTTCGAGTACCAGATCTTTGGCGGTGGCGATTTGCTCGCAAACTTCGCGCACGGCGCCGAAACCGCCGGAGCGCTGGGTCACGTGCCGGGCGGCGGCGAGGACGTTGGGCATGCCGTTCGGCACAGCGATGCCGATGCCGGCCCACTTGATCGCGGAGACATCGATGGTGTCATCGCCGATGTAGGCGCATTGTTCGGCGGTGAGACCGAGCTTGTTGGCCAGTTCCTGCAACGCCGGACCTTTGTCGGCCCGTCCCTGGATGACGTGTGCAATCTTCAACTCGGAAGCGCGGGCGGTGGTGGCCGCCGAGGCACGGCCGGAAATCCACGCGACGTGGATGCCGGCGCGGGCAAGCCGAACCAGGCCAAAGCCGTCAAGAATGGAAAACTGTTTTGCCTCGGTGCCGTCGGACGAAATCGTCACACGTCCGTCGGTGAGCACGCCGTCGACGTCCATAGCTAGCAGTTCGATTTTGGCCCAGGCGGCGCGGGAAGGTGTGGCAGCTTTGAACACGGTAAAAGGGTTTAGCCCATCCAGGCGACGATGCGTTCGATGATGCTGTCGCGAGTGGGGCGGAAGGCATGTTCCAGCTCCGGCGCGAACGGCACGGGAAGGTCGAGCGAGGCGATGCGCAACGGCGGCGCTTCGAGCGAGAAGAAAAGCTCCTCGGTCAGCTGGGCGACCAGTTCGGCACCGAAACCGTGGCTGCGCCGGCCTTCGTGCAACACGATCAGCCGGTGGGTGCGTGCAAGGGAGGCGCGGATCGGGTCGAGCTGGAGCGGCGAAAGACAGCGCAGGTCGAAAAGGTCGAAGGTGCGTTCGTATTCGCTCGTCAGATACTCGCAGGCTTCGGCGGCGAGATGAACCATTTCGCCGTAGGTAACGACGGTGGCAAAGTCGCCGTTGCGCAGGTGCTGCGGCTGCCAGACGTTGCGGTAATTTGGATCCCAGGCGACCGGGCTTTTACCGCGCCGGTAAAGGCCCTTGTGCTCGAAGAGGAGCACGGGGTTGTTGTCCTCGTAGGCCGCGAGCAGGGCGTTGAACGCATCTTGCGGCGTGCTGGGGTAGAGCGCCTTGATGCCTGGCATCGAGAGGAACAACGACTCCAGTTCCTGGGAATGAAACGAGCCAAACGTCAGTCCGCCGCCGCAGGGCAGGCGAAGCACCAAAGGCACCGCTGCACCGGAACGGAAATGATAGGTGGCGGCGTTCAGGGTGATCTGGGTGACGGCCTCGGTGGAGAAATCAGCGAACTGGAACTCCTCGATCGGACGGTGGCCGTTGAGTGCGAGGCCGATGGCATAACCGGTGCAGGCGCTCTCGGCCAGCGGTGTATTGAAAACCCGACTACGGCCAAAATCTTTGTAGAGTCCCTCGGTGACTTTGAAGGCACCGCCATAGGTCGCGATGTCCTGGCCGAGGAGGAGTGACTCCGGGCGCTCCGTCAGGATCTTGCGCAAGGCGAGGTTGATCGCCTGGGCCTGGTTGAGTGGTTCGGCAGTGGCGGGGCTGGCTTTCCAGGCAAATGGGGCCGAGGCCGGGGCGAACAAATCAGACCCCATGTCGGTGGGAATGGGGCGGGCGACGGAGAGTGAGCGCTTGATGCAGGCTTCGAGGAAGGCCGACAGCTCGGCATCGTAGGTCGCGAGCTTCTGGGTGTGGCCGGACGCAGCGAGCTGGGCGCGGAATTTTGGCAACGGATCGCGGGCCTGGAGCGCGTCGAGTTCGCCTGGGGGGAGATAGTCGCAGGTGTCGTAGGCGGCATGGCCCCGCAGCCGGAGCACCCGTGCCTCGATCAGCATCGGGCGGGACGTGGCGCGGACTTTTTCGAAGGCGGCGGCCAGCGTTTTGGCGGTGGCAGGTATATCGGTGCCGTCGATTGTAAAGCCTTCGATGCCGTAGGCCGCGGCGCGCTGCCAGAGTTCGACGCCGGAGTATTGTTCGCTCGCCGGGGTCGAATAGGCGTACCCGTTGTTCTCGATGACAAAGACCACGGGCAACGAGAGCAGGGCGGCGAGGTTAAGCGATTCGTGGATGTCGCCCGTGCTGGAGCCGCCCTCACCGAAAAACGCGAACCCAACGGCGGGCCGGCCGAGACGGCGCTGGGAATCGGTCGAGCCGAGCACGTTTGAAAGCATGGCCCCGAGATGGCTGATCATCGGCAGGGAACGGTTTTTCGGGTCGCCGTGATGAACATTGCCTTCGCGGGCCTTGGTCGGGCTGTCGGCGTTTGCGAAATACTGGTTGAGATGTTCGCACAGGTGGCTGCCCCAAATTAGATGTCCGCCCAAACCGCGGTGGGTGAAGGAAATGACGTCGATGGCTTTATTGGCCAGCAGCGCCAGCGGAACGATCAGACCCTCGTGACCCTGGCCGCCGGTGACGGTGCCTTTGATCAGGCCCTGGCGGAAGAGTTCGAGGATGCGATTGTCGGTCAGACGCGCGAGCTGCATCCAGGCATAAATGCGCAGGAGGGCGTTGTCGGGATGCTGGGCGAGCTCGGCTGCGCTCAGATCGTGCTGGTCGAGAATGGCGGGAGGTTTTGGAAAAGCCATGTCCGTAAAAACGCTGAGCGGCTGGCGCGGCGTGCGCAAGCGCGAGATTTGGCTTCGTGTACGATCAGGAAGCGGTCAGGAACTCCTCAAAACTCCAGAGAGCCGCCGGGCGTGAGCACGCGCACAGCCTGGCCACGGGCGGCGGCACGGTCGACGAAGGCCTGCGGGTCGACGCGGATTTTATCGTGGGTGTTGTAATGCATCGGCACCGCCAGCCGGGGCACGAGCAGGTCGAGCGCGTCAACGGCGTCGTCGATTCCCATCGTGTACCAGTCGCCGATGGGCAGCAGCGCGAGATCAAGCCCGGCGCGGCCGATCAGCTGCATGTCAGAAAACAATGCGGTGTCCCCGGCGTGGTAGACCTTTTTGCCTTCGGCGGACACGATAAAGCCGCCGGGTTCGCCCAGCGGCAGGTTTCGCCCGTTGCCGAGTTCCAGCGCTGAGCTGTGGATGGCGGGCGTGAGTTTGACCCGCCCAAAGGCGAGACTGGCGCTGCCACCTTGCATGAGGTCGACGGTTTCGGCCCCCTGCGCGGCGAAGTATTCCGCGAGTTCGTAAGGTGCGACGATGGGAGCGTGGTTATTGCGCGCGATCTCAAGGGCGTCGGCGGTGTGATCCTCGTGGGCGTGGCTGCAAAAAATGAAATCACAGCGCACGTCGGCCGCTTTGACCGGTGACACGGGGTTCTGGTTGAGCCACGGATCGAAGAGCAACCGGTGGGTGCCGGTTTCAAGCAGAAAACAGGAATGGCCGAACCAGGTGAGACGCATAAAAGCGGTTCAATAACGATCCATGATCTGGTAGAACAACCAGTAGAGACCAAAATTGATGATTCCCCCAGCTGCCAGCAGGATGACGGTGGTGTCATGGTTCCGGGGCAGATACCACCAGATCGCGGCTCCGATGAGATCGCACAGGACGATGCAGAGGAGAAAATCGCTGCGACGCCGGTTGCGATAGTTTGATCTGGGCAGAAACGCTGGCGCGTTCTTTGCCTCTGCCACAAGGTTGGCGTGCAGGATTTCGTGGACCGACACCGGCTCATTGGTCTCCGGCGGCAATTTCTCAAAGGCTTTGTCCTTGAACGTGAGAGTTTTTCGGGCCGGAAAAAGCAGGGCCTGGAGCTCTGGTATATCGCGCACGGGTTTCCAGTCCTCGCTGAGTTCGGTCGCGACCTCGGCCGTTTCGTCGAAAGCGCGCACGGACGCCATTTCTTGAAGTGCCGCGACGCTATGCGGCCCCGTGGTCTTGCCGGCAATTTTTAGAAGATAGCGGGACATGAGTTGGGGAGAAGCCTGGTTATTGACGGACGGTACTCAGGCCAAGTTTTTTGGCGAGTCGGCCTAGTTCGGATTTTTCACTGTCAGAAAGGACGGAGAACTCCGATGCGATTCGGGCGGCGACCCTGGGAAACAACTCGGTGATAAGTCTGCGTCCGCGCGGGGTGAGGGTGATGGTGATGAAACGCAGATCGTCAGGCTGGCGTGTGCGATGGATCAGGCCGGCTTTTTCAAGGTTGGCGATGACGAGGGTGAGATTGGCCGTGCTCTTGAGCAGTTTGCCCGCCAGCTGACTCTGACAGAGCGGACCGAGGTGTAACAAAGTTTCCAATACGCCGAACTGCGTGACGGTAAGGTTGTCGGGCAGGGTCTCATTTACCCGAGAGGTGACCGACTCGCTGGCGCGCATCAACTTGATGTAAGCATCGAGCGCCGCAATTTCGTCGGGCGCCCCGTGATGGTGGGTCGGCATACGTGCAGCCAATCCGGAGATAGTTTGATGTCAAACCACCGGGACCGGGTATTAGTTTTGCCCGGCAAGACTTCCCGTGCTCGCCGCGTTCAGTTGTTGCACTCGCAACGTTCGCAGTCGCCACCCCCACCGCCGCAGCAAGTACGCGGAGGCGGCGCGGATTTTTGTGCAATGAAACCATAGCCACCCGCAATGATGCGCCGGACAGGCTCGCCGGTTTCAGGATGCCGGGTGAGCGCCGCGTCCTTCATGCTTTGCTTTACCTCGAAACGACTGGGCTTGGCGCCGGCTTTCTTCGGAATGGTTTCGTAGATGTAGGTGGGCATGGTGGGAGAGGAAAGGGGCAAGTAACAAGGTCCAAGTGCCAGGGGGCGCAAGCGTGAAGCGTTGGCGATGGGCCTCCCCGTCTTCTTTCCTCGTTCTCTTTCCTCTTTATCTTTCTCCCGTTTGAGTGCGCTGGGCTGGATCGGGGGAGATAAAGAGAAAGATTAAGATAAAGAATAAAGATCACTAAAAGCCCTCGATGAGCATTGGGATGTTCGATAATAGGCCAGATCGGTGAAAACTTGGCCCTCGTCACCTGTTTCTTGATCCTTGGTGCGCGCCACCGCGCACCTAAAACGTGTCGCCTTTCCAGCCCCACATGCCGCGTTTTACGTCGATGAACTTCACGTACACGCGTTCCATCGGGATGCCGAGGTGTTCCTTGATGAGCGCACAAAGTGACTGGCTCAGCTGCTTGGTTCGGGTCGCCGGCAGGGCGATGCTTTTCAACTCAAGGAAGGCCACCGGATCGTCGCTGCCGGCGAAGTACATCGGTGTGTCCGGCTGCACGGCGATCATCACAAATTCCTCGGGCTTTTCCAGTTCGCTGGCGACGAGCGACGAAGCACTTTTCAAGATGTTGCGCTCGGCTTTCTCCGTAAGCGGAAGGTTGGTCTGGATTTTTAGATAAGGCATGGCGGGATGGGGTTCTCCTAAGATTATCCTTGGAACGCAGTCTGTCGACTGCTTGGACCATGTCGTTCGCCACAATTTTCCTGCCGTGAAAAAGACCAACGTCGTCCGAAACTACTTCATTTTGCCGTGTTGCCTGCTGTTGCTCAACGTGTGCAACAGCCTCGTGTCGTACAAGGCCGGCATGATCGCCGACCCGTTTCTGCGGACCGGCGCGATCATTTTTTTTGTCCTGATTGGCAGTTCGATGGTGGCTTTTGTCTTTTCGCCTGCGATCGAGGCTTTGGTGCGGACATTGCAGCGCACGAGTCGGAAAGGCGCGGGCGAGTTGGGGCAGGTCGCTTTTTATGTGCTGCTCGCCGGGGGTGTATTTTACCTTTACTACCAGCTCTATATCCACGGCCCGGAGGCAATTCTGCCGCTGGTGCTGCGGAACTAAATGATGCCGATCCGAATTTCAGAAGAACGCGACTGGCCTGAGATTGTCGCGATCTATAACCAGGCGATTGAGACACATGGTGCGACCGCTGACCTGACTCCAGTTTCGGTGCAGAGCCGGAGGGCATGGTTCGAAGCACATGCCGATCCGCGCTTCCCGATTTATGTCGATGAGGCCTCAGGAAAGATCAGAGGTTGGTGTTCGGTCAGCCCTTATCGTCCCGGTCGTGCGGCGCTCGAAAAGACAGCCGAACTTAGTTACTACGTGCATGCGGACTTTCGTTGCAAAGGTGTCGCGACGGGTTTGATCGGCCATGCGATCGCTGGTTGTCGCGGTGACGGATTTAGGAACGTTTTTGCCATTCTGCTCGGCGGAAACGCTGCAAGCATAGCGGTGCTGTCGAAGTTGAAATTTGAACTTTGGGGATGTCTGCCAGGTGTGGCCGAGATCGACGGCACCGAGATCGATCATCTCTATTTTGGAAAGAAGATCGGGGCCTGAGCGAACGGGCTTTCTTTTAGTTCTCCGTTCCAGCGTTCCTGAGTTCCACATTAAATTCTTTCAGGATGTCCTGCGGCGTTTTCCCTGATTCGCGCAGCGTGCGCAGGCTGAGGGCGTCGTGGCGTTTGGCGAGCCGCACGCCGTCTTCGTCGACCATGAGCGGACAGTGATAAAAGGCCGGCGTCGTGTAACCAACCGCTCGATACAGCAGCAGCTGGCGAAATGTCGACAGGATCAGGTCGGCACCGCGCACGACTTCGGTGACACCCATCGCGGCATCATCCACGACGCAGGCGAGCTGGTAGCTGGGTGTGTCGTCTTTGCGCCAGACAAGAAAGTCGCCGAAGTCACGTCCGACGACGGCTTGCTGCAGACCGCAATGGCCGTCGTCAAAAGAGAGCGCTTCACCGTCGGGCACGCGCAGGCGCCAGTTTACATTTATCACATCGCCAAGCGGCGGCAGGGGCGCGTCGACGGCTGGGCGGAATTGGGGCGGGTAAATGGGTTCGTCGAGTTCGCGGCCCGCTTCGTGTGGTGCGCGGG
>Ga0302294_10000587_pt1 | contig 11001 bp, 7 predicted proteins | sample III_Fen_N2_3_FD_194550 | JGI IMG/M metagenome (GOLD analysis project Ga0302294, IMG submission 194550) | Peat permafrost microbial communities from Stordalen Mire near Abisko, Sweden - III_Fen_N2_3 | ecosystem: Environmental > Terrestrial > Soil > Wetlands > Permafrost | place: Sweden: Abisko...
CCCGTCGTCTGAAATTACTTCCAAAGACCTTTATCTGAATCGCCGCAAGTTCCTGGCGGGCGCAGCGCTGGCTGGGGCCGCAGCAGCGACCGGCATCGCGTTCAGGGCGCTTGCGTCACCATCGCTGACCGCCGCTGCCAACGCGAAGATTGACGGCATCCAGAAGAGTGGGCTTAGCGCCGCGGAGAAACAGACGCCCTACAAGGACGTCACGAATTACAACAACTTCTACGAATTCTCCACCGACAAGTACGAGCCAGCCGGCGCGGCGAAAGACTTCAGAACGCGGCCGTGGACGGTAACCATCGACGGCGCGGTCAAGAAGAAACAGGTGCTCGATGTCGACTCGATCATCAAAATGGCGGCGCCGGAGGAGCGCATCTACCGCCACCGCTGCGTCGAGGGCTGGTCCATCGTGGTTCCCTGGGTTGGTTTTTCTCTGAGTGAGTTGATCAAGCGCGCGGAGCCGCTCGGGAAAGCAAGATTCGTCGAGTTCACAACGCTTTACGATCCCAAGCAGATGCCGGGACAGCGTGTAGCAGTGTTGAAGTGGCCCTATGTGGAAGGCCTGCGGATGGACGAGGCCATGCATCCTCTGGCGTTGCTCTGTTTCGGCATGTACGGAGAGGTCCTGCCCAATCAGGATGGCGCGCCCTTGCGCCTGGTGATGCCGTGGAAATACGGGTTCAAGAGCGTGAAGTCCATCGTGCGCATTCGCTTCACCGACGACCAGCCGATGAACAGCTGGCAGCTATCTGCTCCGAATGAATACGGCTTTTACTCCAACGTGAACCCCAACGTGGATCATCCGCGCTGGAGCCAGGCCAAAGAACGCCGGTTGGGCGAGTTTTCCAAGCGCCCCACCCTCATGTTCAACGGATATGATCAGGTCGCCAGCCTTTATTCGGGCATGGACCTGAAGAAGAACTTTTGAAAAACATTGCAGAAGTCAGAAGTCAAATTATAGAGTGAAAGACTATCGGATATCGATAGTGCCGTGGGTAGCAGCGGTTCTTACTTCTGCAATCTGACTTCTAACTTCTGCATTTCTCTTATGAATCGGACTCAAATCACGAAAGTTCTGATCTTTCTGGCCGCGCTTGTCCCGCTCGGCCGGCTCGCCTGGAAGGCGTTCCATGATGGACTCGGCGCCAACCCTATTGAGGTCATTACCCACTCGACCGGCGATTGGACGCTGATCCTGATCCTGACCACGCTCTCGATCACGCCGCTGCGGAAGCTCACCCGGCAATACTGGCTGATCGGCGTGCGCCGCACGATCGGGCTGTTTGCGTTTTTCTACGGCGTTCTGCATTTCACGACTTACATCTGGCTCGACAAATTCTTCGATTGGCACGAAATCATCAAGGACGTCGCCAAGCGCCCGTTCATCACGATCGGTTTTTCCGCATTTGTTCTGTTGATTCCGTTGGCGATCACTTCCACCGCGGGATGGATTCGCCGCATGGGTGGAAAGAACTGGCAGCGCCTGCACAAACTGATTTATGTGACGGCTGTCCTGGGAGTGATTCACTACATCTGGCTGGTCAAGGCAGACAAGCACAAGCCCCTGCAATACGCGTTCGTGCTGGGTGTTTTGTTGCTCTACCGGGTGGGGACGTGGGCCCTCGAAATGCGCAAGAAGACAGCGCCGCCATCTGCCCGCCGGCGGCCAGTGGAAGCTACCGAAGCCTGAAGGAACCCAACTTCCAATCAGTCCGGGCGAGAAACTTTCTTCCCCAACCCGGGTTTAAGGCATCTTAAGAGAGTACAGGAGTGTGCCATGAATCCCCTTTCCATTTTCCCGAAGCACGCGATGCGCGCGCTATTGATACTGGTGGCGGCAGGAACCTTGATCGTGGCCGCCGGTTGCGGCGGCGGAAACAATAACGGCGGCGGCGGGGGTGGGGGCGGCAACAACGGGAATTTTTCTAACGCGAGTTTGAATGGCCACTATGCGTTTACGTTGCGGGGTATTGGAACTCCCGACAACGTGAATTCCTTCTTCTTCGTTGAGGGAGGGGTATTCACGGCCGATGGCAACGGGAATCTGACCAGCATCACCGATGATTTTGTTGAAGACTTCCAGGGTACATTTAACCTCCCCGCTACGGGATCCTACAAAATCAACAAAGACGGCAGCGGCGACCTGCAATTCAATTTCGGCAATAGCACCTCCGCTCTCTACCGCATCACCTTTGGCGATAGCAGCCATTTCTACATGGAAGAAGATGACGGCTTCAATACCAGTGGCGGATCCGGCGAGAAGCAGGACCCAACCGCTTTTGCGAGCATCCCATCCGGCACATTCGTACTGCAGACCCACGACCTGGCCGCCGGGAGTTCCAAGGTTGGGGTTACCACTTGGACCGGAGGCACGATCACAGGCACAGGAGACGCACTCGTCGGAGGGGCACTATCTAGCGTTACCATCTCCGGGACGGCGCAAGCGCCTGCCACCGCGACGGGCCGCGGGACTGTGACCATCACAGACGACACCGGAACGAGTAATTACGCCTACTACGTTGTGAACGCTTCGAAAATTCGTCTTTTCAACACTGATTTCTCGTCGTCCCTGGGCATTGGCACAGCCGAGAAGCAAACCGGCGGCCCATTCTCGGCCGCGTCGCTCAACGGCCCCTATGTTTTCGGGAGCGCCGGGGAAACCAGCAATGTGGCCGGAATTCACTCCGTGGGGCTTTTCACGGCGGATGGCGCGGGGCATGTCACGGACGGTAGTTTCGATTTTGTCCAGGACGGCAGTCCGGTCACGGACATCACTCTCAACTCGGGTAGCGCGTATATCGTGGATGCTACTTCCGGCCGGGCCAAAGTGGATCTCAACCTTTCCACCGGGACCACGAACGAGAAGGTGATGTACCTCGTCAGCCCATCGCGCGCGTTGTTCCTGGTGAACGACCCGATCAACGTGGAAGACGGGACAGCCGACAAACAAGCAGGTTCGGCATTCTCCAACAGCAGCATGAGCGGACAGTATGCATTCGTCATGGACGGGTTCGACGCTAATGCGCAACTTCCGTATCGAGACCGCGTCGGCACCTGGACGCCGAATGGCTCCGGTACTGTCAGCACCAGTTATGTTGCGAGCGGCTTCCTGCCCTCGTCGCCGCCCGCTGGAAGCGCGACGGCGAATACATTGTCCGGCACTTACTCGGTGGGTACCAATGGACGGACCACCTCGACCGTCAACAATCTCTCCAACAATTTGATTTTCTATATGGTTTCCGGCAACTCAGGCTACATGCTGCAGGCCGACACCGGGGTCGATATCGGCGGGGCGTTCGCGAAACAACCCTAGGCGTGGCCATGTACGGGTTTGACGGGCGAGGACGCCGTCTCTCCACAATCCAATGCCCAATGGGGCGCCGGGCGTCACCGCCCGGCCAGAAGTGAAGCGGCACCTGTTACCCGAGTTACACCATCGCCTCGGCCGCGATCTTCTCGGTTACGAACGCTTCAATTACGTCCCTAACCTTGATATCGCCGTAGTTCGCGATCGAGATGCCGCACTCCATCCCGTTGCGGACTTCGGAAGCATCGTCTTTGAAGCGGCGCAGCGACGCGACCTTTCCCGTGAATACGACCACGTTGTCGCGCAGCAGCCGCACCTGGGAATCGCGCTTGATGATGCCGTCGCTGACGCGGCAGCCGGCCACCGCACCTACCTTGGGAATGCGGAACGTTTCGAGCACCTCGGCGCGTCCCTGGTAGGTTTCCTTGATGGTCGGTTCGAGCAGGCCGGTCATGGCGCGCTTGATCTCGTCCTGCAGTTCGTAAATGATCGAGTGCAGCCGGATGTCGACTTTTTCCTGATCGGCCAGTTCCTGCGCTTTTCGCTCCGGGCGCACACTGAAGCCGATGATGATTGCGTTCGACGCCGACGCCAGCAGCACGTCCGTTTCCGTGATCGCGCCCACGCTGGCGTGCAGCAACTTGAGCCGCACTTTGTCGTTGCCGAGTTTCCCGAGCAGGTCGCTCAGCACTTCCACCGAGCCCTGCACGTCGGCCTTCAGGATGACATTCAGTTCCTTCATCCCAGCCGTCTTTAACTGCTCGGCAAGTCCTTCGAGCGACACACGGGAACTCTTGGCCAGAGTGGCTTCGCGCGCTTTCTGTCCGCGATATTCGGAAATGTCGCGTGCTTTCTCGCGGTCCGTCACCACCACGAACTGGTCGCCTGCCTGGGGCAGACCTTCCAAGCCGATAATTTCAACCGGCGTCGAAGGCGGCGCTTCCTGCAAGGGCTGCCCGCGGTCGTCGAACATGGCGCGGACCTTGCCGTAAACATTGCCGACAACAAAATTGTCGCTGGTGCGGAGAGTGCCGTTTTGCACCAGGATCGTGCCGACCGGACCGCGTCCGCGGTCGAGCTTCGCTTCCAGCACCACGCCGCTGGCGGCGCGTGTGGGCACGGCTTTCACTTCCTGCAGGTCCGCGGTCAGGCAGATCATTTCCATCAGCAGATTCAGATTCGTTTTCTTCTTGGCCGAAACATCCACGAATACGGTTTTACCGCCCCATTCTTCAGGCAGCAGGCCGCGATCGCCGAGCTGTTTCTTGACCCGGTCGGGCAGGGCCTCGGGCTTATCAATCTTGTTGACCGCCACGATGATCGGCACTTCGGCGGCATGGGCGTGGTCGATGGCTTCGAGCGTCTGCGGCATCACACCGTCATCCGCCGCGACAACGAGCACCACAATATCCGTGGCTTTCGCTCCGCGGGCGCGCATGCGAGTGAACGCTTCGTGGCCCGGGGTATCGAGGAACACAATCTCGCGGCCATAAGCGGGAGATGCAGTGTCGGTGATGCGGACCTTGTAAGCACCGATGTGCTGGGTGATTCCGCCTGCTTCGCCCTCGGCCACATTGGTTAAACGGATGGAGTCAAGCAGCGTGGTCTTGCCGTGGTCCACGTGACCCATGATCGTGACCACGGGAGGACGCGGGACGGCGTCGGCGCCTTCCTCGCTGCTCTCGGCAGCCTCGGTCATGTCCTTCGTCGCTTGCTCTTCAAAGGTGATGACTTCGGTCTCAGCGCCGAAGAAACGGGCCATCTCGATGGCGAGTTCCGCATCGAGCGTCTGGTTGATGGTCGCGAACACGCCCTTCGCCAGCAGGCGTGCGATCAGGTCTTTCGCGCGAATGTCGAGTTTCTCGGCCAGATCCTTAACGCTGATGCCTTCCGTGATAGTGATGTTGCGCGTAATCGGCATCGGCTCGTTCGACACCACCATGCGCGGCGGCGGTGTGTAGCCCTTCATTGGGCCTTCTTTGATCCCGCGCGGAACGTAGCGCTGGCCAGGACGGCGAGAGGGGCCACCCGGACGGCTCCCGGGCCGCGTGAGGCCTGGGGGCGGCATCGTTCCTCCGCCTGGTCCAACGCCCAGCGGGCGCGTGCCAGTGGGCGACTGCCGGGTGGGATGCATCGGGCGGCGCTCTCCCGGACGCAGCGGCGGGCGCGGTCCGGTTGGTGCTTGCGGACGCGCACGCTGGAAGATCGGTTTTCCCGGTTCGGGGCGGCCTGGAGTCGGACGCGCTGCGGCTGTTGGCGACACAGGCGGTGCCTTATAGACCGGCCGCGGTCCCGTCTGCGGCATAATCATGCGCGGCGGGGGCGCTCCCATAGGTGCTGCCGGCCTCGCGGGCGGCGCTGCTTGCGCTGGCGCAACCGGAGCAGGCGGCGCTGCTACGGGAGCCGCCGCTACGGGAGAAACTGGCGGTGCAGGCTTCGGTGGCACAACAATAGCGGGTGGTGCGGCGCTCGCGCTGAGGGTTGCAGATACTGGCGCTGGAGCGGCAGGAGGCTTCGGCGGAACCACGATTGCAGCGGGTGGACGCGCTGCGGCAACCGATGCGGGAGTGACAAACCTGGGCGCGGGCGCTTCAACCGCCGGCTGCGCTGGAGCGGGTGCTGCATGTTTGGGAGGCGCGGCCGGAGCTTCCGGCTTGGCTGCCGGCGGAGCAGCCGCCGCAGGGTGCTTCACTTCAGGATGAGCCGCAGGAGATGTGGCGGTTTCTTTCTGCTGGGTGATGGCGCGCAACACGTCGCCCGGACGCGAAATATGGGACAGGTCGATCTTGGTCTTAATCTCGTCTTCGCCGCGAGCGGTGCGGGAAGACTTCGAGGAAGCCGGCGCATCATCGGCCCGAGCGCGAAGACGTTTGCGGACTAGTTCCGCCTCGTGCTCTTCCAGTGAACTGGAGTGCGTTTTCTTCTCGGTAACGCCGACTTCCTGAAGGACGTCAAGAATCGACTTGCTCTTGACCTCTAGTTCCCTCGCCAGATCGTTAATTCGAACCTTGCTCATCCGCTCTCGTTTCCTCCGCCCTGTTCCCGCTAAGTTCTCATCTCAACCTCACGGATTCAGTGTGAATTGCTAATGTGATCTGTTACTTGGGCCGTAATCATCGCTCATCGTCCGCTATCGCTGATGCGACGGCCGATGGGCAACTCGTTCAGCCCTTCAGTTCTGTTTTTCTTCCCCGGCTGCCTCGGACGCAGGTTCAACCGCGTCCGGGTCTGTCGCGGCTTCTTCTACCGCGGCTTCTGCCACTTCGCCGGATTCCGGTTCGGCGGCTGACTCGACCGGCGCTTCAGGACTTTCAGCAGATGCCTCTTCGACAGGAGCCTCTTCCGCCCCCTCAAGCTCCGCGGCCGCTACCGCTTCCCCGCCTTCCAGGCTGGAGAAATAATTATTCACCGCAATACTGATTTTTTCCACCGTCTTGGGGCCGATGCCTTCAATCGCCTCAAGCTGTTCCGGCGTCATGTCGGCGAGCGACTCAACCGTCGTCACTCCCGCGGCCGTGAGTTTCTCGACCAGGCCCTCGCCTAGTCCGGGAACGCTCTCCAGCGGAGTAGCCGACTGGGGGACCAGCGCCGACATCTGCTGTTCCACTTCCTGCCGCTTCTCTTCCTCGCTCTTGATGTCGATCTTCCAGCCCAGCAACTTCGCCGCCAGCCTGACGTTCTGGCCCTTCTTGCCGATGGCGAGCGAGAGTTGCGTATCGTCCACCACCACTTCGAGTTGTTTGTCGGCGGCATCCACGACCGTCACGCGGCTGACCTTAGCCGGCTGCAGCGCCTTCTCGGCAAATGTGACCGAATCCTCGTGGTATTCGATGATGTCGATTTTCTCGCCGCGCAATTCGCGGATAATGGACTGCACCCGCATTCCCTTCATGCCGACGCAGGCGCCAACCGCGTCCACGTCCTTGTCCTTCGACATGACGGCAATCTTGGTGCGCTCGCCAGCCTCGCGCGCAATGGCGCGAATCACGACGGTCCCGTCATAAATCTCCGGCACCTCGGTCTGGAACAGATGCTGCACCAGTTCCGGAGCGGCCCGCGAAACCACCACGCCGGGACCCTTGGAGGCTCTCTCCACGCGCACGATGACCACTCGAACCCGCTCGCCAATCGCGAACGATTCCAGGCGCGACTGCTCTTTGCGCCCCATGCGGGCTTCCGCTTTGCCGATATCGAAGATCACGTCCGGACCTTCGATCCGCTTCACGGTGGCGTTCACGATCTCGCCGACGCGTCCGATGTACTCGTTGTAAACCGTGTCGCGCTCAGCCTCGCGCACCTTCTGAAAGATGACTTGCTTGGCAAGTTGCGCCGCGATCCGTCCCAGGATCCCCTCAGTAACTTTCGGAATCAGTAACTCTCCGCCAATTTCGGCGGCCGGATCTACCTTGCGTGCCTGCTCGACCGTGACCTGCAGGTTGGGATCTTCGATCTGTTCCGGGGTTTCTACGATCGCCTTCACCGCATAGGCGTTGATTTTGCCTGAATCCTTGTCCAGGACGGCACGCAGGTTTTCCTGCGTCTTGTAATACTTGCGGGTGGCGACGACGATGGCGTCTTCGACCGCGCTGACCACAATCTGCGGGTCGATGCCCTTTTCCCGGCTTACGCCTTCGATGATGTTGTAGAGCTCACTCGCCATTTTTGAACCTTGTAGTCAGTAGCCAGAAGTCAGGAGTCAGCGCTACTTCACTGACCACTGGCTACTGAATACTGCCTTCTAGATTTCCGGCACCAGATTGGCCTTCTCAACGTTAGCCAATTCAATTTCTACTTTTGGCGCCTGTCCTTCTTTCGGACGCATCTTGCGGCGCGCCGCGCTCAGGTCCAGCACCAGTTTGCCGTTTTCGAAGCTCTCGAGGTTCCCCTCGAAGTGCCGGTTGTTGTTCACCGGCTCGCGCGTCATCAGTTTCATTCGATGTCCGCGGAAGCGCTCGAAGTCCGCTGCCTTGGTCAGTTTTCGGTCGAGTCCCGGAGAGGAAACCTCCAGCACGTACGATCCGCCGGGCACGGCATCCTCAACTTCAACGATGGTCCCGAACTCGCGGCTGAAACTCGCGCAATCCTCGTGCGTCACGCCATCCGGATGCTCGCGCGTCGGCACCGCACCCGGGCGATCGATGAACACGCGCAACATGCGGTGCTTGCCCGCGCCGTGGAATTCGATGTCCGCCACTTCCAGTCCACTCGAAGCCGCTACGCGGTCCGCAATGCTCCGGACCTTCTGCTCATCAAAAGCCATCGTTTCAGCAACTTACATTCAGACCGCCGTACCGGCCTCAGCCCAAACTAAAAAGTGGGCTTGCGCCCACTGGTGTGCTTCGACATTCCTGAGACTACGACACAACAGTTTTCAGGTCTGAATATACGCTTGTGATACTGAAAACACAAACCAGCGGGGCGCGACCGGACTTGCAGGAGAGCCGCGGAACGAGCCGGAGAAGCCGGTGGCGGAGAGGAGCGCCCACAATCCCGTCTGAGTTACGGAGGTTCCTCTCGTAACCTTGCGAAGCCGTTACCTTTCCCCCAAACTTTCAATGAACATGCAATTTTCCCGCACCCATCTCGGGATTGCCGCCGGCGCCGGTGGATTGCTGATCCTGATTTTCCTGGGATTCCTGCATTGGCTCAGCAACCAGCCGCCGGTACTGGCGCGCTCCGACCAGCGTGATCCGCTCACGAACATGCCCATCACGATCACCATGAATCCGCTGCGGGACCGCACGATCGAACGCATCGCCAACAGTTTCGTCAAAGAGATGCGCGACGGCAACTGCCGCCAGGCGTTGGCGAGGTGGGAAAAGAAACGGGACTACCGCAAAAAGCGCGCGGACTTTATCTGCGACTCGGAAACCCAGCACCCGCTGATTTCCTGGAACCTGGTCGAATGGGAAGATGCTCCGCCACTCATCATTCTTCATTACAAAGGCGAGCGCTACAGCACTCCCAGCCAGGACTCGACTTATAAGGACTTGTTCTCAGTGACGCTGGAAGACAAAGACGCTGGCTGGGCGGTAACCAAGTACGACGCGTTCTATTGAAGCCAGTTCTCGGTTCCCAGAAAACCCTGCAACGGCCTCGACCGAGTTGACATCGGTCGTGTCCATCAATGGCTTCTACCGTGCGACGGGTCGGCGGATGCCGCCGTGTTCAGATCAACATGAAGGTGCTGGCGTGCGTCAGCACGTGGTGAATAACAATTCCCATCTGGGTTATATCCGGCACACGCGGCGGCAATGTCTCTCCGTTTGGGAGACTGTGCGAATTGCCAGATCTCCGCAAACGCGATTCCGCTCCCACTCGGTAAGGGTGGACGTTGCGGGAGCGCACAGCCGGGCGAAGGCGGACATCCATCGTTCGTCACCCAGTACGTGATGTTTCGCCCTCCTGCATTCTGGCGGATGTCCTCGGCAGTGACGATGCTGACACCACTTTCTTCTTTCGCCCCAATTCCAGAACAGTACACGCCCGCGTGAAATCCCGAGCGGCTCACTCCATCGATCCACGCAAATAGATACGCCTTCTGTTCGGGAAGCATGCGGCCCCCTTGCTCTTGGTCGAGAAAGATGATGGTCGCTGCGGGAAAACCCTCGCGGCGCGCTGCCCTGACTGCGGATTGCGCGTCGGATTCGCCGAGTTTAGTAGCGCTGGCGACAGTCTTCAGCCCCGAGTAGAGCCGTCCGTTGAACAGCACGAGGAAACCGAACCCAGCCGCTTGAAGCTTGGCGCGCTTCCCGACCCACGTGTTCGCTTCTGCACCGGGAGGATTGTTCAGCCAGTATCCGGTGTAATCGAAGGTGCTGCGGAGTTCGGTGAGACTGTTGTCACCGGGATAGTCGTTGCGGTCGAAGCCAAGGAAGGCGGAGGTTTGCCCGGCGGCTTTTACGACCGGTGGGGACAGAATGGATCGGACGCCGATCAACAGGATCAACAGCGCGAACCGAAAGTGGCAGCTTGCCAGCACTTAGCCCCCGATATGCACCATCGTCCGCGAAGCCGGCACGAACCCCGGCTCGCCGATGTGATGGCGCTCTTCTTTTTTCTCTACGACTTTCACAATGAATTCGGAAAGCTTTTCGTCCGAGGCGCCGCGCCGCATCAATTCGTGAAGGTCGTGGTCCCAGACGGAGAACAGGCAGGTCCGGAGCTTGCCATCGGAGGTGATGCGAATGCGGCTGCAGTGGCCGCAGAACGGGTGCGATACCGGCGCGATGATTCCGATCTCGCCGACGCCGTCTTCAAATAGGTAGCGCCGCGCCGTCTCGCTGCGTTGATGCTCGATCTCAACCAGCGGCTTGTACTCCGACATGCGCTTGACGATCTCATCGAGCGTGACGACGATCTCGGGCGTCCAGACGCGATCTTCTTCGAGCGGCATGAATTCGATGAAGCGCACCACCACGGCTTCTTCCCGGGCGAACATTCCGAAGGGAATGATCTGGTCTTCGTTAAAGCCACGCAACAGAACGCAGTTAACTTTCACGGGTTCGAGCCCCGCGCGGCGCGAAGCCCGCACACCCGCCAGCACGCTGTCGAATCCGTTTGGCACGCGCGTGATGCGGGCGAACCGGTCGGGATCGACGGCATCCATGCTGACCGTGACGCGATCCAGTCCGGCGTCCTTCAGGGGTTGCGCGACCTCGGCCAGCAAATGGCCGTTGGTTGTCATG
>Ga0302294_10000588_pt1 | contig 10998 bp, 13 predicted proteins | sample III_Fen_N2_3_FD_194550 | JGI IMG/M metagenome (GOLD analysis project Ga0302294, IMG submission 194550) | Peat permafrost microbial communities from Stordalen Mire near Abisko, Sweden - III_Fen_N2_3 | ecosystem: Environmental > Terrestrial > Soil > Wetlands > Permafrost | place: Sweden: Abisko...
CCTGTCCGCCGTTATCATGCTGGTGGTCGCCTTGCTCGTCGGCCACCTGACCGCCAATTTGCGCGCTCACGCGGAAATCGTCGAAGCGCAGGCCGCACAGACCAAATCCTTGTACGAGTTCGCCAGACAACTCACCGCTACGCGCTCGAGCGATGCGGTCATCGACGCCAGTCTGCATTTTCTGGCGCATTCGCTTGGCGCCCGCCAGGCGTGCTTCGTCGCCACCGATCAAATTGAATCATTCGACAACTCGCTCGAAACTCTGGGCGGCAATGCTTTGTCCATGGTCACCCTGCCCTTGCGGACGCTGGAGGCCGAACAGGGAAGCATCCGTTTTCAGATCGAGAGGTCACAGATCGAAAGCACGCAACAAAAGGAATTTCTGGAGACCATCGGTTCCTTGATCGCAGTCGCCCTGGAACGCACGCATTACCTGGAGGTGGCCAGGGATATCGAAGTGCGACATGCGGCCGAAAGCTTGCGCAATACCATTCTGTCGTCGCTGTCGCACGATATTCGCACGCCGCTCACCTCCCTCGTCGGCACGGCAGACACCTTGCTGCTTGCACAAGCGCTGCCGCGCGAGCGGCAACTCTCCCTGTTGCAGGGATTGCGTGAGCAGGCTTTGTCGATTCACCAGTTCGTCAACAATCTCCTCGACATGGCACGCCTCCAGTCCGGCAACGTCGAACTCAATCTGGCCTGGCAGCCGATTGAAGAAACCGTTGGCGCCGCACTGCAGCAGATTCGGTCGGTGGCCGAGTCAAGGATGATCGAGCTCAGCATCGACAAGGACTTGCCGCCGCTGAAGATCGACGCCACTCTGATGGAAAGGGCGCTGTGGAATCTGCTTGAAAACGCGGTCAAGTATTCGCCGGACGACACGCCAATCGAACTGAATATCCGGCGCATCAAAGACGGCGGCGGCGACAACATCGACATAGAAGTCTGCGATCGCGGTCCCGGTTTGCCGAGCGACGATGGTGAATCACTGTTCGGCCTGTTCCAGCGCGGGCAGACCGAATCGAACGTTCCCGGCGTTGGCATCGGCTTGGCTATCGTCAAGAGCATCGCTGACGTACATCAGGGAAAGCTGTGGGCCAGACAACGCAGCGGCGGTGGCAGTTGTTTCCACCTCTCGCTGCCGGTCGGCCAGCCGCCCGAAATCAATTTCGGGGAGGAGGCATGAGCGAAGCCGAGCGCATCCTGCTCATCGAAGACGACAAACGGATTCGCGAGTTCGTGACATCGGCGCTGGAAGCTGAAGCCTATCAGGTCTTCGAGGCTGGTACGGCCGCCTGGGGTGCGAGCGAAGCGGCCAAGCAAAAGCCGCATCTGATCCTGCTTGATCTGGGATTACCCGATCGTGACGGCGTTGACTTCATCCGTGATTTTCGCGGCTGGTCCGCGGTTCCCATCCTGATCATCTCGGCGCGAACCGAAGAAAAAGGCAAGGTTGAAGCGCTCGATGCCGGTGCCGACGACTACCTGACCAAACCCTTTGGCGTTCCCGAACTGCTGGCGCGCGTGCGTGCCCTGCTGCGCCGGGCGCCGGAGCAGCGCAGCGAAAGCAACCCGGTCATTACCTTCGGCGAGTTCACCATCGATTGCCTTGCCCGCACCCTGAGTCGAGCCGGCGAACCGATCAAGCTGTCGCAGATCGAGTACCGGCTATTGCTGGCGATGGTCGGCAATCCCGGACGCGTGCTCACGCACCGCCAGTTGCTGACCCAGGTCTGGGGCGGACAAGCCGCCGACAACAACGAATACCTGCGCGTCTATGTTGGCCATCTGCGCCAGAAAATCGAAGCCAACTCCGCCCAGCCACGCCATATCCAGACCGAAATCGGCGTCGGTTACCGTTTTCAACCCTGACCCACAACATCTTTCTACCTCAGCGAAAACCCATGCATATCGTCGTCTGCATCAAACAGGTTCCCGACAGCACCCACATCCGGGTACACCCGGTGACCAACACCATCATGCGCCAGGGCGTCCCGGCGATCATCAATCCCTACGACCTGTTCGCGCTTGAAGAGGCGCTGCGCCTCAAGGACAAGCACGGTGGCCGTGTGACCGTCATCAGCATGGGGCCGCCGCAAGCGGCGCCCGCCTTGCGCAAGGCGCTGTCCTTCGGCTGCAACGATGCCGTGCTGATCACCGACAAGATATTCTCCGGCGCCGATACGCTTGCGACCTCGTACGTGCTGGCGTCGGCGATCAAGATGCTGAACGCCGAAACCCCGGTCGATATTGTCTTCACCGGCAAGCAGACCATCGACGGCGATACGGCGCAGGTCGGCCCCGGCATCGCCAAGCGGCTCGAGCTCGAGTTGCTGACCTATGTGTCGCGCATCAACGCGGTCGACCGGGCTAACGGCCAGATTACTGTCGAACGGCGTGCCGAGGGCGGTGTGCAGGTTCTGCAAACCCGTTTGCCGGCGCTGATCACCATGCTCGAGGGCAGCAACGAGCTGCGTTTTGCGACGACGCCGAACATGTTCCGTGCCGCACGCGCCGAAATCCGCCACTGGGACCGGACTTCGGCGGGAATCGAAGACCTCAAGCTCGTCGGTCTCAAAGGCAGCCCGACCATCGTCAGCCGCGTGTTCGGCCCGACGCCGCGCGCCGAGAAGGCCGTACAGATCGATTTTGATCCCAGCAATCCCGAAGCCGCATGCGAAGCCTTGCTGGCCAAGGTGCTGGCCGAATCGCCGCGCGTCAAAAAAGAACTCGCCCAGCGTCTGCCTGGCTACCAAGAAGACTGACCGGAGATTATCGTGAGTGAAGTAAAAACTACCAAACCGATCAAGAAGCGCAAGATCAAGCTCGACGAGAACCTGCTCGCCTATCGCGGCGTCTGGGTCTATATCGAAAGCGAGCGCGGTCACGTCCACCCCGTTTCCTGGGAACTGATGGGCCAGGGCCGGCAGCTCGCCGACCAGCTCGGCGTCGAACTCTGCGCCGTGCTCATGGACGCCGCTGGCCCGGCGCTCGACGCGCACTGCAATTCGGCCTTCCACTTCGGTGCCGACCGTTGCTACCGCATCGCCAGCCCGGTCTTGTCGGACTACCGCAACGTCCCCTTCACCAAGGCGCTGACCGATCTGGTCAATGCGCACAAACCGGAAATCCTGCTGCTCGGCGCAACGACACTCGGCCGCGACCTCGCCGGTTCCGTGGCGACCACGCTGCGTACCGGCCTCACCGCCGACTGCACCGAACTGGCGATTGATCCCGAAGATCGCTGCCTGCTCTCGACCCGACCGACTTTCGGCGGCAGCCTGTTGTGCACCATCGTCACGCTCAATTACCGGCCGCAGATGGCGACTGTGCGCCACCGCGTGATGCCGATGCCGGAGCCGCAACCGGAACGCACCGGCCTGATCGTGGACTTCGATCCGGGCCTGATCGAAACGGATATCGTCACCAAGATTCTGGAATTCATCCCGGACGAGATGCGCGACAAGCCGCATCTGCCGTACGCGGAAATCATCGTCTCCGGCGGCAAGGGACTGGGCAAGGCGGACAATTTCAAGCTCGTCTGGGACCTGGCGCATGTCCTCGGCGCCGAGGTCGGCGCCTCGCGCGCGGCAATTCACGCCGGCTGGATCGGCGCAGATCGTCAGGTCGGACAAACCGGCAAGACGGTGCGCCCGGCTCTCTACATCGCTGCCGGCATCTCGGGCGCCATTCAGCATCGCGTCGGCATGGAGGGTGCGGATTGCATCATCGCGCTCAACAACGATCCGAACGCCCCGATTTTTGACTTTGCCCACTACGCCATCGTCGGTGATTGCAACCAGATCCTGCCCGCTCTGACACGCAGCTTCGGCACCTATCTGAGCAAACCGGAGACGAAAGTTGTAATGGAAACTGCAAAGGAACTCGCATGAGCGAGAAATTCGATGTCATCATCGTAGGCGCGGGCCCCGCCGGAAATTCCGCAGCTTACACGCTGGCCAAAGCCGGCCTGAGAGTGCTGCAACTGGAACGTGGCGAATACCCGGGCTCGAAGAATGTGCAGGGCGCCATCCTCTACGCCAGTTCGCTCGAACGCATCATTCCCGACTTTCGCGAAACGGCGCCGCTGGAGCGCCACATCATCGAACAGCGCTTGTGGATGATGGACGAGAAATCCTTCATCGGTACGCACTACCGCTCCGACGATTTCAACAGCGAGCCCTACAACCGTTACACCATCATCCGCGCGCGTTTCGACAAATGGTTCTCGGAACAGGTGCAGGCCGCCGGTGCGCTGGTCATTTGCGAGATGACCGTCAGAGCCCTGTTGCGCAACGAGCAGGGGCGCGTCATCGGCGTCGAAGTCGAGCGCGAAGACGGCAAGATTTACGCCGATGCGGTGATCCTTGCCGACGGCGTTAATTCGCTGGTCGCCACGCAGGCCGGACTGCGCAAGGATATTCAGGCCGGCAATGTCGCGCTGGCGGTCAAGGAGATGATCTTCCTGCCCAAGGAAACGATCGAATCGCGCTTCAACCTCGCCGGCCAGTCCGGCGTCGTCATCGAAATGCTGGGTAGCATCACCGAAGGCATGGTCGGCACCGGTTTCCTCTACACCAACAAGGATTCACTGGCCATCGGCGTCGGCGGCATGCTGAGCGACATGAAGGCGCAGAAAACCACGCCGGTCGAACTGCTTGAACGCATGAAAGCGCATCCGTCGATTGCGCCGCTGATTGCCGGCGGCGAAACGCGCGAGTACGCCGCGCACCTGATCCCCGAAGGAGGATATAAGGCGCTGCCGCAGATCTACGGCGACGGCTGGCTGCTGGTCGGCGACTCGGCCGGGTTCGTGAATTCGGTGCACCGCGAAGGCTCGAATCTGGCGATGGAAACGGGTCGCCTGGCGGCGGAGACGCTGATCGATCTGTTGCAGGCCGGCAAGGAACCGAGCGCGGTCAATCTGGCGCGCTACAAGGCGCGGTTGGACGAGAGCTTCGTCATGAAGGATATGAAGAAGTATCAGAACATCCCGGAGACGCTGCACAAGCGGCGGCAGTTCATCAACGACTACCCGCCGCTGCTCAACGGCGCCGCGCACAAGTTCTTCACCGTCGATGGACAGGACAAGCGCAGCAAGGAGAAGGAAATCATCGCCTCCTTCGTCAAGCGCCGCTCACTCTTCGGCTTGCTTGGCGACGCCTACCACTTGTGGCGCGCCACCCGATAACAGGACTACACCATGATCAAAGTCGAAGAAAAACTCTTCCAGAACCGCTACCGGGTCGATGCCGACCTGCCGCATATCCGCGTCAAGGACAATACCGTCTGCAATGACCTGTGTTCGACTCAACAATGCACTGTTTGCTGTCCGGCGGGGTGCTGGACCTTCGAGGCAGGCAAGATCGGCCTGATGACCGACGGTTGCCTCGAATGCGGTGCCTGCCGTGTCGTTTGCGACGAGTTCAAGAATGTCGACTGGAACTACCCGCGTGGCGGATACGGCATTCTTTTCAAATTCGGCTAAACCTCGTTTACCCCGATATTGAAATGTCGTCCGACAACTGGCCAATATAGATGGTCACCCTGTGGCTTGTACTTCGCGACACAGCGATCGCCTTGTTCCAGTATGCCTCCGTTGGAGCCGTGTTTTGCTTTGCATACCAGTTGTGGAAGCGCCTGTTCAATTACTGCATCGCCTGCCGGAAAAAGTAAGGGAAACGACGCTGAGCCACAGTGGAATCGCACACCCGATCCATCCCTTACAGGGCCTTCTGGAACCCGAAGTTATCGTTTGTATCCACCAATTTTGGTCAATACCTGGAACCCCGAGCGATGGAACTGGCGCACATTTCAAATATTCCTCCGATTGAAATTGCCCGCTTTCCGAGCGAACTGAGTGGCGAGAAAGGCTCAAATCGAGCGGATGTTGGTCGCGTAAAGATTGAAGCGCAGAATGACGTTGACGCCATCAAGACCTGGCTGGCCCGATTCGTCAATACGTCATCGTCCTATTCAAATTACCGCAAGGAGGCCGAACGTCTGTTGCTGTGGTCGATTATCGAATGCAAAAAACCGATCTCGTCTCTCACGCACGATGATCTGCAGACATACCAGCGGTTCTTGGCTGATCCGCAACCGAGAGAGCAATGGCTCGCGAAGCCCGGTCGCAAATGGCCACGCTTTGACCCCGAGTGGCGGCCCTTTGTCGGACCACTCTCGGCCACCAGCCAGCGTCAATCGATAACCATTCTGAACACGCTATTCTCTTGGCTGGTCAAGATCGGCTACCTGGCGAGCAATCCGCTCAAATAGCCAGTTTTGTTGACTCTAGGCTTCTGTTGTTTCTCCGGTCTTTGTGGCTTTCTTATGAAATTCAACGTAGTCACATTGACTCACAAACTCGGTAACCCATAACGAACCATCCATCGTTCAAGCTCAGCAACGTGTTCAGCTTCTTCGACGGTGAACTCGTCGGCAGCAACCTTAACCCGCGGGTTGGTTGTATTCGCCGCGACCGTCGCGTAAAACGCATACCCGGCGCGCTCGCTTTCCAAGGCGATCTGGAGGGCGTCTTCCACACCCATCATGCCATCGACACCGCTCCAAGGCGCCGTCTCCGGACTAATTCCGTCGGGCCATTGAAACTCCTCGGGTTTGAGGTCCGGTAACGGACGAAAACCGCTTCGCGCTTTTGCTTCAGATAAATGGCGACGCGAAAACTCGGCCATTCGTTGAAAAAATTCCTGCACCTCGGTATTACCCGCCGAGCGCATTTGTTCGGCGAGCTCCTCGAAGCGTCGGGCAGCTTCTGCCTCAAGTTGAACGGCGTGCGCCAGAAAAATATAGATGTCGTCCACTAAGGTAACCTCGAAGTTGTTCGAAAGATCAGCCGAATTTAAACAGGACGCCGAATCCGCCGCGAGGCCAGTCCCATTCCACGTTACGGTGCTCGTCACAGATGATTCGGCATGTACCACATTCAAGGCAACCGTCGGTAATCAAGACCACTTTTCCATTCCCTTCGGCAATGTAGCATCCGGCTGGACAACAGGTCGTGCATTGCTGTTCGATACAGGCGTTGGCACATAGTTCAGGCTGCTTGATGGTGATGTGCGATCTTCCGGCGTCAACCCGATAGCGGTTCTGGAAGAGTTTCTGTTCAACCTTGATCATGGCTTTCTCCAATGATTTGTGTGATTCCAATATCTTCAACGTGCCGAGAAAGCATGCCAGAGCTTGAAGGCATCGCCGAACAAGCCAAATAACGAACGCGCCTTGACGAAGCTGCCGCGAATGTCCTTTGTTTTGCTCTTCTTATCGATCCCGTCGACCTTGAGCATGGTGTGTGCAGCGCGATTGAGCAACTCCGGATAAGTGGTAAAGAACTGTGGATTCTTGTGGAAAACACCGGGCAGGTTGCGGTACTTCTTGAGGTCTTTCATCACAAAACTCGCATCGAGCCGCTCACGGTAATTTCTAAGATTCTTCGCCGAGAACTCCTTGCCTGCTGCCTTGAGGTCGATCAGTGTCTGCGCCGCCATTTGCCCGGTTGTCATCGCCAGGTTTGACCCCTCGCGATGAATGCCGTTGACAAACATGCCCGCGTCGCCGGTAATCATCCAGCCCTCACCGAAGACCGGCGGCATCGCGTTGTAGCCGCCTTCCGGAATAAGATGAGCCGCGTATTCCTTCATCTCCGATCCGGCCAACAGCGGCTTGATCGCGGGGTGTTCCTTCAGCCGTTCGAGCAACTGGTAAGGCGTGATTTTTTGGTGCTTGAAATCGGACAACATGCAGCCGATGCCAAGAGTGATCGATTCCTTGTTTGTATAGAGGAAGGCTGTGCCCATCATGCCGGCGGTGATCTTTCCGGCCATTTCGATGACCACGCCCTCGTCCTCGCCAATATTGAAACGAGATTCGATCGTCTCCTGCGGCAGAAAATGGATTTCCTTGACGGCCAGTGCGATGTCTTTCGGATTGAGTTCCTCATGAAACCCGGCTCGTTTGGCGAGTCGCGAATTGACGCCTTCAGCGAGAATCACGCAGTCGGCGAAGACATCACCGTTCCTGCGATCCGTGCGCACACCAATGACGCGCTTGCCGTCCATCAGCAGCTCTTGCACCGTCGTTTCGCAGATCACCAGGCCACCGGCTTTGGTCACCTGCTCGGAGAACCACTTGTCAAACTGGGTACGGATGATGGTATAGCGGTTAAAGGGCTGACGGTTGAATTCCTCCGAACGGTAATTGCTCCCGACGAATGAATCGTCGTCGAGAATCCACACGCGCTGTTCAATCAGATGGCGTTCGAGTGGAGCCGTGTCGCGGAAATCGGGAATGATCTTTTCGATCGCGTCGGAATAGAGGATCGCACCCTGAACGTTCTTGGAGCCAGGATATTCCCCGCGCTCGATTTGCAGGACCTTGAGTCCTGCCTGCGCTGCGGTATAGGCAGCGGCATTGCCGGCCATGCCAGCTCCGACAACGATTACATCGAATTTTTCGGCCATGCGTTTTCTCCTCGAATTGCGGTTTACCCAGCTCGGCGCGCTTGCGCAATCTGGGCACGGAACGCATCCGTCATGGCAGGCAGAATCTGCATCGCGTTGCCGACGATGCCGTAGTGTGCGAACTCAAAAATCGGTGCATTGGGATCGTTGTTGATCGCGATGATGACGTCGGAGCCATCCATGCCAACCCGATGCTGGATTGCACCCGAAATTCCGGCGGCGATGTAGAGCTTGGGGCGCACTGTCTTGCCCGATTGGCCGACCTGCCGGTCCAGTTCAACCCAGCCGGCCTGAACGATTGGCCGCGATGCTCCAACCTCGGCGCCGAGCACATTCGCAAGATCCCAGACCAGCTGGAAGTTTTCCTGTTTCTTGAATCCGCGCCCGCCGGAAACGATGATGTCGGCGAAGGCCAGTTGCGGTTTGTTCTGATCCGCATCCGGGATGAATTCGAGGACCTTGGTAATGATCGAATCCTCGATGATCGTCAGCTTGTGCTCGACGATGCGCCCGGTGCGTGTTTTGTCGGGATCGGGCAATGCCATCACGCGTGGGCGGACGGTGGCCATCTGTGGTCGGTGGCGCTGCGTCATGATCGTACAGAGCAGCGAGCCGCCGAAGGTCGGTCGGGTTGAGGCCAGGTTTCGCGATTCGGTTTCGATCACCAGTTCGGTACAGTCGGCAACCAGGCCGGTCGCCAGCGTCGTGGCCACCGAGCCGGCCAAATCGCGGCCAAGCGTCGTGGCGCCGAGCAGCATGATTTCGGGCTGGTAGGTATTGACCAGTTCGGTTAGCGCGCGGGCATACGGCTCGTTGCGATAATCGCGCAGCACGTCATCTTGGGCCAGATAGCAAAGGTCAGCACCATAGTGAAAGGCTTCATTGCAAATCTCGCGTGTGCGTGCCGTCGGCGATCCCATGACCACGCCGGAGAGTTCGACGCCGAGCGCGTCCGCGAGCTTGCGGCCCTCGCCGAGCAGTTCCCAGGATACGGGGTGGACGACTCCGCGTTCGGCTTCGATAAATACCCAGACGTGTTTGTAATTCGCATAGCGCGGATCGACTTCAACTTTCTTGCGCGCCGGTTTTTTGACAGGTTCGCTCATGATCGATTTCTCACTTGGATAGCCGGGCAATTTCTTGCTCCAGCTTGGGATGTTGGGTAAACACCTTGGCGAGCAAAGTCGCTACGAGATTCTTCGGGTCGTTATCGACCGTCTCGACGATTTGGGCACGTTCGGTACGCGGCTTCGGTGCAAAGACTTTGCCGACCACCGTCGGGCTGCCCTTGAGGCCAACCACATTGGGATCTTCGATGCCGGCTGCGATGCGGTCCCACTGCTTGAGTGGATGACGTGCGGCGCGGAACATGTCGTCCATGTCGCCATAACGCATCTCGTTAGTCCCTTCCAGCATCGTGATCAGGCACGGAAGCGTTGTTTTGAGGACTTGTACGCCGCCTTCGGCGCGCCGCTCAACGACGATTTCACGCTTCTCATGATCGATCGAGCGGATCGCCGAAACATAGGTCAGTAACTGGTAGTCGAGTCGCTTGGCAATCCCCGGGCCGACTTGAGCGGTGTCACCGTCTATCGTCTGCTTGCCTGTAAAAATCAGATCGACCTGCATGTTCTTGCGGATTTTTCCGATGGCTGAGGCCAGCGCACACGACGTGGCCAATGTATCGGCGCCGGCGAAAGCCCGGTCGGATACCAGAATGGCCTCGTCGGCGCCGAAAGACAGGCACTTGCGCAGCGACACCTCGGCCATAGGCGGCCCCATGGTGATCACGGTCACCGTGCCGCCGAATTTATCCTTCAGGCGCAGCGCTTCTTCGAGTGCAAACAGGTCGTAGGGATTGATGATCGCCGGAACACCTTGGCGCATGATGGTATTGGTGACTGGGTGGACGCGGATCTGAGCCGAGTCGGGTACTTGCTTGATGCAGACGACGCTATGCACGGTGAACTCCTCAAGCCTAGGCGGCTTCTTGGTAGCGTGGCACGCTCTTGTCGATGATTATGGTTCCCTCGGATGGGCATTGCACGATGCATTGAGGATCGTCGTAGTGGCCGATGCACTCGCTACAGAGCTCACTGTTAATCGCGAACAACCCTTTCTTCTCGTAGATAGCCTCATTCGGGCATTCCGGTTCGCATGCTGCACAGGCGGTGCAGGATGAGTCGATGATTTTGTAAGCCATGATTTCCTCGCTGGTTGGCGATGCAAGATCGCATCTTCTGGTCAGTTCGTACGCAGAATTTGTGCCAGCGTTGTTCTCAGGATGAAAGATGGAGAAATTATTCTAGGAAACAGTAGGTTGATAATTGTCTTGTGTTTGTAGCATTCCGACATCGGCTGACATTTTGTCGGGTGGTCTGTGTGAGATTGCAGACACTCTTGTGCCTTCTCCCTCATCCCAGGGAAGCCGTGTCGGACGATTGCTCGACTCCGTAACCGGCTATCGAACGATTACGGCGTCGAATGACAGCTCGGGTTTGGGTGTGTGAATTCTCCC
>Ga0302294_10000590_pt1 | contig 10969 bp, 6 predicted proteins | sample III_Fen_N2_3_FD_194550 | JGI IMG/M metagenome (GOLD analysis project Ga0302294, IMG submission 194550) | Peat permafrost microbial communities from Stordalen Mire near Abisko, Sweden - III_Fen_N2_3 | ecosystem: Environmental > Terrestrial > Soil > Wetlands > Permafrost | place: Sweden: Abisko...
TTGAAAGATGAGCCAAAAATCTTCGATGGCATCCACACCGGCACCGAGACCCGCGACGCCGCTCTCTCAGCCCAACACCTTCAGCCGTATCATGGCTACTCGATCATCCGCTATTTCGAGGCCATCGCACCGGGTCGAAATGGCGGCGGCTGGGTCGACACCTATAGCAGCACGTTCATGGACCGCTACGCCGAACAGCTCTGGTTAACCCTTTTCGCCAAGGCCCGCGAACTCACCTTGTTTGATTTTCGCTTGGTCGATGAACCGTTGCGACCCGAACTACGCGCTCCCTGGCAAGGTCAGGGTACGAGCTTCGACTTCGACGCGATGATGTCCCCCTTCAAGCTTGCCGACGGCTCCATCGCGAAACCTTCGACTTATGCCCGCGCGGTCGGCGTGACCTGCGAGGCCGTTGACAAATTTATCGGCAAACTCGGCCGGCCCATCGGTCTGAAAAGCTACAAACCCTACCACTCGTCTGGTGAAGCGTTCCTGCAAAGTTTCCTCGGCATGGCCGGCATACCCATGGACATCGTGCCAGAGTTTCCAACCGACGAAGCAATCATCCTGCTCACCGCTCAAGCAGCCGACGATCCAGAAATCATAACCAAGATCGAGAACCAGCTCCGCGCCAAGAAGAAGGTCATCATCACGTCCGGTCTGCTAAAGGCGCTGCAAAATCGCGGGATCGAGCGCATCGCTGAAATCGAAGTCTCCGGCCGCATCGCCGCGGTGCAAAGCTACACCGCGCACCGCCGGCTGGTCGAAGGGCAGAAATCGATTCTCATTCCCGAGCTTACTTACCGAACCAATGACTCGTGGGAACTCGTGTCGGCCATCGATGGTGACAACGGCTGGCCGCTATTGCACGACGCCGATTACGCCGGTGGACATCTCTATGTCCTGACTATTCCAGAAAATTTCTCGGATTTTTCGGAATTTCCTGAGCCCGTGCTCTCGGCCATCCGCCAGACCATCACCGCCCACCTGCCGGTGCAGTTGGACGCACCGGGCAAGGTTAGTCTTTTCCTCTACGACAACGGCACGTTCATCGTGGAGTCCTTCCACGACGAAGCGATAAACGTCAAAGTGACGATCGGCCTCGACCACCGCGGGATCGAAGACGTGCTCAGCGGCGAATCCATCGCTGGCGAGGTCCGCAACAGGGTCTTGCGCTGGGATAGCCCGCCCAAGCCCGACAAATGCGTCGCCGCCTTCTCCCTCGCACCGCATTCCTACCGCGTCTTCCGGCTGAAGTGAAGATCCGCCGGGCAAGCTCCAGGAAATCTCAAATCGACGACCGTACTTTGCGTATGCCTCGCGTTTGACGAATGACAGAAACTCGCCCGCACACCGTTCCGTCCCCAGGCCAAAGTAACCTATTGGGTTACTTTGGCCTTCTTGCCTGCTCATCGTAGTTGAATGCATGAGGACAATTGAACCTCTTCATTCCGTCCAAGCCGCGTCCGCCTTCTTGCCGGTAAATATTCTTAGAATGTCCTCGAGGTAAAGTAACCTATTGGGTTACTTTGTAGCGGGAAGCTTCGCTATCGTGCAGGCGCCAGCAATCCAACCATGCCGGAGCGTGATCCGCGGTATTGGCTCCTGAGGGAATAAGCCTTGGGTTTCGCCGATGGGATTCGACGGCGAAATCCATTGTTTTTCCGTGGCTTTCGCGCCGTCGCCCGGCAGACTGCCGGAGTGAAATCGCGTCATGACATCGTGGAAAACTGGCTGCCGCGTTATACGGGCGTGCCACTGAATGAATTCGGGGACCATATCCTGCTCACGAATTTCGAACACTACGTTAAGCTTTTTGCGCAGTGGCACCGCGTACCGGTGCGCGGCAAGGACCGCCCGATGTCCAGCGCCACCGCCGGACGCATCACGATCATCAACTTCGGCATGGGCAGCGCCACCGCGGCCACGATCATGGACCTGCTCAGCGCGATCAAGCCGAAGGCCGTGCTTTTCCTCGGCAAATGCGGAGGCATCAAACACCGGGCCGAAATCGGCGATCTGATCCTGCCCATCGCCGCCATTCGCGGCGAAGGCACGAGCAACGACTATTTTCCGCCTGAAGTGCCCGCCCTGCCGGCGTTCGCACTGCAAAAGGCTATTTCCACAACCATCCGCGACCACCAGCGAGACTATTGGACCGGCACCGTCTACACCACCAACCGGCGGGTCTGGGAGCACGACAACCTGTTCAAAAAATACCTGAAGAAAATCCGCGCCATGGCCGTCGACATGGAGACGGCGACGATATTCATGACCGGCTTTTTCAATGAGACGCCCACGGGGGCGCTCCTGCTGGTGAGCGACCAGCCGATGTTTCCCGAGGGCATCAAGACCGCCGAGAGCGACCTCGCCGTCGATGCGAACTACGTGACCAGCCACCTGAAGATCGGTATCGATTCCTTGAAACAACTCATCAACAAGGGCCTCACGGTCAAGCATCTCAAATTCTGACCCGAACTCATTGCTATCGCTTTATCCTAGTTCTGACTCCGACCCTTTCGTCATGTCCCACCCCCGGACGACCGAACCATTTTCAACCTCCTCATTATTAGCGGAGACCGAACCCACCCGCCCGGTACGCCGCTCGCTGGCCTTTTACGCCTGGGTCGCGGTTTTTTTTACCGCCAAAGCTGCCGCGCTCGCGCTGCTCTGGTTTCACCACTACGGGTGGGCGGTCGCAGTATTTTTTCTGCCAGCGCCCTGGTACGCGTACCAGATTCTAAAACCCGCGGCCCGCGGCCTCGGCCCGGTGGTGACACATTTCGCAACCCAAAAACGCGAAGTCTGGCTGACCATTGACGACGGACCCGATCCAGAGAGCACACCTAAAGTTCTTGCATTGCTCGAAGCCCACGGCGTGCACGCCACTTTTTTTCTGATCGGTGAAAAGGTTCAGCGTCACCCCGAACTTGTCGCCGAAATCCTCCGGCACGGGCACACCATCGGCAATCACACCCAGACTCATCCTCATCGTTCGTTCTGGCTCGCGTCGGCAAAACGAACGGCCACGGAGATCGACGCCTGCGCCGAAACACTCCGCGCCGCCGGAGCACATCGCACCGGATTTTTTCGTTCCCCGGTCGGATTGAAAAATCATGCGCTTTACCCGCAGCTCGCCCACCGAGGGCTCGATCTTGTGCTTTGGAGCGCGCGTGGCTACGACACGATTTGCCGTGATCCGGCCAAAGTCATTGCACGCATCACAGCAAGTCTTCGCCCTGGCGTGATCATCTTGCTCCATGAGAACGGGGCCGATCCTTCCGCACGCACCGAGCTGTTCCGTCAGCTCTTCGCCCATCTGGCGCGCGAGGGGTACACCTGTGTGTTGCCTTCAACCAAAGCATTGATTCGCGAGGGCTGAGTTGAATATGCGGCCAGGGGCGGCGGGCACGCCAGGAACACGAAAATATTCATGCTCGGGCTTTAGGCTAAACCCACGCTCGCCGGGTTGGAACACGGCCCGCCCGATTGTACCATTTTGCATCCAGAGGTACCAAAAGATGCGAAGGTAGGGACGACGCAGGGTCGTCCGTCTTTCGAGTGAACAGGCCTCGCCAACTCGGACGGCCCGGCGGGCCGTCCCTACCCTCCAAACGTCGGAGTTTATTATGTGTTTGAGGTAAAAACGGGATCAGTCGTGCAAAGATTAACAAAAGATTTCCTGTAATTTCCACCGGCATTTTCGGCAGAGCATAGGTGACGCGCTTCCTCACACGAGAGCGTTGATTTTCCATCCAGCTCTCTCTGTCATGCTTTCCTCTGCAACCACTCATGGTTCGTCGTTGGTGCAAGGCCCTCTTTGGGGTCGCCGCGCTCGCGATTGGTCCGAAGTCCAGGAACCTCAATCCCGGGCTCTTTATGAAATTGTGCTCAAGGCGCTCGCCCTTACCCGCGACACCTCTCTATTGGACATAGGCTGTGGTTCGGGCCTTTTCTGCGAAACCACGGCGAACCTGGGGGCCAGCGTGATGGGCCTGGACGCCAGCAGTGCCATGCTCGATCTCGCCCGACGCCGCACACCGCGCGCCTCGTTCTTCGAGGGCGAGATGGAAGAATTGCCCTTCGTTGAAAAAACCTTCGACGTCGTGACGGCGTTGAATTCCCTGCAACACGTGGGCTCGCCGTTGCAGGCACTCGTAGAAGCCCGCCGGGTGTTAAAGCCGGGAGGCAAACTCGTCATCGCCGCCTGGGCTCGTCCCGAAAAATGCGAGGTCTCAAAATACTTTCTCGCACTCGATGAACTCCTGCCGGTCGCGGCCTCCCACACACCGGCGGCTTTCTCCTTTTCTGCCGACGGCATGATGGCCCGGCTCGCAGCACGCGCCGGTTTTGCCAAATTGGTCGAAGCCGAGGCACTTTCGGTCTGGGACTATCCCGATGAGGAAACCGCACTGCGGGGACTCTTTTCCGTCGGTGCCGCCATCCGTGCCATCGACTGCGCCGGAGAAGAGCGCGTACGTGAGACCACACTGAGATTTCTAGCCCCCCACCGGCTGGCACGTGGCGGCTACCGCCTTGAAAATGCGTTCCGCTATCTCATCGCCCAGCGGGCATGAGCTCACGGCCCGACCGCAACGCATTCACAGAAACAAAAACGCTTGAGCCGAGCATGATCAACGCGGCTGCCACCGGGTGCAACACACCCGCTGCCGCCAGCGCCATGCCCGCGATGTTGTAGGCAGCCGCAAAAAACAAATTCACGCGGATGCTGGCACGTGCCGCCCGCGCCACACGAATGGTCTGCGGCAAAAAACGCAGATCGTCACCGACGAACACCGCCATGGCCGAGGCGCGCGCGAGTTCCGCTCCACTGCGCATCGCAATCGACGACTGCGCTGCGCTCATCGCCGCCGCGTCATTAAGACCGTCGCCAACAAATAACACGGTGTGTCCAGCGCCCGCGAGTTCTTCAACGCGCGCGTGTTTTTGCGCCGGGTTCAACCCACCGCGAACCACAAACGCAGGGTCCAAAACCTCCGCTGCCAACGGATCGCCGCTCAACACCTCAGTCTCAATCCCGAGCTTTCCCAGTTCTGAAAACGTCTCAACCATTCCCACCCGCCAACGTTCCTCCAGCCACACTGACGCCGCCAGTTCACCATCCACAAAAACGTAAACTTCCTTCGCGCACCGTTTGTAACGTAATACGTTATGAACGATTTCATGCCCCACGAGTTCACCGCTCGTATTTTCGCCCGCCAAAACGCTGCCCGCGGGTCGTCCGATTTCAAATTCTCCCACGGCAAATCGCACCGAGCCATCTTCAGGCTGCAAAACTTCTGCCGTCACTCCTTGCCCGGCTATGATCCGTCGCTCACGGATCAAAATTGGCTCTGAATATTTGTCGCCTAATACGTGACCATCCGCGCGCAACGCCGCCGCCACGGGATGCGCCAGTCCTTCCTCAAGCGCTGCCACAGCCGCGCGCAACCAGGCTTCTTGGGAGGCAAATGCTGGGCTGATTTTCCACTCGGTAACGGAGAGAGTCTCGGCGGATAACGTACCAGTTTTGTCGATACAGAGCACGTCGACCCGCGACAGCACATCGATAAAATCGCCCGTGCGCGCCACGACGCCGATTTTCGCCAGTCGCGCGAGTCCGCCCCAGACAGAAATCGGAGTCGCCAGTCCCATTGCACAGGGACAAGCAACGAGCAGCACCGCCATGGCGTTGAAAAGCGCCCGCTCCCACGGACCGTGCGCCAGCCAAAAAACAAACGTTAGCAGACTCATCCCCATAACCAGCGGCAGGAACCAGGCCATCAACCGGTCAGCCTGTTGTTGCAACCGTGACGGAGCCAGCCGCGCCTGACCGACCGCGCTTAAAATCGCGTCGAGCTTTCGTGCGCCGGCCATGGCGACAATTTCGAACGAGCCGTCGACCGAAAACGTTCCAGCCAGCACCTGATCGCCCGGGCCGCGTGCCACGGGTCTCCACTCGCCTGTCATCGATGTCTCCTGCACATAGCCACGCCCGACGGCGATTTCGCCGTCCACGGCAATCGCGCCGCCCGGCGCCACCCGAACGCGGGCACCGGCCGCGAGCGTCCCCACTGAAACGCATCGCGCCGAACCATCGGGTTGGACCAGATCGCAAAATTCGAATTTCTCCCGGGTCTCATCCACCGCTCGAAGTGCAGCCACACGACTGCGCGCTCCGAGCATTTTGCCCGCAGTATGCACCACGATCAAAATTGCCACGACCTCATAGTACACCGAACCGGTCCGCGAAAATGTGCTCACGAGCGACCCGGCAAAAGCGCCGCCAAGCGTTACCAGAAAAAGTAGATCGATGCTGACCCTTCGCTCGCGCACCGACTCCCAGGCCGAACGGACAAGCTCGCCGCCGAGGAAAACCAGCGCACCAAGCGCCGATGCGATCAGGATGCCATGCACCACCGCATAGGCCCAGCCATCGATCTCGGACAAATTGATCGCCAGACTGAACACCATCGCCTGCGCCGCCACCGCCGCACCTGCACCCATTCTCAACCAGCCACGATCCACCAGCCGCTGGTCGGCTTTCAAGCCGGGCTCGACACTGGGGCTTTGGGCTATGGTAGACATGGACTCCAAATCAATCGATTTTCCCAGCGATGGGAAAGATGCGGATCTCACCGGTACCGAGGCGCAGGGCCAGTCGGTCTCCCTCCGGCGAAAACCCCAACCACTGGCCACTCCCATCGTCAGGCACGGACAAAGATCCAACCTCGCGGCGCGTGGCGGGATGCCACAGGTGAAGACCGAAACCGCCTTCGTGCGTGGCGAGCACGCGGCCATCGGCGGAAAAGGCAATTTGCCCAACCGAGGTCATGTGGCGGCCCAACTCAGTCATCCGATGTGGGGCAGCGGCCTCCCATGTCAAAAGCAAGCCGTCGGTTCCTCCCGTGACGAACGTTTTCCCATCCGGCGCAAAAACCACCGAGGCGATGTCATAACGGTGCCCTTCGAGGGAGACGCGCTGTCCCGTACTGAGATCAAGAATGTACAACTCCGTCGACAGACCGCCCCACACGAACCATTTGCCATCGGGTGAAAGAGTCGCCGCAATTGTGCGAAGATGAGAGAAAATATTCGCGTGCCGAGCAACCGGCTGTCCGTCATGCAAGCGACGGATTTCGAGTGAACCATCCCCCAGTTCGGCCCATATCAGATCCGCCGTCGGCACAATGTGCGGGGCGCCAATCATAATTTCTCCCGAGGCCAGCGGCCAGGCGAGCGTCGTGACGTTGTTGAGATCATCGACCTGCCGGGCACGCAGTTCTTGTGTGTGCGACCAAAGCCAAAGTCGCCGGGATCGCGCGTCGTAGGCGAGAGGCATTTCGCCAGGGAAACGTTCCACCGTGCCGGGCGCCGCACACGAGGCGATTTCGGCCGCACCGTTTTTCTCGGAGAATTCCCGCACCGTGGCCAGCCGCCCATCAGGCAGCCAAACGATTTGGAACGAATGCGGGTCGTGGTGCAGCGCAGGCGCGATGCGTTCTGCCTCGACCGGCCAGCGCAGGATTCTTGGGTCGCGTCCGGCGCTAAGCAAATGACCATCAGGCTGCCAGGCGAGCGCCCAGGCTTCGTGATCGTGGCCGCGCAGGGTTCGCCGCTCATGCCACGTTTGAGTATCCCACACATGAACCATACGATCCGAACAGCCGACGGCGAGTTCGCGGCCATCCGGTGAAAATGCCGTATCCCAGGTATTGAGCGGATGTGGCAGTCGTCGCTGATTATTGGATACGTCAGCGAGCTCCCACAGGCGCACCATGGGCGACCAGCCACTTGCGACGAGCAACCGGTCGTCAGGGGAAAACGCAAGATGCCACAGACGATCCTCTGACGGCCAGGCAGGGATCGCCATACGACCGGTAGCGGCATCATACAGCGCGATTGATGTCTCGGCATCGGACACCGCGAGTTTTGTGCCGTCGTGCGAGAGTGCAAGGGCTCGGGCCTGCACAGGAATTTCTAAAAGCTTCGTGCCGTCTGCAATGCGCCAGGCCGTCACGATGCCCGGCGTACCTTCATAGACAAACCGGTGTCCGAGACAGGTGTAGAGCGTCTGGCCATCGGGCGAAAGCACAGCGCTTTGACCAGGAAATTCACGTAGTAATTTCATCGTGGCTACCTCCCATTGTTTGACCGAGTGATCGGCCGTGAAAAGAAAGCGGCGATCGGGCGAAAACTCCGCCCACCAACTCATAGCGGTACCTGGTAGTTCGGCAATCTGACGGGCCGAGGCGAGATCCCAGAGCCGTACTACATCGCCTTGGGCAGTTGCAGCAACGAGCGCACCGTCCGCAGACACGGCGAGATGGGTTACGGCCCACTTCGACTGGCCGACTATTTTTTCAGCGTCACCGGCGGTCTGCTCCCACAGAAGGCCCCAGGCGGCGTCGCGAAGCTGAGCCGGGCACGATGAGAGCGTACGCCGTGCCGTGCCGAGATCGCCCGTGAGCAGGGCATCGGAAGCCACTTTGAGGTCCGCAGAAAACAGATTGGCCAGGCGATTTTCGGCCGCACGGTCAGCTCGACGCCATTCCGTGAGTACACCAATGCCTCCAAGGAAAATGGCCAGGGCAAGCGCTACGGTGAGAACGGAGAGTTTTTTATTGCGGTGCGCCCAGCGCCAGGCCCGTTCGGCAAATGAAACGGGGCGCGCCGTGATCGGCCGTCCCGCGAGCCAGCGCTCAAGGTCTTCAGCCAAAGCAGCAGCGGAAGGATAGCGCTTGGTTCGGTCGTGAGCGAGGGCGCGCAACGCGATCGTTTCCAGATCGTGTGGCAGCGAGGGATCGAGGCGGCGCGGCGGGAGAGGATCGCCGGCCACCACCGCAGCGAGGAGTTCAGGCAGCTGCGCGGCAACGAAGGGCGCGCGTCCAGTCAGCAAAAAATACAGGACTCCGCCGAGTCCGTAAATATCCGTGGCGGTGGACGATTCTCCCTGCAGTCGCTCCGGTGCGATGTAGCCCGGGCTGCCCATCACCTCGCCGGTGCGGGTCAGGCCATCGCTCCCGTCCAGCGCAGCGGCGAGCCCGAAATCGATTAGGTGTGGCTCCCCCTTGGCATCGATGAGAAGATTGCCCGGCTTGAGGTCGCGATGGAGTACGCCGGAATCGTGCGCGTATTGTATGGCCCGCGCGGTTTTGGCGACGATGGCGGCGGCCGTGCGCAAATCCGGCTTGGCGCGGGTGGCATGGATGGCGAGGTTTTCGCCATCGATGAAATCCATCGAGTAGAACGGTTGGCCTTGGTGCCGCCCGATCTCGTGAATCGCCACGATGTGTGGATGGCGCAATCGCGCCGCGTCGCGGGCTTCGCGCAAAAACCGCTCTTCCGTGTGCAGCCCCGTCGGCGCACCAGCGGCCAATACTTTCAACGCCACCAGTCGATCGAGCTCGATTTGGCGCGCGAGGTAGACGATGCCGGCTCCACCGCGACCGAGTTCGCGAATCAATTCGTGTTGACCGAACCGCTGCCCATCGGGCTCATCGCCGCCGAAAACGTTTCTCCCCACGCACTGCGGGCACACTCCGCCGAGCACGGTTTCGGAAAGGCTCGCGCCGCAGTTTTTGCAACAGACGCTCATGCGCCGAGGGAACCGAGAAGTTCGCGCTGTTCCTGTCGCAATCCTTCGAGACTGCCCACGGTTTCCGCGATTTCCGCGCGCACAAGTTCCCGATAACGACTGGATATGCGGTGCATCGCCACAGCCACGGCGTTGCGCGTCAGGCCAAACTCGGTGGCGAGGGCGTCTTGAATGCCAGCGTCGGCGCGTGTCTGGAGATGAGGCCAGACGCGTTCGAACCACCGTCCTTTGCCGATGCGTTCCTGTTCGGTACGCAGCTTTTGCATGGCGCGGTCGAGCAAGGCGATGGTCCAGCTGCGATCAAAGGCCTGATCAGGCGAGAGATTGCCATCGCCGATTTGTGCGAGAACTTCGCTGGCTTCGAGCGTATTGATGGAAAGTTTCTCCACATCGCCCCCGCGACGCGCGGCCTGCGCGTGGTCGTGAGCGTTGCGAAGGTAATTGGTCAGAGAGGCCAAAAGAAAAGTGCGAAAACGGCCACGCGTTCGATCGGCCTGTTTGACCGCACCGCGGCTGAGCAGGTCGGCAAAGAATCCTTGCGTAAGGTCCTCGGCATCGTGGGTCGAATAGCCATGTCGACGCACATATACATAAAGCGGGAGCCAATAAGCCCGGCACAGATCGGCGAGCGCGGTCTGGCTGACGGGATCGTCACTGCCAGCACGGAGGACGAGGGTCCAACGCGTCGTGTCAAACGCGGGGGTCTGGCCTCCGAGGTCGTTGGATTTCGGGTTGTTCACCGACGAGCGGACCTTGGGCGACAAGCAGAAAGGTTGGCAATGCCGTTTATGTAATATTCGCCGGCGATTCCTTTATATCCGTCGGAGCCACCACCGCCGAATGACACTGCGAGGGTCAAACCTCCTGCTCTTTTTAATCTCATCCATCGCTCCGCCCAAATACCACGACACATCGCAACCTTTCCACTCAACCACGACGACTATGACCACAACACCGCGCACGCCACCGGCCACAGGACTGAATCACCACCGCTATTTCGCCACGGGGATGATGTTTCGGCTGATTTTATTGATGCTCTCCCTGTTCCTAGCCGGACCACGACTTTCGAGTGCGGCCAACCAATTGATCGGCTGGGGCGATGGGCAAAGTTTTATCTTGGGGTTGCGGAATAGTTCGGGTCCCTTAGGGAGCACCGTCCCGGTGGCTCCAGGTAACCTAAGCGGCTTGGCCGGAAAGAATATCGTCGCGGTATCCTCCAGCTCGACTCACGCGCTGGTGCTGCTATCCGACGGCACGATGTACGATTGGGGTTCTCCGGGCAACGGGGTCTACGGGTATCTGGGGAATGGGTCGGCGGCCGGAAGCGAGGCCCCGGTGCCTGTAGATACGTCAGGGGTATTGGAGAGCAAA
>Ga0302294_10000593_pt1 | contig 10956 bp, 8 predicted proteins | sample III_Fen_N2_3_FD_194550 | JGI IMG/M metagenome (GOLD analysis project Ga0302294, IMG submission 194550) | Peat permafrost microbial communities from Stordalen Mire near Abisko, Sweden - III_Fen_N2_3 | ecosystem: Environmental > Terrestrial > Soil > Wetlands > Permafrost | place: Sweden: Abisko...
AACATTGGCGCTCACTGACGCGCCGGACTCCTCCCCCGCCAGGCCCGCGCGAACATAGTCCGAGGAGACGCCGTACTTTTCACCCTCGCGATGCGCCGCGTCGCTCCATCGGCCATGCTCTTTCCCCGACACTGATGACAGCGCAATGGCGCCGGCGCCAGCCGCCATCAGCAAAGAACCGCCGATCACTTCGCCATACAGAGAGGTGCCCCGTCCGCGCAATTCGCCGAACACTAAGATGCCCCACGCCAGTCCCCACAATTGGTTGGTGTTCGACAACGGAATACCGCGACTGATACCGACGTACTTAGCAGCATATTGCTGGAACAGGTCGCCGATAACCCAGACAAATCCGCCTAGCATTAGCCAGAAAAGCGCGTCCTTTGCCAGCGAAAGTTGCTGAACGAGTGGTGACACACCGCCACTATAGGAGACAGCCAGAATCGACATAGTCACGAGTTCGCCGATGGTAAAAAAGGCCACGAATGATAGCGGGTTCATTCCCGTCAGATAGGCTTTGCGATAAGGGACGTACATGGTTCCCCACAACACACCGGCCGCCAGCGCCGCGATAATGCCGCGCAGCGCATGTTGCGGCGTAGTTTGCGATGAGGACGCATAGGCGAGGAGCGAAGCTCCAGCAAACATCAGCACCGCACCACCCAGCACGGTGAGCCAACGGCGGGCACCGGCGCGGCGCAGTTCGTTGAAGAGCGTCACACCCCAAAAGATGCCGATGAGGCTGTTCATATTCCACAGGGGAAATGCGATGCTGAGTCCGACGTCGCGAATGGCGAAGATGGTGAGCGTGTTGGCTACGGCCCAGAGACACCCGGCGAGAACAGCCCACACTACGAGATGCGGGGCCTGACGCAAATCCCAGCCGACCTGCCCGGTGCCGCGAATGAGCGCGGGCACACTCCATCGGGCGAGAAAGACGCCCGCGACCATCAGTAAAGAAACGACCACCGGTGAAATGCCGACAGTCACCAGCTTGGTGGGCGCTTCAGCCGCGCCCAGCCATGCTCCGGCGCCGAAGCCGCAGAGAATCCCTAGTGATTGGAGTTTTCGCAGACGTTGCGGCGTAATCGCTGACGAAGGTCCGGCGGGTTCCATTGTGGACTTCAACTGATCCAACGCAGCACCGCCAATCCGCCCAGCAACACGAACACTGGAATCCAGAAGTGAACGTCCGTCAGGACAGCCTTCGTCAAGCTTTGTGATCTTGCTGACACGCCGGTGTCGCGCACAGACGCCTCCAGGCACTGCAGGAATTACGACTGGATAGTTATACCAACAACGGAGTGCCGTGGCCGGAGCGGATGCCGACTGATTCGTTCCGCCCAATTGCAGCATCTACTGAAAAATACTCAGTTCAAGCCCCTCTTAAGGATTTCCTATGTCTGATCGAAGCTTGCCACTGCCGTCCGCCATGAGGGCACTTGATCCTTATACCCAGGCGTTCCCGACACTGACCGCAGAGCAGATCGACCGCGTTCGGTCGTATGGAAAAATCAGGGCTGTTGCGGCGGGTGAGACGGTTTTTCAAGCAGGCGACAGCCACATCTCGATGTTCATCGTGCTTTCAGGTAAATTGGACATCCTGCAACCGACCAAAGACGGCGAGCGATTGATTACAACCCATTTTCCTAGTGCATTTACGGGCGAAATCAACATGATTTCCGGACGGCGCGCCCTAGTTCACGGCCGCGTTGCGGAAGCCGGTGAATTCCTGGAGATTGGCCCGGACAATCTGCGCACGTTGATTGCGAAAGATGCCGAACTGAGCGAAGTGTTCATGCGTGCCTTCATCTTGCGTCGCCTCGCACTCGTAAAACAGGGTTTCGGTGATGCGGTCGTCATGGGTTCCATGCATTGCGCCGCCACCCTGCGAATCCGCGAGTTCCTAGGACGCAACGGACACCCGTACGAGTTCGTGGATCTCGACAAAGACCGCCAGTCGCAGGAGCTACTCGACCAGTTCCAGGTCTCAATCGCTGATGTGCCCGTCTTAATTTGCCGGGGTACTAAGGTTTTGCGCCATCCGACTTTGCAGGAGGTTGCAGAATGCCTCGGCTTCAACAGTCCGATCGACGAGGCACAGGTGCGCGACCTCATCGTGGTCGGTGCGGGCCCGTCGGGACTGGGAGCCGCTGTTTACGCGGCGTCAGAAGGGCTGGATGTGCTCGTAATTGAGAGCAACGCCCCCGGAGGACAAGCGGGATCGAGTTCCAAGATCGAGAACTACCTGGGATTCCCCGTCGGCATCTCGGGATCGGAACTGGCAACACGAGCCATCAATCAAGCACAAAAATTTGGAGCGGAAATGATGGTCGCACACGATGTGGTGCGACTCCATTGCAACCAGCGTCCCTACCAGATTGAGCTCGATAACGGCACCAGGCTCACCACGCGGTCCATTGTTATCGCTACTGGCGCGCAATACAACAAGCCGGCAATTCCCGGCCTCGCTCGATTCGAAAGTGTCGGCGTGTACTACGGCGCGACCAACATGGAGGCTCAACTGTGCGAGCACGAAGAGGTTATCGTGGTCGGCGGCGGAAACTCAGCGGGCCAAGCCGCAGTGTACTTGTCGGGCTATGCCAGCCGGGTCCACATACTCGTGCGCTCGGGGCAGCTTTCCGACACAATGTCGCGATACCTCGTCCAGCGCATTGAGACGCATCCGAAAATCAGTTTGCATCTACGTACCGAGATCGTAGGGCTCGAGGGCCAGACCCATCTCGAAAGCGTGCAGTGGAAGGACAAGCAAGACGGAAGAGTCGAGACCATGCCGATCCGGCACATCTTTATGATGACCGGCGCGGTGCCCAATACGGCGTGGCTCAAAGGTTCTCTTGCGATGGACAACAAGGGGTTCATCGTGACTGGCCACGATTTGCAGGAGAACGGGGCCGACAAACCGCAGTGGTCGTACCCGCGCTCACGCTATTTGCTGGAGACCAGCCTACCGGGAGTGTTCGCCGTGGGGGATGCCCGAGCGGGCAACGTGAAGCGCGTGGCGTCAGCAGTTGGGGAGGGATCGATTTCCGTACACCTGGTACACCGGGTACTGTCAGAGATGTAGGCCCTAGTGTTAGGAAGGCCGATGCTGTGCTTCGTAGCGCGCGATGTCGGCCTCGTGCGCGAGCGTCATTCCAATCTCGTCAAGGCCGTTGAGCAAGCGATGACGACGGAATTGATCGACCTCAAACTTCTCTGAGAGACCAAAATCGTCGGCGATGGTCTGTTGCTCCAAATCGACGTTAAGATAATAAGGAGCATGGGACTCAGCATGCTCGGCAATCTGCTGGACTGTTTCCTCAGGCAACTCGATGACAAGTAGTCCATTGTTGCCGGCGTTATTGCGGAAGATGTCGGCGAACGACGGCGCGAGGATTACGCGAAATCCAAACTCGCCAAGGGCCCATGCGGCATGTTCGCGCGAAGAGCCGCATCCAAAGTTCTTGCCCGTAACGAGAATCGTCGCGTTGCGATAGTGCTCGCGGTTGAGAGCGAAGTCTTCGCGGTCGCGTCCGTCGGGATGATACCGCCAATCGGAAAACAGGAAGGCTCCGAACCCCGTTCGCTCGATGCGCTTCAGGTGCTGCTTGGGAATGATCTGGTCGGTGTCAATGTTCTCCCGATGCAGCGGAGCGACGACGCCACGGTGTTTGCGAATGGGTTCCATCGCTAGCTTTTGTACTCCCAGCCACGCACATCGATAAAGTGGCCGGTCACTGCGGCAGCCGCGGCAGTCGCTGGGCTGACGAGATGCGTGCGCCCGTCGCGCCCCTGGCGGCCTTCGAAGTTGCGATTGCTGGTGGACGCGCAACGTTGCTTGGGCGCGAGAATGTCAGGATTCATGCCCAGACACATCGAGCATCCCGGCTCGCGCCATTGCGCGCCAGCGTCCTTGAAAATGCGGTCGAGACCTTCTAGTTCCGCAGCGACCTTAACGGCCTCTGAGCCCGGAACGACCAGTACATCCACCGATCGATGGACCTTGTGTCCGCGCATAACTTTGGCAGCAGCGCGCAGGTCTTCCAGGCGTCCATTCGTGCATGAACCAATGAAGACGCGGTCGAGAGTAACGTCTTCGACGCGCGTACCCGGCGTGAGTCCCATGTATTCCAGGGCCGCGAGCATGGCGGCACGCTCGGAGGCATCGCGGGCGTCGTCGGGATTGGGGATGCTGGCGGTCACCGGAACCGACATGCCGGGATTGGTGCCCCAGGTTACGACTGGCTCGAGCTTGTCGCCATCGATGGTAATTTCGCGATCGAAGGTAGCCCCGTTGTCGGTAGCGAGTTGGCGCCACGCGCTCACTGCTTTGTCCCACGCGTCGCCCTTCGGAGCGAATGTGCGGCCTTCTAGGTAAGCGAACGTTGTGTCGTCAGGAGCGATCATGCCGGCGCGGGCGCCGCACTCAATGCTCATGTTACATACGGTCATGCGCTCTTCCATGGTGAGGGCGCGCATGGCTTCGCCTGCGTACTCGATCACGTAGCCCGTGCCTCCGTCGGTGCCGAGACGGCGAATGATGTCGAGGATGAGGTCCTTAGAAGTTGTGCCGTGCGGCAACGTAGCAGTGACCTTGATGCGCATGCTGCGCGGCTTGCTTTGCGAAACGCACTGCGTGGCCAGCACGTGCTCGACTTCCGATGTACCAATGCCGAACGCCAACGCACCAAATGCTCCGTGAGTGCTGGTGTGGCTATCGCCGCAGACGATCGTTTTCCCTGGCTGCGTCAGGCCAAGCTCAGGCCCGATCACGTGAACAATTCCCTGCCGGCCTGAGCCGATGTCGAACAGCGGAATACCGCTGGCCTCGCAGTTCTTACGGAGCGTGCCGATCTGCTGCGCCGCGATCTGGTCTTTGATGACCAGTCGCTCGTCCGAGGTCGTTGGAATGTTGTGATCGATGGTGGCGAAGGTGAGGTCAGTGCGGCGCACTTTACGGTGCGCGAGGCGCAGGCCCTCGAACGCCTGCGGCGAAGTCACTTCATGAACCAGGTGCAGGTCGATGTAGAGCAGCGTGGGCTCGCCTTTTAAGGCCCTCACCACGTGCGCATCCCACACTTTTTCGAACAGCGTTCTGGGCTTCGACATCCAGACCTCAGACTGCGTGATAGGCCATCTGCATTTGCAAGAGATCGGTGACGGTATCGACCACTGCTTGCCCAATAGCGTCGGTCGGAACCGCGGGACGCTTCTTGCGTCCGCTCAGGTCTTGCGTCACCATACCGCGCGCCAGCGTACGCTCAACGGCCTGCATAATCTTGTCGGATTCCTCGTACAGGCCGGCCGTATAGCGCAACAACATGGCCGCCGATTGAATTGCTCCAAACGGATTGGCCAGGTTCTTGCCAGCGATGTCGGGGGCCGAGCCATGCACCGGCTCGTACAACTCGACCTTCCCGCCAACACTAGCCGAGGCCAACATGCCGAGCGATCCACTAATGACAGCCGCTTCGTCAGACAAAATGTCGCCGAACAGATTCTCCGTGAGCACCACGTCGTAGCGAGCAGGCGTGGTGACTAACTGCATGGCAAATGAATCGACGTAAGCGTGCTCGAGGCGCACGTCTGGATATTCTTTAGCGACTTCGGTCACGGTGCGACGCCAAAGTTGGGAGGTCTCCAGCACGTTAGCTTTGTCCACAGAAGTGACGAGACGCTTGCGGCGGCGCGCTTCGTGGAAGGCGATGTGCGAGACGCGCTCCACTTCGTCCTTATGGTAGCGCATGGTGTTGAAGGCGTGCCCTTCGTCGCTCAGCTCGCGAGGCTCGCCGAAATACAGGCCGCCTAGCAACTCACGCACAATTAGAATGTCAGAGCCGCGCGTAACGTCTTCGCGCAGAGGTGAGCAGTCCGCGATGGCTTCGTGGGCTTTTACGGGACGCAGGTTGGCGAATCCACCGAGAGCCTGGCGTAATGCCAGCAGACCGGCCTCGCAACGCTTTTCACCCGTGAGATAGTCGAAGCGGCGATCGCCAACGGCACCCAGCAGTACCGCGTCTGCTTCAAGGCAGGCAGCCAGGGTGCGCTCGGGAAGGGGCGTCCCATCCTGCTCAATAGCCGATCCGCCGATGCGGTGAGTCTCAAAACGAAACTCGTAACCGCATACATCCGAAACCGTGGATAAGACAGCTACTGCCTGCTTGGTAACTTCGGGCCCGATTCCGTCGCCGGGCAGAATGACGACACGCAACTTCATACGGGACGGATCTCCTGCGGCGCGCTGTGGTGTTCTCGCATGCCAGGGCGATGCGCATACAGCATGGCGATCAGGTCCTGCTCATAAATATTCTTCTTGCGATCGGCTAGCAGGGTGAAATCGTGGTAGATGCGGTTGAGCTCGTCGCTTGAAAGTTCGTGGCCCAGCTCGCGATACTTGTACACCAGCGCGTGCCGTCCCGAATGCTTGCCGAGAACAATGCGTTCGGCCGGAATGCCAACCGTCTCGGGCGTCATGATCTCGTAGCACAGCGGATTGTTGATCACACCATGTTGGTGGATGCCCGCCTCGTGCGCGAACGCATTGCGTCCGACGATGGCCTTGTTGGGCTGAACTTCGAAGCCAATCAACTCAGACAGCAGCTGGCTGGTGGAGTAAATTTCCGGCAGATTGATTCCGGTCTCGATGCCAAACCGATCGGCGCGCACGTGCAGCGCCATGGCAATTTCTTCCAGCGAGGCGTTACCGGCACGCTCGCCGATGCCATTGATTGTGCACTCGACCTGGCGCGCGCCCGCTTCGACAGCGGCAAGTGAATTCGCCACCGCGAGTCCGAGGTCGTTGTGGCAGTGTGCCGAGATAGTAACGTTCTCGATGCCTTTTACCCGCTGACGGATGGTGCGAATCAGCTCGCCATACTCTGTGGGCGTGGTGTAACCAACCGTGTCAGGTATGTTTAGCGTGGTTGCGCCGGACTCAACCGCCGCCTGCAACACTTCGCAGAGGAAACTCACGTCGGAGCGCGTCGCGTCTTCAGGAGAGAACTCCACGTCCGTGCAGAGAGAGCGCGCATAAGCGACCATTCGGCTGGCCTGCTTCAGCGCTTCGTCGCGTCCAATCTTCAGCTTGAATGCCAGGTGAATATCAGAGGTCGCCAGGAAGGTGTGAATGCGCGGCCGCATCGACCGGCTCACTGCTTCCCACGCAACGGCAATGTCCTTTTCGACGCAGCGCGCCAGCGCGGCAATCGTCGGTCCCTGAATCTCAGTCGCGATACGCCGAACCGCTTCCGTGTCGCCGGTGGAGGCGATGGGGAAACCAGCCTCGATGATGTCAACGCCCAGTGCTTGGAGCTTGCGGGCGAATAGGATCTTCTCGTCCCCGTTCATGCTGCAGCCGGGGGCCTGTTCGCCGTCACGGAGCGACGTATCGAAAACTAATACGCGGTCACGCTTCATGCAATTCCTCCAAGGTTGGTACTGAGTTAACGTTAGCGGCACACTGCCGATTAGTCAAACTAATCTATGTTGTAACAACATTATCAAACATGATTTAATAAACTTTCCTTTCCGATAAGGAGGTGGGGGGTAATAATGGAACTCTTCCAACTTGAAACCTTTCTGGCCGTAGCCGAAGAAAAAAGCTTCTCTCGAGCTGCGACCCGGATGCACCGTACCCAATCCGCAGTGAGCCAGACCATCTCAAAGCTCGAGGACCAACTCGGCGAGCGCCTTTTTGACCGCTCCTCCCGCGATGGCTCCCTAACTGACGCTGGCCAGGTGCTGCAGTCGTATGCCAAAGAACTGCTCAACGTCCGCGAAGAAGCCGCCGAGGCCCTGAAAGAGCTACGCATGCTTCACCAGGGAAAGCTCGTTATCGCTGCCAACGAATTCACCGCGCGATATCTGTTGCCGGTGCTGCACATGTTTCATCGCATGCATCCGATGATTCGCATCCAAGTGATGCGTACCCTCGCACGCGAAGTACCCGGCCAGGTGCTGAACCATGACGTCGAGTTCGGTGTGGTCTCGTTTCGTACCGACGACAACGAACTCACGTCGCACATGCTCTACCGCGACGAACTCGCGCTGATCGTTTACCCGCGGCATCCACTGGCCAAGGCCGAAGAGGTCGGCATCAAAGACCTCGGCGCCGAGAACTTCATCGCCCACAGCGTGCTTAGTCCGTACCGCGACAAAGTCATTCAGGCGTTCAAAAAACATCACACGCCGCTGCACATGAACGTCGAGTTGCCGACCATCGAAGACATCAAGCAGTTCGTCAGCATGGAAAACGGGGTGGCGCTGGTGCCGCTGATCGCGGTTGAACAGGAAATCGCCAGCGGACAACTGGTGCACGTTCCCTGCCCCGAGCTCGCCATGGAGCGCAAACTGCGGCTGGTGTATCGAACTGGCACCGTACTGTCTCATGCTGGTCAAGCTTTCCTCAAAACATGCCGGGCGGTGTCGCAAGCGCCTGGATCAAGATTCCTGATGTACTCCGAGCGCTAAGCCTCCTGCTTCGCTTCGGTCCTCGCCCCGACTGGCGTAAGCCAGTCGTGATGCTTTGCATCGCGGCCTTGTGTCGCCGCGAAATAGGCTTTCTGCAACTCCAACGTGATCGGTCCTGGCTTTCCGTTACCAATGGGACGCCGATCGAGCGCCGCGATGGGCGTAACCTCGGCAGCAGTACCGGTGAAGAAAGCTTCATCGGCGACCTCAAGTTCTTCGAGCCGCATCTCACCGACGTAGACCTTGTAGCCCAGGTCGCGCGCTAAGGTGATGACCGAATCGCGTGTGATGCCCATGAGCACGTGGTCGCGCTCGTCGTTGGTGAGGACGTTGCCATCGCGCACCATGAAGAAGTTTTCGCCGGAGCCTTCGGCGATGATGCCGTCTTCATCCACCAGCAGAGCCTCGTCGAAGCCGCGGCGCACCGCGTCCTGAACAGCCAGCATCGAATTCAGGTACTGGCCGCACGCCTTGGCTGTCGCGGGCATCGCCAGCGAGCTGAACTTCTTCCAGCGCGAGATCGTGACCTGAATTCCCTTCTCCAAAGCGTCCGCACCGAGATAGGCTCCCCAAGGCCATGCAAGAATTGCCGCGTCGACGGGGCAGTTACGCGGATGCACACCCAGGCTGCCGCTGCCATAGAAAGCAATCGGACGAAGATAGCAGTCGTTGAAGCCATTGGCCTCGACCAGGTCTAAAGCAGCCTTCGTCAGGTGTTCCTGCGAGTACGGAATCGGGAGTCCGTAGGTCTTGGCCGACTCGAACATGCGCTGCAAGTGCGCGTCGAGTCGAAACACCGCCGGGCCGTGCGCCGTGTTGTAGCAGCGGATCCCTTCGAACACACCGGTGCCGTAATGCAGTCCGTGGGCCGACATGTGAATGGTGGCATCGGACCACGGAATGATCTGGCCATTCTTCCAGACGAATTTGCTTTGCGAAAAGAACGACATCGTGCGCTCCCCAGGTTCCCTGATGCGAATCCCCCGCGGAATGAAGCCCGCGAGAGAGAACTGCATTGCCCGTTCAACGGCGGCGTGAAGCCAAGTCTATCGAGTTGCCGCCACCGGCTCTTCCTTCTTCGACGGCGCCTCGATGTCTTTCACCTTCACCGGATTCAGAAATGGCATCATGTCGCGCAGGCCTTCACCAACGGATTCGATGAGGTGCTGCCGCTGCTTCTGGCGCTCGGCGATGAAGTTGTGGCGTCCGGTTTCGTTCTCCTTGATCCACGCAGTCGCGAACTCGCCGTTGCGAATCTCTTCGAGAATCTGCCGCATCTCTTTCTTCGTCTCCTCGGTGATGAGGCGTTTGCCCGCGGTGTAGTCGCCGTGCTCGGCAGTGTCGCTTACCGAGTAGCGCATGTAGCTGAGGCCACCGCGATACATAAGATCAACGATGAGCTTGAGCTCGTGCAGGCACTCGAAGTAGGCAACTTCAGGCTGATAGCCCGCATCCACGAGCGTCTCGAATCCAGCCTTCACCAACGCACTGGCACCGCCACAGAGCACCGCCTGCTCGCCGAACAGATCAGTCTCGGTTTCTTCGGTAAAGGTCGTCTTGAGTACGCCGGCCCGGGTACCGCCGATTCCCTTCGCGTATGACAGCGCATACTGCCACGATTTGCCGGAGGCATCTTGCTCGACCGCAATCAAGCAAGGAGTTCCGCCGCCTTCGACGAAGACTTCGCGTACGCGATGGCCCGGAGCCTTGGGGGCGATCATGCTGACGTCAACACCCGCAGGAGACTTGATAGTCCCGAAGCGAATGTTGAAACCATGAGCAAACATCAACGTCTTGCCCGGCTTGAGGTTCGGCTGAACGTCGCGGTGATAAATTTTCGCCTGTTGGGTGTCGGGGGCGAGGATCATGATCGTATCGGCCCAGGCCGCGGCATCACTCACAGAAAGCACCTTCAACCCGGCAGCCTCGGCGCGTTCTTTCGAACGGCTGCCCTCATACAGCCCAACGCAGACCTCGACTCCGCTGTCGCGCAGGTTCAGCGCATGCGCATGGCCCTGTGATCCGTATCCGATGATGGCGATCTTCGTGGCCTGTACCAGCGAGAGATCAGCGTCGTTGTCATAAAAGATTTGTGCCATTGCGTTTCTCCTCCTGCGATGAATTGGATGTTGTACTTGTGGCCAGCGCGCCCGGAACTACTTCCCACGTGGGCTGCGGACGGGCGGCGTGGCGCGGCGAATTGCGGCGAATGACGATCGGTCCAGTCTCTACCGCTTCGAGAATTCCGTAAGGCTGCAGCACGTGCAGCAGGCCCTCGAGCTGTTCGGGCGTGCCGGTCATCTCGACCAGGATCCATTCGGTGGTGAGCTCGAGCACGCGGCCGTTGAAGATTTCCAACAACTGTAAAATCTGCGGGCGAGTCTGCAGGGTGCACGCGATCTTCATCATGCCGAAGGCGCGGAAGGTGCCTTCTTCATGCGAGATCATGTCGACCTTGAAGATGTCGACCAGTTTGGCGAGCTG
>Ga0302294_10000594_pt1 | contig 10947 bp, 8 predicted proteins | sample III_Fen_N2_3_FD_194550 | JGI IMG/M metagenome (GOLD analysis project Ga0302294, IMG submission 194550) | Peat permafrost microbial communities from Stordalen Mire near Abisko, Sweden - III_Fen_N2_3 | ecosystem: Environmental > Terrestrial > Soil > Wetlands > Permafrost | place: Sweden: Abisko...
CTATTACTATGCCGACCAGTATTCCAACGATGCCAACTGGCGCGCGCATTACGAGAATGGCACGGCCGATGAAATCTGGCAGCAGACGGAAGGCCGGGTGACCCACTTTGTCGCGACGCTGGGCACGAGTGGCACGTTTGTTGGCACGTCTCGCAGGCTCAAAGAACTGAACCCTGAGATCGTGTGCATCGCGCTGCAGCCTGATTCTCCTCTGCACGGCATCGAAGGCGCGAAGTACATGCAGACTTCGATCGTTCCGAAGATTTATGATCCGACGATAGCCGATGAGACACTCTTCATCAGCACGGAGAGTGCCCACGAGATGGCCAGGCAGTTGTCGAGCGAAGAAGGCATGCTCGTCGGTGTGTCCGGAGCGGCAGCGCTGGTCGGAGCTATGGGAGTTGCGCAACAGGCCGATCCTGACTCAGTTGTAGTGACCATCTTTCCTGACTCGGGCGACAAGTATCTTAGCGAGAACTTCTGGCACGAATCGCGGCCGAAACCACAAGGCGAAGCGATCACATGGCGCTAATCATCTTCACACCCCTCTTGGAGCAACTGCGGCAACATGGCGAGCAGACCTATCCGCATGAGTGTTGTGGCGTGCTGGTCGGTGAATTCGATGAAGCTGGCAACAAGACGGTAAAAAGCGTTGTGGCCTGCGGCAACACGCGCACCGACTCGCCGCACAATCGCTACCACATCAGCCCGACCGAACTGGTGCGCATCCAACGAGAAGCGCGCATCGCAGGACTCGACATCGTTGGGTTTTACCATTCGCATCCCGACCATCCTGCACAATGGTCTAGTACCGATCTAGCCGAAGCGCATTGGACAGGCTGTTCGTACGTGATTACCAGCGTCGAAAAACGGAAGGCTGTTCTCACCAACTCTTTTCTGTTGGTAGAAGAAGGCGAAAGCAAGCAGTTCGCGAACGAAGCAATTGATCTGCGCGACGCAATCGCACTCGCCGGCGATAAATTGAGATAATTGAGAGAGGAAGCCATGGCCATCAAGATTCTGATACCGACCCCCCTGCGTCCCTACACGGGGAAACAATCGACCGCCGAAGTGCCCGGCCAGACTGTGGGTGAAGCGCTAACCAACCTTGTAAGTCAACATCCTGACCTGAAAAGGCATCTGTTTGGCGAAGACGGCAAGCTGCGCTCCTACGTGAACGTTTATCTGAATGACGATGACATCCGCTACCTGGCAAAAGAAGAGACACCTGCGAAGGAGACTGACACAATCACGATTGTGCCCTCCGTCGCTGGGGGAGCAGGAGACGACTGTTGGCTTTAGTGACTGAAAATCAAACGGCTGCCTTAAGCAACGACGAGATCCTTCGGTACTCGCGGCACCTGATCATGCCGGAAGTCGGCATGGAAGGGCAGCTCAAGCTGAAGCAGGCGAGGGTTCTCTGCATTGGAGCCGGTGGACTGGGTTCGCCGCTGATGCTCTATCTCGCTGCCGCCGGTGTCGGCACCCTGGGACTGGTCGATTTCGATGTCGTTGACTTCACTAACTTGCAGCGCCAGATCGCCCACGGCACAAGTGACGTCGGCCGCAAGAAACTAGACTCAGCAGCTGACTCGCTGCGGGAGATCAATCCCAATGTCGAAGTGCAAAAATTCGATACCCACCTCAGCAGCGCCAACGCGCTTGAACTGTTTCGCCAGTTCGACATCATCGCTGATGGCACCGACAACTTCCCGACACGCTACCTCGTAAACGATGCCTGTGTTCTTACCGGAAAGCCTAATGTTTACGGTTCGATCTTCCGCTTCGAAGGACAGGCCAGCGTCTTCGCGACCAAAGAGGGCCCCTGTTACCGCTGCCTTTACCCCGAACCTCCACCGCCGGGTTTAGTTCCGTCGTGCGCCGAGGGCGGTGTGCTGGGAATTCTCCCAGGGCTGCTGGGTGTCATCCAGGCGACCGAGACCATCAAGCTGATTCTGGGAGCGGGCGAACCGCTGATCGGCCGCTTGTTGCTGGTCGATGCCCTGGGAATGCGCTTCCGCGAATTGAAGCTGCGCAAGAACCTTGATTGCCCGGTATGTGGTGCGAATCCCACGGTGACTGAGCTAATCGACTACAACCAGTTTTGCGGCATTCGAGGCGAAGAGGCGCCCACCACCGTGACCGGAATTCCCGAAATTCAACCTGAAGAACTCAAACGCCGCCTGGCAGCCGGAGAAGACATCTACATCCTCGATGTCCGTGAGCCCCACGAATACCAGATCTGCAACATCGGGGGACATCTAATTCCGCTGGGCGATTTGCCCAAACGGGTCAGTGAGCTGGATTCCAGTCGCGAAATTGTCGTCCACTGCAAGATGGGTGGCCGCAGCGCCAAGGCAGTCGACTTCCTGCGGCAGGCCGGGTTCACCCGGGTTCACAATCTCGCGGGTGGCATTCAGGCATGGTCCGACAAGGTCGATCCATCAATTCCGAAGTACTAGACCGGCTTCGCAGGCTGGGGTGATTACCATTTTGCTCCGCCTTGGTTACTAAAGTTTCTTTGCTCCAACGAATTTTCTTGCCGGGTGTTTCCCCACCCATTACAACTTGATCCATGGGGCCATGGGATTTGTGTCTTTGGCCACCGCGCCTAGTGCGCGCTGAGAGAATGCTCTTTGGAAGATCTCAAATCGGGCGACCGACGATGCCGTTAGTCCAAGATAATACGACGCTAAGTCCTACGGGCAGACATGGATACGTATAACTAGCTTAAGAATCAATGGCATGCGAACAATTTCCCGCCAAACCATTGATTCTAAACAGTCGCGATTCAGTTTTTAATTAGTTGTGTGATACATCACTAAAACACACGGACACCATCCAACACCCCTCTCCTTGCCCTTATACGGCTCGGCCCTGTGAGCTACGGACTGCCCATCCCAACAGCAGGAGGCCGCTGGCGAAGATCCAGCTACCCGCCACCCGTACTGCGATTCGAGCCCACCCTGCCTGCAACTGGACGACGAAGGCTGCGGCGAGGGCGATGAGCACAAAGACCGCGAAGATGAGGCCGAGCAGTGCGGCTGCGGAAGAGAAGTTAAGTCCAAGCCCGGCCCCATTGAGGTAGCCGTGATAAAGGCCAAGCAATGCGGCGATTGCAGTGATCACCCGCAAAGAGAGCTTGGCATCCAGGGCAAGAAGTCCGCCCATTGCCAGGAACCAAGCCGCTGAAACAATCGCGCTTCCGTTGGAAGTTGAGGCTGCGAGCCCAGCCAATCCTCCCAGCAACCATGCGCCGGGAAGCACAAACAGCGCGCGCCGCCCGTAAGTGGTTCCGCGTAAGCCGCAAAGCAGAGCGAGTGCCAGCACGGGGACGAGGTCTTCGGGGCTCATCAGGAAGTGCATCAGGCCGTCATAGATTGGGCCCATGCCGGTGGAGTTCAGATGTGCGTGCGCTGCTAGAGGAGACATCACGCCCACGAAGAAAACCGCAGCGTACAGCGGAAGGCGTGACTTGTGTCGGGTCGGTCTCATGCGCTGAACGCCTTCCACATAAAGAAGACTCCGCCCATTGCCACTATTGCTCCGGCCAATCGAAGGAACTTCTGGCCCCACTCCCAGCGATGCACCGTGCCGATGCTGATGCCGACCCCATGCAGGCATCCAGTGGCGATCACGAATCCCATGCTGTAGAGGAGGCCGCTCTGTCCGGGAGGCAATTCGGTGCCGTGTGCGTGTCCGTGGAAGATGGCGAAGATTCCAACTGTCACCGCAGCTATCGCTAGTGGGGGCCGGGCTTCAAACATCACGGCAAGACCCAGAGCGATGGCGGAGGCCGCGATGCCGTATTCAATGCCGGGCAGAGGCACACCCATCAGCCCAAGCATGCCGCCGAATGCCATGACCATAGGAAAGGCGACGGGTAATACCCATACAGCAGGGGACCCAAGCTGCGCGCCCCATAAGCCGACCGCAACCATAGCGAGTACGTGATCGAGGCCGGAGACAGGATGTTTCAGACCACTGACAAAGCCGGCCGCTTCACCTTTCTGAACGTGCGCGAATGCGCTCTCGGTCCAAAAGAGCACCACCGCGAGCACCGCGCTCCAGTTGGCTAATAGCTGCTTGGGTGCTTTCGTCATCGAGTGGCTCCAAACATGATGGCCAGTCGCTGAACCGTCCAGAAGGCTCCAAGGGAGCCAACCGCATAGCCGGGAAGAGCTGCAGCCCAGCGGGGCCAGCGGACTTCGAGGATACGGAACGCGCGCTCCAGCAAAAGGACTAGAGCCACAAACGAAAGTTGACCTATTTCGACTCCGACGTTGAAGGACAAGAGCGCCACCGGCAATTCGGCTTTCGGTAAGCCTGCGCTGGTGAGGGCGCTGGCAAATCCGAAGCCATGCAGGAGGCCGAAAGCGAACGCGACCACCCATGGATGCCTGATGGTGAAGCTGGTTTCCCCTCGCCACGAGCGAACGATTTCCGGTCCCAAGAACAAGATGCTGAGAGCAATGGCCGCATTCAAGGGAAGGACAGGAGCTTCGGCGTATCCGAGGGTGGCAATCGCGAGCGTGATGCTGTGCGCAACCGTAAAGGCTGTGATGGTCTTCAGCAGCATCCAGCGGTCTTTGACGATCAGAAGCAGGCCGAGCACGAAGAGCATGTGGTCGGCGCCGAAGAGAATGTGCCGAATGCCTTGCACCACAAAGGTTTCCATCACTTGCGAGCGAGATTGGGCCGCAGTGATTTCCACCCACGGTTGCGAGGGGTGAACGATGGTGGTCCAGGATCGTCCGTCGAGCAATTCGACCCGAACGAGTACGTCAGTAATGGTGGCTTGCAGACCGGGGAACTCGATGCGCTTACCAGAGAGTCCGCTGGGACGGGCTTCGATCGAGTAGCGGGTCAGGGTCGAATCGGCCAACTCCTCGGTAGAGGGCTCCCTGAGGTTACGAACGTCTTCGGGGAGCCGGAGAGCTATTGGGAGCTTCATGCCGGAGAGAGTTGGGGTCCGCCAAAGGAGGCTGTATTGGCCGGAAGCGGTTTCCTTGACTTCGAGGTAAGCGGGTCGAGACTCGTGGGCCCAGATGGAGGGGACGAGGAGCAGAAGTAGCCCACAAAGGGTGAATCGAAAGCGGAATTTAGCTATAAATACGCGAATCACGGCTGTTTGTTTTCAATGGTTTAGGAGGAAATTGTTTGTAAGTATTCATTCTAAAAGAGTTATAGCTATCCATGTCTGCCGTAGGGACTTAGCTCAGCATATTCCTGCCTTAGGTTTCCTTGCGGCATCGGATCGAACCTAGTACCGATGAGCACAGATTTTACGAGAAGATTCAGTTTACTCCCAACCATGAGAGGTGACCTGCCAGCTTGAGACTCGGGAGGCGTCTATTCGGTAATTCGGAGCTCTCCTTTTCCCGCCATGTCGGGAACTACGACGTGCAGGGCATGCGTCCCCGAGTCGTACTTGGTCTTCAGAACGGCAGGCGAACCGGTAACGGTAGTTTTCGCGCTGGCTGACGGCCAACCGTAGAGCACCACTTCGAATTGCTTCCACCAAGGAGCAAAAGTGCCTGTCCGTTCCCCGAACCGGACCGTAATGGTGTTCTTTTCAAACTGGCAGGTGAAGGACTGGCGGAGAAATTCGCCGTGCTGGTAGGCGAAAGTGTGGCCGTCGTCGAGATAGATGGAGCCATTGCAGTTTTCGCCAGGATAGACGCGGAGCTCGAGCGGACCAGTGGGCGTCTGCTCGGTGTTCTGGATCAGCGGCTGAAGGGGAATGATGCTACCGCCACGAGCGTACACGGGCAAAGTGGCGAGCGTGGGATGAATCACGGTGGACTTACCTGGAGGCAGCGACTCTCCCTTGGCAATGGCGTCGCCGACATGAACAATGTTGGGGCCGGGCGTGGAGTGAGGCATTTTCTCGCCCGTCCAGAAGTCGAACCAGTCGCCAGGAGGATAGGAGACAGTGTAGTCCTCGGGCATTTCGCCATTGGGCTGAGGTGCGACGAGCAGCGCGGGGCCGAGGAGGAACTCGGTGTCGATGCCTCCGAAGTAGTTCGTGAACTCGAGGAACAGTGGCCGAACTAGCGGAATCCCGGTGCGCGAGGCTTCGTCGGCCAGGGTGTAGATGTAGGGCAGCAGGCGATAACGGGTTTCGATGTAGCGGCGGCGAATGGCTTCATGTTCGGGGCCGTGGACCCAGACTTCCTGCTGCAACGAGCCCTTGGTGGAGTGATCACGATAGAGGGGCTTAAAAGCACCGATCTGAACCCAGCGAGTGAGCAGATCCGGGGGCGGTGAGCCGCCGAATCCGCCTACGTCGTCGCCGACGAACGAGATTCCGCTAAGGCCAAGGTTGAGGGTCTGCTGGGTCCCGAGTCGCAACTGGTTCCACGTGGATGAGTTGTCGCCAGTCCAGGTGAAACTGTAGCGTTGACCGCCGGCATAGGTGGCGCGAGTCACTACGAATGGGCGCTCGTTAGGACGCAGCTTGAGCAGACCCTCGTAGGTGGCGCGTTCGTTTTCCATTCCGAAAACGTTGTGAATCTCTGCGTGAGTGGCGGTGCGAGTGGCAAAGCCGGGCTCGTCGATGCGGTGAATATTGTCGAGCGGCATGGTGAACGCGGGGCCGTTAAAGACGGCGGGCTCGTTCATGTCGTTCCAGAATCCAGCGACACCATCGTCCACGAATTGCTTGTAGACATTGCCCCACCATGCGCGCGTTTGCGAGCGGGTGAAGTCAGGAAAGACGGCGGGCCCCGGCCAAACGATGCCGACGAATTCGGAGCCGTCGGCCTTCTTCACGAAATGGTCACCGGCGTGGCCGGTGTCGTAAGGCATGTATCCCTGGTTGGCGACGCGCGCCACGTGAAGGTCTGTAATCACCACGAGCTTGAAGTCCTGCTTTTTGAGATCGGAGACCAACGCCGGAAAGCCGGGGAAGGTGACGGGATCGACGGTGAAAGGCCGGTTGCGGTACTGGTAGTCGATGTCGAGATAGAGCACGTCGGAGGGAATCTTGTGGGCGCGCAGGAGGTCGGCGACCTTTCGCAGTTCTGACTCCGGCGCATAGCTATAGCGGGACTGCTGAAAGCCGAGCGACCAGAGTGGCGGTAAAGGTGGTGTGCCGGTGAGAAAAATGTACCCTTCGATGACTTGCTTCGGCGTGGGGCCGTAGATCAGGTAGTAGTTGAGCGGACCGCCTTCGGCGCCGAAGGAATACGAGTCGCGCGAGCGCTTGCCAAAGTCGAACCAGGTGCGCCAGGTGTTGTCGAGGAAGAGGCCGTAGCTACGTCCGTCGCTGATGGAGAGAAAGAACGGAATGCTCTTGTAGATGGGATCGAGCGACTCTTCGATGCCGTGGTCAGTATTCCAGAGCGTGTAGGCCTGGTTGCGACGGTCGAATGAGCCGGTCTTGTCGCCGAGTCCGAAGAAGCGGTTGTCGAGGGGCATTTCCTTCGATACCGTAAAGCCGCCGAGGGCGAATTCCGTGGGGCGGCCGAGTGCGTCGGCGCAGATGATGTTGCCGGCGAGATCGCGGACGACGATGCGCAGCGGGTTGCGTTCGACCTGGACATCGAGCGATTTGGTGCGGAAGCCGACCGACGCTGAATCTTGCGTTGGTAGGACATCGACAGATTTCTCGCGCGAGGCGGGTAGCACCGACCACGATGCATCTTCTGGAAGCGCGCTGCCGGGAGCGATGCGCACGCGGATGATGTCGTCGCGCAAAGCGGTGATGCGCAGAGTCGCGGATCCAGACTGAATTGCGATGCCCTCGCGGAGGGGTTCGGCGCCGGTCACAGACTCCAACGCGATGCGCGGCTGCGGAGTCGGTGCGGCGGACTGCGCCATGGCAGCGGCAGAGATGGTGATGGCGATCAGAGCGGAGACAAGAAAGTGTGCGCGACGAATAGATGGGGTGGTCATGGGGACCTTTCGATGCCCGAACATGATAACAACGTACTTCGGGCCAAAGTGCATCATCTTCCTTATAACCTGAGGTCGTGAGAGACGACCTTGCGCCGGAAAGGCGTTGGGCTGACAATCGTGTCGCTATGGCATTTCTGATCGCGCGGCTCCTGGCCACTGTCTTCCTTCTATCAAGGATGATGAATGCACAGGTGTCCGGCAATGCGAACCAAGGTTATCCGCGGACGCTCTGGGCCCCGTGCGAGGCAATACAACGGTCAGGAGGGGTTATCAAAGGCCCCGTACTTGTGGCTAAGAATGGCGGACGCGCGGCGAAGGTCAGAGTTGAATCCACCCTTGAAACCACTGATTGCTCCAACACGACGACACTCTTGATCGCCGCCAACGTTGGGGGCAAGTTTTTCCGCATTCATCCTCAGTTATCGCAGCCGTCCAACGGCAACGGCATGAGCCTGGTGGATTGGTCGCCTGACGGTCGATTGCTGCTGGCGGAATTCTGGCAGTGGGAGCAGTCTGGGACTGATGTCGGCCCTGACAAGCGAATCCTCCTGTTCGCCGCCGGCAAGTGGTCACAGTCGGAAATTGACCTGGCTCAATTCATGGCCGATCAAGAGGGGAGAAACTGCCAACTAGAATTCAAATTGCTTGGGTTTACGCCTGACGGCGAGGTGGCGATGCGAACCGACCTCACTACTGACTACGATGTCGATGAAACGCTTGAGGACGTCCCACCCGCCAAGCGGTGCATCGAGAAGCATCAGACATGGGCGGTGGATCCTCACACGCAGAAGCCTGAGCCCTTGCCTGCTGGCTTCCACGCCCAACGGTATAGCGTCACGAAGTCCAAGGCGCCCGCAACAGGGCAATAGTTCGTTGCGTGACAACCTAAAACCTGGAGCATTTTCACCTCGGCGGTTTTGGCCGGGGAACTTCACGCGTCCGAGGACCAGTGCCTCGGGAACTAGCGAGAGAGTGATTTCCTTTCGGCCAGACGCAATGACTTCACCACCACCACGCCGCATGGAGTCGGAGAGAAAGCCAGGCTTTTTCGCCATTCAGACTGTCGGAACATTGGCGTTTGGCTGACCGGGTACACCATGATGGTGATGTGCGTGCCAAAATACAAGGATTACCGAACATAAAAGTGTGACATTGAGAGTGCAGCGTGCCGCGGGTGCTAGCTTGCAAAATCGCTGGGGTATTTTTGGGACAAGAAGCTCCCTCCCGCCGGCACCCTCGATCGCGAGTGCTCTTCCAATGAAAAAGGCACGGCAAAGAGCCGTGCCAAAAACGCGCCGTTAAAAAACCCGCATCTACTTCATCATGCGACGCCGAATTACTCCCCAAACACCGACGATTCCAGTGCCGAGCACGTCAAAAACCCCGGCTATAACCAGGTGCGAGGCCCAGTGGCGGTGCCCGGATTACGACTGCGCCTGGAATTCTGAGCACACCTGCATCGCTGCTAGAATGAGTATGTGATCCTACCTTTCGTCCGCGATGTATTTGCGGACGTGGAAAAGTCTGCCGCAGTGCAGCGTGCCATAGCCCGGGTGAAGGGCGGCGCGGGGCGGACGCGTGTCTCCGGCCTCAATCCTACTGGCAAGGCTCTCTTCTATTCTCTGCTGCAACGTGGTTCCGGTCGCTCGCTGATCGTAATTGTTGACAGCAATCGAGCCGTCGACGAGTTACTTCCCCTCGTTCGCTCGCTCGCGGAGCTGACCGGCGCGACTGCTCCAGAGTCGATTCTTGGCTTGCCAGCTTACGATGTGCTTCCGTTCGAGAACCAATCGCCACACCCTGAAATCCAGGAGGAGCGCGCCACAGCGTTGTGGAAGATCGCGACCGGCGGAGCGAATGTTGTGGTCACCACGTTCGCGGCGGCCAGCATGCGGTTGCGCGACGCGTCGTTCTATGCGGACTTGGCGCGCGTGGTGCGTCGCGGGGAGATGATCGATCCCGAGAGACTCGTCGAGCACCTACGCCTTGCGGGATACAACCAGGTTGACGTGGTCGAGATGCCGGGCGAGTTTGCGCATCGCGGCGGGTTGATTGATGTGTATCCGCCCGAGTCGGAGCGACCGGTGCGAATAGAGCTATTCGGGGACGAAGTCGAATCGTTGCGCAGCTTCGATCCTTCGACACAGCGCTCGGCTGCTGCGGCGGAAGAGGTGGCGCTGCTGCCGTTGACGGAAACGCCAGTGGACGAAGACACGCTCGCGACCATCAATGCACGGCTCAGCGGACACCGCGTCGCGGGCGACGAAGATAGCGTAGAAGCTTCGGTGCGGTACACAGGTGTGAGCGTGTTTCCCGGTTGGGAACTCTACGCACCAATCGCCGGCGCCGAGCAGACGCTGTTCGACATGCTGCCGGGCGCGACGGTCGTGCTTGACGAGCCGGACACGCTCAACGAGGCGCACGACGCCTGGTGGACGAAGCTGACCGAAGTCCACGAGCGCAGTCTGGTGGGCAATCTCGCACGTCCCGAAGACCTGTTTCTCAATCCCGAGCAATGGTCGGCGGCGCTGCAACAGTTGCCGGTACTCGCGGTTGAGCAATTGGGGATCGAAGACTCTAGCGAGGGCGAGCACATTGTCGTGCAGACCCAGCCGACGATGCGCTTCCACGGTTCGGTAACCGCGATGACCGAGGAAGTCGGCAAGCTGACGCGCGAAGGCAAACGCGTGATGTTCGCGGTTTCCAGCACGGGCGAGGTGGAGCGACTGGCCGATGTCTTCAACGAGTACAACCTGTCGTTCCGCATTGGGAGCCGTACGCCCAAGCCGGGTATGGAAGTCTTCGTGGATGAGTCCACATACTTCACCGATGATGTTGCGGCGACCACGATCGTTAAGGCATACGTCCCCGAAGGCGTCGTGGTGCCTGAGGCGAACCTCATCCTGTTTGGCTCGCGCGATTTGTTCGACGAGCCGGAAGTTTCGCTGGGGCGGCCGCAACGGCAAAAGTCGAAAGTATCGGCGTTTTTGTCGGACTTCCGCGACCTCGCCGTCGGCGACTACGTGGTGCATGTCGAACACGGCA
>Ga0302294_10000595_pt1 | contig 10927 bp, 9 predicted proteins | sample III_Fen_N2_3_FD_194550 | JGI IMG/M metagenome (GOLD analysis project Ga0302294, IMG submission 194550) | Peat permafrost microbial communities from Stordalen Mire near Abisko, Sweden - III_Fen_N2_3 | ecosystem: Environmental > Terrestrial > Soil > Wetlands > Permafrost | place: Sweden: Abisko...
CCATTCCAGAAAACCAGGCCCTTGGCGTCGATGGCCAGCTGGATCACTTCCGGCTTGTCGTCGAGCTTGGTCGAGCTGACTTTCGGCAGGTCAATCGGAATCGCTTGGTGGAAGAGCGGCGCGGTGATGATGAAGATGACCAGCAAAACAAGCATCACGTCGACCAGCGGGGTCGTGTTGATGTCGGCCATCGGGGCGTTGTGGCCTTCGTTGAATGATCCGAAAGACATCGCTGCGCCTCAGGCTGCTTTGGCCAGCGCATAGCGCGAGCCGGTGGTCAGGAAGGTATGCAGGTCGTGGGCGAAGCCATCGAGATAGGTATTGACCAGACGGTTGGCCCGGCTCAGCGCGTTGTAGGCGAGCACGGCGGGAATGGCGACGAAGAGGCCGGCGGCGGTCATGATCAGCGCTTCACCGACCGGCCCGGCGACCTTGTCGAGCACCACCTGGGTTGCGCCGGAAAGGCTGACCAGCGCGTGGTAGATGCCCCACACCGTGCCGAACAGGCCGATGAAGGGCGCCGTCGAGCCGACTGAGGCAAGCAGGGTCAGGCCCGATTCGAAACGCGCCTGGGCGTGGATCATGTAGTTGCGCAGGGCACGGGTCAGCACTTCGCTCGAGGAAATCTCCCCGCCGATGCTCGTTTCTTTCTGCTGTTCGTGCATTTTGACGACATGGGCAGCGGTTTCCGCCATTCCGGCAAAAACGCCGGTGCTATCCTTTTCCTTGATCACTGCCAGGCCCTTTTCCAGGCTGGGCGCCGCCCAGAAGGCTTCGAATGCCTGCTCGATACAGCGATTGAGCTTGATCTGGGCGACAAAGCGATTGCCGATGATGGCCCAGCTCAACAGCGAGAGCATGGCGAGAACGACAGCCGTCGAATGGGTGACCCAGTCGCCCTGGCTCCAGAAATGCGTGATGCCCATGAAAATGAACTCCGGTGATTAAGTAAGCGAAAAGACGATGGGCACGACGACCCAGGAAGTGACGGTGGTAGTGCCCCGCTTGGCGGGTACAAAGCGCCACTGGGCAACGGTTTCGAGGGCCGATTGATCGAGCCTCGGAAAACCGCTGCTGGTTTTCAGTTCAACCTTGTGGGCGTGTCCTTCAGCACTGACATGCACCCGCAGATAAACTGTGCCGGCCTCGCTGAGCCGGCGCGAAGCCGACGGATAGGGCGGCTTGGGATTGGACAGGTAATCGGCATCGAAACGCGCCTCGACCAGCGGCTCGACAGCAGGGGCCGGCGCCGGTGCCGGTGCGGGCACCACGACAGGCGCCACCGGAACTGGCGGCTGTTCCGGAACCACAAAGCTGCTGCTCGAATTCGGCGCAGCGCTGGCCAGCACTGGCGCCTTGACCATTTTCGGCTGGGTTCTGGGCTGAATTTTGGGCGGCGGAGGTGCTGGCGGCTGTTCTTCCGGACGAACAGCCTCAACCAGACGGACCGCCAAGGGCCGGGCCATCTCGGTTAACACCTCGGATTGGCCAACCCCCAGGATGACGATGGCAACAATGGCGCCATGCACCAGAATCGCCGAACCAATCCCCGCCGCATTGCCCTTGCGACCAAACGGGTTGGCATAAGCCCCAGGAAAGAACAAAGACACACAGCCCCCTTCATTTTCGAACATCAGAAAACAGGCTGTTACTGCCAGGATTCCTTATCTGGAAAAGGCTGGTCAGAACAGGCGACAAATTGTCGCGAGGCGCATTGTTACAATTAGTCACACACACGGGAAGGTGGCAAATTGTCGCAGGGAGCAGCGCGACAATTTGCCACATTTACATTATTTTTCAGTGTGTTATAGCGAGATATATTTTCGCCAAACAGGCAAGATCGCCTCCCGTCAGGCGGGCAACAAAGTACTACCAGCGGGCAGCATTCAGTCAGAAATGGCGTCAGCCAGCTGATGGCTTTCCAGCCGCTGCGCAATTCATCAAGGCAACGCCACCATCTGGCAGGCTGCCTGCGATAAAGCCGTTTGTCCCCACGGCCCCACCCCGGCTCAGACCTTGAAATACGCCATTTCGTCGTGCAGCAACTCGGCCATTTTTTGCAATTCGACGGCGTTATGGGCGTTGTTGTGGATGGTCGCATTGGTTTCCTCGGTCATCTGGGCTACCTGTTCGACGCTGTTGGCGATTTCGTTGGCAGCGACCGCCTGCTCGCGCGTCGCATTGGCCACCTCGACAGCGCGGCTGCGTGATTCGGCTGCTTCGCCGGCAATACTGTCGAGCATGCCCGAGACGGCATTGACCTTGCCCAAGCCCTTCTCGATCTTCGGGCCTACGGCCTGCATGTCATCGACGGTTTCCCGCGTGTGATCCTGGATCTGCTTGATTTCGGCAGCGATCTCGTGGGTCGCCTTGGCTGTGCGTTCGGCCAGTTTGCGTACTTCGTCGGCGACCACGGCAAAGCCGCGCCCGGTTTCGCCGGCCCGCGCCGCTTCGATGGCAGCATTCAACGCCAGCAGGTTGGTCTGATCGGCAATATCGCGAATCACGTTGGCAATCCCGCCGACCTCTTCGGTCTTTTTCAGCAAATCACTCACCTGCTCAGAGGAGGCGCGCACGTCCTGCACCATGGATTCGATTTCGCCGACTGCATGATGGATCGCCGTAACGCTCTGGTCAGTCAGGGCCGAGGTCCGCTGCGAACTCAGTTCGGTTTCATGCGCCAGCTTGGAAACCTCGTTGATGCTGACCGTCACTTCTTCAAGCGAGGCGGCAGAAGCCGCCGTTGATTGCGCCTGGCGATCGGTTGCCGTGGTGATTTCGGCCGCAAGCAGCGACTGGCCCTGCGCAGAGGCACTGATCGCGTCGGCCACCTGACGAACCTCGCCAATGATCGAGCAGAGTTTCTCTGCCATTTGCTGCATGGCGTTCATGACTTTGCCGACCTCGTCCCGACGCGTAGTAGCCAAATTGACCCGCAGATCGCCATCGGCAATCCGCCGCGAACTGACGACCAGTTGGGCCAGCGGCTCGATCACGATGTGGTTGAGGTAATAAACGAGAACACCGAGCAGGATCAGGGTGAGCACAATGGTGGCACCCATCATGATGTTGCGGGCGTAGACGGCAAGGCTGAAAATCTCGTCGGCGTAGCTTCCGGAAACCACGATCCATTCCCAATCCCGGTATTCGTTGAAAACGATGATCTTGTCGCGCGCCACAGTTTCGCTGCTGCCCTTGTTGATCCACGGGTAGCGCATCGAGCCGTCATGCTGGGCGATGATTTCCTTGACGAAGGTGCGACCATTCGCATCCGTCGCCTCGAACATGTTCTTGCCTTCCGATACCGGATGAATCAGCAAAGTGCCGGCTGTTGCGCCGGGCTTGGCATCAAGCACATAGGCGTAGCCTGTCTCGCCCAGCTTGACGCCCTTGATCGTTTTCTTCAGATGCTCCAGCGAATTCATGATGTCGATGCCGACGAAATGCAGGCCAATGACCTCGCCCCGGGCATCCTTGATGGGCGAATACTTGGTCATGTACTGCTTGCCGAACAGCGTCGCCTTGCCGACATAGACTTTCCCTTCGTGCACGCTGGCGTAGGCGGGATGCTGCTTGCCGAGCAGCGTACCAAGGGCACGGCTGCCGTCTTCTTTCTTGAGCGAGGTGGCCACCCGGACAAAATCGTCGCCTCGGCGGGCAAACACGGTGGCAACATTGCCGGCGCTCATCTGGCTGAAGGTATCCACTTCGCGATTGCTGCCATTGAGGGCTACGCCATTCAATTTGAGCAGGCCGCCATCACCCGGCTCCAGCGTGTAATTGCCGTTGAGTTCGGACGCGAAAACGCGGGCCCAGCTTTCCGCCTGTTGACGCAGGATGGCGTCGGTCTGGGCAATCATGTTGAGGATCAGCTCGTTGGTGTTCTTCAACTTGGCCATTTCATCGCTTTCGTTGGCGCTGCGAATGCCCGAATAGAGAAACAAGGCGAAGCTGCCGAGAGAAATGAACACAGCCAGCGCAACAATGATGGCAATACGAAAGCGGATGGATTGACGATCGATCATGGTTTTTCTCTGGCTAGGTGCGCAATTTGGCCGGGGTCGGCAATGCCCGCGCAAACAACGCAGGCCGGAAAATAATTCCAAAGGCATTTATTGATGCCAATGGTATCACCCGGCATTGGCGCATGTCGAAGCCAACAGAGGATTCGGCCGAAAAGATACCGCCAAGAGAAATTTTGGATTTCCGCAATAAGCCTGGACAAAAGGGAAGCCAGACCCGGAACATCAAGCCCGTGCGCGACGGGCTGAAAATATTGCTGGCGTTTGAATTTAGGCTTCAGCCAGCCGCCGCCAAACCTGGCAGCCATTCGGCAACTGCTCCAATCTGGAGCAGTTGCTCAATTTCCGGACATTCAGCCGGGCAACATCCGGCGCAATGCGCCCGTTCGGCGAAATACCTGCTTCAGGGCCCCGGCCAGATGCAAGCCGATCAGACCGCCACCACCCCAAACCAGGGTCACATGCAGTGTCTTGAACAACGCATTGAGTGACTCGTCCGGCCAGCCGGCTTTCGGGATATCGATACCGAAAAGCTTGATGGCGTAAGGCGTGAAGGACGAAGCCAGGTAACCGGCCAACGGCGCCAGGATCATGAAAGCGTAGAGCAGGCCATGAGTCAGGCTGGCCACCTTGCCCTCCCAGCCGGCATCGAGTGCCGGCGGAGGCGGATGCCCCCGGCGCCAGGCCAGGCGCACAGCCACCAGCAACAGGACGAGCAGCCCCAGCGACTTGTGCAGGCTGTAGGCGGCACTGCGTCCGGCGCCCTTGGGCAGGTCGGTCATCGTCCAGCCCAGCCAGAACAGCCAGAGAATGATGATTGCCATCGCCCAGTGCAGGGCCATGGCTGGCAGGGTATAGCGTTGGGCGCTCATCGGATGCTCACACCCCAGGGCAGTTCGCCGACTTCGATATCGGCCAGTTTCTTGAAACTTCCGGTATCGATGACTGAAACCGTGCCGGAACGGCCGTTGGCAACGTAAAGCTTGCTGCCATCCGGTGTCAAAGCCATGTTCCAGGGGCGCTTGCCGACTTCCACGGTGGCAACGACCGTATTGCTCGCCGTATCAATCGCCATCAGCGTGCCGTCGCGTCCGTTGGAGATGTAAACCCGCTTGCCGTCAGGATGCACAGCCACCCCGTTCGGATATTGACCAGCCGTGATTTCGGCCAGCACGCGCCGTTCGGCAACATCCACCGCATAGACCTTGCCGGCCATTTCGCAGGCAATGTAAGCCCTGCTGCTGTCGGACAGGAAGCCAATGCCGCGCGGCCGCTTGCCGACCGCAATGCTCGCCACCTGCTTGCGGGCAGCAACATCGACCACATCGACCTGCTCGGCCTCTTCGGCGCTGACGTAGAGCCAGCGGCCATCGGGGCTGAATACGGCATGTTCCGGATTGCGCCCCTGCACCTTAATACGGGCCAACTCCCGGCCCTCCGGCGCGGCCAGCAGGACGACGCTGTTATCGTCCTCGACGGCCACCGCCAGCAGCTTGCCGTCGGCCGAAATACTGATGCCTTCGGGCGAATCGCCGACGCGCACGGTACGCTCAAGCTGGCCGCTACGTGTATCGACGACGAGCAGGCTGCCCGTTTTGGCGTCGGTCAGGTAGAGATGTCCGGCGTCGCTGGCCGAGCCGCGCGGCCGCTGGCCGACGACGATATCTGGCCGGCGCTGGCCGGTCGCGGTATCGATGACGCTGACTGTTGCCGATTTCTCGTTCGGCACGTAAGCCAGCGGCTCGGCCATCGCTTGGCCGGCGAAGGCCGCCAGCAGGGCAAGCAGGAGAGGAGTGAGCGGGCGCATGATGACCTCAGGCGGGCAAGTAGGAAATGCCGTGTTGTTTGAAGATCGCCGCAATGCTGCCGTCGCGCTTCAGGTCGGCAAGGGCGCCACCGATGGCTTCGGCAAGTGCCGCTTCCTCAGCCTTGACCGCCATGCCGAGCGGCCAGCTGTCAATTTTCAGTTCGGCGAATTTCGGCACGTCGATGGCGAAACCACCCTGCCCGGCCAGCGCTGCCTCGACCTCGGCCCGCGCGCCGAGCACAGCACTGACCTGGCCATCGGCCAGCGCCTTGGCAGCTTCGGCGATGCTCTTGAAATGCACGACATTCTCGCGCAGGCGGCCGTTCAGGGCACCAAGCAAGAAAGAGTCAGCCAGCGTGGCCGTCTCGACACCAATCTTTTCGCGGGTGAAAATTTCCAGGGCGACCGCCGCCGAGCCGGACAGCGCCGGCACGCGCTGCGGATTGCGCGCCAGGGCCAGCGATTCGCGGTGATAGGCACCGAAGATGCGCACCTTGTCATTGGCCCGCGCCAGGTGCTCATCGACAGGCACATGCAACATTACATCGGCCGGCTGGGTGCCCAGGTAATGGCCTTTCCAGACCATGTTGCGCAGGTCGTCGTTCATGTCCTCGTCGGCATTGAAACCGACGATTTCCGGCGCCAGACCGAGCTTGGCGGCGATCGCCCGGCCGATGTCGGCGTCGATGCCCTTGCCGCCGCTCGTCGCATAGGGCGGAAAGTCGTTATAGACGGCAATGCGCAAGCGGCCACGCTGGCGAATCGCAGCCAGTTCATCGGCCAAGGATGGCAGTGCGGCGAGCAGCGGCGAGGCGGCCAGGGCCTTGAGCCAGAGGCGGCGATTATTCTTCACGGACGGTCTCCAGCCAGGCACGAATGGTCCACATGGCTTCCTGACTAAAGATGCCTTCGAAGGGCGGCATGTAAACACGGCCGTCACGAACCGAGCCATGGCGAATGCGGTTCAGGAAAATTTCGTCGCCCTCGTCTTCCGTCGGCAGATAGCGCAGATCAGGCGCAATGCCGCCGGAGATGGCGCCCAGGCCGTGGCAGCGGGCACAGTTCTGGTTGAAGGCGGAAGCTCCGATAGCGATGGCCTTTTCGTTCTTGCGGTAGGGATTGGCTTTCAGCCACTCGCTGCCGACACTCTTGAGGCCTGTCGTATCGACCGCCTGCGGCACGACATCGCCGTGGGCGTGCGCCTGTACGGCAAGCATCGCGAGGCAGAGGGCGGCGGCGATGGCACCGAGATAGCGTAGGGGTTGTTTCACAATGGCTCCTTTGGTAATGATTGGTAACTGCTTTTGTAACCAGTCATCTGCAAGCCCTGTGCCAGGGAACGCTCCGCCCCCATGCCGACCAGGCATCAAGCAATGAAAGCAGCCCGGCCCGGCAATCTGCAATAAGAAGGCCGTTTTTTGACAAACGATGGCACGCCCCTTGCTGATGGCTAAATGCGGCATCTAGTTCATTGCTAATAAAATGGGCAGGTGCTACTTTATGAAACAATAAAATCACAAAAAAATGCAGGAAATCCCGGAGGAGATATGGGACAACTTTTACATGTGGCCGATGTACACGGCCAGCAACTGCAGCAGGCGCGGCAGTTGTTTTTTGAACGCGGCGAATGCCCCGAGACGCTGGTCGACCCGCTCATCCTGCGCTCCTGGGAGCGTTGCCGCCGCTTTGGCTTGACCGAAAGCAGCGTGCTGCCAGGCGTCGAGTTCCTCGACCGCATCGCCCTGAAGACCGAGCAGGACCGCAACCGCTACCTGCTCAGCCATGGCCGGCCGATCATGGAGCATGTTTACGAGCAAATTCGCGAATCGGGCAGCATGGTCATCCTGGCCGACGCCAACGGATTGCTGCTCGAAACCGTCGGCGACCCCGATTTCGTCGGCCGGGCCGACCGCATCGCCCTGATGGCCGGCGCCTCATGGGATGAGAACCAGCGCGGCACCAACGCCATCGGCACCGCCCTGGCCGAAGAGAAGGCGGCCGCCGTGCTCGGCGGCGAACATTTCCTCGAACACAACGGTTTCCTGACCTGCTGCGCCAGCCCGATCTTCGGGCCGGATGGCCGGCTGATCGGCGTCATCGACATTTCCGGCGATTACCGCAGCCAGCAGCGCCACACGCTGGGCCTGGTCCGGCTCTCTTCGGCCATCGTCGAGAAACGCCTGTTCGAGACCATCCACGCTCGCGACATCCTGGTCTGCTTCCACAGCCGCGCCGATTATCTCGGCAGCCCCAAGGAAGGCCTGGCTGCCGTCTCGCCGGATGGCCAGGTGCTCGCCATCAACCGCAGTGGTCTCGACATCCTCGGCATCCGCCAAGTCGATGCGGTGCGCCGCGATTTCTCCATGGTCTTCGAGAACAACCTGTCGGCCCTGATCGACCGCCTGCGCCTCACACCACTGGCCAGTTGCGAAATCAACGTCAACGGCAAGCCGATCCAGCTCCAGTTGCGCGGCCAGTTGCCGCCGATCGCCTCAGCCGGCCGCGTCTACGATGAAACGCCAGCCTTGCGCAGCCCTCGCCGTGTCGAACCAGCGGCAGCGCCAGCGACACCGCTCATCACACTCGACACCCTGAATACCGGCGACCCACGCCTGCAGGCCGCCATCGATCGGGCACGACGCATTCTCGGTCGCGACATTCCCATCCTGATCCAGGGCGAATCCGGCGCCGGCAAGGAAATGTTTGCCAAGGGCTTCCACAACAGCGGCCCGCGTCAGACGGCACCCTTCGTCGCCCTGAACTGTGCCTCGATTCCGGAAACCCTGATCGAGTCGGAACTTTTTGGCTACCAGGGCGGCGCCTTTACCGGCGCCCGCAAGGAAGGCGCCCCCGGCAAAATTCTTCAGGCGCACGGCGGCACACTGTTCCTCGACGAAATCGGCGACATGCCGCTCAACCTCCAGGCACGCCTGCTGCGCGTCCTGCAGGAACGCTGCGTAACGCCGCTGGGCAGCACGCGCGCCATCCAGGTCGACATCTCGCTGGTCTGCGCCACGCACCGAAAATTGCGCGAAGAAGTGGCACGCGGCACTTTCCGCGAGGATCTCTATTACCGCCTGAATGGCCTCTCCGTCACCCTGCCCGCCCTGCGCGAACGTACCGACATCCGCCAGATGGTCGCCAAGCTGGCCCAGGCCGAAGCCGGTTCGCAAGTTCCCGTGCGCTTCTCGGAAAGCGCCCTGCAGGCCATGGAACGCTACAACTGGCCGGGCAACATCCGTCAGTTGTTCAACGTCATCCGGGTTGCCATCGCCCTGCTCGACGACGGCGAAACCCTGATTACCGAAACCCACCTCCCGGAAGAACTGTTCGAAGGCCCGCTCGGCCAGCCGCTCAGTGCAGCGCCAACCTACGACCCCTGGGCACCAGCGGCCCCCGAAGGTACGGGCAGCCTCGAGGAAATCGGTCGCCAGGCCGCCCTGCGCACGCTGGAAGCCGCCGGTGGCAACATCTCGGCAGCGGCACGCCAACTGGGCATCAGCCGCAATACGCTCTACCGCAAACTGGGCAAGTTCTAGAAGGTGTTCAGAGGGTGCTGCATGCCCTCTGAACATCAACACATCAAGGCAACATGCTCCCGGCTTGGACGGCTCGCGGACAACATCCTTGATGATTTTTCCATCAAAAAATTGGCGGCGATCTAATTGATGGATAATTTATCCATCAATTAATCAATTACAGACCGATTTGATGGAAAGCGTCGATTACCTGAACCTGAGCAACAACCAGACAAAAATCTACCACGACACCAGCCTGACCCTGGAGGCATACACGCAGGCCAGCCGCGCATTTCAGGTTTTTGGCGGATGGATGTACTTCAAGAAAGTTGGCGCACGCGAGTACCTCTTTCTCGCGCTTGACCGACAAAACAACGGCAAATCCATGGGCGCGCGCTCGCCGGAAACTGAAGCCATTCTCAAAAAATGGCTGGAAGACAAGGAAGCAGCCAAACAAGCCACAGAGGAGGCACAACAGTCCCTCAATGAGCAGGCGGCCATGGCTAAAGCCATCAAGCTGGGGCGCTTCCCGCAAATAGCAGCCAAAGTATTGCGCTTTCTCGATAACGACGGAGTGGCCACGCGTTTCATGGTGATAGGCACCAATGCGCTCTATGCCTATGAAGCGATGGCCGGCGTACAGTTCGTATCGGACCTGACAACCACCAAGGATTTTGACCTGCTCCGGGATTCGCGCCAGCGGATCGTCATGCTGGCCCACACACCGGACGGCACCAACCAAGGTTTGATGGGGCTCTTGAAACGCGTCGACAAATCATTCACCCGCAACACGGAACGCACCTTCCAGGCCATCAACAGCAAGGGCTTTGCCATCGAAGTACTGCGCCCACTGGAACCCGTTGAACCGCCGCTGGTCGCCGACGGTGATTCTCTGGTGCCGATGCACCTCGCCGGACTCGATATGCTCTTGTCCGTCCCGGAAGTCACCGAAACCGTGATCGCTGAAGACGGCTTCCCACTGCGCATTCGCGTCCCGGATCCCGCCGCCTATGTGCTGCACAAGCTGTGGGTCGCGGACAGACCCGACCGCCGACCAGACAAGGCGCGGCGCGACCGCAAGCAGGCAATGGCCGTCGCCCGCTTGATCCGGGAACAACTCCCAAACTACGGCTTCGCCATCGACCGCATACAGAACTTCCCCGAGCCGCTGCTTGAGTATCTGGAGCAGGTTGGGAGCGTTTGAAATTGGGCGGGAACCGGCCATCAGCGGCCGGTCGAGGTTACGTTTCAATTTCTGCTGATGGGAGCCCGGTGATCGGGTTAAGTGGCCGCTATTCGGCGAGCAAATTGATGACCTCACTGCCGCAACCCAGCCAGAACCGGACACTCTAGAAATAGCTCCATTGCCGCCGTCCCGCCAAACCCAATTTCTGAGAACTGGACTTCTATTAACCGCCGTTGGCCACCTCCGGCTGTGAAACCGGCGATTGCTCACCTCAAGTCGAATCACCGGATGGATCGCTGCTAGCTTCGGAGCGAACTGAACGCATGCGCTGCATGTGGTGTTGGCTACAACTTGCGCGGGTTATTGTTGCGGGCTATGGTCCGTCTGGGCCTGA
>Ga0302294_10000596_pt1 | contig 10912 bp, 11 predicted proteins | sample III_Fen_N2_3_FD_194550 | JGI IMG/M metagenome (GOLD analysis project Ga0302294, IMG submission 194550) | Peat permafrost microbial communities from Stordalen Mire near Abisko, Sweden - III_Fen_N2_3 | ecosystem: Environmental > Terrestrial > Soil > Wetlands > Permafrost | place: Sweden: Abisko...
CAGGGTGCCATACATCGGCACTACGGCACCGAAACGCTCGGCAGGCGGGTTCCATTCGGAACTGGTCAAGAAGCCGAAGCCAAAGGTCTGGATCGAAGGTAGCGCGCTCCAGACCAGAGACAGCACGATGCCGACCAGCATGGCCAGGGTTAGCACGGCCGCAGCGCGAGTCAGATTGAAGAACAGCAGATCCCCCAGCTTGCCCTTCGTATTTTTTTGTTTCATTGCCGAAATCCGTCCGTGTCACGACACAGTTTGTCCGGAGCAAGGCCGACAATGTAACCCCCGCCGCAGCGGGGGTTGATTGTGGCCGAAGACCGAACTTATCGATATGTTACTTGGCGGTATAAACCGGCTTGCCGGAAGCGTCCTTCAGACCACCCCAAGCACCAGAAATCTGCTTGACCAGGCTATCCGGCAGCGGCACGTAGTTCAGATCCGAAGCCAGCTTGTCACCATTCTTGTACGCCCAGTCGAAGAACTTGAGCACTTCGGCAGCCTGGGCCGGCTTGTCCTGAACCTTGTGCATCAGGATGAAGGTAGCGCCAGTGATCGGCCAGGAATCCTTGCCCGGTTCGTTGGTCAGGATTTCGTAGAACTTGGCCTTGTTCCAGTCGGCGTGAGCAGCAGCTGCCTTGAAACTGGCTTCGTTCGGAACCGGCCAGGCGCCATCGGCATTTTGCAGCATGGCGTAGGGCATCTTGTTTTGCAGGGCATAGGCGTATTCAACATAGCCGATGGAACCCGGGATGCGCTGAACGAAAGCGGAAACGCCCTCATTACCCTTGCCGCCCAGACCAACCGGCCACTGAACAACGGTACCTTCGCCAACCTTGGTCTTCCACTCGTCGCTGACCTTGGACAGGTAGTTGGTGAAGATGAAGGTGGTGCCCGAGCCGTCAGCACGACGGACAACGGCGATCGACTGATCCGGCAGGGCAAGCTTCGGGTTCAGTTCGGCAATTTCCTTGTCATTCCACTTGACGACCTTGCCCAAGTAGATATCAGCCAGGACCTTCGGGGTCAGGCGCAGATCGCCAGACTTGATGCCTTCGATGTTAAAGACCAGCACTTCGCCGCCGATCACGGTCGGGAACTGCATCAAGCCGTCCTTTTCCAGGGCTTCGGGCTTCAACGGCATATCGGAAGCACCGAAATCGACGGTCTTGGCGTTGATTTGCTTGATGCCGCCACCGGAACCGATGGATTGATAGTTAAGCTTGTTGCCGGTGGCCTTGTTGTAGGCATCGGCCCACTTGGCGTAGACCGGGGCCGGGAAGGAAGCGCCGGCACCGGTGATCTCGGCGGCGGAAGCAGAAATAGCAACACTGCCGAGCAAAACTGCGAGCAGGGAAGTACGGAAAATAGGTGAATTGCGCGACATGCAGGACTCCTCTGATTAGCGAACGACGCCAGTTTATGGCCGCTTTATTACAGAGATGTTACAACCCGGAAATGCTCGGAATCGTCAGCAAAATGGCGACGAGGCCGTTGCGCAACGGGCGAGCAAGAGCCCGCCCGCATTTCAGCTATAACGAAAGCTGTCTATTTGGCCGGACGCCCCGTCTTGATGCGCTCGACGCGGCCCATGACGGCCGTCAATTCGGCATCGTTGAGCGCTGCCAGCAAGGCGATGCCGCCACGCAGCAGTTCACTTTTCTTGGTCTCGCGCCCCAGGTAGGCCAGACGCTTCTTGAGTTCACCGATCCGGGCATATTCGGTTTCCGGCATGGCAAAACTGTCGCGCACCAATTTCGGCTTTTTGGGCTTGGCCGGCTTTTCGGCCTTCTTGCCCTTGGGCGACTCAACCTTGACGACGAGCGGCTGCTCGTATTTGATGGCTTGCGCCTTGGTGAGTGCGTCGGCCAGGACTTTCTGGTGACGTGCCACCGTTTCATCAACCCGCGAAGGTTTGCGGGCCGGTCGGGCCTTGGCCGTCGCAGCAGCCGTCGCCGACGCCGCAACTGGCGGTTCAGCCGGGGTCGTTGGCGCAGCAGTAGCCTCGGACTTGATTTCCACTTTTGGCTCGGCCTTCGGCGCCGGACGCGGAATCAATTTTTTTGGCGGTTTTACCGTCGTCGCCGACGGGGTGGATTTTTTCTGAACAGTCATGCTTTTCTCCCTAAAAACAATCTATGCAGTTTAACGATTTGAGAAAGCCTCAAAGTTAAACTTTTTTGACAGGTTAAAATGTGTGCCACCCCTCTCAGGAACCTTATCATGACTCAGGACGAACTCAAGCAGGCGGTTGCCCAGGCGGCGGCTGATTACGTCGCCGCCAACGCTCCGGCCGGCAGTATCATCGGCGTCGGCACTGGCTCGACAGCCAATTTCTTCATCGATGCGCTGGCTGCACACAAAGACAAATACAAGGGCGCCGTCGCCAGTTCGGAAGTCACCCGCAAGCGCCTCGAAGGCCACGGCATCACGGTACTCGACCTCAACGCCGTCAGCGACATCCCGGTTTATGTCGATGGTGCTGACGAAATCGACGCCGGCCTCAACATGATCAAGGGCGGCGGCGGTGCGCTGACGCGCGAGAAGATCGTCGCCGCCGTGGCCAAAACCTTCGTCTGCATCTGCGATGCCTCGAAGCTGGTCGATGTCATGGGAAAGTTCCCGTTGCCGGTCGAAGTCATACCCATGGCCAGCGCCCATGTTGCGCGCGAATTGGTCAAACTCGGCGGCCGCCCGGTGGAACGCGCCGGTTTCGTGACTGACAACGGCAACCTGATCCTCGACGTGCATGGCCTCGCCATCACCGACCCCAAGGGCCTGGAAGCAAAGATCAACCAGATCACTGGCGTCGTCACCAACGGCCTGTTCGCCATGCGCCCGGCCAACGTGCTGCTGCTCGGTACGAGCGAGGGCGTCAAAACCATCGTCTGATTCATTTTTCTGTCACATCGGGGCGCTAATCTGGCGGCATTGCAAGCCGCCGGGAGCGCCCCATGTTTTTGACACCGCACGAAATCGCCCAGGGTCGGGATTACACCCTGAACAATCTGCTCGGCATCTCGACCGCCTGCCTGGGCGCCAGCCAGCGTCTTTCGGAACTTCTTGCCAACGGCGGCCGTGATGCGCTGTCTTCCGGCAGCCGGCATCTTGCCCAATTCGGCCACGGCCAACTTGAAGCCCTGACCCACCTCCCGAGCACACTGTGGCTGGAACACAGTACGCGCACCAGCAAGCTGCTCGGCAGCGCCTACGAAATCGTCGGCGAAACGCACAAGATGCTGATCCACAGTGCCGAAGCCCAGATTCGCGTTCTCGACCAAATTGCCTTTTCCAGCCTTGATCGGCTGAGCAGGAATAGCCCATGGGAAGCAACAATCGCCCTGAGCACCATGCGCAGCACGCTGGAATCTGCGGAACAAACCCTGCATGGCGCCAGCAGTGCAGCCATCGAGACGCTGGAACTGGCCGAACTGGAAGTACGCGAGTTCAGCCAGGCGCAGGAAGAGGCTCCCAAACAAAAACCCAAGACGACCTCGCGAAGTCGTACCAGGGCAAACTGATCGGCTTCCGAGCGGAAGCCGCCCCAGCTCTCTCCATTCACCCGGCCCTGGCCGGGTATTTTTTTGCCTGTGTGCTGGCCGCCCGGTCTAGCCGGCCAGACGAAAGGTCAGATTGAGGCGCTGACTGCCAAGCAGCGTGTGGACGCCCTCCTTGAGCGGCGCCACACCATGAAAACGCAGGCGATCCGGGCCGCCCCAGACAATGACGTCGCCGTGACCGAGGTGCAGGCGTTCGGCCTTGTCGCCACGCGCCAGGCCACCGAACAGGAATATCGCCGGCAAGCCGAGAGACAGCGAGACGATGGGCGCAGCCAGATCTCGCTCGTCGCGATCCTGATGCAGTGCCATTCTGGCGCCAGGCAGATAGCAATTGATGAGGCAGGCATCGGGTACAAAACCGGGAAAACCTCCCGCCGCTGCCGCACGCCCGGCCAGATCACGAAATATCCCGGGCATCGCCGGCCAGGGCTGGCCGCTATCGGGATCCGTCGCCTGATAGCGATATCCCGCATGATCGGTGACCCAGCCCAGCGCGCCGCAATTACTCATCGCCACGGACATCCGGCGACCGCCCGGCGTCTGCATCTGGCGAAACGGTGCGCACGCGGTGATGCGTTCAATTTCGGCAAAAATCGCTGTTGCCTCGTTTGCGGCAAAGGCATGCAGCAGGACGCTACCCGGCCCAAGACGCTCGACCCGCGGCACAGCCGCGAAAAGATCGCCAGTCACGGCTGCCCGGTGCGCCCCGGTGCTTGCCTGAGCGATGCTGGCGCGGCGAGAGACGACTCGCCCAGCGCCCGGGCGCGCAACTGGCCGCAACCGCCATCAACATCCTGGCCGGCCGAATTGCGCAGCCGGGTCAGGATGCCGCGCCGATTCAGCTGCCAGGCCAGGTGGGCGGCATGTTCCCAGGAAGGGCGGTTGAAACCGAGGCCCTCGTTGGCGTTGTAGGGAATGAAATTCATCATCGCGTACTTGCCGGCGAGCAGGCGGGCAATCTCGTCGACTTCCTGCTCGCTGTCGTTGATGCCTTCGAGCAGCGTCCATTGATACTGGATCGGATAGCCGGTGAGCCGTGCATAGCTCTCGCCCAGCTCGACCAGTTCGGCCGGCTCGAAACGTGGCGCCTTGGGCAGCAGGCGGGCCCGCAATTCAGCCTGCGTCGTGTGTAGCGAGATGGCCAGGGCCGGCTTGACGACACCCTGCGGCAAGCGCTCGAAGACGCGGCGATCGCCGACGGTCGAAAAGACCAGGTTCTTGTGCCCGATGCCGCCGGCCGTGCCGAGCAAGTCGATGGCTTCGAGCACATTGTCGAGATTGTGGGCCGGTTCGCCCATGCCCATGAAAACGACCCGCTTGACCGGGCGTCGGCGGCGGGCGAGCACGACCTGGGCGACGATTTCCGCACTGCCCACCTGACGCAGCAGACCGTCACGGCCGGTCATGCAGAACAGGCAACCAACCGCACAACCGACCTGGGTGGACACGCATAGCCCATCACGCGGCAGCAATACGCTTTCCACCGTCTGGCCGTCCGCCAGCTCGACGAGCAGGCGTTCCGAACCATCCTCGCCGGCATGTTCCGAACGTAGGCGGGCAAGGCCATCGAGTTCGGCCAGCAATTGCGGCAACGCTTCTCGCACAGCCAGCGGCAGGAAATCTTCGGCCCGGCGACGGCGGGTGTCCATGCCGACCACCTGGGTCCAGGCGCGCAGGACGCGGGCTTCGTGGCCGGCTTTGGCACCAAGGGCTTGCAGGCGCTGGCGGAATTGTTCGATACGCATAGGGAGGCGAATGTTAACACTGCCCGCCCGAGGCCGGCACTTTCCCGCAACACCGACCATGCTGTGACGGTAACAAAGGGCGCCTATAAGACTATTATCGGGACTGCTTGCTCCTCCCGCCTGCTCACCATTCCAGCCAACGAGGCCGCCATGCCCGCCCCCATTTCCCTTACGCCGCGTCCACTCAACCTCGCCTTGCAAGGCGGCGGTGCCCATGGCGCCTTCACCTGGGGCGTGCTCGATGCACTGCTTGAAGATGGCCGTTTCGATTTTGAAGGGGTCAGCGGCACCAGCGCCGGGGCGATGAATGCAGCATGCCTGGCGCAGGGCCTGATGACCGGTGGTCGTGAAGGCGCACGTCAAGCATTGGCCGATTTCTGGGGTGCCGTGTCGCACAGCTCGCCCTTCGACCAGGGCGGCCCGGCTCAATCGCTGGCACCGGCCATGAAAATCATGCTGCAATGGACCGAGCATCTCTCGCCGGAACAGCTCAATCCGCTCGATCTTAATCCGCTGCGCGACATCATCAGTCGGCAAATCGACTGCGAACGCCTGCGCCGGGAAAGCCCTGTCAAACTGTTCATTGCGGCAACGCATGCCAACTCCGGCAAGCTGCGCATTTTCAAGAATCACGAACTCTCGGTCGATTGCCTGCTCGCCTCAGCCTGTCTGCCGACCATCCACCGGACCGTGGTCATTGACGGCGAGCCCTACTGGGATGGTGGCTACAGCGCCAACCCCGCCGTTTTTCCACTTTTTTACGAATGCACGGCCGCCGACATCATGCTCGTGCTGCTGACCCCGCTGCACTACAGCGCAACACCGGAATCCGCCCAGGACATCCGCGTTCGCTTGCGAGAACTGGCCTTCAATTCAACCTTCCTCCGCGAGATGCGGATGTTCGCCCACCTGCGCGAACAGGTTGGCGGTTCGTGGTTACCTGACTGGCTTCCGATCAATGGCTTCGTACAGCGCATGAAGCGCCTGCGTTTTCATGCGATCAGCGCCGACGCCCTGCTTGGTGCCCTGCCGGCCGAAAGCAAGCTGAATGTCAGCCTGGAGTTCTTCGAGGCACTGCGCGACGATGGTCGCAGCCATGCCGAAGCCTGGCTGGCCAGCCGGGGCGATGCCGTCGGCCAGCGCGCCACTCTCGATCTGGCGAAGCTGTTTTACTGAGCCAGCCCCTCAGTTCAGGGCACGAGCCAGAAACCGCACGTTCTCGCCGTTCCCCGGGCTGCGCCGTTCGATAAAAACGCTGCCGCCGCAGGTGTCACTCATTGGTTGCCTGGCCTTTTTCTTCGCCTGCTTCTTGGCCGCCGAGGCTGCTGCTGCCACTTCCCGGTGGGACTCATAAGCGCCGATGTCGACCCGCACGGCACCGATCGACAGCGTCGGCAAGGCATTGAAAGTGACTTCGCCACGCCGGTTCTCGGCCATGTAACCGCCCCCCGCCTTTTCCTCGGGGCTGAGCAGGCCGTCCAGGATTTCGGCAAAGCTGCGGACCAGTTGCCAGCAACGCATTTCCCAATCCCGGCTCTGGAAGACCACGAAAAAGTCGTCGCCGCCGATGTGCCCGACGAAATCCTGCCGCGCATCGGTTACCTCGCAAATCAGCCGGCCAAGCGACTGAATGACGTCATCACCCCGGCGATAACCGAAGGTATCGTTGTAGGGCTTGAAATTGTCGATATCGACGTAGGCCGCGACGAAGCCGCTGCCGGCCGCCAACATGCGGTCGATATGCTCGTTGATCGGCACGTTGCCGGGAAGCTGGGTCAGCGGATTGGCGTAACGGGCAGCGCTGATCTGCATTTCGGTGATCGTCGCCATCAGGTCGTGACTGCTGCCGACGCCCAGGTACTGGCCATCACCCGTCACGATGAAACCATCGAATAAGTAGTGTTTCGGCGCCAATGCCAGCATCAGTGCCAACTCCTGGATGGTGGCGTTCTGATCGACAACGAGCGGCGCATGATCCATGAACATGTCGCAGGTCTTGCGCCCGAACAGTTCCTTGCGAAAAGGCCGGGCAAAACGATCGATCATGCTGTGCCGGTTGATCATGCCGAGCGGTTGCCCATCCTGCACCACCGGTAGCACATCAAGCTCTGGATCAGCCTCGAAACGCTCGATCACTGTTGCGTTAGTCGCATCAAGGGGAACCGGCTTTATGGGCCGAAGAAGAGTGCGCGCCGTCGGCATTTTGCCGGCACTGCCGGCCATCGGCGACAGGGACAGGCGCTGCTGGGCAAGCGTGGCGATGACGACGGCTGACATCTGCCGTGCCGGGTAGGTTTCGGGACGGGCGATGAAATACCCCTGGCCGCAAGCAATGCCCATGTCGCGTATGCAGGCGAAGTCTTCCGGGCGCTCGATGCCTTCGGCAACCAGCGAAGCATTGCAGATTTCCGCGAGATCCTGCATGGCCCGCACGAAGTGGTATTTGATGCGGTCGTCGGCAATGCCGTGCACGAAATGCTTGTCGATCTTGACGAACTCCGGCCGCAATTCCGACCACATGCGCAAGTTGGCAAAACCTTCGCCAAGATCGTCGATGGCGATCTGGAAACCGCGCCCCCGATAATGCAGCAACGCCTCCTGAATGCCAGGCATGTCGGTAATCTGCTGATTTTCAGTCAATTCGATAACGATGCGATTGGGGGCAATGCCCAGTTCACCGAGCAATTCCCGGGTATGTCCGTTCATCAACCGGCTGTCGAGCAAACAACCCGGCGTGACATTGATGAACAAACGCCCCCCCAAACGCTGTCCGGCAAAGGCTCGCAGGCTGGCTTCACGGCAGAGATGTTCCAGTTCGAGCGAAAAGCCGGCCCGACGGGCTGCGGCAAAAAGCTGATCGGGGCGGTGCAAAACGCTATTTTTCGGGCCGCGGATCAAGGCTTCGTAACCCAGGATAGCCCGCACCCGGAAATCGATGATCGGCTGGAAGACTGGAAAAAGCAGCCCGTCGCCCATGATCCGACGCAACTCGGCAGCATCATCATCCATCAGAACAATCATCGTGTTTATCTCGGGGAACAGGGTGTTCAGTTTAGAAAGGGCTTATTTCGTTTCTGTGACAAGCCATCAAGCAATCACCTGCCGACAGGGAGAATGAAAGTTGTCATCCTGCTGCAATATCGGCCTATCATGCTCAGAGGCACACGCCACGCGATGAGGTTTCGATGACCGAAATGTTGTTCTGCTATTGTTGCCGGGTCCATCATCCCAAAGACCAGATGCGACTTTTCCCGACCAAGCTCGGCGACCGCTGGCGCTGCATCCGCAGTATCGAGGCAGCTGCCAGCCAGCGCCTCGCACGCGACGCCTTTGGTCGGCAACAAACTGAGATCAATCGAGAAGCCTCCCGCCACGCCGCCACGCGTCTCAACATATTGCGACTGGAACGCTGCGTTTAGCAAAAAGCCTCCGAGCCGGGGCTGGCAATAGTCGGCTTCCAGAGGCAGCCCCACAGCTATGCCAATGGATTAATTTCCGCAAATCTGGGTACCATGACGATACTCGAAGATACGGAGATCGCCATGACCATTCAACAAAAGCTGAAAACACTTTCCTGGCTCACCGTCATCGGCCTGGGCATTGTCTTTTTCACCACCGTCAGCGGCCTGAACTCTGTACATGAGGCCGAAAGCACCGCGCTGCGCCGGGAAAGCTATTCGCTGATGCTGGTCGAGATCAAGGCCAGTGCAATCTCGACCATCATGCTCGATCCAACGCAGGAAGAAACCAGAAACGTCTTCAGCGACGCCGAACAGAACATTACTGAATATGGGAAAAAGGTTCTCGCGATCATCAAACGCCCGGAAATTCGCGACGAACTGAAAAACATCCTTGAGCAGTGGGAAAAATACGACAAGGATTCGCGCCAATTGATGAAGCTGGCTGCCAGCGATATCAAGGCAGCCAACGACAAGCTGGTGCCCCTTTACACCAGCCAGTTCAAGCCTTTTCAGGGAGCCCTGGAGGGCTTCGTCAACAAGCGCCTGAACGAAGCAGCCAGCGCCCGCGAACAAGCCCAGCAGACCTCGAACCGGGTCTATTGGACCATCATCCTGCTTATCCTGGCGGTTGCCGTCGTCAATGTCGTTCCGGTCCTCATGCTCTCCGCCTCCTTGCGCCATAGTCTGAGCGGCATTCTGGAGAAAGTCGCCGCCCTCCATGCCGGCAAGCTGACCGAACGTCTGCCGAGCAGCAAAGATGAACTGGGCCGGATCGCTGCCGACATCAACGATTTTGTCAGCGAGATGCAGAATATCATCCGCAACGTACACGCCACCGCCGGAGAGGTTTCCCTCGCCGCAGCACAACTGGCGAATGCCGCCCACCTGGTGGCCGAGGATTCAAGCTCACAGTCCGACTCCGCGTCGGCTACTGCATCGGCGATCGAAGAAATGAGTGTCAGTGTCGCCTCGATTGCCGAAACAACGGCCGAGGTCAGGCAACTCTCCGACGCCAGCCTGGCGGATGCGACGCGCGGCGAACACAGCATCGACGAACTCCAGCACGAAATCGCCAAGGTCCAGACCGATGTCGATGCCATTGCCGCCCATGTTCGCGATTTTGTCTGCAGCACCAATGCCATCAGCGGCATGACCCAGCAGATTCGGGAAATTGCCGACCAAACCAACCTGCTGGCACTCAACGCCGCCATCGAAGCCGCCCGTGCCGGCGAACAGGGGCGCGGCTTTGCCGTGGTCGCCGACGAAGTGCGCAAACTGGCCGAACGAGCCTCCGGCTCTGCCCGTGAAATTGCAGACGTCACCACCGAACTTCACGGCAAATCGGCACTGGTCGACCAGTCGGTCGAAGGCGGCCTCAAATCGCTGGCCGCCAGCCGGGAGTTCGTCAACAGTCTGTCATCGGTACTCACCAACGCCGGCCTGTCGGTGCAAAAAACCAGCGCCGGCATCGATGACGTCAGCGCCTCGGTACAGGAACAGAAAATGGCCAGCGCCGACATCGCCCGCAATGTCGAACGAATCGCCCAGGCAGCGGAAATCAACAGCCAGGCAAGCCGGGAAAGCGCCGCCAGCACCCGCAGACTGGAACAGTTGGCCAAATCACTGAACGGACTGATCGATCACTTCGAGGTATAGGGCCTGCGCAGGAGTGCCTGATACCGCTACAGCCATCAATCTTTCATGCCCCTGCAACATTGACTGGCGATAGTTGGAGATATCAAACGCATCTCAGGAGCCCGGCATGGAGAAGAACTACCGTAGCGATATTGCTGCCTTTCCCGAACTCTTCGATGGCATGGAACAATTCATCGATGAGTTGGGCGCCGGTATCCGCCGCACCAGCCTTCGACTGGCGGTTATCGCCATCCCAGGCAGCGCCCTGCTGCTCTTTGCACTGAGCAAGGCCCCCTGAAATAAAAAATCCCGCCGCAGCGGGATTTTGACTTGGGACCGATTCGTTCAGGCGGCCGGCGGCACGTAACCCTGAATACGGTCGGCGCCATCGCCGAAGAAATGCTTTTCGACCTGTTCGGACAGATACTTGCGATGCTTGGCATCGACCAGATTCAGGCGATTTTCGTTGATCAGCATGGTCTGCATCTTGATCCACTGTTGCCAGGCTTCCTTC
>Ga0302294_10000598_pt1 | contig 10891 bp, 8 predicted proteins | sample III_Fen_N2_3_FD_194550 | JGI IMG/M metagenome (GOLD analysis project Ga0302294, IMG submission 194550) | Peat permafrost microbial communities from Stordalen Mire near Abisko, Sweden - III_Fen_N2_3 | ecosystem: Environmental > Terrestrial > Soil > Wetlands > Permafrost | place: Sweden: Abisko...
AAAAAAGGATGGGCGAGCAAGGTCGGCGCGCGGACCTAGCCGCGTCGTCTGAGGCTGAGAGAAGATCAGGCGAAGATCAAGGCGCCACGCTGCAGGCCGATGATGTCGATGCACCCAAAGCGACCTTGCGTGAAGCGCCCGACAGCGCAAAGAGGCGAAGGGCGGAACGCCGGCAGACGAGCGCGTTGATCGCGCTGTGGGGCGAAGTTGAGCGTCGATCGGGCGAAGATCAACGCGCCTCGCCAAGTGGCAACGATATCGACCACGACTAAACACCCGGCTACTCCGGGAAAAGTGGCGTTGAATTTCGTATCTTTTCGTAATAGCCCTTGCGGTTCTGGTGCTGACCCCCACGTTGATACCTTCACCCAATATCAAGGAGCGAGCCGCATGAACAAGCAAGTCATGACCATCGAAGCCTCGTCTGCGCTGGTTCGCACGGCGCATATCGTTTACGCGCTTCACGCGGCGGGCCTGGCGCTGGGCGCGTTCGGGGCAGCGACCGTGATCGGCTCTTTCCTGTTCGGCTGGCCGTCGATAATCGCGGTGATCATCAACTACATTTACCGTGGCGAAGCGCGCGGCACCTGGCTCGAGTCGCATTTCGACTGGCAGATCCGAACCTTCTGGTATGCGCTGGCTTGGGCGCTGCTGGTCGGCATAGTCTCTCTACCGCTGACGCTGGTCATCATCGGCTTCGGAACCTGGGCGGTCGGCATGTTCATGCTCGGCCTGTGGGCCATCTACCGCATCGCGCGCGGTTGGTTGCGCCTTGACGCACACCAACCGATTCGCGCATAGACTCCGTATCGTTACAAGCTGAGCCGAGTTGCGGCATACGTGCTTGATGTCAGAAGTAGCGCTGCCATGGACGCCGCGTGTACAGGCGATCTTGAGAAGGCATGGCATGGAAGCCGCATGGATGCTTGCTTGCACGGCACCCATGTCTGAGAGCGCCGTTCTGCGCGCCTTGCGGAGCATGCCTTGGCGGCGCAGTGCCATTGGGGTCGAAAACATTTTCTTTTCCAGGTTCGAAAGCTCAATCGCTCTCACCCCTGAAGGCCCTCCGTTGGGACAAGCAAACTCACACCCCTGAGTTCACTACGCCGAGAACATGGTGGAGCAGCATTTCCAGCGCCCGTTCGTTCTCGGCACCGGTGGGCACGATCAGATCTGCCCAGCGTTTGCTCGGCTCGACGAACTCCAGGTGCATCGGGCGGACGGATTCCAAATACTGCCGAATGACGCTGTCCAGCGTGCGACCGCGCTCCAGCGTGTCACGCTGAAGACGCCGCAGGATGCGGATGTCCGCGTCGGTATCGACGAAGATCTTCACATCCAGTTGGTCTCGAAGTTCGGGCAGCGCAAAAAGCAGCAGCCCCTCCAGTACCACGACGCGACCCGGCAGGACGGGCTCGCTCCAACCCGTGCGATCGTTGGTCGAAAAATCATAGACGGGCTTCCGGATTGGCTGGCTGCGCTTCAGTTCCGCCAAATGCGAAGCCATCAGCTCGAGGTCGAAGGCGTGCGGGTGGTCCCAGTTGATGGGGCGCTCGCCGAAGCGTCCGCGGACCACCTCCAAGGGCGCGTAGTAGGCGTCCATGTCGAGCAGTAGTGTTTCGACCTGGGCCTGACCCAAGCGCCGAATCAGTTCCTGAGCCAGCGATGTCTTGCCACTCCCGCTGCCGCCGACGATACCGATGAGCAGCGCTTTTTCCGTCATAGGGCACCTCCGCTCGTGCATGCCTTCGACTGCTGCCAGGAATGATGCCAAGAACAGTGCCGGAGCACCTCGGTTTGAACCTGCGCGCTTGGCGATAGGCAGCTAAATAAACGGTGGTCGATCATGGATGTACTGTGGTGAGAAAAGTTGAATGAGGGCGACGACGCATGAAGCACCGCACCTTGGGCGGGCCCATTGTAACTGTCAGGGCGAGCGGCATACCTACAAATGCAAGGTCACGAAGGGCAGTCCACAAAGCGTCTCGCGAAATTCTCCGCGTTGCCGCTCAGTCTGCTTTCGGCTTCAAGCTCTTCTTCGGATAGATGTCGAAACGGCTCGACTTACCTTCGAGGGCGTAGCCAGGCTGCACTCCGGCAATCGTCGGCGCCTTGCGCGGGCGCTTGACGACGACCCGGTGCGTGGCCAACGCCAGCGCCGATTCGAGCAATGCCGGCGCATCGTCGTCGTCACCGGCGAGTGGGCGGAACAGGCGCATTTCCTTTTTCACCAGCGCGGCCTTGTCGCGGTGCGGGAACATCGGGTCGAGGTAGATTACTTGCGGCGCTTCATCTGTCCAAGCCGCCATAAGTTCAATGGCGCTGCCGATTCGCAACTGCATTCTCGCCACAACCGGACCCACTTCAGCATCAGCCATGGCGCGCTGCAAGCCATCTTCAAGTAGTGCGGCGATCAGCGGCTGGCGCTCGATCAGCGTCATCGCACAACCGAGCGAGGCCAGAACGAAGGCGTCGCGGCCGAGGCCGGCTGTGGCATCGAGAACGGTCGGGCGAATGCCCGGCTGGAGGCCGACGGCCTTGGCGATCATTTGCCCGGCACCACCACCGAACTGCGCGCGATGCGCGACGGCACCGGCCAGAAAATCGACGCGGATCGGCCCCGCCGCGTGTTCGCCGAGTTCGACAAACTGCAAACCTGCCAGACCCAGTTGCAGCGCAAAATCCGCCTCGCCGGTCATCGGAAGTTGCAGACGCTGCGCCCAAGTCGCCGCCTCTGCGGCTAAAGCCGGGTCAAGCGCCTCCATACGGATGGCGGCATTGGGCCGTTCAGCGCTCATCGAAGTTGGACTCGATCAGCCGCGGCCGACCGCCCATTTCCCGGCGCCACCCAAGGCAGACGCCAAAGCAACCAGCAGCAGGAACAAGCCGTGCAGATTGCCGAGGATGGCCGCGCCGTGCAGCCAGCCCATCACCAGCGGCCAGCCGACAATCAGCGTCAAGCCCAGGCTGGCGACCGGCATCCACAAGCCGAGCAGCATGAAGACGCCGCACAGCATCTCGGCCAGATGCAGCCCCCAGTTAGTGGCACCGGCCAGCGACGAGGGAATCGACGCATGCAGCAAGGGTTCCAGGCCGACAATCAAGGCCATGCCACCAACGGCAAGGCGCAACAACAACAAAGACCAGGCGATACGAGTGCTTGAGGCAGCCATGAGTTGAAAATCCGGTTAAAAACGATGATAGCCCTGCACGCCAATGTTTACGGCGCTCTTCAGGCATGCAATGCAACCCGAAGAACGCCGTTTTATGGGGGCTTCAGCAGGGCCTACTGGAAGAAGTCCGGCTGATGCGCCTCACACCGACCCGAAGACTTCGTTCAACTGCTGAGAGACGCGGATGAAGGTCGTGCACTTCGACAATTCCTTGAGCTTGCGCGCGCCAACGTAGGTACAGGCCGAACGGACGCCGCCGAGAATGTCCTGTAGCGTGCCTTCAACCGGGCCACGATAGTCGAGCAGCACCTCCTTGCCTTCGGCGGCACGGTGCGCCGCAACGCCTCCGGCATATTTTTCCATCGCTTCGCGCGAGCTCATGCCGTAAAAGCGCATCTTCTTCACGCCATTGACTTCGATGATGTCGGAACCGCATTCGTCGTGCCCGGCCAGCATGCCGCCGAGCATCACAAAATCGGCCCCAGCGCCGAAGGCCTTGGCCAGGTCGCCCGGCGAGGTGCAGCCGCCATCGGCGCAGATCAGGCCGTGCAGGCCGTGCGCCGCGTCGGCACATTCGATGATCGCCGAGAGCTGCGGGTAACCGACGCCGGACATGCGTCGTGTCGTACACACCGAGCCGGGGCCGATGCCGACCTTGACGATGTCGACACCGTCGAGGATGAGCTCTTCGGTCATTTCACCGGTCACGACATTGCCGGCCATGATCGTGATGTCGGGATGGCCCGCGCGCAACTTATGGATGAAGCTGATGAAGGCCTTGGTGTAGCCGTTGGCGACATCGACGCAGACACTTTTGATCGTGCCGTTCGACTGCTCCATGATGCGGCGGAACTTGTCGTAATCGGGCTGCGTGATCCCCATCGAGTAAAACGATGGCGGAAATTCCGGCTGGTCGGCGAAGAAGGCCAGCAACTCCGCGTCGTCGTAGTGTTTGTGCAGAGCCACCGACAACTGGTGTTTGGCCAGCGCGCGGGCCATAGCGAAGGTCCCTGTCGTATCCATGTTGGCGGCGATAATCGGGATACCCTTGTACTTCTGTTTCGAGTGCAGGAAAACGAATTCGCGCGAAATATCGACCTCGGAACGCGAGGTCAGGGTCGAGCGTTTGGGACGGATGAGTACATCTTTAAAATCGAGTTTGAGGTCTTGTTCAATACGCATTGCAACTTCCTTTCATGATCACGGCGCGAAACATCTCATATTGTTTCGGACAACTCAACCCGTGCGCGAGTTTGAACGATCGCAAAAAACTGACTCTTTCAGCGCAGAGCACGCTGAGGCGCCGGGATCGCAGAGAAAATCAGGGCAAATGCCGCGCCATCAAAGCGCGATTGATTCCACACGGTTGCGGCCATTTTCTTTGGCCTTGTACATCGCCGCATCGGCCTGTTCGACAAAATCCTGTGGCGACTGCTCGGCCCGCGGCAAGCCACCGGCGACGCCAACGCTGGCCGTCACAACACCATAACTCGAACGCTCGTGCGGGATAGCCAGCGCTGACAAGGCATCGACCAGACGCTGTGCGATGGCGACCGCGACATCGATCGTCGTATCCGGCAGGACGACAAGAAACTCTTCGCCGCCGTTGCGTACTGCAAGATCGAGCGGACGCCGCGTCGCTTTCTCGCGCAGGACATCCGCCAGACGCTCCAGGATGTCGTCGCCGCTTGAGTGGCCGTAGGTGTCGTTATAGGCTTTGAAACGATCAAGATCGATAAAGAGGACCGACATCGGTTGCGACTGCCGGATCGCCTCTTTCCAGAGCCGTGGATATTCTTCATCGAAACGGCGGCGGTTGGCCAAGCCAGTCAGAGGATCCTGTGCGGCCAGCGTGCGTAGCCTGGCGTTGGCTTCGGTCTGCCGCTGCTCGGCGATATCGAGCAGGGCGAGCATCACAAACACGGTACGCAGGTGTCGCTCTCGGCGATAACTGGCTACCAGACTCAAAGCGACGACCGACATCGAGACCATGCCGTAGTTTCCGACCAGGTGCGAGGGGAGATCCAGCCCGACCGTAAGCTCCAGCATGTACATGATCATGAATACTACCGACCCCACGAGCGCCAGAGCGAAACGCAGGTCAGTCAGCAGGTTGCTGAACAACACCACGACGATCACCCCCACGTGGTAGTGCACCAGATCGTGGCTATTGCTGATCAGTAGGGGATAGGTCAGCGCAGCGGTCGTGACCAGCATCAGCACCAGTGTCGCCCAGCCGCGTCGGAAAGACTGCCGGGCGTAGAACTCCGCCCAGATGGTGATCATGAACATCGGCGTGATGACGGCAAAACGCAACACCCAGGCTGTCAAATAGACGTCGGGCAGAAAGCGATAATCCGCGATGGCAAACACGTTGCAGAAGAACATCGCCAGGAAGTAGTTGTTGCGCGCATCCTTGGCCTGAATTGGCGCTACTCTCTCGTCGAAGCGTCTTTCCAGTTCGCCATTAAAGCGCAGCTTCCACCACGGACGCGCCAAGGCCTCACGAAGCTCGGGTTCGCTGTCTTCTGTCCATTTCAGAACCTCTGCCACACGCACCTCCGTTTGCCGCTCAGTTTGCCGAAACGCTGCGTCTGGGATAGTGGGCACGCGAACCTCTGGCTCGAATGAAGTTGGCTCAGATACATGACTGAAAGTATCCGTCGCTTCCCGGGCTTGGTCAATGTTTCAATCTGGAACCGGGCTGCGATGTGCGCGGATTCAACGCGTTTGAACCAGACCGCATGGAAAGGCTACAGTGTCGCCATTCCATGAAGCAAATCCTCTACAGTTTCGTTTATGCCAAACCTTGAAGACCTCACACTCATCGACCGCCTGAAGAGCAGGCAGCCGCTGCTGTGGCCGAATCCCCGACTCGTCCCCGCTACGGAAGTGCTTGCCAGGCTTGCTGCCAGCCATTCGCTAAGTCTCGCCGACATTGAAGAGGCCGACGCGCTGCTCCGTCGCTGGGCACCTGCACTGTTTCGCCTGTTCCCGGACCTTGCGGCAAGCAAGGGCCTGATCGAATCGCCGCTCGTCGAGCTCAATGATGCCGACGTCGTTACGGGAGTGCAGTGTGCCGTACGATGCTTCGTCAAGTGCGATCACGCCCTGCCCGTCGCCGGCTCGATCAAGGCGCGCGGCGGCATCTACGAAGTTCTCGCATTTGCAGAAAAGCTTGCGGTGGAGTACGGATTGTTCTCCAGCGACCAAGATCCGCTGCAACTGTTGGGCGAGAAAGTCCGAGCGCTTTTCACTCGTTACACCATCGCCGTCGGCAGCACGGGGAATCTCGGTTTGAGCATCGGCATCATGGCTTCAGCGCTCGGCTTTCATGCGGTCGTACACATGTCGCACGACGCCAAGGCCTGGAAGAAGGATCGGTTGAGAAGGCGCGGCGTCGAGATAGTCGAACATCAAGGCGATTATGCCGCTGCCGTCGCGGCCGGCCGTAAAGTGGCAGCCGAATCGGCTTACACCTACTTTGTCGACGACGAGAACTCGCCCAATCTCTTTCTCGGTTATGCCGTCGCTGCGCTGCGTTTGAAATCGCAGCTGGATGAAGCGGGCATCGTCGTCGACGAGGACAAGCCACTCTTTGTCTACCTGCCCTGCGGTGTAGGCGGTGCGCCGGGCGGAATCACCTTCGGTCTCAAGCATGTTTTCGGCGATGCCGCGCACTGCTACTTCGCCGAACCCTGCGCCTCGCCGGCCATGCTGCTTCGCTTGAGCTCAATGTCGGGCCCACGTTCCGTTTACGACATCGGCCTCGACAACGTCACCGAAGCCGACGGCCTCGCCGTCGCCAGCGCATCTGAGCTGGTCTACGAACTGGTTCATCAACTGGTGTCAGGCGTTTACACCGTCGCCGACAACGATCTGTTCGTCACGCTCACCCGCCTGAAAGACACCAACGGCATGCGTATCGAGCCCTCGGCCGCCGCCGCTTTCCTTGGCCTCAAGCTGCTTGACCGGATTATTTTGAATCGATACCCGAAGGCCACCCACCTCTTCTGGACTACTGGTGGTTCCTTTGTGCCCGAAGAGGAATACGAAAAATTCTACCGGCGCGGCGAAGCGCTTCGTTCCCGATAGATCGGATTTGGCGGCAAACGCATTCAGTGTCGATTACCGGCACCGGAGAAGCCGTTTCTGCGGGTCTGACAAAACCGTCAAACCGCCACGGACTCAACGCGATTGCGGCCACCGTCTTTTGCCTTGTACATCGCCTCGTCCGCCTGTTCGACAAAAACCTGGGGCGATAGGCCCGCCCTTGGCTGGCCACCCGCAACACCAACGCTCGCCGTCAGCACACCGAAACTGGAGGCTTTGTGTGCGATGGCCAATCCAGACAGCCGCGTGACAAGTGCTTGCGCGATGTTGACCGCCACATCGAGCGGCGTATCGGGCAGCACGATGAGAAATTCCTCGCCCCCGTTGCGCACGGCCATATCGAGCGGACGCCGCGTCGTTGTTTCCTGCAAGACCTCAGCGAAGCGTCGCAAGGCTTCATCGCCCTGAGCATGCCCGTAGGTGTCGTTATAGGCCTTGAAGCGGTCGAGGTCGACAAAGAGGATAGAGAGCGGCTGGGATTGCCGGATACCTTCCTTCCAGAGACGCGGATACTCTTCATCGAAACTGCGCCGATTGGCCAAACCGGTCAAGGGATCGAGGCTGGCCAGTTTCTGGAGCGCGGCATGGGCCTCACTCTGGCGCTGCTCGGCGATATCCAGCAAGGCCAGCATCAGAAACACGGTACGTTGATGCCGTTCACGGCGATAGCAGGCGACCATACTCAGCGCCACAAGCAGCGCCATAAACATGCCGTAATTCCCGACCAGATGGCCGGGCAGATGCAAGCCGACCGTGATCTCAAGCAGATACATGGCCGCGAAGGCAATCGATGCCGGTAGCGCCAGTACCGTTCGCATGTTGGTTAACAGATTACTGAAGACCATGATGGCGATCAGGCACACCTGATAGTGCGCGACATCTGGGCTCGTGCTCATGGAGAACAAGAGCATCAAGGTGGTTGTTGTAACGAATAACAACAGCAAGGTCACCCATTCGCGATGATAGTTACGCTTGGGAATGAACTCGAACCAGATGGCGATTGCAAAGATCGGCGTGATCAGTGCGAAACGCAGCAGCCAGGCAATCTGGTATACGTCGGGCAGGAAGTAATAGTCGGCAAAGGCGAACATGTCGACAAAGAACACAGCCAGGATGTAGTTGATGCGAACATGCTTGGCATGCAGCGCCGCGACGATTTGATTGAAACGTTCTTCCAGCACGTCGTCAAAGCGCAGCCGCCACCAAGGACTGGCCAAAGCCTTGCGCAGGATGGGTTCGCTGTCCTCGGCCCATTCCAGTTTCTGTACCACGTTCAATTTATCTACCACGCGCAGCTCCGTTTACCGACCGAATCGACCAAAGGAGAAAGCCGCAAGAACTATTCGTCAAGGATAATCGATTCAGAAACACGAAGAAAGTGCCTGTTGCCTGCCAGGCTCGGCCAATGCCTTCTTCATGAGAAGCCCGTGCCACGCGTTGCGCACGGCCCCATTCAGGACCGTCAGAGAGCGAGCACACTCAGGAGACATCACTCGCGTGATGATCAAGATGGCGGCACCAGCTATACTCCTTGCATCAAGCGGATGGCAAATGGATTGCGAACGCTTGCGCGCAAAGGCGCTGATTCATCATCAATCGCACAGTGTTCTTCTGTCACTCTCCTCCGGATTCCAACCATGACAACTCGATGGATCACCCATTTTCTCTTCGCTCTCTGTTTGATGGGCAGCGCCGTTGCGGCTGACTTCCCCTTGAGCTCGGTTCCCCAGCCACTCAAATCCTGGGTACCTTGGGTACTGGACGGCGCGCCAGACGCCGGCTGCCCGCACCTGTTCAACAACGCCGAGCAGCGACATTGCGCCTGGCCCGGCACGCTGGAGCTGAAGGCAGCCGCACGCGACGCCAGCTTCACGCAGGAGTGGACGGCCTACCGCGACACCTGGGTCGCGCTGCCCGGTAACGACAAGCACTGGCCGCAGGAGGTAAGCATCGACGGCAAGGCGGTGGCGGTGCTCAGCCGCGAAGGTCTGCCGGCGATCAAGCTGGCGGCGGGATCGCATCGCGTCGTCGGGAGTTTTGCCTGGAGCGAATTGCCCGAGTCGCTGGCCTTGCCCGAAAGTGCCGGCCTGCTGCGCCTGGAACTGAACGGCCAGAACGTCGCCTCGCCGGTGCGTGACGAGAGCAATCAGCTCTGGCTGCAAAGCAAGGCTGGCGTCGAAGGCGCAGAAGACGCGCAGGTGCGTGTTTATCGCAAGGTGGTGGATGGCATTCCGCTCACGGTCGAAACTCTCGTGCAGCTAGAAATCTCGGGCAAGAGCCGCGAGATCAGTATCGGACGCGCGCTGCTCGCCGAGATGATCCCGCAAGGCCTCGTCTCGCCCTTGCCAGCGACGCTGGCGCAGGATGGCAGCCTCAAGGTACAGGCACGTGCCGGAACATGGGATATCCGCTTCATCGCCCGCCATCCCGGCCCAGTCAAGGCGCTGGCCTTGCCGCCCGAACACGGACTGTTTTCCGCCGAGGAAGTCTGGGTCTTCCAGGCCGCGCCGCTGATTCGCAGCGCCTCGGTCGAAGGCGTGACGGCGGTCGATCCGCAACAGACGACACTACCGGAGGAATGGCGTAGCCTGCCGAGCTACCTGATGCGTGCCGATACGAGTTTCGGCCTCAAGGAAATCCGCCGCGGCGACAGCGAGCCGGCGCCCGACAAGCTGACGCTGGAGCGCCGCCTGTGGCTCAGCTTCGACGGCAGCACGATGACCGTCAGCGATCATATTCAAGGCGAGATCAGCCGCGCGTCGCGCCTGTCGATGAACGCACCAGCGCAGTTGGGGCGCGCCGACGTCGACGGGCAGGATCAACTCGTCACACGCGGCAGCGACAATCTGGCCGGTATCGAAGTCAAGCGCGGGCGCCTGGGCATGACTGCGGATAGCCTGCTACCCGGCGCGCCACGCAAACTCTCGGCGGTCGGCTGGGCACACGACTTTGACCGCGTGTCGACCGAGCTGGCGCTACCCGCCGGCTGGCGGCTGCTGCACGCCGCCGGTGCCGACCGCGCCGACGGCGCCTGGCTGGCGCAATGGAATCTGCTCGACTTTTTCCTCGTGCTGGTGATCGCGCTGGCTGCCGGTCAGATGTGGGGCTATGGCTGGGGTCTGGTCGCATTACTGGCCTTGGTCCTGTCGTATCAGGAACCGGGCGCGCCGACCTGGGAATGGCTGCTCGTGCTGGCTGCCGTCGCCTTGCATCGCGTCTTGCCCGTCGGACGTTTCAAGAACGGTATGCAGTGGATTCAGCGCGCCAGCTTGCTGGTTGTGGTGCTGCTCACTCTGGGCTTTGCCACCGATCAAGTGCGCAGTGCGCTGTATCCCGTGCTGGAGAATGGCGGCTACGCCAGCTTCGGCGAAGCAGCCCCCGCCTCGGTACCGGTCGCAGCTCCAGCTCCAATGCCGGCGCAGGAAATGGCTGCCGATGCAACCGGCATGGCGGAAGAGTTGGCCGTGGAAAACAAGGCTGAACGTCCTTCGTCGGCCGTGCTCGGCAAGATGATGTCGCGTTCGTCCGCGCCGAAGAAAGCGGAGCCGCAACAACGGCAACGCGCCTACCAGATGGTGGACCCGGACGCCAAGGTGCAGACCGGC
>Ga0302294_10000600_pt1 | contig 10858 bp, 10 predicted proteins | sample III_Fen_N2_3_FD_194550 | JGI IMG/M metagenome (GOLD analysis project Ga0302294, IMG submission 194550) | Peat permafrost microbial communities from Stordalen Mire near Abisko, Sweden - III_Fen_N2_3 | ecosystem: Environmental > Terrestrial > Soil > Wetlands > Permafrost | place: Sweden: Abisko...
AGCCGTTCGCGCCGAGTGTAAGTGCCGCGTATTCCTCGTCCGTGCCCTGCGCCTGCATCAGTGGAATAATCTCACGCGCCACAAAGGGGAACGTAACAAACGTGGTTGCCAGCACGATTCCCGGCACGGCGAATATTATTTTGATATCGTGGTCCGACAACCACGATCCGAACCAGCCTTGTGCGCCAAAGATAAGCACGTAAATCAAACCCGAGATCACCGGCGACACCGCAAATGGCAGGTCGATCAGCGTGAGCAGCAGGCTCTTCCCGGGGAAATTAAACTTGGCGATCGTCCAAGCCGCGGCCACGCCAAAGACTAGGTTTGCCGGAACCGAGATCACCGCTGCGAGCAAGGTGAGCCGGATCGCGGAGAGGGCGTCCGCATCGTGGAACGAAGCCAGATAGGCTCCGACTCCGCGCCGCAAAGCCTCCGTGAAAACCGACGCCAGCGGCAACACGAGGAAGAACGCGACAAACGCCAAAGCCAGCCCGGTCAACAGCCAGCGCACCCAGGCAGGATCTTGGGTTGCACGCTGCACACTCGCGGGCGAAGGAGCCCGATGACTGTGGAGTTGAGAAATTGCAGCAGAGGCCATGGCTTAGATCCGGTGGTAGCGGCGGCTCCATTTCTGAAGCAGGTTGATGACGAGCAGCAGGACAAACGAAGCAATCAACATGACCACGGCGATGGCCGTCGCGCCGCGATAGTCGTACTGCTCAAGCTTGGTGATGATGAGCAGCGGCACGATTTCGGTGCGCATCGGCATGTTGCCCGAAATAAACACAACCGATCCGTACTCTCCAAGTGCCCGGGCAAACGCCAAAGCGAAGCCCGTGAGCAGTGCCGGGAAAAGCTCCGGCAAAATCACACGCGTAATCGTCTGCCAGCGGTTGGCCCCGAGACTGGCCGAGGCTTCCTCGATCTCCGGCTGGAGTTCTTCGATCACGGGCTGGAGTGTGCGCACCACAAACGGCAGTCCGATAAAGGTGAGCGCCATCAAGACGCCGAGTTCAGTGAAAGCCACGTGAATGCCGAGCGGTTCCAAATACTGGCCGATCCAGCCGTTCTTCGAATAAACCGCAGTGAGTGCGATGCCGGCGACCGCCGTCGGCAGCGCGAACGGCAGGTCCACCAGCGCGTCGATCACTTTTCTGCCGGGAAACGGATACCGCACCAGCACCCACGCCAGCAGCAGACCGAAAACCAGATTTAACAATGCCGCTAGAAAAGACGCACCGAAACTAATGCGATACGACGCCAGCACACGTGGTGAGGCGATCGCCTGCATGAAGTGTTCCCACGTCATTCCTGCCGTGCGCAGAAACACGGCCGAAAGCGGCACGAGTACGATCAGGCTCAGGTAGAAAACCGTGAACCCGAGCGACAGGTTAAAGCCAGGTAGTGCGGAGCGACTGGTTCGGAAGAGCGACATCAGAGATCCTGTCCTTGAGCGATGAAACCACGGTATTCATCGAGAATGGCCTGGAGCGCCACGGCGGCGGCTCGCGCCTGCACTTTGAGCGGTTCCAGAGCGGGCGTTTCAAAAATCACATCGAAGGGTTGCGGCCGCTGCTCGGGCGGTGCGGCCAGCACACCGCAAAAGCATTGATGGATGACGCCGTCGGTGGCCGAAAAGCCATCGATCATCGGACGCTGGTCGCGGGGAAGGATCTGCTCCGAGGCGACCAAGGCGGGCCGAAGCAACGCCTCATTCAAAAGCCGGTCGTGCGCATAGCCGTACAAGCCCGTGCAGGTGTCGTCAGCATGCAGCGAGATGATTCCGTAGAACTGCCGGGCCTTCAGCTCGGCCTCGAGAATTTGCACCTCAGGCTCGCCCGACTCGCGCCAGAACTCACGGTTGAGATCCTTGCCTGCGATGTTGTGGCGCGTGTTGGCCTCATAGCCAGTCGGATTCGTGACCGGATAGATGTGGAGTTCGTATCCACGCGCCCGTGACGGATCGCGGATCAACTCGGTCAAAAACAAGAGCAGTGCCTCGACTCCAGACGGCTCGTCACCGTGCAAGCCGGCAAAAAGGCCAAGCCGGATCGCCAACGGGCCTTGGAGCGGTCCGGAAAAAATCAGCCGGGGAATTTCATAGCGCTTTCCCCCAACAACAAATTCTCCCGCGCTGCCACGACGTAGCAACGCCCCACCCTGTCCAGCCAGCTTGTCCAGCCGGTCGAACAGGGGGGAAAGATCGCGCTCTGTCATGGTTGCGAGCATTTGAGTGATTGCTGGCGCCAGGAATTATTTGGCGTAGATCTGATCAAACGTTCCGCCATCGGCAAAGTGCGTCTTTTGCGCCTTCGCCCAGCCGCCAAACGCCCCATCGATGGTGATCAACTCGAGGCTGGGAAAGACGCTGGCGTATTTGGCCGACGCGGCGGCGCTTCTCGGGCGGTAGAAATTCTTACCTGCAATATCCTGCCCTTCTTCGGAGTAGAGATAGCCGAGATAGGCCGTGGCGACCTCCTCGGTTCCCTTCTTCTTCACCACTTTATCCACAACGCTTACGGTTGGTTCGGCCAGGATGCTGAGCGACGGCACGATGATCTCATAGTTGCTCAACTTGGGATGCTGAATCTCGCTGACGACATGCTCGAAATCATCGGGCTGGCCGTTTTCACGGAGGGATTCCTTGATCGAAAGGATCGCTTCGTTTTCCCAGGCGAGCAGTACGTCGCCGATGCCACGCTTGCTAAAAGTCGTGACCGCGCCACGGGCTCCTGAGTCGAGTACAGGCACATTCTTATAAAGTGCGGCGACGAATTCCTTAACCTTTCCCTCGTCACCGTTGAATTTCTTTGAGGCAAACCCCCAGGCGGCCAAATAATTCCAACGTGCCCCGCCGGAAGTTTTTGGATTCGGCGTGATGACCGAGACACCCGGCGTGATCAGGTCGTCCCAACCTTTGATGCCCTTGGGATTTCCTTTGCGCACGAGAAACACGATCGTGCTCGTGTAGGGTGCGGAGTTGTCCGGCAAACGCTTTTGCCAGTCTTGCGGCAGGAGTTTCGCGTTGTCGTAGAGCGCATCGACGTCGGCAGCGAGCGCGAGCGTGACCACGTCGGCCGGCAAGCCGTCAATCACCGATCGGGCCTGTTTGCCCGAACCACCGTGCGATTGCTTGAAAGCGACGATGTCGCCGGTCTTCGCCTTCCAATATTTGGCGAAGGCAGCGTTATAGTCCTGGTACAACTCACGCGTCGGATCGTAGCTGACGTTGAGGAGTTCGATTTGCTTGGCAAAGGCGGTGACACTCACAGCGAGCGTCAGGGCGGAAATGAAGAGAGATTTTAGTTTCATGGTCGATAGTTCTCCGAAAAGGTTAGAACGAGAGCTGGAAACGGGTGATGAACGCTTTCTCATCCTGGTGGAGCACGCTGGGCGCCGCCGGCGGTTTCAAAGCTGCCGCGGCATTGAAGCCGAATTTCGTGCGATAGAGATCGAACGTGAAGCGCACGGTCTTGCTCAGATACCAGTTCAGGCCAAGCCCGATGGACGCGGCATCATCGGCATTCGTCGATGGATTCGCGAAAACCGGGAACGCCTTGTCGTCGATGGTCAGTTTGGCAAACCGGGCGGCGACTTCAAAAGCGCCCCAGGTTCCGGCTGAATAGTCGAAATTGGTCTTCGGCACGACACCGGCATAGGAGGAATCCTCACCGGTCAAAACATAACCGGTAGAAATCTGCCAGGCCTTGTTTTTCAGCTCGGCTTTTGCGCCCGTGGCGGTGGGGCGTACGTTGACGGTGGATACAACGTATTCTCCGATCGCGCCAAACGAACCGTTGCGATAGTCAAACTGCGGCGAAATACGCCAATTTTGGCCATCGGCGATGGCGTTGCCGTAGGAGAAAAACGTCTGTTGTCCGTCTGTGCGGTAAGCCGAGGTCCGACCCGCCGTCGTCTTTTCTCGGCCAAGCGAACCGGCAATACCGAACGACAATCCCTGAACGAATGAACCCGGACTGTTTTTGAAAGGAGAAGCAAACACCCGGGCAACCACATCCTTTTCACTGTCGAAATCCGAATTTCCGGAGGTGGCACCGTCGGCGACACCACCGAATATGCCCACAGCATAGTTGATCGTGCTATTCAAGACGTCGCCAGAAACCTGAATGCCGACATCGCGGTTTGGCACGAGATTGGTTACGAGCGATCGTTCGTTAAAAAACGTCCACGAATCGGACTGGAGCAATTCGAGGCCGACTGGCGACTTGAATTTGCCAAACTTGAATTGCAGCGCCTTGTCGATCGTAACCCCGAGATTGGCATCGAGGATACTGACCGCACTCGCGGTGCCGCCACTGCCGCCAGCAAATTCCGGCACCAGCTGGAAGGAGAAATTCTTGGCAAACGTGCCTTCGCTGATGAGCCGCGCCCGACGTAGGACGAACGAATTGTTGTTCAGCCCGTTGTCACTAAAGAAGAGGCGCGAATCGAGCTGCACCAGCCCGCGGATTTTGACGGAGTTAGCTCCGTCCGCAGACGTCAACGTGAAGCCTTTGTCGGTGAGAGCGATCTTAGGTGTGGCCTTGGCAGCAGCCGCGGCATCTTCGTCCTTAATCTCCTGCTTACGCTCGAGGACTTTTAGTTTTTGGTCGAGTTGCCCGATTTGGGCGCGCAACGCTTGAAGTTCATCATCGCGTGAGTCGGCGCGCAGTGCAGTGAATCCAGTTGAGAACAAGCCGGTGGCCAGGACGATTCGAAGTTTGGAGCTGAGAAGTGTGGTCATGTATTCTGGTGTGATCTGTCGGTCCAGTTGTCTGGTCGCATTTTTGAGTTTGCGGCCTCCGAATCGTATCGGTGGGCAGAAAATCATGTGTTTACCCATGGCGTGTGGTTTCGATTTTGGCCGAGTCGAGCCGGGTCTTTTCGGTCCGCTCAATCTGCGTGACCTGGTGATCGTGAACCACGATCTGCACGATGCCGTAGCTCAGGCTTTCGACCTTTCCGCGCACGATCTTCAACCACTCGGGAGTGGTGATTTCAGCTTGGGATGACGTTGTGATGGAGGACATGTTTATTCCCTACTTGTTTACTATACTACCCAAGTTGGAAATATTAATGCCCACAGGACTGCAAGCCCAATTTTTCGTTTTGAGAAAGTCCCTCGCGCCTCGCGCCAAAAACCAATGCTTTCTATTGATTTAAAGCCGCTTAAATCAGTCTATCCCAGAGCCGGTTTAGTTGATATTCAACCGTAACCCATCATGAGCGAAGGCGACACTAGCGGGCAATTTGGCCCCGTCTTTCTCGTGCTCCAGCAGATGAGTCATGTGCGTGAAGTAGGTCTGAGGCGCACCGATTTCCGCCGCCGCTGCGACCGCTTCATCGATGCTCATATGGGAGGAATGCTCCTCTGGGCGCAGCCCGTCGAGCACGACGACGGCGGCACTTTTCGCCAGAGCCACCGCTTCGCGCGGTACGCGTTTGCAGTCCGTGTAGTACACGAATTTTTTCCCGCTACTACGTTCCGTAAAAGCCAGCCCCAGCGTGTTCACACCGCCGTGCGGTAAGAGAGTCGATTCGATCGTTCCCTGCGTCAGCTCCAGTTTGGTCGGCATCGCCTGCAGTTTGAATGCCGGGTAACCCTTCACCACCGGCCGTTCCATGATCGCGTACGGATACATCGCGAGCACCCGGCCAATCCCTTCATCGGTCGAGTAAACAGTCAGCGCATTTCCGCCGAGTAGATCGCAAAACCGCCGCAAATCGTCCATGCCTGCCACGTGATCGGCATGGCCGTGCGTGAGAATAAACAGGTCGATCCACGTCACCTTATTCTGGATACACTGAAGGCGAAATTCCGGCGCTGCGTCGACCTGGATGTGCAGGCCATCCATCACGACATGCACACTTGCCCGCGTGCGCTTGTTGCGCGGATCGGTCGACGTGCATACCGCACAATCGCACGCGATCAGCGGAACGCCTTGCGAAGTGCCTGTGCCGAAAAAGATGACTTCCATGCTCTCGAGCGAAAGATGCAGGCTCAACGGTCGCAAGCCCTCCTGTGCAAAACCTGTGCTACGTTCGCCGCAGAGAGGGAATCTCTCGCACAAAAACGGTGCCACGTAGCTCGGGCGCACTGGATTGATGTTGAAAACAAAAGCGCTTTAATCCCATACCATCCGGCCGATGGCTGACGCATCACCGCTTTCGCCCGGTTGCGAAATTCTCCTGCTCGAGGACGATCCCTCGCTGCGCAAACGCCTCGCCGCCCACCTGCACGCACACGGCGCCGAGGTTACTGAAGCCGGGCGCATCGAGGAAGCTCGCAGGCTTCTGCGGGACGTAAGCTTTGATTTTGCCCTGATCGATTTGCACCTACCCGACGGCGAAGCCCTCGAACTATTGAACACCGGTGCGTTTTCTGAAAACACCGGCGTCGTCGTGATGACAGCCTTTGGCGGCGTCAAAAAAGCTGTCGAGGCCATGCGCCTCGGTGCAGGTGATTACCTGACTAAACCTTTCGAACCCGACGAACTGCCGCTGGCCTTCGCCCGCTGCCGCAGCGTCAGAGGCGCGAGGCGGAGGGACGAACATCGCGCTGCGGGCGCAAGCGGAAGCACGGGCGAACTATTTTTCGGCCAGAGCCTCGACGGTGTGCGTGCTCAGTTGGATACGATCCTTGCCGCTGAACGCCGGCTGGCGCGGCAACTGCCGCCCGTGTTGATCGAAGGCGAAACCGGCACCGGCAAAAGCGCACTCGCCCGGTGGCTGCACCGTCAGGGCCCGCGTGCAACACAACCATTGATTTCGGTAAACTGCGCCGCACTGCCCGACACACTGGTCGATTCCGAATTGTTCGGCCATGAACGCGGTGCCTTCACCGACGCCAAGCAAGCACGCATCGGCCTCTTTGAGGCTGCGGATGGCGGCACGCTCTTTCTCGACGAGATAGGAACCCTCACCTCCTCCACACAGGCCAAGGTGCTTACCGCCGTTGAAGAAGGGAAAATCCGCCGCGTCGGCTCAAACAAGGAAATCTCCATCGATGTTCGACTGCTCTCCGCCAGCAACCGCCCGCTAGCCGAGCTCCTTCAAGAAGGCACGTTTCGCGAAGACCTCTATCACCGCCTCAACCTCCTACATGTCACCCTGCCGCCTTTGCGTGAACGCAGTGCCGACCTTATCGCCCTCGCGCAGCATCTACTAAAACCACTCGCCACACGCCACCGGCTGCCTGACTTAAAAATCTCTCCGCAAGGCGAAATTCGGCTCCTCGCCCACCGCTGGCCCGGCAACGTCCGCGAACTTGCCCACGAGATCGAGCGCGCGGTGATCTTCAGTAACGCGCCACAACTCGACTTCCCGCAACTCGGCGGTGTCTACGCTCAGCCATTGTCGGTGCCAGCCGGTTGGCGAAACCCAGCCTGGCATCTGCCGGCGGATGGCTTCGGTCTCGACAGTGTCATCGCCGATCTCATCGCCGAAGCTCTGCGCGTGTCCGACGGAAATGTCTCGGCCGCCGCCCGACGCCTCGGGGTCACTCGCGAATTTATCCGCTACCGGCTCAACCAAGATTCCGGCCAGCCCGAGGCGTGACCTCGCACGTGCTTCGCGTTGGTTGCTAGCCACCAAACATGGCGGGCGGACAGACTGAGCTTTGGTTGCCTGCAACCAATTTGATCATGGCTACATTTCTTACTCTCAGCTCAGGCAGAAGCATATCCCTGAATATCTGTAACTTACACACCAAAACTGCCATCTGGCACAGATCCAGTTAATGGATACAATTATGATACCTCACCCAACCTCTCGTTACCTGATAGCTGTTCTTTTCATTCTAGCGCTCGCGGGGGTCTCTCGCGCGCAACAGATGGATGCCGGCTTCCTCGGCAAGCGTTATGCCGGCGCCGCGCTCTTCATTGAACACCTCAACAGCGGAGATATAGGCAACGGAAACGGCGTGGAACTGAGTGGCAACGCACCGCTCGCTTCGTTTCTCGATGCAAGCGTGCAAGCATCCTACGAGAAATTCGGCAATTACAGCCTTAAGGATAAACGACTGGGAGCCTCGCTCACCGGCTATGCCGATTTGGAGACATGGAAACCATTCGCCGAAATCGGGTTCACGAACACCGCCCAATCATCCTCAGTTTCCGGCATAAAATATACAAACTCCGAAAATCTTTGTGCCTTTGGCGTGGGTGTGGAAGCACCTGTCTCTAAATCCACAGCGGTTTTTGGCGTGGTCGCTTTCAATCGGTACTTCAACGACAAGATAGACTCTTACTGGACCTACAAATTCGGCGTTAATGCCTGGGTCACGCCTAAACTCGGCGCCATACTCTCGGTTTCAATCTGGGATGGCGAGTCGAGCACCTACTCGCTCGGCGTAATGTATCGCTTTTAGAACTACCCTGGTCCGCACCACCGGCCACTGCTTCTGGCCGGGCAAAAGTTCGCACCTCTTACTCCCATGAAAAGATTCCTCAAGACTTTCCTCTGCCCTGCCTTCAACCGCGCAATCATCCTTTCCTGCCTGGGCCTGACGACTATGACAGGCCGGGCCGATGACCGGTTTGTTGTGCCATCGTCCGCTTCCAATTCGACACCGTCATCTTCACCTCCGGCGCCATCCGCACCTTCGCCCTCATCCTACTCCTCGCCATCGAACTCCAGCTCAAGTTCCTCTGACGCCTCAGCGAATTCCGGCCGATTTAACGTCCCTGCTCCAAATTACTCAGGAGGCCCACATGGCGGGAGAGGCCCGGGGCCAGGTCAAGGCGGCCCCTATACACCTTACTGGGGTGGCTGTTATTACTGGAACGGCGACTATTATTACTGGGGCGGCGGACATTACCTCTCTGCATTTGATCGGTTTGATATCGATTCACTCTATTGGACCAATCGTTACGGATCCGCTGAAACCCAACAGAGCGAGCGCTCCGTTCCGATTTTTTTCCCGCCAAGCCCGCCTCCTATCGGAGCAGCTGCGCCACCGAAAGCACTGCCGATTGCACGGATCACTGCCCCAGCCGACCTCGCGAGCTATGTCTACGAACCTTTCTATGCTCCATTAAGCACGCGGCTCTCCGAGCAGGATCTGACAAAAAAACTCATGACCCGGCTCGAAAGCTACCGGACAAAGCGCAGTGCCCTGCAGATTGAGCTGCAAAAAAAACTGGATTCACTCAAGGAGGCCGCGCCGAGCGATCGCATTCAACAGCTCGAGATCTTTGCGCGCGAACAGACTCCCCGCATTGCCGAACTTGAAACCACTGCCGAACAACTCCGCAGCGACCTTCTTCGCGGCGGCTTGGTCGGGTTGTTTTCTGGAACCGGCGATTGGAACCAGACACGGTCCTGGAAGCTGGGCGAAGGCCCGCCCGCCATGCCTCGCGAAAAGACGCTCGTCTTTGAGTTTCTCGTCATGCGCGCCGCCGCGTTTTACCAGGAAGGTCTTTCCCCAGCCCAGCGTCGGCTCTTGCGCGAGATCGCGATGGAACTCCAGGTCGAGGCATTCAAGCCCGCCGACAAAGAGAAAGAAAAGGTCGACGAAACCCTTCTCTATTTTTCGCCTGAAACTTCCCGCATCAGAATCACAGATGATCTACCCGCGGATCTCTCCGCCAAAATCACAGTCTACCAGACCGAAAAAAACCGGCTGAAGACCGAACTTCGCGATACGCTTTACCGTTATGATAATGAAACCGCGTACAAACGCGTGCAGGCACTAAAGCTGCTCGCCGATAATCAGGCAGCATCTATCGCGGCACTCGACATATTGGCCGATGACATACGCCTGGCTCTGGCCGCACTTCCCAAGCAACCCGGCCCCGCCGCGGCGCCTGCGTTTCCACCCGATCTGGCCATCCGTGTTTCAGCCTATCATAAAGAAAAGCTGGCGATACAAAAAGTCTTTCAATCCAAACTAGAGGAGATCCGCCAGCGCTACGCACCTAACGCCTACGGGCTTAGCAAGAAGAGCACTGTAGACGACAAGCAGACCTACGAACTTGTAGTAAACGGTAAGGTGCCCGACGAAAACATGCAGCAAATCCGCGATGCGATTTCCGATCTTAACAAGGAAAACGCCCATCGTTTCTCTGTATTGAACGAGGAAAAAGAAGCCATTCGCAGCGAGGTTGCGCGCTTCGCCGCCAATCATCGCGAATCTGATGGAGAAAAATCCGTGCAGACCCTGATCCGTAATTTTCTCAATTCCATGCGCGAAGAAGAAGCCTGGCTGCCTTACCAGGATTACCGCACCGCTGTGTATCAACCTGGCCTCTCACCCGAACAACGGCGATTGCTTTTCGAAATCGCCTTGGAGAAACTCGCTTTGCCACTGCCCGACGGAGAACCCTAGTTAACCTGCATGGCGAACAGCCAGTCGCGCACCGACCAACAAGCCCCTTATCATTCACGTCGCCTGGCGCTGATCGCGCTGGCGACCGCGGCTTTGCTTGTCGCCATTTTTGGCTTCATGGTCGTTCGCTTTCGCACTGAACTGCGCGACGAGATTCGGCAAAAGATCATCGGACGTGATGCCGCGGTCCTCTATCCGATCGCGCTGCAACAAGTGGCTGAAGCCGAAGCAACCAATCCGGACGCCACCACAACGAGCAGCCGTCTCGCGAATGTATTCAAGAGCGCCAATCAGCAAGGCATGCTCGCCGTTGCCGTTTTTGATGACGACGGCCGCACGCTGCAGGCTGTGCCCGCCTCAATGCTGTTCGTTGAGCTGCCCGCCGACGATTATCTGCGGCTTCTTGGCGGAAGCCCAATCAGCCGCTATCATGATGCGTTCCCTCTCGATCGTTACTTTGCCAACATCTCACCGCAAAAACGCGAAGCTCCCGTGCTCGAGGTCTTGCTTCCGCTCCACGGCCGCGATGCC
>Ga0302294_10000601_pt1 | contig 10858 bp, 9 predicted proteins | sample III_Fen_N2_3_FD_194550 | JGI IMG/M metagenome (GOLD analysis project Ga0302294, IMG submission 194550) | Peat permafrost microbial communities from Stordalen Mire near Abisko, Sweden - III_Fen_N2_3 | ecosystem: Environmental > Terrestrial > Soil > Wetlands > Permafrost | place: Sweden: Abisko...
AACCCTCAGCGTAAAACGCAAAAAATAAGACCAACCTCTACTCCCGCGCCTTGGAGCCCGCCGGAGCGGCACGCAGATATTGGGGTGGCCAATCGCCAACAACTCTCAATTTCTCGGCCGCATGCAGCGGCCAATACGGATCACGCAATAACTCGCGCGCCAGCAATACCAGGTCAGCTTGTCCGTGACCCACGATCGCGTCAGCTTGTGTGGCGGTTGTAATCATGCCAACTGCACCCGTTGCGATTCCCGCTTCGCGTCGAATGCGCTCGGCAAACGGAACCTGATATCCGGGGCCAATCGTGATGTTCGCGTGAGGCACCAGACCACCCGACGAGCAATCGATGAGGTCAACGCCTTCCTTCTTGAGGAGCGACGCGAGTTCTACCGTTTCATCGAGCGTCCATCCGCCATCGACCCAGTCGGTGGCCGAGACGCGCACAAGCAGGGGCAGCCGTTCCGGCCACACCGCACGCACTGAGCGCGCCATCTCAAGAGTGAAGCGAACGCGATTCGCGAAGGTGCCTCCGTACTCGTCGGCACGCTCATTCGAAAGGGGCGACAAGAACTGATGCGCGAGGTAGCCGTGAGCGGCGTGCAACTCCACTACTTCGAAGCCCGCCGCAAGAGCGCGCTCGGCCGCCGCGGCAAAATCGCCCATGGCCCGCCGAATGTCTTCGTGGCTCATCGCCTTCGGCGTGTGGTAGTCAGGCGCAAACGCGATGGCCGATGGCGCTAAGGGTTCCCAGCCGCCGTCCGCCAGTTCAACGCGGCCCCGGCCCTTAAACGGAGCCGGTGTCGAAGCCTTGCGTCCTGCGTGTGCCAACTGAATGCCAGCGCGCGCTCCTTGCGATCGCATAAAGCTGACGATGCGCGCGAGGGGCTCGATGTGCGCATCCTTCCAGATGCCGAGGTCGTCGGGGCTGATGCGGCCTTCGTGCGAGACGGCCGCCGCCTCTGTCAGCACAAGGCCTGCGCCGCCAACGGCGCGACTGCCCAAGTGAACGAAATGCCAATCATTCGCCATTCCGTCCACGGAGGAATACTCGCACATGGGAGAGACAGCAATGCGGTTACGCAGAATCACATCGCGGAGCGACAGCGGTTCAAACAAGTGGGGCAAGTGGAGTCCTTTCGTAATGCGGCAAAAACATACTGATGCAGCAGCGCATACCTGCGATGCTATCCACTAGAATCTTCGCGTGGAGTTTGTTCCCCAACGCGACGCTGAACTCTTCGCTGCCGCCCCGGCGAGCGCGGCGGTGTTCATGCTGCGAGGCACCGAGGGCAGCGAGCCTTATATCGGTAAGTCGTCGAACCTGCGACGTCGATTGCAGCGTTTGCTCGCCGCCCCTGAAGGCCAAAGCCGCCGACTCAATCTGCGCGACCGCATTCGCAGCGTCGAATGGACCGCCACCGGTTCTGACTTTGAAGCCTCGCTCGCTTTGTACAAAACACTGCGGCAGGAGTTCCCGGCCACCTACGGCGACCGACTGCGCTTTCGCTTTGCGCCGCTGGTCAAACTCATCGTCGACAACCCGTATCCGCGGGCAGCGGTAACCACGCGCATCAGCGGACGCAAAACCACATCTCAATACTTCGGGCCTTTCCCCACTCGCGTCGCCGCCGAAAAATTCGCTAACGACTCTCTCGACTTCTTCAAGATGCGGCGGTGTACCGACGACCTTAATCCCGACCCTGCCTTTCCGGGCTGCATCTACTCAGAGATGAAGATGTGCCTGGCGCCGTGCTTCAAGGGCTGCACCGACGAAGAGTACGCAGTCGAGGTCGCTCGCGTGCAAGACTACTTTTCCGGCGGCGGACAATCTCTGGTGCGCGAGATCCAGAAGCAGCGCGATGAAGCCTCTGCCAATCTCGACTTCGAAGGCGCGGCCGCGCTGCATACGCGCCTCGAAAAGGTGAAGGCCGCCGTCTCGCAGTTGCCCGATATCGTTCGGCGGCTTGATGAACTCGATGGCGTCATGATTCAACCGTCGGCGGCAGCGGACTCGGTAGCGCTCTTCAAAATCGTTGCCGGAAGAATCTGCGACCCGGTGCCACTCGACGTTGCCTCCAAGTCCGAAGCGGCTCACATGCAGGCGAAACCGCAATCGATGGAAGCGCGCATCACCCAAGCCCTCGCCGAAGTCGAACCTCTGAACCCGCAGAGCGCGCTGGAGTGGATGGAGCATCTCGCACTGCTGAAGCGCTGGTATTACCGCACCACCAAAGTTGGCGAACTGTTTCTCACCGACGCCAGCGGGGAACTACCGATGCGCCGCGTAGTGCGCGGAGTCTCCAGGGTCTTCAAGGGCGAAAAGGCAGCGGGAGATCTGAGCGAAACCGCCGGGGACTACTGGAAATTCCGCGCGCTCGAAGGCGGAGTACAACCGTCATAAGCGCAGATCGCACCAGGCTAAGGCCAAGTGGCTTGCGATTTTTCCCACTTGAAAAAGAGCGGCCGGTAACATCGCTTAAAGCAGGCCGTACAACGACCGGGGGCGATGAACAAGCGCGGAAACAGTTGGGTTTCCAGCCAGCCTTCGGGAGGATCGGCTCTGAACTGACTTCCTCCGCAAAGACGGCAATGAAGTGAAAACAGTTTCATTACAAATTCCGCGGTGCACTCATGGCCTGCCGACCGCCCATCCTCAACTCACACCGTCGTTCGGGGGAAACGGGACTTCGAGGATTCCCGGGTGCTTCGCCGACACCTTCATGTCGGCCTGCGTGAGTTTGCAGCCGCATACACCGCACTCCCAAACCACCGCTGCCACGACCGGTGTGTTTGCCGAGCTGGGGTTCCACTTTTTCGACATTTCACTGTCGCATTGAGGGCAAATCATGACGGAGCGCGCTCCCTGGGGGCGTGTGTCCTAAGAGAGGGAAGCTTCAGATAGGCTGACTTAGTCCAGGGGATCTGAAAGAGCAGAGGAATTGATGGCTCAGGCTCAAGCTTAGTCGCATGTGATAGGGCGGTCAAACGGATCTCCTCGGGTCTGGAATGGCTTGCGGGTGCTTGCGATTTACGACTCGGACTTCATTGCGCCAGCGCTCATCTACTTGAGCTACTGTCCACTCGATTTGTGGGGACAGGTAGCGCAGCAGCGTATCCGTCGCCGGATGAGTTCGCAGAGCCGGAGCTACGAGATACAGCAGAGGCGGCGCGGCAGAGAGTTCGCGACCGCCGAAGTAACCGTTTTGCACGAAGCCTCCTTCATTCTGGTGATAACGCACGCGCGCCCAGTAGTCGAGGCCCTGTATCGGGAGATGAATGTCTTCGTCGGCTTTCAGCTCGAGGATGGCGAGGCGGCCATCGAGCGTGCAGGTCAGCACGTCGATCATGGCGCGATCGGTGGAGGCGAAGGCGGGCACCTGCGAGTACACGAAGCGGGGATCGAGGCGCTCGTCAATCCCGCGCACGTCGCGGATGATCAGCGACTCGAGCCAGCGCTCGGGGCAGAGCCGGAAGAGCGGATCACCATGCTCTCCGCCGGCATTGCGGCGTGCCGCCATGCGGGTCATCAGGTCGCGAAACATGGCTTCGTTTGAGTCATCAAGCGTGTACTCCGCGGGCCACAGTCCGAAGGTAATGACTTCGTGATTGCGGAACGAGCCTGCGATGGGCGCGAATTTCGCGCGCGCAAACTCCAGACCGTAGCGACGGAAGATGATCTCTGTCGCCGACTCGACAGTGACCTCGCACTCCAGCACAATCGCCTTGATGCGGGCGATGGAAGCCGCGAATCGCGCATGCGCCGCATCTGCATCGACTGCTCTAATCAGGCGAGTCGCAAGGTTACCCGCATCCTCGCTATCGAGTAGCGCACAGGTCTCAGCGCGCTCATCGAGTTGGTAGAGCTGCCACTTCGCCGCATCGCGATTGAGGTGGGCCATGCGCTGCTGAACCATCTCGCTGCGGCCGGCGGGGACGAAGAGCTTGAGTCCCACAATGTGAGAGCGGCTGGCGAGCTGTTCGCGCTGGCGATGCATCCAGAGAATGCCGAAGGTGAGCGCGGCGTCGATGGACGGCTGGGTCTCGTCTCTGCTGACTCCGATAACTGCGAATGCCGCTTGGCCCTGGCGCAGCAGTCCACGGGTGTACACCGGGCTGCAGGAGTGCTCAAGGTCGGCGCGGTTGCTAAAGGATTCGAGCTTGTAGCCGCGGAACTCGCGCAGCATTACCCGCTCGAATACCTGCTTGTAGCGGGCGCGAACGGCGCGCAAAGCCGTCGGGCTTCGCTGGTCGCGGTCGGCGCAGATCTCAAGGATCGTGGGCTGCGATTGCCCGAAGCGCAAGACGCTAAGGCGAAGCAGGCGCGGCTTGAGTTCGGCATCAAGGACGCGTCGAACCGCATTGCGCTCATCGGACCATAGGTGCAGGACGCACTTGCCGTCGCCCGAAATCGAGTAGTGGGCGGTGGAGAAGTCAAAAAAGACTTCGCCGTTCTCGCGGACGACGGCAGCTGGCGCCTCAGCGAGGAAGGACTCAAGCATGGGAAAGAGGGCTCCGGGAGTCATAAAATTCGTAGACGCGCCTCTTTGTTTTCAATGGGTTGGGCGTAAATTGTTTGCAAGCTATTCATTCTTTTGATAGTTATAGCTATCCAATTGTGGGCGTGGGAGTTAGGGTGGTTTTTGGGCGAGTGAAGGACCGCGTTAGAAGTGCATCTGGAGCCTAGCTCTTCCGGAGGCTTCAGCCGCCGAGGTGGAACGGCGACTACCCCAGGCGCTGAAGCGCAATTCTTTCGAAGCAGCTCGAAATGTACGCCTGAAGGCTTACTCCACCCAGGCGTACTCCATCCGAGCGGAGACACACTACACCCGTGTGAAGGGGAGGAAGCTCCTTCGCTGCGGCGCTCGATCGAAGTAAAGCTGTCAGCTATCAGTTGTCAGTTCTCAGTTATCGGCTGTCAGCGCGCGAAAATGTCGAGAGCTGCGGCCGTAAGGCTGGGCTCTCCAGTCTCTAGCGTGGGCAGCGGGAAGGTGGGAAGCAAGGGATTTCGAAAACGTCAAGTTACTTCGGTAACCAGTTGTTCCAAAATGGGAAACTCACCAGAGACACGGAGGTATTGAGAGGCACAAGCACGAGCAATGGGAAAAACGGGCCGCCGATATACAAAGATCGACACGGACAGGAATTAGACCAAGGCGAGATTCAGCAACCGCTTGCAGCCACTCTGGATGTGATGGATTCGGACGCCTTCGTTTTGCTGCTTCACCTATCGCACAATCACTCCGCCACGTTCGTGCTTGGCACATAATTCCAGTTGTACTGGGGGCAATAGAGTGTTACTGTCCTCACGAAATTCCAAACGCAAATGCCGTTAACTCGCATTCTCCATCTCGAGTTATTGGGTTTTCTTTTTGTTCTGGCCGCGGTGGTCGCCTACCAGATCCTGACGCGGCAGATCAACATCGTGGGCCTGCTTTCCACTAAAGATGGATCCGGGCAGACGAGTCCCGAACGCATTCAGTTGTTGCTGGCGACGCTAGCGACGGCGGCGATTTACTTCGGTGACGCGGTGAAGAGCAACAACGGCACGATGCCTGACGTGAGCAACAACTGGTTGTACCTGATGGGCGGGAGCAGTGGAATTTACGCAGTACGAAAAGCCTGGAAGATGTGGAATCGAGACAGCAACTAGGAGGTCATCATGACGATGGCGGCGGTGTGCGGTTTTATCTTGTGCTTGTTCATTGGCCTGCTGGCCCTAACCATTCTGTACTTGATCTGGACCAACAAGATCAACCTGCAGCACCTGCTCAGCGAGGCGGATGGCTCCGCCAGCATGTCGCGGTTCCAGTTGCTGATCTTCACTTTTGTAATTGCCATCAGCTTTTTCGAGATCGTGGAGAGCGGCATGAAGTTGCCCGACATACCAACCGGTGTGCTCACGCTGCTGGGCATCAGCGCAAGCACCTATGCCGTGGGCAAAGGGATTTCGTACAGCCAGCCCGAGGTGATGATGCAAACCGGCCCAAACGCAGACGCTGCTGACGCCGCCGAAGCTTCAGCCGACGAAGCGAAGGTCCACGCTGAGGACGCGAAAGCGCATGCCGACTCGGCGCAACAATCTGCGGTAGACGCGAAGAACGCCAATCCGTAGTGGCAATCGCCGTGCGCCAGAGTGGGCTTGTTGCCGATGCGAGATGAGGTTTAGCCATGCCGCCTAAGAAGTCCGTTACAAAGACGAAGGCCGTCCCCGTCAAGAGGACTACGCGCAGCCGAGTAACGAAAGCAGCGCCGGTCGCGAAGACGACCAGCACAAGGAAGCCCGGGGCCCTGGCGCGTACCATGGGGCCGGCGATTCCGCTGGCGATTGCGTTGGCGTATGGAGCGATGAGTGGAGGGAGTGGGGTCGCTAGGGGAACTGCGTCTTCGTCAGCAGGCAGGACGGGAAGTGCGATTGTCGCGACCGCATGCGGGGGGGCGAATCAGCCGGCGTGTGGTGGCCTATGGCCACTGCTGCAAAAAGGGCGCGAGGTCAGCTGGTGGTTCGTGTTCAAATTCAATTCCAAGGTGTTTCCGGGATGCGGAGGCAGCGCTAAGACGGAATGCCCGTTTGGCGGCGATCCGCAGGCTTACAGGAATTCAAGCCAGCAATATGTGTACGCAAGCAGCGAGTCTCCGACGCTACAGCAGGGGAGCGGGTGCGCGGGAGACACGACCAACGACCCGATCGGCGCAACATTCGACGAGATTTATCACGGCAACTATCACTATGTTGTGTGGAATGATCAGTTCTATGACGACCCGGACATAAAGGGATGTAGCGAGTCGTGCGGGGCTCCGTGGGGACATTCGAAGGGCGTTGTCGCCTGGAACGATGCGGGCGAGGGGCTGGTGATGCAGGTATCCACGCCGTCGTGGCCGGCGGCGGGGAGCGCTTCGTTTCCGCGCAAGAGCGATGGCAACACGCTGGGCTGCGTGAAGGACAACGATATCCAGGTGAGCCAGCACTTCTTTGCACTGAAGCTGACCAAAGACGACGTGCTGCAAGTTTTGAAAGGGCTGCAGAATGCGAGCGTGGTGACCGATCCGACGAACGAACAAATCGTGAACAATGGCGGTCCGGCAGACATTCAGTCGCTGGTGTCCAGCCTGGGGGTCAAGTCGAAGAGCGCGAGCGTCATTAATGTAAAGCTGTCGAGCGGCATAGAGTTCATTTCCAAACCGTCGCAACTGCACGTTCCGCCGTGGCAAATGATTTCCGCGCTGCTGGGGGGAGTGCCGTTGCGAACGGCAACATGGTGGGCGAATCCGGAGATTCCTCCGACAACGACTGCCGGTGCTCCGGCGTGCTGGAGCAGCACGCTGGGGACTCCCGGGCCGGTTGACATCGCGTCGACGGGACATTGGTCGGGCAAGGAATTTGGCCTGACGGGAGGATTGGGTACGAATTATAACCACGCGAAGGTGGGGGTTTCGACCTCGACGAACGACCATTACGCCATCTTTGGCGATATGAACCAGCAGGGCACGCTCGATGGAACGAACTGCGCCAGCAGCCAGAATGGTCGAGGTGGAACGTTCTATGTGGTTTCGAATCCGCAGTTGGCGACGAGTTTGACTAGCTTGATCGCGGGGGCATCGGCGAGCGTGGAGAAGTAGGGGCCGGCTCGTGGAACCATCTGTCGTCCCTGCCGGGACTCGGGGATTATGCCCATGCTGACCCAGCGCTGAAGCGCTGGGCTAAGCTCTGTCGCCCCTCCGGGGCGGGTGGGTTGCGGCCCGAGGCGAGGTTCTCATCCGAACCGAATAGTGAAGGCAAGTTTGCCTAGAAGTCCGAAAAGCAGATCGCCGCCATCCCGCAAAGCGGGACCGCGAGGGATGACAAATCTTAAAAGCTAATTGCGCATGGCAGGCGCCGCCGCAGAATGGCGGCGTCTCTTGCCGGCGATTTGGTACCATCGGCGGGATGCCGCTGGTGCAAACTGATCATCTCGTCAAGTCGTACACGTCAGGGCAGAATCTTATTGGCTCGGGCGCGGTGCGCCAGGTTCGCGCGGTGGACGACGTTTCGTTATTCATCGAGGCCGGCGAAACCTTGGGGTTGGTGGGCGAGTCTGGTTCGGGCAAGAGCACGCTCGGACGCCTGCTGCTTCGGCTGATTGAGCCCGATTCAGGAAGCGTCAGTTTTGATGGCCGCGACGTGCTCGCCGCCGGGGCGCGCGATTTGAGACACCTCCGCCGGGAGATGCAGATCATCTTTCAGGACCCGTATGGCTCGCTAGATCCTCGCATGACGGTGGAGCAGATTGTGACGGAGCCGATGGTGGTGCATGGTGGTGAGTCGCGGGAGGGCAGGGTGCGCCTCGCTGCCGAGATGATGCGCGCGGTCGGAATGGATGAGTCGGCGCTGCGCCGCTATCCGCACGAGTTTAGCGGAGGACAGCGGCAGCGCATTGGTATTGCGCGCGCGCTGGTGCTGCGGCCGCGCTTCATTGTGGCCGACGAACCGGTATCGGCGCTCGACGTGAGCGTGGGCGCGCAGATTGTGAACCTGCTGCGTGACTTGCAGCGTGATTTCCAGTTGACCTATCTCTTCATCTCTCATTCGCTGCCGGTGGTGCGCTACCTGGCGACGCGGATCGCGGTGATGAAGCAGGGGCAGATTGTTGAGATGGGGACGGCGGAGCAGATCGTTACAGCGCCGCAACACGAGTACACGCGGACGCTGCTGGCGGCGACGCCGGAGTTGGAAGCGGCCGCTAGGTGAAACTCAGCGCCGACTGGTTTTGCTTCGCCGACTCGTCATCGTGAAATTCCGCTCCTTCGAGACGAAGCAGGAATGCCTTGGTGGGGAGGCCTCCGCCATAGCCGCCGAGCTCGGTGCCCGCTGCCAGGACGCGATGACACGGCACAATGATGGCGATGGGATTGTGGTGATTGGATTGTCCGACGGCACGGTAGGCGCTGGGGCGTCCTACGGCGTGGGCGATCTCGGCGTAGCTTTTTGTCTGGCCGTAAGAAATCTGCAGCAGTTGTTCCCAGCATTGCTTTTGAAATTCGGTTCCGCGGAGATCGAGAGGCACAGTGAATTTGCGTCGCTTGCCCGCGAAATATTCATCGAGTTGCCGATGAACGTCGACCGTTGCTGTGGTGGATTCACGCCACTCAATTCGTTGTGCGACGAGCTTGTGCGGGAGTTCGCGTCCAAATGACAGTAGTGCCAATCCTGCGTGGGACATGGCGATGGTGAGGGGTCCGACCGGCGAGTCGAGATGAGAATAGGTTAGTGTTTCCATGTGGTTCCTATTCTGGCGCGGGCGAATTCCCGTAGAGCTGGAGCAATAGAAGATGGTGTACACGGTGCATCGAACGTGCCGCCGGTTTAAAACCCGGCTCCCTTTAAAAGGCAATGCTGGACGCGGCGCTGAAGCGACGCTCTACCCTAACCGCCAGAGGCAGGAGTCCGCCAACAAGCTCCTCTGGTACTGACATTTAACCTTTCCCCGACCGCGACGTCCAATGAGAAGCCGGGTTTAGGTCGTAGATGGCTAGAAGCGGCAACCGCTAATCAGGCACGCAATTTCCCCATCTGGCGCCACAAACGGATAAAATAACGAAGACCCCCCGCTACAGCGCGCATCAAATAAAAACTACGGCTGGTCCTACTGAATGAAGCAAACTCGCACTGGTTTCACCTTGTTGGCGCTTCTGATTGCCCTTTCTTTCGGCCTTCTAGCGCAAAGTACGCCCACGGCGCCTGCTGAGCAGAGCGCGACCCCGGCTGCCAAGTCCACTTCGACCACCACCGCGCCCGATCAGGCGGCGGCTTACTATCACTTCGCGATGGCGCACATCTACGAAGAGATGGTGGCGATGTACGGGAAATCGGAGTATGCCAACAAGGCCATCGATGAGTACCGCCTCGCCATCGAGAATGACCCGACGTCGGACTACCTGAATTCCGGCCTCGCCGAGTTGTACGCGCGGACAGGCCGCATCAAGGACGCGGTTCTGGAAGCGCAGGACGTACTCAAGCGCGACGGCAACAATCTTGAGGCGCATCGTCTGCTGGGACGCATTTACCTGCGGTCGCTGGGCGACATGCAGGCCGGAACGCAGTCGGAGGAAATTCTCAAGCTGGCGATTGAGCAGTATCAGGCGATCGTTCGCCTCGATCCTACGAGCGTTGAAGACCACCTGTTGCTGGGCCGCCTGTACCGGCTGAACAACGACCTGGTGAAGGCGGAGAACGAATTCAAGACCGCGGTCAAGCTGGCGCCGACATCGGAAGACGCGGTTACCGCGCTGTCGATTCTCTATAACGAAGAGGGCGACACCTCGCGGGCGCTGGAAGTTTTGAATGCGTTTCCGGAGGCGTCGCGGTCGTCGAAGCTGTACGCGGCGCTGGGTTATACCTACGAGCAGAACAAGGCTTACAAGAAGGCCATTGAGGCGTACCAGAAGTCGGTTGACATTGACCATGACAACCTTGATTCGGTGCGTGGCCTGGCGCAGAACCTGCTGAATGACGGACAAACCGACGCCGCACTGACGCAGTTGAAAGTGGTTGCCGAAGCCGATCCGTCGGACTCGCAGACGTATATGCGCATCGCCGAAATTTACCGGCGCAGCGGACGGTACGACGACGCCCTGGAGAGTTTAAAGAAAGCCAGTGCGATCATGCCGGATTCGATGGAAGTAAAGTTCAACATTGCCGTCATCGACCAGGCGCAGGGCCGTTATGACGACGCCATCACCATCTTGAATGCGCTGCTACAGAAGACCGAGCACACGAACGGTGAGTACGATGCGTCGGAGAAGAGCAACCGGTCGATCTTCCTCGAGCGCCTGGGCACCACCTATCGCGACGCGAACAAACCGCAACTGGCGATCGACACCTTC
>Ga0302294_10000609_pt1 | contig 10785 bp, 7 predicted proteins | sample III_Fen_N2_3_FD_194550 | JGI IMG/M metagenome (GOLD analysis project Ga0302294, IMG submission 194550) | Peat permafrost microbial communities from Stordalen Mire near Abisko, Sweden - III_Fen_N2_3 | ecosystem: Environmental > Terrestrial > Soil > Wetlands > Permafrost | place: Sweden: Abisko...
GCGCACGAACTGGGCAATCCACTCAACTCCCTCACGATTCACCTGCAGCTCATCGAGCGGCGTTTGAAGAAACTCAAGGCAGTGAAAACCAAGGAATCCACGGCGCTGGATGACTCGATTCGCGTCTGCCAGGAGGAAGTGCAACGGCTCGATGGAATCATCACGAATTTTCTCGATGCGATCCGCCCTCAGCCGCCCGATCTCGCTGACACAAATCTCGCCGACGTGCTCGACGACGTGCTGAATTTTCAGCAGCAGGAAATTCAGGACCGCGATATCACGGTCGAGGCCGAAACTCCGGCGGACCTGCCGGTGGTAAAGGCGGACCGCAACCAGGTGAAGCAGGTCTTTTTCAACCTCATCAAAAATGCCATTGAGGCCATGCAGCCGGGCGGCATCCTGCGCATAAAAACCCGCGTCGACGACGACAACGTGTATCTGCTTTTCGGTGACACTGGAGCCGGTATCAAGCAGGATGATCTCGTGCGGCTTTTTCAACCGTACCACACCACCAAACCTGGCGGCCACGGCCTCGGCTTGATGATCGTGCAGCGTATTATGCGCGAACACGGCGGCCAGGTCGGCATCGAGAGCAAGGAAGGCGTGGGCACGCTGGTCACACTGCAATTCCCCCAGAAGAACCGCCGAGTGCGGATGCTGAAGTAGTCGTGAGCGCGCGTGGCTTAGTCTTAAGGTTGGGGCGCAATCTTGTTTCGCCCTGGTTTGTGATACCCAGAAAGGGCGCAGCAAGACTGCGCCCCTACGCATTTGCTCACCATCGAACCACCTTTCAACGGTCTTGTTCAGAAGGCGGAGCCGTTACGAGGCTGTTTGTTGCATAACTGTGTCAGAATGTCGCGAGGCTTGACCGTCAACGGCGACCGGACGTGAATACCGGCATGGTTCCGAGCATTCTCATCGTCGATGACGAGAAACACACCCGTGAAGGGCTGCAACAAGCGTTGGAAGACAGTTACGACGTGACGGTGGCGAGCAGCGCCGATGAAGCGTTCAATTTGTTCGACGCCCAGGAATTTGAGGTCGTGTTGACCGATTTGCGCATGCCGGGGAAATCCGGGCTCAAGGTCATCGACAAGGCACTGGCGTTGCCGAACCATCCCGCGGTGCTAATGATGACGGCGTATGGCAGCATCGAGACCGCGGTCGAGGCCATGAAACGCGGTGCGGTGGATTTTCTGACCAAGCCGGTGAACATCGAGCGGCTCGAAATGTTGATCCAGCGCGCGTTGAAATCGAAGACGCTCGAAGTCGAGGTGAAGCAGTTGCACGAGCGGCTCGACGACAAATTCAGTTTCAACGGGATCGTGGGCCATTCCCAAAAGCTTCAGGACGTGCTCAGCCGGGTGAAACTCGTCGCGCCGTCGAAGGCCACCATTTTAATCGAAGGCGAGTCTGGCACTGGCAAGGAACTGGTGGCCCAAGCCATCCACCAGTCGAGTCCGCGGGCGCGCGCGCCCTTCATCGCGGTGCATTGTGCGGCACTCTCGGAAAGCCTGCTCGAAAGCGAAATTTTTGGACACGAACGCGGCTCGTTCACCGGCGCGATCGAACGCCGCATCGGCCGGTTTGAGTCGGCCGACGGAGGCACCCTTTTCCTCGACGAAATCGGCGAAATCTCCGCGTCGACGCAGGTCAAGCTTCTGCGTTTTTTGGAAACCAAGTCGATCGAGCGCGTGGGCGGTTCGAAGCCCTTGGCGCTCGATGTACGCCTGGTGGCGGCGACCAACCGTGGGCTGGAGGGGCTGGTGCGCTCGGGGAAATTTCGCGAAGACTTGTTCTTCCGGCTCAATGTGGTGCGCATCGACATGCCGCCGTTGCGCGAACGCACCGACGACATTCCGCTGCTGCTCGCGCATTTCAACAAATCCTTCAGCGAGGAAAATGGCGTGGAGCCGCTGACTATCGAACCAGGAGCCATGCGCTATTTGCAGACCTATCCGTGGCCGGGCAATATCCGCGAACTGCGCAACTTCATGGAGAACGCGGTCGTGTTGCGCCGCGGTGGCAAACTCACCGAGTTTGATCTCGAACCTAAATTCCGCAGCGAAACGCCCGCGCTGCCATCGGGGGTGATTCAGGCAGCAGGTTCGTCGGCACACGATACGGCTAACCCGATTTCAGTTGGTTTGTCCGGTGATCCGTCGCTCCTGGTGGCCGACAGCGAAAAACGGCTTCTGCGTGAGGCTTTGCTCAAGTCCCGAGGCAACCGTACGCGTGCGGCCAAACTCATGGGCATCAGCCGGCGCACGCTGCACCGGAAGCTTTCGCTATGGCCCGAACTTGACGTGATCGACCGGTGAACACTCCGCGCTCTATTCAGGAATGGGTGCATTGGCTGGAAATCGGGCCCGGCGCGCGCTGGATCAAACGCGTCGCGTTGCTGGTCGGCATCGTTCTCCTGTCGCTGCGGGTTGGATACACGCAGTTTCACGGTCCGATGTCGGAAACGACACTGGCGCAGGCGGTGGTTGGCCGTCAGCTGGCGGCAGGCGAGGGGTTCACGACTCCGGTGCGCTATCCCGAGACGCTCGCAACGCTGCGGGCGTGTGGGACCAAGCCTGATTTTTCCCGCGCCTGGCCCGAGCTGCATCAGCCGCCGCTTTATTCGACGCTGATCGGTGCGACGATCGCGGTTCTGCCCGCGCGATTGAGTCATGTCCTGTTTGAAAAAGCGCCGGTTCCACCCGACGGTTTTGGCGGCGATTATCTATTGCTCGGGCTTAACCTCGCCCTGCTTTGGCTCGCGGCGTGGCTGACGTTTCTTCTCGGACGCCGGCTGTTCGACGCGACGACGGGCTTGATCGCCTCGCTTGGGCTGCTGGCGAGTGTTTCGGTCTGGACGCAGACGGTGGCGGTCAATGGTACGCCGCTGATGATGGTGCTGCTGCTCGGGCTTTTTTATGCGCTGGCACGAGCCGAGAGCGTGGCTGGTGGAAAAGCGATCGGCCCGTGGATGGCTGCGGTCGGGCTTGTCTGCGGACTATTGGCGCTGGGCGATTATTCCGCCGGATTCGTGATTTTGCCGGTGATGGTGTATTTGGGATTTCGGTACAGCGGCCGAGCGCGGGTGCTGGCGCTGCTCGCTGTGTTTGCCGGTTTCATTTTGATGGTGGTGCCGTGGGCGGTCCGAAACACCCGCTTGATGGGAAATCCGCTGGCGCTGGCCGGGCACTCCATCGCGTTGAAGTCCGGTGATCCCACGGCCGAGCCAGAGCTGGTGCGCAACACCCTCGCGGTCGCCCATCCCATGATTGAGCTCAACAAAATTGGGAATAAAGGACTCACCGGATTGCAGGTGGCGCTGCGCGATCAACTATGGTCGGGCGGCATGCTGTTTTCAGCGCTGTTCGTGGTTGGCCTGCTCTATAATTTTCGCGGCTCAACGGTGAGCCGGCTAAGGCTGGTTTTTCTGGCAGTGCTGCTGGTGCTGATCGCAGCTCACGCTTTTATTGATTCGGGCGAAGGCGAACGGATGCCGGCTCTTTATGCGGTGCCTTTGATCGCGATTTTTGGCGCGGGATTCTTTGCAGTGCTGGTGGCGAGCAATGACCGTTTTTCGCCATACGCTGGTTGGCTGGCCGTCGTGCTCCTTTGCGTGCAGGCTCTGCCACTCCTGCATGACGCGATGGAGCCGCGGCGTCTGCATTTTAACTACCCGCCCTACTATCCAACGCTGTTTACCGGGATGCGCGAGGATTCGACGCACCGCCACGGTGTTGCCTGGATGGCCGATGTGCCGGCGGGCGCGGCGTGGTACAGCGGCCAGCAGGTTTGGTCGCAGCCGGCGCAACTGCGGGATTTTTACGCGATCGGGGTGGATCAGCCGATGTATGCGCTGGTCCTGACACCGCACACGTTGGACAAACCGTTCTTTGCCGAACTAGCACGCCCCGGTAATAGTTCCAGTCGTCTGGGCGAATGGGCGCAGGTGTACTCGGGCTTGGTTACGAGCCGGTTTCCTGCGGGGTTTCCGCTCATCTTTCCGCAAAAGGTTTCGGACAACCTTTACGTACTCTTCAATCCGCAGGTCGTGCAGACATCGGTGAAATGATTACGCCGCCGAAAACTATTTTGATGAGATTTTTTAGCGTGTATTGCCTGCTGTTCTGTCTGGCGTTTGGACCACGGCTCGGGGCCGTCTACGCGCCGATTCCGGAACTGGAGCAGGGCAGGGCGTTGACGGTTTATCTGGCGACCGGCGCGTACTACGACACGAATATTTTTGGTGGGTCGACCCGGGAAATCAGCAGCTATGTTTACGAGTTTAACCCCAGCGTGGTATTCAATGCTTCGGTCGACGCGAAGACGTTTGTCTCGGCCTCCTACCGTTTGTCGCTCGATTACGTGCCGGACCGGCCGGGCAAGAAAGACCTCGACAGCCACGAGTTCACGGCGCGGGTTGCGCACACGTTCACCCCGCTGATGGAGCTCGATCTGAGTGACACCTATCAGATCGCGAAAAACCCGGAGTCGTTGCTGCCCGGCCTCGCGACGGTGGTAAACACGGACCAGTCGTACCGGCGCAACCAGTTTGATGCACGTTATGCTGCCGGGCTCACCAAACGCACAGGGCTCACGTTCAAAGGCCGAACCACCCGTTATGACTACGAAAACGCCGCCCTTGGTGACAGCCTTAACCACGACGAATATCTGGCCGGGCTGTCCTTGAACCACGCCGTGCTGCCGGAGTTGCAGACCGTGCTGGAGTACCGGCATCTGATCATCAACTACGATTCGGCCAGTGACACGAAGGACAAACGCTCCGACTTTTTGCTGATCGGTGCCGACCACGTCGTCAACGCGCGTTTGGCTCTGACCAGCCGGTTGGGGGTCGAGCATCGCAGCCGGTCAGGCGGGGACACCGCCACGCTGCCCTATGCGGAGCTGGGGTTGAAATATGATTACCATCAAGGTTCGTACGTTTCCGTTGGATACGGGTATTCGGTCGAAGAAACCTCCAACATCGATCTCTATAGCGACATGAGTGTGAACCGTTTTTTTGTGAATCTTCAGCAAGTTGTCCTGCCGCGGATTGTCGCTACGGGTTCGCTCACCTGGGAGCCGTCGCGCTTACACGGGCGGCCGGCCATACATGCGGACATCAACGAGACAAACACGCAGCTCGGCCTCGCGCTCATCTACCGGCCGGGCAAAGTCTGGTCCATTTCGGCTACGTTTGACCATGATCGCATAAATTCTGACGACCCGTCGCGCCAGCTGAAGCGCGCCCGCACCGGACTCAACGTTAAGTACGTTTTTTAGACGGCGGCAGGTTTTCTGGTCAGCCGCTTCTGCGTTCGGCTTGAGCGGGTGCGGGGTGACGGTGCGCGCAAGGCATTCGCGATCCGGTTCCATCGTACAAAGTGCTTGCCGATCCTCGCAGACGGAAGTTCCTTACACGTGCTTCATGGTTCACTCCCACCACGTCGGTAAAGATGGCGCTTCGCTCGCCGAGTTTTTTTCTCTGCTGCGTCTGCGCAAGGCGCTGATCTTTTTGATCGTTGGCCTCGTGCTCACCACGACCTTGATCGTGACGGCCTTTTTGCCGAAATGGTACGAATCGACAACCGCCGTGCTCGTGAAGAAACCTGAGGGCGAGGTGAAGCTTTTCCAGGCGCAACAGAGCGGTTACTACGACCCATATTTTTTACAGGACCAGTTCAAGATCATGCAGGAGGCCAACATCCTTCTGCCGGTGATCGAGAAGCTCGGACTCAACGAAAAACTCGCGGCACCCTATGGCTCATCGGGGCCGTTGCCCACCGACATCGCCCTGGAATACCTGCGCAAAAAGATGCTGAGCATCGAGTCGCCGCGTGGCTCCTCGGTCATCGAGATCACCGTTTCGGCGCAAGATCCGCAGCTCGCAGCCGACATCGCCAACGAGATTGCCCGCGTCTATTCCGATGATCGCATCAACCTTGCGACATCGTCCCAGCGCGAGGGCCTGGCGCAACTTCGCAAGGAACTCGAAGCGCAGGACCGGACCGTAACCACGCAGCGCGACCTCGTGGAAAAACTTCGCAAGGATCTGAATATCTCCGGCGTCGATCTCAACGCACGTTACAGCGACATCGACATCGAAACCCTGCGCCAGATGCAAAATTCGCTCATCGCCCTGAGCGTAGACGCGATCGGCCGCAAGACGCGTTACGAACGTTTCAAGAGCATTCCAACCGAGGATCGCGTCGGCCTCGTGAACTCCGAGTTGATCCAGGATCCGAACATACAAAATCTTCTCCAGGCCTACCTGCTCGCCGATCAGAACGTGACCAAGCTCCGTCCCCGGTTGGGCGAGGCGCATCCTGACCTGATTTCTGCCGTCGAGAGCCGCGCGAAAATTCGTGAGCAGCTCGATGCACAATTGCGCGGTTACGAAAACGCGCTTGAGATGGCCTACAAAGAGGCTGACGCGCGGGTAACTGAGCTAAAGTCCCAGCTTGCCCAGGCCAAAGTTGACCAGATTTTGTCGGCCCGTGATCGCATGCGGCCCTTCGAAGAAGCCGCGCAAAAACTCGACGACGAGACGCGCCTGGCTTCCACGCTCAAGGTCACGCTGCGCCAGCGCGAAATCGATTTTCAGGTGCCGAAGCGCACGATCGAAATCCTCAACCAAGCCGAACCAGCCCGTCGTCCTTCGAAGCCGAGTTGGAAGCTCAACCTGCTTTTCGCCACCTTGTTTGGCACAGTGCTCGGGGTCGGTACTGCGGTGTTGTTGGAGTATTTTGACACGAGTTTCCGCAATGTCGCCGAGGTTGAAAACCGCATTCAGCGTCCGGTTTTGGGCGTAATTCCGTTCAAGGAAGATCCGCTAAAACGCGAAGCGCCCGCCGACGAAGATCCCGCCGATCTGGAGCCATTTCGTGTTCTTCATACCAATATCAATCTAGCGCTGAAAACAAATGATCGAGGGCGCAGTCTGGTGATGCTCTCAGCTGGTCCCGGCGAAGGGAAATCTACGACTCTGTTGCGCTTGGTGCGGGCAATGGCGTCGGCCGGTGAACGGGTATTGTTTATCGACGCCGATCTGCGCCGCCCCATGCAGCACCAGCTGGCTGGTTTGCGCAAAGAGCCGGGCCTGGCCGATCTGCTGCAAAACAAAGCTGATTTGAAAGCCGTCACCCAGTGCGCAGTCGTGCCCAATCTCGATTTTATCCCTTCAGGCACCTGCAACGGTTTTACCCTGAGCCTGCTCTACGTTGATCGTCTGAAAACCTTGCTGAAGGAACTACGTGGGCGCTACGACCGCATCGTGTTCGACGCGCCTCCGGTCATCGGGGTGAGCGACGCCTCGGTGCTAGCCAGCGTGGTCGACGACACGGTGCTGCTCATTCAACACCGGCGCAACCCGCAGAGCATGGTGCTGCGTGCCCAGCAGATCATCGAAAGCCTCAACAACAAGCACATCGTCGGCGTGGTGCTCAATCGCGTGCCGCAAAATTCCGGCGAAGATTACGGTTATTACACGCGCAATTATTCCTATTACAGCACGCGTCCGAGCCGTTCCGACAGGCGTCGTTCCTCGACGGAAAGCCGCGAATCGCGCGAAGAGCGCATCGCGTACGCCGAGCGCAACGGAGGCAGTCGACCACCTTTGCAAAAATAGCTATTGACGGATGCAAACGGGCTCTTACTTCTCTTGCCCTTCGCTCAAGCGGGCGTAGCTCAGTTGGTAGAGCACTACCTTGCCAAGGTAGACGTCGAGAGTTCGAGTCTCTTCGCCCGCTCCATTTTGAAAAGACCGCCGGAAACAACGCCGGCGGTTTTTTCGCGTCCAGCGCCACAGAATCAGCGACTTGCGAAGTGGGCTCTTCCTGTTTACTCGTGACCGCAGGCGACCTCACTCCCACAATGACACGCGGCCCAATCCCAAAAAAGGAAACATCGCTAATCGCCTGGGGGGCGCATGGGTCGTCCTCATCGCGTGAATACATCGAAACGATCACAGTCATTTCTGCTGTTACGGTTTTGGGCTGGTTTCTCGCGCCTCACACCAGCCATCTTGCATTCGGTTTAGTTTACCTGCTCGCGGTGATCGCCTTGAGCCTTCGCGTGGGTCGGTGGCCCGTGCTGCTTTCAGGAATCCTCAGCGCGATGGCCTGGGACTTCCTAATCATACCGCCACATTTTTCTTTCGCGGTCATGAGTGTCGAGGATGGTATGATGCTCGGCACCTATTGTGTCGTGGCTTTGGTCGCTGGACAGCTGACTGCTCGGGTAAGAGCCCAGGAACTCGTTGAGCGTTTACGTGAACAACGCGCCACGGCGCTCTTTCACCTAACCCGTGCACTCGCCGCGACCCGCACTTTGGATGAAGCCACAACCGCTTTCCTGTGCCAGACCGAGGAAGTTTTCAATGCCAAGACTGCCCTTCTATTCATCGGTGAAAACGACACCTTGTCCGCCCATCATGCCAATTCGTTTTCACTGAACGAAACCGAATCCAACGTTGCGAAATGGGTGCAAAACCACCGAAAAGAAGCTGGGCGATTCACGCAGACCTTCGCTACAGCGGAAGCGTTTTACCTACCTCTTTCAGATGCCGACATCTGCCATGGCGTGTTCGTCCTCTGCCCGGCACCTATTGTCGCTACGATCACGCCAGTTCAACGCGAACTCATCGGGGACTTTGCCACGCAGATCACGCTAATGATAAAACGCGAGACGCTGCGAACAGCGATCGAACGGGAGAGAATGCTCGCGAGGTCGCAAGAACTCCACCACACCCTGCTCGACAGTGTGTCCCATGAGCTCAAAACGCCGCTGGCCGTCCTAAGTACTGTTATCGAGAAACTGAATACGAAAACACAAGTGGAGCGCGAGAGCCTGCTGGAGGAAGTTCGCATTGCCACCAAGAGGTTAACCCGGCTGGTAAACAATCTGCTGAACCAGACACGTCTCGAATCTGGTACAATCAAGCCCCGGCTCGATTGGTGTAACGCCCGGGATATCATTAACGCAGCTCTGCGTGGGATTGCCGATCTGCTCTCTCCCGGTAATCCCGTCACAATAAACATACCTGCCGATATGCCACTGATCATGGCTGACGCTGCTTTGATGGAGCAAGCCGTGTTTAATCTACTGCATAACGCGATAAAGCATACCCCGCAGAACACTGAAATCATTCTGTCTGCTGGCGTAAGAAACGAGAACCCCCCAAGGGCTTTTATTACCATCGCGGATCGTGGTCCGGGTCTTGCTCCTGAGTTACGAATTAATCCTTTTCAAAAATTTCGTCGCGCTGCAAACGCACCGGCCGGTGGCCTGGGGCTTGGCTTGTCTGTCGTGCGTGGATTTGTTGTGGCGCAAGGCGGCGAAGTGCAGGCCGGCGAAAATCCAGGTGGCGGTGCGGTGTTTACGGTGTACTTGCCTCATTTCTCACATGGAGTGGTCCCGATTGAAGAATGAGCACCGAGGCCACCAAAGCAGAAATCTTGGTTGTTGATGACGAGATCCAAATCCGTCGGCTCCTTATTTCCATCATGGAAGAAGCGGGATACAATGTGCGGAAAGCTGAAACAGGGAAAACCGCGCTGACAGAAGCGGCCGCCCGGCGTTATGATATTATAATTCTCGACCTGGGTTTGCCGGATATTCCGGGAATAGAAGTGCTCAAGCAATTGCGTGAGTGGAGTCACACGCCAGTTCTGATTCTTTCCGTCTTTGGCGAAGAACATGACAAAGTTGCCGCGCTCGATGCCGGTGCTGACGATTACCTAACCAAACCTTTCGGCGAAAGCGAACTGCTGGCCCGCGTGCGGGCGCTCCTGCGGCGCGTGCAGCCAGCGGACGAAGCGAGTCCGGTTAATTTCGGTTCGGTCGAAGTGGATTTAGTCCGTCGTTTAGTCACGAAAAGCGGACAACCAATAAAGTTAACGGCCAGGGAATATGCCTTGCTTCGCCTTTTCATCGTGCACCGAGGGAAAGTGCTCACCCATCGTCTGGTTCTATCGGAGCTATGGGGACCGCGATCGGAAGAGCAGACTCACTATCTGCATGTATATATGACCCGCCTAAGGCAGAAACTCGAGGACGAGCCTGATACGCCGAAGTTTTTCCAGACTGAGCCCGGCATAGGCTATCGGTTCACAGGCTGATTTTTTCCCTCCTTTTTTTGGGCCACTAGAAAAGACAAGGAACCAGCGCTAAGGAATAACTTCAGCAACGGTGGTACGACTGGGTGCTCCGGGCGGGCAATGGCAGGTTTCCTGCTCTGGCTCATTCGAATATTGTTTACCCATGACTTTGCTTACCTGGACCATCTTTATAGTTGCTGCTTTGCTTGAGGTTGGCGGCGATGCCGCCATCCGTCGTGGCTTACAGGGTGGAGGACTGCTTTTTATTTTAGCTGGCTTCGCGGTCCTCGGTTCTTACGGGTTGGTCGTCAATTCCGTGAAATGGGATTTTTCAAAGTTGCTTGGCGTATATGTCGCATTTTTCGCTTTGGTCAGCGTCTTGTGCGGGCGGTATATTTTCAGGGAGATGGTGCCTGCTTCGACGTGGCTAGGGATCTCAATCATTATTATTGGCGGCCTCATTATTCAGTTCGGCCGCCAATAATTGGGGGCGTGTTCCCGCTGACTAGTGAGTGACGCGGGCGAGGAAATGCCCCGAATGCTGCTCAACGGCACTGCTGTTCCGTATCACAAATATTGTTACTATGACGAGAGCGGCAAATGCTGCAATCGACACAAATTGTCGCAGGGCAGCGTGATTGGTTCCCACCGGAAGATACCTATCACTCTGCTGCATCGATTCATTATA
>Ga0302294_10000612_pt1 | contig 10753 bp, 7 predicted proteins | sample III_Fen_N2_3_FD_194550 | JGI IMG/M metagenome (GOLD analysis project Ga0302294, IMG submission 194550) | Peat permafrost microbial communities from Stordalen Mire near Abisko, Sweden - III_Fen_N2_3 | ecosystem: Environmental > Terrestrial > Soil > Wetlands > Permafrost | place: Sweden: Abisko...
ATTTTTCCCCAACCAGGATCAAAAAGTGGATTACGGCGCAGGACATCATCGCTAACAGTGCTAATATCGTTTGCTGTTTTGATCACTCGATAACCGATATCTGCACCGCTAGAGTCGTAAGACGCGTACCAGTTCCAATACAGGGGATCCGTTGCAAGAATTGGGTCTTTGCGATTGAAGCTCCAGCCCCAGTACCTACTGCCCTGAATCGTGATTAAAGGGATGGTGAATCGATTACCCTTGGCTTTTTCCTGCAATGCCCAGGCATAACGTCCCAATATGCCAAATCCGTTGAAAATAATCCCGAAGGCATTATTGATCGTAATTTCAGTCGGTGTACCTGCATGCGCGCCAAGAACATCTTCCGTGCTAGAAAAGAAATTATGCATCGATGTGTTTTTGGTGATATCGGTAAACTGTCCACGCCATGTTAGCGATGCCCGCTTGTCGTCTGATAGGTTGGTAAAGAGTGTATACCACTCAGACGCCCAGAGACGTTGATCGTATACAACCTGGCTCAGATTGTTGCTAGCTACCCAGATGGGTATTGCCAGGTGAGTGATATCTTGCGTCGCGTCGGCATCATACGCCTCCATAGCAACCGCCGCGTCGACCATACAATATTGATCAATCTTTTTACCGGCAGGAAGCAACTGAATCGCTCGCGACACCACCATGTTGCCCAAGCTGTGCGCAATCACCGTTTTTTTCCCGGCGTAATCGGTTGAGCTAAAGATTTCAGCCAGCCTCGGCGCAGTGATGAGTGAATTGCGCACCGCCATCTGATAATCCGGTACCCCCGTATAACCGTCATGATATGGATCGCCGAACCATGAGACAGCAACATAACGTGCCTTGTTGTGACTCCAATATAGGCGCTTGAACATTTCGCTGGCGTTGCCGCGCGCCTCCTGTCCGCTAACGTTGTATCCGTGAAGAAAGAAAATCCACTTCGGATCACCGGGTTCGTCTGGGAAATCTTTGCATTCTGCTGGCTGCGAATCCAAACTCGTATCTTTATCTTTCGGTTGCCCCTCAACCCCACCGACCGCATCCGGACCGCTGCGCAGGTTGATCCTGCGATACATATACTCCACAGGGCTAATATTCAGCTCCAGCTTGACCTCGGCGATGACGGTGCCATCCACTTTTTCAATCGAAAGCACCAGTGGCTTGGTGGTGGTCTTGCGCCCGTCAATAAGGATTACTCCACCGTCATGATTCTGGATCGCATCAAGGAAAGCCGAAGAGCCTGTCTCACCTCTAAAAATATCTATTCCTCTGCGGGTGATATGATACTTAGTCGCTGCTTGGGCTGGCTGGCCTAGGTATCGACCGAAACCATCCACTCTCAGATTTCTTTGGTAATCGAAGGCGGTCGCCCGCGTGAGATTAGTATAAACAAAGTTCACCGCACCATCTGCCTGCTTGAGCTTGTATATCACGGTTTCACTCGGCGGCAGCGCATTGAGCACCTGCTTTATATCAAGATAAATCGGGAAGTAGTCCACGAGATCGCGCGTGCCATGAACGAAGCCCATCTCTCCATAGATATTCGTCGCATCTCCATAGGTATGGTAATCTGCGTTTCCTGCGTCGGTGTATGGATTATCCGGTTGTCCCGGTATGTCATTGCCATCAGTATCCCCCGAATCAATATCATCATTGATCCAAATAATCCCCAACGACGATCCCGGACGGCAAGACGCCTTTTCCTCCAGCCGTGAGGTTGGATCGAAGGGTTTACAGCTGGGAAAGAAGGAGCAGGATGCCGCCACGCTGTTTAACCAATCGTAAGACGATGACCGGTTCAATGCCGGTTTTTAGCCGCGTGGATGGAAGCGGCGATGCGCCGCTTTCAGGTCGTCGATGGTCAGCCGCAGGTAACGCTCGGTTGTGGCGAGAGACTTGTGCCCTAAAAGCTCCTGCACATGGCGCACGTTGGCCTGGTTCTGCAAAAGATGGGTGGCACAGGTATGCCGCCAGAGATGCGGCGTCACTTTTTTCTGGATACACGCCTGCTTGGCGTAGCGCGCCACGAGGTTGCCCAGCGCGTGTTCGCCCAGGCAACAATCCTCGCCGGGATGATTGACCGGCGCAACGAAGAGCCGGGCCGACTTAATGCGGCCTAAAAGCTTCGGCCGTACCGCGCGCAGATAGGTTTCCAAACAAGCGCAGGCCGTGCGTGTGAGCGGCACGACACGACCCCGGCCGCCTTTGCCGCGCCGCACGAACAACACCTCAGAGCCTAAGTCGATGTCGGCCACAGTCAGCGCGCGCAGTTCAGCGCGACGCAAACCGGTCGCGTACATCACTTCCAAAATCGTGCGGTCGCGCTGTCCGTAAGGCGTGGCAGTGTCCGGCGCATCGAGGATTTTGGCCGCTTCGGCGGTTGTGAGCACGTCCTTGGGCAGTGGATCGGGCTGCTTGGCGTAACGCGAACCCTGGGCTGGATTGCGCGTGATGACGCCCTCGACCTGCAACCAAGCAAAGAAGAGTTTTAAGAACGAGAGGATGTTGTTTTGTCCGGCAATGCTGCGCGCCGCGCCGCGTACGGTGGGCCGGTGCCAAAGCCACTTTTGGAACATGGTGATATGTTCGTTTATGATCGTCTCCGGCGCGTGGAGTTTCACCTCGGAGCAAAACTCCGTCCACCGCCGTGCATACGTCGCCACCGTGGCTAGCGTGCGCCCGGAGTAGCCGCGCACCAGCAGCATTTGCCGGTAACGGGCAAACTGGATCTCCCACGTGCTAACTGGCTCCGTGTTCATGGCCTGGGATGCGCGGTCTGCACGGTGGCCCTCACGTCGTTGGGGCTGACGCGGGTGTACACCTGGGTCGTCGCCAGTGAGCGATGCCCAAGCAAGCGCTGCACGTACACCACAGCCGCGCCGTCGCGCATGAGATGGGTGGCGCACGTATGCCGCCACGCATGCACGCTCGCTTGCACGCCGGCGCGTTGCGCGCAGCGACGCACGACCAAGGCCACGGCCTCTATTTTGAGCGGGCCATGCGGTTGGACCGGTGAGAGCCAAAGCGCGTTTTCAGTCCGACCGCACCGCTCTAACCAGACGCGCCGCGTGTCGATGTACACCCGCAACGCCTCCGCCGCCGTGGCACCCAGCGGCACGAGGCGACCGCGTCCGCCTTTGCCGCAATTAACACGAACCAGTCCATTGGATAAATCGAGGTCGTAGATAGCTAGGGCGGTCATTTCTGCCCGCCGCAAGCCCGACGAGTACAACAACTCCAGCATCGCGCGGTCGCGCTTGCCCTGGTGCGTTTCCGGGTTCGGTTGCGCCAGCACCCGCGCCACTTCTTCACGCGTGAGCACGCAGCGCGGCAACCGGTCGAGCAGCTTGGGCAAGGGCACGCCGACGCACGGATTGACCAGCACCGTGTCCCTCGTCTCCAACCACGCGAAGAAGGAACGTAGCGCCGTCAGATGCACGCAGACCGTGCCCTCGGTCAAACGGCTGGAAAGAAGAGACGCAGCATAGGCTTGCACGTCGGCCCGAGTCACCGCTCGGACATCCTTCTTCTCCAGCCGTAACAGGAAGGCGGATACACAAGAGCTGCGAGACACCACGGTCGCGGGCGAGAGGCCACGCACGCGCAGCGATTCCAAGTAGTCGCGCAGCATCCTTTCCGATTTCGGCAAGCTCATCGGTGGGCTCCGTTGACCGGTATATGCACCCCGTTGAGGCCTGCGAGGTCGGCTTTGCCCAGTCGATTTACCTCTGAAAACGGCCTCGGCAAACCATTCTGCGAGGTACCTGCGAGGTGCCCATTTTGACCTGCGAGGTGGCGGTTTTGGGCTGCGAGGTTGGGGCCAAGACCTGCGAGGTTGGCCTCTTTTCGGAGCTGTTCCACCGATTTGATGCCGGGCGCACACCGGCTGCCGGAACGGATTTGCTCGGGTGAGAGGGCGAGTCGGTAGCAAAACGCGCTGCCATTGGCACCGCTCAAGGGCTGCAAGTATTCGCAGCGCATGAGTTCGCCCAAGTGCAGCCGGAGCCGTGCATCGGTCCACTTGATCGCCTCGCGCAGTTCCCGCCGCGTAAAGTCGATCTTCTGCCAGGTCGTTTGCCGTGCGGAAGCCTGCGCCGTCACGTAGGCCGTCATCAGTTCCGCCAACTGTCGCCCCGGTGCGGACAGGTCATCGAGCGATGCGCCAAAAAGTTCGGCCGCAAGATCGTTGGCAATGGCGATGTCATCGAGCGTTGCTTCGATGTAGTCACCCAAGACCGGATGTGTTTTTGCCGAACGCTGCAACTGATGCAAAAACGCGATGGCGAGGATGAGGTTTAAATATTTGGGCTGGTCGCGGCGTGTCGTCAGTCGTTCGTCGCCGTAGCCGAGCAACGGCTCGTAGGGATTCACGACACAGAGCGGACGGAGCAAGCGCTGGAAGGCGTGATGACGGCGGCGCACCGCCTCGCGTTCTTTCCGCGCAACCATCGCGTCGAGCGTGTGCCGGTGCCGCTGCGCTTCCGCGATGAGCCGCGTTTGCTCCGGACTTTCGTCGATCGCGAGCAGGAGGTAACGGCTTTTTGTTTCCGGGTCGGTGTCGGGCTGCGTCGTGGTTTCAAAGACCGCCGTCGGACCATGCACCGTGTTGGTCTGCGTCTCCATTTTGCCCGTCGCCGGATTTTTCACCGTCGTTTCGATGGTGAGCTTTTTTGCCGAGATCAGATTGCGCAGCGCGTACCGGGCGCCTTCTGCTCCCGCCACTTCCTCCAGGGCCAGCACCTTGTGCCTAAGCGAGTCTTCGCCTTTGTAGAACAGGGCTTGGTCGGACAGCGACGTGAGCTTGAGCAGGTCTTCCTCGGGACAGAGTGACAAGACCGCGTCTTGCAAGTGCGACTTGCCGGAGCCTGAGGAAGAGAGGATTTGCACCGCCAGCGGGTCGTCCATCTTTCGCGAGGTCATCGCCAGATAGACGAGCAGCCGGTTTGTATCCTCACCAACAATACCGATTTTCCCCAGGTCGCGCTGGATGTCGCCAACCAGATCGGCGCTCTTTCCTAATTTCATGGCGTCGGCCTTGTCCTGCGCGGACAGCGCCGGGGCCTCGGCCCCGGACCCCGTTTGCTCGCTGCGGCGTTCCGCCGCCACGAGCAGCTTGACCAGGTCGGCCTCGGTCGTCTCCGGTGGTAGGCGGAAGAGCCGCGCCGCCTCCGCTGCAAAGAGTCGCCGCGCCCGCGATGAGTACAGGTCGAGCGTTTCCACATGGAAGCGACCGGGCTCCGCGCCGATGGCTTTGACCGTGGCTTTCAAGCGGGCCACGCCCGACTTCATCACGGTCACCACTTCGTAGCGACGGTTTGGATACACCAGGGCAAAGCCGTTTCCCACGGTTTCCTCACGTGGTGCGTCACTGGAGGACGGCGGCAGCTCTTTTTCTCCAGCCGTTTCCGTCTTGGGTGAGAGCAACGCGGTAAATTCAGCAGCGGCATTTTCACGGATGGAGAAGAAGATATTGGCGTCCTTCACACCCTCGGGCCACGCGAAGACTCGCACGGTGCAGACCGGCGCAAGCGCTCGGATTTTCTCTTTCGCCGCGAGTGTTCCGACGCGACCGGCCTCGTCGTTATTCAAGGCAAGGACGATTTCAGCTAGTTCGGCTTGTTTAATCAAAGCGTCATGGTGTGGCGTCCAACCGCCCGCACCGTACAGCGGCACCGTATGGCGGAAGCCCGCTTGCCAGAGTGAGAGACAATCGAAGATCGACTCGACGACGATGAGTGAACGCGAAGCTTTGACCGCAGCGGCATTGAAGACGGCGTGATGGCCACCGCGCAGATAAATATGCCGGGCCGAGTCAGCCGGAAGTTTTGCACCAGGGCCTTCGACTTTGCGCCCGTACAGCCCAACGAGATTACCGGTGGCGTCTATGATCGGCACGGTCACGCGGCCGTAAAACACCTCGTTGCCGCGTTCGTTGAGGATGCCGAGCGCCTTGAGCTGTTCGATCACTTCGCCGGTTTTCGGGAGCGCGTTTTTAAGCGTGCCGTTGCAGTAGCCCACGCGGAAGGTTTCCAGCATCGCCGGGTCTATCAACTTCCTAGAGGCAAGATAGTCGAGGCCTGCCCGGTCCTCCTTATACAGCATCCGTGTATAAAAACCGGCCACACGCTCCAACAGGTTCGCCGCGACCTCGGACGACACGGCTGGAGGAGTGGCGTTTTCTTTTTTCTCCAGCTGTGAGGCGCGTTGCACGCCGGGCAACTGTGCGAGCAGACGCAACGCCGCCTCGTGATCGGTGATGACTTCTTTTCTCGCCACGAACTGGATCACGTTGCCCGCCGCCTCGCAGGACATGCACCGCCATAACCCTTTGCCAGGTGTAACGCGCAAGCTGGGCGTCTTGTCGTCGTGGAACGGGCACAGCCCGACGTAACCCCTGCCCTCTTTCTTGAGCGCCACCCCGTGCGCCTGGATCACCGCCACCAAGTCCGTCGTTCGCTTGATCTGCTCAAAGTCGATTTTAGCCATGGGATGCCTTTCTTTGCCGGAAAGTGGTCAAGCCGTTTTTCATCGGATTGCGTTTTAAATTCGACTGCTCACCAGTTACAAGCTTATTGTTGTATCTATGAGCCTGCTGCTTGTTACTCAGACCCTCGCCGGAGCATTTCACCCGTATAATGCCGCCATGCATCCTGGTGGCAGACCCGCTAAACATCCTCGCTCCGGTTTCGGTGACCGCCTTGCGCGCCTGCGCGAGGAGGCCGGACTTTCTCAAGTGCAGCTCGCTGAGAAGCTCAGCGTCAGCCAGCAAGCCGTGGCGCAATGGGAGCGCAAAGCCTCGGCAGTGCGAAGTGACACGCTTGCTAAACTGGCAGGCGCTCTCGGCGTCACCACAGATGCGTTGCTTGGCACTAAAACTAAACGAATCACGGCCGCTCCGCTGGGTCGTGCCCGGTCCGCTTTCGAGAAGGTTTCTGCTCTGCCGCGCCGCCAGCAGGATAAGATCATCGCCGTCGTCGAAGCCTTCGTTGCTCAAAATGGCTCGGTGAAGGCGGGCTAACCACAACGACAAAAATATTTACCTCAGGCCGAGCGGACAAAGTGCTTTCCCGCTCGGTTTCCAACTTTGTTTCCCGAGTTGTTTGTTTTCGCTCCAGCCTCCATTTCAGCAAAATCCCACCCAAAACACCACCAGCAGTGATTAGTGCTGCGATAATTGTCGGGTTAAGCATGAGGCACCTTAGCATGGCTTCAACTCGCGTTTGGGTTCGGATTTGGAGTGCAATTGTTCATATGGAAGAGGTCGGCGCTCCCACACCCGGGAGGACATGAGAGCTGCTAAGGATATGATAGCAGCCCATCTCGACCCGCCTCCAACGGTGTCGCTTCCGTGTTAGGCTCCGCTGTTGCGCAAGCCTACCGAAGAGGGCGGCGGACAAGATTGAGGTCATGCCTAAACCTCGGACTTTCTTTCCACGGCTACACCCCCCTGACCTGCACGTTTTTTGCAGTCTTCCCTCGGGCCAAAGCGCTTTTTTCTTCAGATTTCAGGGCGCAAGTTTGCCTTCGCCCGCCTGCATCTCCAACCTCCCGCCATGCTCCGCCGACTCCTCCAACATCTCAACTTTGTCGGTCGCTGGCGCGCCCGCCAAGCGGAGCGTCGGCGGTTCGATGCGCTGTCTGCGGAGTATCACCGGCAAAGCCGTGCGCGGGTGGCCGAGCTGGCCGCTCAAGGCCGCTCAGACGAAGCACTCAAAGAGAGTCTGTCCGTGCTGGGCATCGACGTGACCAGCACGGACCGCCCCCGCATCGTCGGCTGCAACGGCGTTCGCTTTCGCGACTAACCCCACACATTCTCTCATGAGTCTACTTCAAGAAGCGCTGGACAATGGAGTTTTCACCATCGAGCAAGTGGCTTCGGCTTTCCGCATGTACGGCTACATCATGGAAGGCCGCGATGACGTTGGGTCGAGCTGTACCCGCACTTTAATAAGCTCCATCGCCTCAGACTTTCTACCGCTTTGCAGAGCGCAGAAGATTCCTGTCGATGACGATATTGACCTCCAGGCCACCGCAACGGACGAAGGCGATGTATATGGCGGCCATCGCTACATCGTCTTCAACTCGAACCGCTATTCCTTCGATCAAGCCAGAGAGCTATTGGTGATCGTTAATACGGCGGAAAAGAAGATTCGAGGCCTCCAGGAGGCAACTCTCTAAAATAGCGATGTATTGCCGCAACTAATGCGCGCCGCCTTCGACTTTCTTTTTGCCCGCTTTGCGACGCTTCGCCGCGCTGCTCAAGTGTCGGCGCAGCGCACTCACGGTGACAAGCAAACCGCTCGTTTTCAGTTCGGCCACGAGCTGCTGATAGCTCCAACCTTTGGTGTGCATGTCCAGCAGCGTGTCGGTCACCGGAGCGAGCACGTCAGCGGCTTTCTTGCGGCGCTGTGGCGGCTCTTTCTTGCGCAGTTCTTCCAGCTTTTTTTCGAGCGCCGGATAATTCACACTCGTAGCAACTTTGTCGTAGTCGATGCGTTCGGCCATGGGATTAAGTTTGGTTTTGTGGAGCGCAGCTTGAACGGTTTTTCCTGCGAATGGAAGCCGCTAAACGATGAGCGGCACATTGAGCATGCATTTGCGCAGGTCGAACGGCAGTTGGTTGGTCCGAGGCTTGGGCAGGCTCGCAACGCTTTTTAAGCGGGGTTGGTGTCCTACCTCAAATTGCTTGGATTGCGGTTCGGATCGCCTCGACTTTTGAGGCGGTTTCTGATCGGTTTTTTCACGAGGAAAAAACCATGTTCACCGCCAAACCACAAAAGAACCGAGGCGCGGCGACTCAGTATTTCGACGAGCATTTAAGCCATAACGACTATTACACTCAGGGCGAGACTCAGGCCGGTTATTGGATCGGACAAGGCGCTGAACATCTGGGTTTGAAGGAAGGCGAGTCGGTCGGACGAACCGAGTTTTTGCGGCTCTGCGACAACCAAGATCCTGAGACCGGAAACAAGCTCACACAGCTGCAACTTTCGGAGCGGAGGATCTTCTTTGACTTCACCTGCTCGGCGCCAAAGTCGGTTTCGATTCTGGCCGTCACGATGGATGACCGGCGCATTTTGCAGGCGCATCGGGAGGCGTCGGACGTTGCTTTGAAGGAGTTGGAAGCATTCGCCGCAACCCGGATTCGCAAGGATGGCGCAATGGATGATCGCACGACGGGCAACTTGATCGGCGCGGCGTTTCGGCACACGTCGTCGCGTGCGCTCGATCCGCAGTTGCACACGCATTTCACGCTTTTTAATGCGACGTTTGATCCGGTGGAAAAACGCTGGAAGGCGCTCCAGTCGTCGCGCATGTACGACGCCATCCGGTACGGCACTTCGGTTTACCGCAACGAGCTGGCCAAGCGTCTGCACGGGCTCGGCTATGCAACCCGACAGACGGCGCATGGTTTCGAGGTCGCGGGTGTCGAACCGAAGATCATCGAACGGTTTTCCAAACGCTCAAAACAACGCGACCAGGCGGTCGCTCGTGAAGAAAAACGGCTCAACCGCAAACTGACCAAAGACGAGATCAGCAACGTCGTTCACAAGTCGCGCCCGAAAAAGCTCAAGGACGCTTCGGAAGACGAGGTGCGCAGCCAACAGTTGGACGAGTTGGGTTTCTTGGAGAAGCGCGCTTTGAAGCGTGTCGTGGCCGAAGCCAGCGGCGTGGCTTGGAAGCCGCAAACGCTGGCCGAACAAGTGAACCTCGGGCAGGCGGTGCAGTACGCGCAAGAGCACGTGTTCGCTCGTCAGTCGGTCGCCCCGGAGCACGCCCTTTTGGAGGCCGCTTTGATCAAGGGTTATGGACAGGTTGAGCTGCCGGAGGTCAAAGCGGCGTTCCGTCAAAATCGCGAGTTCGTGCGCGTCGTGGAAGGCGGGAGGAGTGAGGTGTCCACGCGGACGATTCTCAACGCGGAGTTGAAGCTATTGCGCACGGTCAACGAGAGCATTGGCACGGTTGCACCGCTCGCGCCTCGCTTTGAAGGGCCGCTGCACTTGTCCGTCGATCAACGCTCGGCCTTGGGTCATGTGTTTTTCTCGCAAGATCGGATCACCGGCTTTCGTGGGCTCGCGGGCACCGGCAAAACGACCGCGTTAAAGGAGTTTGGCCGCGTCGTGGCCGATGTCGGCCATGAGGCCGTCTTTTTGGCGCCTACGACCGGCGCGGTGGACGTGCTGCGCAAGGACGGGTTCAAAGGTGCCCTCACGCTGGCCAAGCTTTTGACCGACCCTGAGGCACAGGTGAAGATTTCGGAGAATTCGGTCTTGGTGCTGGATGAGGCCGGAGCGGTCGGCACGGCTGACATGCAGCGGCTTTTCGACCTCGCGCAAAATCGCGGCGCTCGTGTCGTGTTGTCGGGCGACACCGGCCAACACGCCGCCGTCGCTCAGGGCGATGCCTTGCGGCTGATTGAAGAGTATTCCCGCTACCGCTACGCGGTTCTGGGCGAGATACGGCGGCAGACCAAGGAGACTTTTCGGCAGGCCGTTAAATTGGCCGCTGAGCAAGAGACCGGCGCGGCCTTTAAGCTGCTGCAAAAGGAGGGCGCGGTCGTCGAGGGTCTAACCGACAACGGCAAACTCTACAGCCAAGCGGCCAAGGCGTATTTGGCCGCTACCGACGCGGGCAAAACCGCGCTGCTCGTCTCGCCCACCTGGGGCGAGATTGCTGCCGTCACCGAGGTTTTGCGCGAGCGGTTAAAGGAACGTGGCGACGTGACCGGCAAAGAGCAGTC
>Ga0302294_10000613_pt1 | contig 10744 bp, 13 predicted proteins | sample III_Fen_N2_3_FD_194550 | JGI IMG/M metagenome (GOLD analysis project Ga0302294, IMG submission 194550) | Peat permafrost microbial communities from Stordalen Mire near Abisko, Sweden - III_Fen_N2_3 | ecosystem: Environmental > Terrestrial > Soil > Wetlands > Permafrost | place: Sweden: Abisko...
GTGAGGAAGACGTTGAACCAGCCGAACGACCGTACTGGTTGGGTGCTGTGCTCGGGACAGCCACTCACATGCTGCTCGAATCCCGGGTTCCCCCAGGGATGCTCGCTGAGAGCAGGGTGCGCATTGGAGAAATACCCGGCTACGGTGTAATCTCGGGCAGCACAGACCTGTTCGTCCCTCACCTTCACACGGTAGTTGACTACAAGACAACCACCCGAGTGAAGTTGAAGAACCTCAAGCTGGCGTTCGACACGAAGTACACCACCTACGACCCGGAACCCCTGGTTCAAGCCCGCTTCACGGCAAAGAAGTACGTCGGGCAAGCCATGACCTACGGGTGGGGCTGGGAGCAGGATGGCTACGACGTGGAGCAGATCGCGTTCGCGTTCATCTGCCGAGACGGCCTGACCGACAACGACGTGTGGGTCAAGGAGATGCCCTACGACCGGGCCTACGCCGAGAGTGTGTGGGACAGAGCCAATCGCATCTGGGTTGCGCTTCAGGGTGGTCGCACGGTAGAGTCCATGTTGTCGAAAACCGGCTGTTGGTCATGTATGACAACCCAGGAGCCGAGGAAGTTCAGCAAGAAACCGTTCTAGGACAGGAGGAAGCGTGGCAATCACAGTTAGCCGAGAGTTCCGCACAGCCGAGATCACGTTGTTCAAGCCGAGTGGTAAGTATTACACCACCGACTACTGGGAGATCCCCGACGACGCTATCGGACCTTACGATATGGCCCGCAGCAAAGACGCTAGGAGCATCGGAGGGGGCGCGGTTCTCGTGGAGTCCCAGGAACCTTGGGGTTTCCCCCACCTTCTGCTTGACATCCCATGATGTTTGTTACGGCAAGGCGTTACGTGGTGGAGTGGCGGGCCGAAGTGCCTTACGCTCAGTCCTATCCAGCAGGGCTTGTTCAGGCTGCGGGTCAAGTTGTCAACATTGACATCTACCACCCAAAACGTTTGGAGGACTTTACACACTGGCCGGGAGTTGACACGCAGCAGCAGGGGGTGTAAGTTCTTGCATGTACCCGAGAGAAGGAGGAACGCATGACCGTTGACTTTGAGGCAGATGCAGTTCGGATCGAGATGCTGAAGGCGTCCATCGAGGCCATGACTGCCGAACTGAAGGCCATCACGAGCCAGTACGAAGACGTGCCCGAGGACAAGTACCCCGCAGGCGACTTCATTCTGTCTGTGAGCCGCCAGCACCGCTTCAACGAGGCCCAGGCTGCACGGGTTCTGACCAAGGCCAAGTTCCTTTCGATCCAGAAGCTCAAGGCTGACGCTGGGCTTGCCAAGGCTGTTCTGGCCCCGGCTGACTACGCCAAGGTGCTGAAGCCCACCGCAGCTATCGTGACCGTCAAGCGCGTCACCGACGAAGAGGCATGATGGAGAACATAATCGGTTGGTTGCTTCTGGGCTGTGTGGCTGTTGGTCTCGTCTTTGTTCTCATTCATATCTTCGGGGACAACTGATGGAGTCTAACGATCCGCGACACGGCACACTGAATGGGTACTGCAACCTTGGCTGTCGCTGTGAGAGATGTAAGGTTCCGTGGGTTGCGTACAACAAGCAACGACGTGTGGAGCGAGCAAAGTTGATTCAACCCGATGATCCCCGGCACGGGAAACAGAGCTTTTACTACAACCACTCGTGCCGTTGTGACAAGTGCAAGGCGGCTCACGCCAAACGGCACCGTGAGTTAGCCGCCGCGAAGAGACAGGAGATCTGATAACATGGAAGACACCAAACAAGAAGGGGTCGTTAGAATGACCAACCAAACCGAGGCGCAGCCGACCGCGCAGCAGGGGCCGTATGGGTTCCGAATCCTCTTGGCCTTGCAAGCCAAGCCCATCTACCAGGGCACCAAGAGCGCTTTGAAGGACAAGGCCAAGAAGCGTGCCCTCCGCCTCCGTGGCAAGGCCGCTCGGAAGGTGAACCGTGGCTAGCATGGCTCCGCTGGAAGTCACGGTTCACGTCCTACAGGGGAGTCTCGACAAGCAGAACGAAATCCTTGAGCGGATCGCCAATGCCCTCGCCGTCGTCGCTGCGGCTCACGAACTGCACCTGAAGAGGGACGACCGAATCTATGGCTAGAGTCGTGAGGCCCCCGGTGGCGGAACTGGACGATAGCGTGACCGAAGCCGAAGAGTTTGATCTCGATTGGCTGGGCGAAACCACGTCCCCGAAGGACATGGGCGACCCCAAGATGATCGGGCTTTACGGCCCTCCAGGACACGGAAAAGGGCATCCTTACGGAACCCCTGTGCTTACGACTTCTGGCTGGGTTCCGGTAGAGGAACTGACCGAAGGCGATCAGGTCATCGGTAGCGATGGCGCTGTCTACTTTGTCTACGGCACCTACGACCGGGGCGTGTTGCCGGTCTTCGAGGTCACCATGAGTGACGGCGCATCTGTTCGGGTGGACGCAGACCATTTGTGGTCTGTGGTCAACAAAAAGGGCAACAAGCAAATCATTTCCACCAGAGACATCCTGGAGTCGTGGGACGCGATCTACTCTCGTTACAACCTGAAGATCCCGCCCGCCCCGGCGTGTCAGTTGGACGAAAGTGTCTACCTGCCCCTGCCGCCCTATGCTATGGGCGCGCTTCTAGCTGACGGCAGTTTGCACGGTGCATCCATTCAGTGGACAAAGAACAGTCAAGAAGTTGCCGACGAAATGGCCCGCAGTCTTGAAACGGTTGGGTACAGTCTGCGTGAAATTACCTGTAAGACATCAACGGCCCGTCAGTGGAAGATTGACCACATCGACAACTCGGCGCATTGGTCAGTAATCAAGCGGGCGTTGGAAGATTTGTCTCTTGATGTTCCGTCAGGTGATAAGTTCATTCCATACCAATACTTTGCTTCTAGCATTGCTCAGCGTTGGGAACTCCTGAATGGTCTCTTTGACGGGGATGGCAGCCTTACCGGACGGGGCGTGGCTAAGTACACCACCACATCCCCACGCCTAGCTGACGACGTTCTGCAACTCTGTTGGTCACTGGGAATCGCGGCCCACTTGCTCCGTAACGGGAGCGAGAAGACGTGGGCCGTAGTGGTTCAGTCAGACCACAACCCGTTCTTGGCGTCAGAACTACGCGTAAAAGCAAAGCCACATGTGTCAGATCACATCGACCGCAGGATTGTCTCGGTCGTTCCTGCGGGCCAGGATGAGGTACGCTGTATCGCGGTGACGGCACCAGATCAGTTGTATGTGACAAAGGATTACATCGTCACGCACAATACGTGGTTTGGGGCATCGGCCTGTATGGTTGAGGGCTACTACCCGCTGCTCCTGATTGACACCGAGGGGTCTGCTACTGGTACTGTGGCGAAGTTCCCGGATGACCGCATTGTCATCAAGGAAGTGAAGACCGTTGCGGAGTTTGACTCCCTGATTGTCAACCTCATCAACAAAAAGCACCCGTTCAAGACCGTGATGGTGGACACCCTGGGTAACCACCTTGACCGCAAGGAGTGGGAGATCATGCGGAACCCGCCCAAGACCATTGGCGGGGCCGAGGACACGCAGAAGGCGTGGGGTATGCTCTACAACTACGCCAAGAAGCTGATTGACGGTTTGCGCTCCGCAGACTTCAAGACTATTATCGTTTTCCATGAGAAGGAGGAAAAGGATAAGCTCGGTGCCACTATGTCCCGAATTTGGATCAATGGCGCAGCTAAGAAGTACATCCCGAGCAAGCCGGATATGTTCGGGTTGATCTACTGTGAGACCGACGACGACACCGGCAAAGAGGTTCGTACCCTGTACCTGGGGGCCGATACCGAACGAGCAACGAAGACCCGGTTCTCCGATATTGGTCTCCCGACCAAGATTGTTGACCCCAGCATGGCAAAGGTCGTAGGAATCATCCGCGACAAACTCAACGAAAACAAGGAGGACTGACAATGGCAGTAAAGAGTGCGCTCAACTTCACGTTCGATGAAGAGGAACTGGAGTTCCAGGAGGAAGCCGCAAAGGGACCGACCCCGGCTCCGCTCGGTTGGTACAACGTCGCCATCACCGACATCTCCGTGGACACCTACCCCGACGACCACGAGAAGTACGCCGGTAAGGGCAAGATCATCCTGACGGTTAAGCTGATTGATGGTGACTACAAGGGCAAAGAGATCAAGTTCGTCAACGTTCCCCTGTTCCCACGCTGGGCTCCGGGTCCGAAGTCCCCGGATGGTACCGCAACGTCCTTCATGGCCTTCTTCAAGTCCCTGGGTCTGATCGTCAACAACAAGCTGGTCCTGAAGGACTGGAACCAGTTGTTCGGCAAGGAGTTGCAGGCCAAGGTGGTTGTGACCAAGCCCAACGAGAGCGGTCAGGTCTACAACCAGATCCAGCCGTTCGCTTCCTCTTGGAAGCCGAAGGCCGAAGATGGCGACGATGACGAGCAGGGCGACATCACGTTCGGCGCTCCGAGCGAGGGTTTCGACCTAAGTTGACAGCCGGATAGAGGAGGGTGTAAGCTCTAAGACGTGGCGGTGGTGAGGTCTCCTCCTCTCCCTCCTACCGCCCTGACAGCCGGAAAGACGGCAAGTGTGGGGGTGAGCGAGGCTACGGGCTTCCGGGTTTCTGAGGACACCCCACCCCCACACCAAAGATTTCCGGTGGGTTCGACACCTACATAGTTCCCGCGAGACAGGTGACGACCTGGGGGCTATCTTGGAGGCAAGCGGAGCGCACTTGGGCCGCTCTAGCGGAGCGTTTAACAGTTCGGTGATGCCCAGTAAGTCCGAACAACCGGCCCTTTAGCTCTGCCGCTAGCAGTACGGGGCCGGTCTTTTGTAAAAGCCTACGAAGGTTCGCGCCCACCTCTGCCCGACTGTGCACAGTTAGTGGGAGGGGTGCAAACAGAAACAGCGACTAGGTTTAAGAGCAGGACCGGGATCAAGGATGCGGAAGCGTCTCGCCCCGGTCCTGTTCGCTTTCCCAGACACAGACTGATAGAGTGGAGCTTCACGGACGAAAGGAGACGCATGGTTGACTGGCAGGCACATAGGCAGGAAGCACTCACGGCGAACCAGCCATTTTTTGATCTGGTGTACCGCGATTTGCGCGGGATGGTTGCGATCATCACCAGGGACGAAGAGGGCAGGCTGAACTCCGAGAGGTGGTTCCCCATTGATGAGATCGAATCGGTACGTCAGTATGCGGCTGCGCGCCATGACGAAGATGTGTACTTCAGCACCGCGAGCTTCCCACCAAACTCAAGTAACAAGAAGATCTCCAGTCGGGAGTCAACCCCCGAGTCGGTCACCAACGTGGTCTACGCAGACGCGGACACCTGTGACCCATCCCTCTTCCGGTTAACCCCTTCAATCATTGTGACAACCTCTCCTGGCCGTTGGCATTGCCTGTGGATGATGGACAAGGCCATGTCGGGGCAGTTGGTAGCGGAACTCTCTGCCAAGGTCTCCACGGCTCATGCTCACCAGGGGTGTGACAAGCACGCCAAGGACACCAAGATCCTGCGCGTCCCCGGGACCACCAACACGAAGTACGGGCTGCCCCATACGGTTACCGCTGAGTACACCGGAAAAATCTACACATATGCAGAATTTTCTGCTGCTTACGAGGACATCACGCTCGCCAAAGCTATAGTGGGGTCCGCTGCCAACGACCTGAACATGAGCGTTTACACGCCAGAGCAGTTGGCTCAATTGGAAACCTACGCGGACACCTGCTGGAACAACGCTCTCGCAGAACTGAACACCGAGGCCACCAAGGGCTGGACCGGCTCAGGCTGGGACAATGTGGCCTACAAGGTGTCCTGCAAGATGGCCCGAATCGCAGCCGCTCCGTGGACGAAGTACACCATTGAAGATGTCACAACCGCGATGGATGAGTCCCAGTTGAACGATGGGTCCTTCCTAGCATCATCCAAGCTGGAGCGGGCACTGCGGGACATCCGTGACGAATACCTCGCACTCCCCGACTGGGCCGTGGAGTACCAGCACATTGAACTTCCCGACGTGGCAGACACGGATCTTCCCGACCTTGAGGAACGGGTGGACCGTGCGGGCCTGACTCAGTGGTACGTCTCCGTTCCCCAGGAGGCTGACGCCAACAAGGTTGTTCTGGACTTCACAACTCGCTGCCGTGAGCAGGGTTTCTCCAACGAGGAAATCTTTGCCATTGTTGGGCACTCCAACGTATTCAAGAATGTGTCCACCTATACGCCGGAATACCTTTGGCTGAACCTGACCGGCAGCACGGAAATTGAAATCGAGATGCCTGACATTCCGCTCACGCGGAAAGACTGGACCGAGATTCCCCCTTTTCTGTCCGCGCAAGAGCGTGAATGGTGCATCGCTAACCCGTCCTACCCAGACCAGCATGTGCAATGGGTGAAGGACACCGGAACCGATGCGGCCACTGTTTACCAGCGTACAATGGCATTCGTCATTCTGTCGTCGGTTTACGGTGACCTTGCGTTCTTGCGCGAAGGACACGCAGATCCCCGTCTGAACTTCTATGTGATGGCGTTGGGGGACTCAACCCTGACGAGGAAGACCACCTCCCTGAACCGGGCACTGACCGTGATCCGTGAGTTCGAGGAGCGAACTGGCAAGTCCATCGAACTCACCTCCAATGCCACCTCCGAGGCGCTGAACAAGGCTCTGAGTGAGAACGACGGAGACGTGAAGATCATGTGGACAGATGAGGTCCAGGGATACCTTGACGAGATGAACAACAAGCGTTACCTCGCTGGGTTCCTTGCAACCCTCTCCAAGCTATACGACGGCAAGGTAGAGGCCAGCCTGCGGATCGGAAAGGAATCCGGTAACGGGCGCGCAGAAGTGACCTTCAGCTTTGCAGGGGTGGGAATTCGTAAGCACGTTGCCAACGTCCTAACTACGAAGAACTACGAATCCGGCCTCATGCCCCGTTTCGTTTGGGCTGTTGCGGACCCGCCCCCCTTCACGAAGGATGCCATGCGGGTTGACGAGGATTCCACTCACCGGGACGATGATTATGGGAAGTACGCTACCCTGACTCCGATCATCAATCAGATGGTGCGAAGCCGCCGCAAGCTCGGGGAAGACCAGTTCCGTCCGGTGTTCATCTCCAAGGAAGCCAACCAGCGGTACAACCGCATGGGGGAGATCGTGTCAGGTTACCTGATCGCTTCCTCCCAGGATGAGTACCTGTCTGCGGCCCTGCTGCGGTTCGGCACGAACGTCCGTAAGGCTGCGGCTCTGCTAGCCCTCCACGACGGCACACGAGAGGTCTCACTGGGGCACATGCTCCACGCCGTTCGTCAAGCGGAGTTCTGGTTCCGTGATATGGTCCGCATGGCGAACGAGGTCGCAGCTACGGACTTTGAGCGTCAGGTGGACGAGATGGAGAAGTACATCATCGATGCCCCAAAGAACCGCAGGCCGTACTCTGACGTTCGGAACAAGTTCCGTGGCATGAAGACCCAGGATTTCCAAGAATGCCTGGGTAACTTGTCCGCCCGAGGTCGTGCAAAGTACGACCAGAAATCCGGTGTTGTAACCGCATTCGTTATCTAAGAAAGGGGCACAATATGATTGTCTTTACCGCTTTGTTTTGGTTTTTCCTTTGGCCGTTGGTTCTTGTTGGCTGGGCTGTGGAGAAGTTGGTGTTGTGGGCGTTCCGGGGCGTGTGATCCTGAGCCGGGTGGAGTATTTCGAGGTTCCTGATCTCGAAGGCGCTGCCTGTAAGGGACACGCAGATCCAGACATCTTTTTCAGCGATAGCCAGAAAGCGCAACGAGAACGCAACAAGTTGTGCCCAACGTGCCCAGTACGAGACTCCTGTGAGGCATATGGCGAGAGCCAAGTGTACGGCGTCTGGGGTTCCCTCACCAAGAAGATCTACGATTAAGGAAGGAGGCTTATGACGGATGAACTGAAGACAGACATCTTCATCTTTCGGGAGTTTGACGAAGATTTGTTGCAAGAGGACGGCATGGAGTTGGTGAGGTCGGCGTCTATGCTGCCCGCCAACGGGTCGGCTCGCATCAATATCTGGATCAACTCTCCTGGGGGCTACACACATGTGCTCAAGACGATGCTGGACGCTGTGGAGTTGGCTCAGAGTCGGGGTCTGATCGTGGCAACCTACGCCACCGGCATGACGTTCTCCTGTGCGTCCCTTCTGGCTGCTTCGGGTACTCCGGGGTACAGGTTCATGGGGAAGACCGCCGAACACCTCATGCACTTCGGGTGGTCCGGGGCTGAAGGGACCAACCCGGTTGAGTTCGCCCGAGGCGTGACCCGCAGCGAGGGCCACTTCAACTTCATCTACCAGGGCTACCGAAAGTTTGCCAAGGTTCCGGGGTTGCGCTCCAAGCTACACGATGATAACTTGTTCGTTGGGTACACCCAAGCCGTCGAGTGGGGCTTGGCCGACAAACCGATCTCAGGAAAGTGAGGCAGACATGCAGTTGACCGCGAGAGACCGCTACAATCGCGGTCTACCGTTCGAGCGTCCTGCCGTGCTGAAGATGAAGCGCGGCTGGATTGCTCTCGGCCCAGGACTTCCCTACATGGGACACCGATCTACGGACTGGGAGGAGGCTTTTCGTGTCGCAAACTACCACGCAATCGTCTATTAGGGGGCGTTACCTGAATGCGGGGAATTTCAGCCGGTTTGGGGTATTTCGGGGAACCGCCACAGGCCCGTCCGGGTGGCTCGTAGCTGGCCCCAACCTTCAATGGTTGGGCGAAGAGATGGACTCATTTGAGGAGGCGCTTGAATTTGTACGAGATCGAATTCGACAGTACGGAGCCACTAAATGAACTCGCCCGAGACACCCTCCACTCAATCGTCCGAGAGGTCTTTGGTAACACCCCCACAAAGTTCATTAGACGAACTGGCGCGGAACTCACCTTTGGTGTTACCGCCCCGTCATCTATGGTTCTTGCCCTACGTGGTTATGACCCCGAAATCCGAAACGCAGTCGCCGTCCACCTGAAGAAGTATCTCCCTAAAGTAAAGAAGACCCCTTGGGACGGGGTACTGGACCCCAAGACCGTTCTCTACCTTGACATCGAGACCCACGAGGCCGAGAAGATGTGGGACATGCCTCTGCCGGAGTTCTTCCGGCTGGGTCAATTCTCGTTCGGGCCTGCGGGAGACATCATCGTCACCACGCGCCTTGAAGAGATCATGGAAGCCATTGACCAAGCCGAGGCCCTGATTGCCCACAACGGGCACCCCTTCGACTTCTCCGTGCTCCTGGGTAACGACGCTATGGAGTGGGCACTAGCCAAGAGGCTGTTTGACACGATGGTGTACGCCAACCTCGCGTTCCCCGCCCCAACCCTGTTCTCTATGCGCAACGGCAACAAGGTCTACACCGAAGGTAAGCCTGAGATGATTTCTCGCTGGCTATCCTTGGACACCCTTGCCTTCAAGCTGGACTCAGGAGCCAAGGAAGGTGACCTGAAGGCCCTTGCAAAAGAGTTTGAAGGGTTCGGCAAGATCCCCCAGGATGACCCCCGTTATGTCGAGTACGCCCGGAACGACATTGTGATGCTCTCTGACATCACCCACGAACTATTGCTGTGTAAACGACTCACCGCCTACGACTGGCGAGACCAACTCAAGGCCGCTATCGACGCCCAGATGAGCCGCAACGGCTTCCGCGTGGATCGGGCTGCGGCTCAGGCCCGAGTGGAGCAGTTGGCTACTCGCAAGGCCGAACTCATGGAAGACCTTGTGGCGAACCACGGGTTCCCCACGGTGGGTAAGATGCCGTGGCGCTCCAAGGGTGGCAAGGAAGCGGTGATCGCAGCTATGGCGTCCTACGGGATTACTCCGGAGCACAACCGGGACTGGCCGATGCTGAAGACCGGCCCGTCATTGTCCGGTCCTGTGATCCTGACACTCACCGAGGGGACGGACGCGGAGGAGTTTGGTATCGCGCTGGCAGAGCTTCAGGGGCAGCGCAGCCTTGCCGAACAAGCGTTGCAGCACACTCACAACGACAGCAAGGTTCATCCCCAGATCACGGGATGGCAGCGGTCGGGGCGGCGCTCAGTGACCAAGCCGGGACTCACAACCTGGGGGGAACGCAACCCCATTGACAAGGCGTATCTGATTGCTTCCGAAGGCCACAAGCTCGTTGAGTTCGACCTGAGCAACGCAGACCAGCGGATCGTAGCCGCGTTCTCCAAAGACCCTGCTTATTCCAAGAGGTTTGAACCCGGGGCGGATGGACACGAGATCACTGGCAGGCTCATGTATGGCAACGCTACCTACGACAGCAACCCGGAGTTCTACCGCAACAAGGCTAAGGCCCTGTCCCACGCCTACGCCTACGGCGCTGGACCGAAGACCCTGGCGCGATCTTCCAAGCAGCCGATTCAGGAAGCGGAACGGTTCGTAGACACAATGAACCTTGCCTACCCCGTAATGATCGCGTGGCAGAACCGGGTTCGTCGTGAGGGTGAACGGGGGTACGTTGTCAATCACTGGGGCCGAAAGATCCTGATTGACAAGGACATGGCATACACACAAGCCCCTGCGGCTCACGGTCAGTCTGGGACCACGGAAGTGCTCTACGACGGGCTAATTAAGCTGGCTCAGCGTAACCCAGAGATGCTACGCTGGTTGGTATGCCCCATTCACGACGCAGTTCTCATGGACATCCCCGAGGACCGGGTGGAGGAGACAAAAGCCGTAGTCAGGGAGTGTATGGAGCAAACGATCAACGGCATCGAGTTCCCGGTGTCTTCCGGACCCGCAGCAAGTA
>Ga0302294_10000616_pt1 | contig 10687 bp, 10 predicted proteins | sample III_Fen_N2_3_FD_194550 | JGI IMG/M metagenome (GOLD analysis project Ga0302294, IMG submission 194550) | Peat permafrost microbial communities from Stordalen Mire near Abisko, Sweden - III_Fen_N2_3 | ecosystem: Environmental > Terrestrial > Soil > Wetlands > Permafrost | place: Sweden: Abisko...
TCGGCTCGCATGGCGGCTTGCCTGCCAATGCCTCTGCGTGTGCATCCCAACGGTTCCAGCCGTTTCGTGCTGCATCGCAAGGCCTCGATCCTGGAACGATTGCGCCGCTATCGCGGCATCGGAAGTGACCCTGTGCTGGAGCCGGTTGCCGTCCCGGAAAAGAAAATCGAAGCCGAAACCCCAGCAACCAAGCCCGATACAGCCGATTCTGCGCAAAGCCAAAAAAAAGATTGACGTGGCATCTTGGAATTTGTCCAATTGGGTTTCGTTAGGAGAAGAGCGCAGCCGGGTTGGTCTACGGGTTCTCCAAAATTGAGGTTAGAGATGAAGTTGTTTGTCGGAGGGCTCTCCTGGAATACCACACGTGAGGGTCTGCGTGCTGCGTTTGAGGAATATGGCGAAGTGGCTGACGCCGTCGTCGTGATGGATCGTGACACTGGTCGCAGCCGTGGATTCGGCTTCGTTACCTTTGCACGAGCCGAAGACGGAACCAAGGCTCTCGCAGCTTTGAACGGCGCGACCCTCGACGGTCGTACCATCCGTTGCAACGAGGCCCAGCCCAAGCCCGAAGGCGAACGCTCCTTCCGTCCCCGTGAGCCCCGCGAAGGTGGCTTCGGTGGTGGTCGCGGCGGCTTCGGCGGTGGCGCAGGCGGTGATCGCGGCGGCTTCGGCGGCGGCGCAGGTGGCGGTCGCGGCGGTTTCGGCGGCGGCGCAGGCGGCGGTCGCGGCGGTTTCGGCGGTGGTCGCGGTGGTGATCGCGGCGGCAACCGTGGCGGTTTTGGCGGCGGCTACTAAGTCTCGCTGAACCAAACTGGTTTTGAGGCCCTTTCCGGAATGCCCGGAGAGGGTCTTTTTCATTCCAGGAAATTATTTTGCGAACAATGGGCTTTTCTTAGAAATAAGGGTTGACGAAAGATCTGAGAAAGCTATAGTTGGTTCATTGTGAGATGCGCAGCCGGGTCGGTTTACGAGTTCTCCAAGATTGAGGTTTGATATGAAATTGTTTGTCGGGGGACTCTCCTGGAATACCACCAATGATGGCCTGCGTGCAGCATTCGAATCCTGTGGCGAAGTGGCTGATGCCGTCGTCGTGATGGATCGTGACACTGGACGTAGCCGTGGATTTGGTTTCGTGACTTTTGCTCGTGCCGAAGACGGTACGAAGGCTATCGCTTCCTTGGACGGTTCGAGCCTTGATGGCCGCACCATCCGTTGCAACGAAGCTCAGCCCAAGCCGGAAGGCGAGCGCTCCTTCCGTCCCCGTGAGCCCCGCGAAGGTGGCTTCGGCGGCGGCAATGGCGGCGGCTTCGGCGGCGGTCGTGGTGCAGGCGGCGGTGATCGCGGCGGCTTCGGCGGCGGTCGTGGCGCAGGCGGCGGCAACCGTGGCGGCTTCGGCGGCGGCTACTAAGCCTTAAGCTCGAATGCTTTGAAGACCCTTTCCGGAAAATCCGGAGAGGGTTTTTTGTTTTTGTTTCTTGATTGGTAAAACGAAAAAGAGAGGCTTTTGCCTCTCTTTTCTTATACGCGATGTCGCAGTTGCGTGTCCTTCGGTGGATTCTGCTGCTCTGGCCAGTCCAATGTGCTGTGCAGCCCTCGAGATTCCTTGCGCTTCAACGCACTTTCCACGATCAAGCTGGCAGTGCGGGCAACGTTGCGAAGTTCCAAGAGCGATGGTGTGATCACGGTCTTCTTGTAGAAGGATTCCACTTCGTGGATCACGACCTTCAGCTGCCGACGCGCCCGCTCCAAGCGATCGGTGGCGCGCACGATCCCCACGTAGTCCCACATCAGCCGTCGCACCGACTCCAACTCGTGCCGGATCACGATCTCCTCGCGATGCACCTGGGTGCCGCGTCCATCCCAAGGGTGCACGGATTCGGGAGCGATGGCTTGGGGAATGTGGGCAGAGGCGTGCTTGACGGCGCGGTTGGAGAACACCACAGCTTCCAGGAGCGAGTTCGAAGCCAGGCGATTGGCGCCGTGGACGCCTGTGTGGGCGCACTCGCCCACGGCATAGAGGTTTCGGATGGAGGTGCGGCCACACAGGTCGGTGTCGATTCCGCCGCACAGGTAGTGGGCGGAGGGGACCACCGGGATCAGGTTGCGATCCATCTTCACACCGGCTTCCAAGCAGCGGGCATAGATGGTAGGGAACTTCTTGCGAGCTTCGCCCGGCGGCAGTTCGGAAAGATCCAAGTACACGCAAGGGTCGCCCAGCTCCTTCATGCGCCGATCGATGGCGCGCGTCACGATGTCACGAGGGGCCAGGTCCTTGAGCGGGTGCTCATGTTCCATGAAGGCGATGCCGTGGCTGTCCCGCAGGATGGCGCCTGCTCCTCGCACCGCTTCGGAGATCAGGAAGTTCGGGCGGGCGGGATCGTAAAGCATGGTGGGATGGAATTGGATGAATTCCATGTTGGCGATGCGGGCTCCGGCACGCCAGGCCATGGCGATGCCGTCTCCTGTGGCGATGCTGGGGCTGGTGGTGTGCTGGTACACCTGTCCGACACCTCCGGTGCACAGGACCGTGATGGGGGCCAGCCAGGTCTCCACGATGCCGGTCTCAGGATCCAGCACATAGGCACCGAAGCAGGTGTGCTTTTGGAGGGGGCTGCCGTTCAGGTTGTGTTCTGTGATCAGTTCCAGCGCCAATTGGCGCTCGATCAGTTCGATGTTGGGGTGCTGGTGCACGGCCGCCAGCAAGGCTCGCTCGATCTCGGCTCCGGTGATGTCCTGGGCGTGCAGGATGCGTGCCGTGCCGTGCCCGCCTTCGCGATGCAGGTCGAACGGGCTGTGGCTGCCTCCGGTGCGTGTGAAGCGCACGCCCCATTCCACCAGGGCGCGGATGGCTTGGGGGCCTTCCCGCACCAGGGCTTCCACGGCCGCGCGGTTGCAGAGCCCGGCTCCGGCGGTGAGCGTGTCCTCGACATGGCATTCGAACCGGTCGTCGGGGTGGATGACTGCTGCGATGCCGCCTTGGGCCCATCGCGTGCTGGTATCATCCGCGTCGGATTTGGTCAGGATGCGGACCTTGCCGAATTCGGCGGCCTGCATCGCGAAGGAGAGTCCTGCGATTCCGCTGCCGATGACCAGGAAATCACTCTGATGAATGTGTGTGTCGATTTCCATACCTCCCGATTGCCTTTACGAGCAAGGATGGCTTCAATTTAATTACGCCAGCTTGCTTGGGGGTCGAGAATGGCATGTGTCGTTGCATTGATGCATTGTCGACTATTGATTGACAAATGTTGACATTGAACGACTGGCTTATTGCGCTATTTGCTTGTTTAATCAATTGATAACAATTGGCGTACAATTTGCTAAACCTAGCGACTGACACGAGCGGAATGTTTCGCAGTGGTTTCGGGGGTCTGGGATGTCTTGGATGGGTCGCTTCACCCTGTGGGTGAGGGTTTTGTGCATTGTGGCTGGCATGAGCGGATTGGCTCAGGCTGTGGAGGCTCCAGTTGGAGCGGATTCGCTCCTGGGGCACTGTGAAAAAGGTGCGATTTCCGGGAAGGTTGTGGTGGATTCGCAGGTCCTCAAGCGCTTGGCTGACCTGGAAGCCTATGTCAACAACCAGCCTCGTGCCAATGACCTTGCCCACACCAAGGTTGCCGGTCCAGGACCTGGGCACAACGGTTGGATGATGATCTGTGCAGCCTTGGTGCTGTTCATGACCTTGCCGGGCCTTGCCTTGTTCTTTGGCGGCATGGTCCGCACCAAGAATGTGCTTTCCATCCTTGCTCAGTGCTTGGGCATCACCGGAGTCGTGACGCTCCTTTGGTGGGCTGTGGGCTACAGTCTGGCCTTTGCGCCTGGCAACGGCATCTACGGCGACCTGCGCTGGGCCTTTTTCCACGGCGTCGGTGCGGCGCCCAATCTGGATTACTCGGCATGGATCAGTCACAACGTCTTTGCCATGTTTCAGTTGATGTTCGCCATCATCACGCCTGCACTCTTAATTGGTGCGGCTGCCGAACGCATGACCTTCAAGGCCATGATGCTGGTTTCCGTGCTGTGGCTTTTCCTGGTCTACATCCCCTTGGCCCACATGGCCTGGGCGGTGGATGGCCTATTCAGTGGCATCCTCAATCCCAAGGCGGTGGTGAAATCCATTGACTTTGCCGGTGGCATTGCGGTGGAGATGGCCTCGGGCTGGTCGGCACTGGGCCTGATCCTGGTGCTGGGCAAACGCCGCGGCTACGGCAAGGACCTCATCGCTCCGCACAACCTGGTGCTTGCCATGGTGGGCGCGGGTCTCCTATGGGTGGGTTGGTACGGCTTCAACGTGGGCTCTGCCTTGGCGGCCGACTCGATCGCTTCCAACGCCTTCGTGGCGACCACTTTGGCTGCGGCTGCGGCAAGCATTGCTTGGCCAGGAATGGAATGGCTCATCCACGGCAAGCCCACGGTCCTGGGGTTCTGCTCTGGAATCGTCGGGGGCTTGGTTGCCATCACTCCGGCGGCCGGTTTCGTGGACTCCGGTGCCGCAGTGCTCATCGGTCTGGCTGGTGGCATTGCGCCGTTCTTTGCTGTGACCAAGCTCAAGCTGTGGCTGGGTTACGATGATTCGCTGGACACCTTCGGGGTGCACGGTGTGGCAGGTACCGTGGGCATGTTGCTTACGGGCATCTTCGCCAAAGCCTCCATCAATCCCAACATCGCCGGGCTCCTGAGTTCCGGACGCAGCCTCTGGCTTGAGCAGCTCAAGGCCATGGTCGTGGTCGCCGTGGTCGGTTTCGTCTTCACAACCGCCATCACCTGGGCGGTGGGCAAGATCGTCGACCTGCGTCCTTCCGAGGAAGAGGAGCACGAAGGCCTGGATCTGGTGGATCACGGCGAGGCCGGATACCGCTTCGACGAGAACTGATCGAGATTTCCCAAATTCTGACAATTTGGCCACCAAGGCCCGAGACGGTCGGGACGGCCAGTCCGACCGCATCGCCCGCTCAAGCTTGCTTGGGCGGGCTTTTTGTTCAATGGGTTTTGGTTGTTGCGTTGGATGGATCTTAATTGTACATTATGTACATGAGTGATTTGAATCATCAAGACGACGACCTTTCAGTCGCCAAGGCGCGGGAGCGATTCCCTGCGATCCTGGAAGCGGCAGAATCCGGCTGTGAGACGGTCATCACGCGGCGGGGCAAGCCGGTGGCGGTGCTGGGGCCGCTGTCGCTGCGCCGTCCTTCGCGCCAGGTTAGTCTCGATTCCTTGGCGGGGACGGGACATGGATTGTGGGGCGATGCTGGCCGCCATGTGGATGTCATGCGTGGGGAATGGGAGTGAGCCGCTTGCAAGGGTTCGAGAAGCGCTTGGATCCGGCCGGTCTGGCGGACGGGGAACGGATGTTGGAAGGTTTGGGCCTGGATGCCACTGTGCTCTTGGACACGGCGCCGGTCATTTACCTGCTGGAAGGAAACCTGCAGCACCTGCCTCGCTTTTGGCCCCTGTTCCGGGCTTGCCAGGCGCGCCGGTTGCGGATTGCCATCACGCCGATCACGGTGGCGGAGGTGCTGGCGGGGCCATGGAAAGCTGGCAAGGAGGCCTTGGCGGAGCGCTACGAACAGGCGTTTCGCGAAGGTCTCGGCTGGCAGGTGGTGGACCTGGACGTCGGCATCGCCGCCCGCGCCTCGCGCCTGCGGGCGCGCTACGGCCTGCGCCTGCCGGATGCCTTCCAGCTCGCGGCCTGCCTGGTCACCGGAGCCCAGGCCCTGGTGACGCACGATCGCGACTTCGGGAAGGCTGCCAAGGAAGCGACGATCCTGGGGGTGTGAGTCAAGCGCTCGTCCGGCCTTTTCCAGATGCGTCCCTAAGGCCTCCGAGCCATGTGATTCCCCACGCGATCAGTCCTCCCAGAGCAGCCATGGCCATGTCCTTTTGGGAATCGAAGGGGTCCCCCTGTTGGCCGTTGTAGTTCTCGGCATCGCCAGGGGACAGCAGGAGAGTGAGCCCCCATTCGAAAAGCTCGTAGAGCATGCTCGAAGCCAGGATGAACTCCCATGCGATCGCCCTGCTCGCCGGTTCGCTGCGGGCCAAGCGCCCCCAGGAATGGCGGATGGGACGGAAGAGAAGGAGGCCATAGCAGAAGTGCACGAGGCGGTCGAAGTGGTTGCGGGTCCAGCCGAAGGCGATTCGCGGGGACCAATCGAGGAGCTTGAGGCACCAGACGTCGTAGGGGACGTAGGAATAGATCCAGCGCGCAGCCACCATGTGCAAGCAGGCAAATGCGACGACCAGGGCCATGTCGAATGTGTCCAAGGGACGCTTCCAGGTGCGGAAGGCAAGCCACAGCCCGAAGAGTACAGTGGGCACGTGTTGAAGGGCCATCTCGGAAGGATAGGGTGCGTTCTGGATCAGGGCGAGGAAGCTGAACCAGTAGGACACCAGCAGGATGCGGGCAGGCAGTTGCGAGGGCATCGAGGAAAGTTAGCATCCCGTCCCGGAGGAATCGCGATGGCGATGCAGGTTTGACAGTTTCTGTCAATCGGAAGGGGGAGGCGAGGATCGCGGCGCAGCCGAAGCCGAAGCCGCGGGGGAAGGCCTTCCCCCGCGATCCCTTCCTTGAAACGCGCCTGCAACCGCTTCCGGTGCTGGCCATCGGCCCCTGCGGGACTTACCTTTTCGGCTTCGTTCACAACTCACCACCTGTCCGAGGAAACGAATGTCCAAGACTGCCGCCAAGAAGGCACCGGCCGCCAAGACCAAGACCACCGCCAAGGCTCCCGCCGCCAAGGCCGCAGCCCCGAAGGCAAAGGCTCCCAAGGCCGTCAAGGAGGAGGCGATCCTCTACGTGAACGGCGTCAAGGCCCCCAAGAAGGTGTGCCTGGCGTATTCGGGCGGTCTGGACACCTCCATCATGATCACCTGGCTCAAGGAGACCTACGGCTGCGAGGTCGTGGCCTACGCCGCCGACATCGGCCAGGGCGCCGTGGAAACCGAACCCCTGATCAAGAAGGCCATCGCCACCGGTGCCGTGAAGTGCATCGTGCTGGACCTGCGCAAGGAGTTCATCGAGGAGTACGTCTGGCCCACGCTCAAGGCCGGTGCCCGCTACGAGGGCGTGTACCTCTTGGGCACGTCGTTTGCCCGTCCGGTGATCGCCAAGCACCAGGTGCTGGTCGCCCAGGCCGAGAAGTGCGATGCCGTCGGCCATGGCGCCACGGGCAAGGGCAACGACCAGGTTCGTTTTGAACTGACCTACACCGCCATCGATCCGACCCTCCAGATCGTCGCTCCGTGGAAGGACCCGAACTGGACCATCACTTCGCGTGAAGAGGCGATCGACTACGCCAACCTGCACAAGATCCCCATCACCGCGACCAAGAAGAAGATCTACTCGGAAGACGCGAACCTCTGGCACGTGAGCCACGAAGGCGGCAAGCTCGAGTTCCCCGAGCAGGAGCACGGCTTCGAGATGCTGCGCTGGACCACTCCGCCGGAGAAGGCCCCCTCCAAGGCCGAATACGTCACCATCGGCTTCGACAAGGGCATCCCCGTGTCGGTGGACGGCAAGAAGTTGGGCGCGGTCGAGCTTCTTGAGAAGCTCAATGCCATCGGTGCCAAGCACGGCGTGGGCTTGCTGGACATGGTCGAGAACCGCTTGGTGGGCCTGAAGAGCCGCGGCGTGTACGAGACCCCGGGAGGCACCATCCTGTACGCCGCCCACTCCTGGATCGAGCAGCTGGTGCTGGATCGCGACACCCTGCGCCAGAAGCGCCAGGTGGCCGACGTCTACGCCGACATCGTCTACGACGGCCGCTGGTTCGCGCCCCTTCGCCAGGCCTTGGACGCCTTCGTGGATGAGACCCAGAAGGTCGTGACAGGAACTGTCAAATTGAAGCTTTACAAGGGCAACGCCACGCTTGCCGGCATGGAGAGCCCGTTCTCCATCTACGACGCCGACCTGGGCGGCTTCTCGGACGTCGAGATGTACGACCAGAAGGACGCCACCGGCTTCATCCGCTGCTTCAGCTTGCCGATGAAGGTGCGCAACCTGAAGCTGGGCAAGAAGAGCCCGGTCAAGTTCTGACGGAGGCGGTCTCGCGGCGCATCCTCGTGACCTGAACCTCTCGCCCTTGCCCCGACGGATGATGACATGAAGAAGGCCCTCTCCGGCATCCGGGGAGGGCTTCTTGTTTTGGGCCCAACCGGAATCGCTCAACGAAAACCCGCCACTGCGGCCTGGCTTGCGAATTTGCGGATCTACATTTCGCAGCATGCTCAAGAATGTCGTTTCCGGTCTGTCATTGCGGATGAGTGCCTTGGTGTTAGGAGGCTTGATCGCTTCCTCGGTCGCTGCGACCGATTCGACGGTCGGTGGGCCTAGGGCCCCTGCTGTGGCTCACGCTCGGGACAGCTCCGAGTTCCTGGAAAATGCCATCTATCTCCATCCTGTGTCGATCCTGGCTATGGCGGCCACAACCTTCACCGACAACGGCGTCGTTGGCCTGCAGCTTGATTACGAGCGCCGGTTCGTGCCGCATTTCTCCGGGATCGCGACGGTTTCCTACTTGGGCGTCACGCTCAAGCAGTCGGGATATGACGTGGATGTCAAGTTCTTCGACTTGATGGCGGGTGCGCGCTGGTATCCCACGAAGGACTTCGAAGGCTTCTACGTGCAGCCGACGCTGGATTTCAACATGACTTCCGGAGATGCCTCGAACAGCAAGAAGAAGGGAAGCATCGACCTCACCCGCCTGGGCGGGATGCTCTACCTGGGGACCAACCGCCGCTTTGGCTGGTTCAGTGTCGATTGGAACGTGGGTCTTGGGTACATGGGTTGGGATGACGAATACACTGAGACCAAGTTTGCCCACGACGGCAAGGCCGATTCCACCTACAAGAACAAGGTCACGGCCAAGGTGGATGGAGCGGGATTCCTGCTCGGGACGCCTCAGCTCGGGACCAACTTGTCGCTGGGTATGGCCTTCTAGACCTCACTCCACCCAGAGAGTCTGGGCGCCGTGGACGGCGCCGACCGTCCAGCGGACCAGCAAAAGGCCTTTGCTTGCAGGGATCGAGGCGCTTCCCGCACGGACGCGGCTGCGTGACAGAAATTGTCCCGAGAGCGTGAAGAGCTCCAGCCAACCCTCGCCTTGGCCTGCCCGAATTTCGACGTTCCCTCTCACGGCCTTCAGAGTGGCCGGCCGCAATGTGCTCTTGGCGATCGCGACACGGCCCCCTTCGCCCTGGATGCTGGTGGGAGCGGTGGCAGGCTTCACGCATTCGATTCCGCAGGCGGCGGAGGGGAACTCCAGCGTCCAGGTGCGACCGCCCATCACGAGCTGGTCCTGGGCATCCAGGAGCCGCAGCGTGACCTTCGCGCTGGAGGCGTCGGGCAGTATCCAAAGCTGACCTGCGTCCCCTTCCATGGTGGCCTTCTTCCATTGCCCGGCGACCAGTTGTTCCACGCCGTGCAGGCCATCGGGGAGGTGCGTGACCATCACGCGCATGTAGTAGAGCTTGGAGCCCTGGCTGAAATAGAAGCGTGGTTCGCCCTGGTAGTTAGGTGCCGGCACGAAGTCCCAAGTCACCTTCGGGTTCCCAAAGCCCGACACCTGGTAGTAGATGGCCCAGGGGTTGTTCGCGTCGGCTGTGGGCTTTCCGCTTGCATCCAGCACCGGGGAAGCCAGCGGCGGCATCAGGACGCCGTCCTTGCGCAGGCGGCCCAGGATGGGGGTGTGCAGGTCCAGGTGGTACTTCGAGTCGCGGCACCAGGCGTTGCCGTCGGTGCACTGGTCGAAGACCACGGCGTAGATGCCGGCTCCGGTGTAGGCATTGGGATGCCATCCGGTGCCGCCTCGGCAGAAGGGTTTGCCGGCGGCTCCGTCGTTGGCTCCGTCGCAGGTGTCGCCCAGCGAGAGCTTGATCCAGCGGCCGCAGTTGAGGCCGTTGCGGTAGGTTCCCATCTTGACGGTGTCAGCGCCCTTCAAGGGATGGGTGGCTGAGGCGTAGTCCCCGGGCGTATCGTAGACGTTCAGGGCCACGTAGTCGAACGGGTTGGCCTGGCCGGTGAGGGTGTCGATGGCGCCTTCCATTGCTGCGACCTCGTCAGACACGCCGCAGGCGCCGTAAGGATAGCCTACTCCCAGGAAGTGCGTGGCCATGCCTTCGTTGGAAGCTGCCGCGCAGACGGAAAAAGCCGCAGTCAGGACTGCGGCACGGCAAAGGCTGGTCGTTGCTTGCATGGGCTCAATCCCTTCGTGACAGGATCTCGATGGTGGTCGGATCCCAAACGTAGCTCACGACGCTAGCGGGACAGAAGTCACTGCATGGCTTCCAGCTCGATGCCCTTGGTCTCCCGCACGCCCTTCCAGACGAAGAAGACGCTGGCGAAGGCGAAGAAGGCATAGATCCCGTAGGCTCCTCCCAAGCCAATCCCCGAGGTCAGAGGCGGAAAGGTGGTGCTCACGACGAAGTTGGCCAGCCACTGGAGCAAGCCGCACAGGGCCAGGGCAGCGCCGCGGATGCGGTTGTTGAACATCTCGCCCAGCATCACCCACATGACCGGCCCCCAGCTCATGCCGAAGAATACGATGTAGAGGTTGGCGGCTCCCAGCCCGATCCAGGACGAGGCGCCGGTGAGACTGGGTTGCCCTCCTACTTGCGGGGCCGTGGCGAATACGGCCGCCATGGCGGCCAAGGAGATGAACATCCCGACGCTGCCCACCAAGAGGAGCGGCTT
>Ga0302294_10000617_pt1 | contig 10687 bp, 9 predicted proteins | sample III_Fen_N2_3_FD_194550 | JGI IMG/M metagenome (GOLD analysis project Ga0302294, IMG submission 194550) | Peat permafrost microbial communities from Stordalen Mire near Abisko, Sweden - III_Fen_N2_3 | ecosystem: Environmental > Terrestrial > Soil > Wetlands > Permafrost | place: Sweden: Abisko...
CAAGGTGGATTTCAAAACGTGCCGGGAATTGGCCCTTGATGCCTGCGCCGTGAGAATGCCAGACGGTTCGGGTATGGCCGATGCACCGACGTTGAATCGCTAAACCTGAAACTGGCAGTTGAACCGCCGAGGTCGCAGAGAACGCAGAGGCGAAACAAGAGTATACATCGTTGGATAGTCCGCACCCAGTAGGCGAGTGTTTCGTGTGTACACAGTTCTTATCCAAACTGCTTCCTCGGCGTGCTCTGTGTTCACTGCGGTTCAACTTAACTTTAGAATCGTCTGCAATCGGTCAGCGCGGTCCGAAAATTATAGGAGTGGGCGTCGTTCATCGAGTTGTTTGATCAATTCGGGAAAGGCCTCGCGCACCGGTGAATTGGCGAGGAATTCCAGTGCGGCTACCTTTGCGCCGCGGGCCCGCAGGCCGGCGTAAACGTGCAGCTCAAACTGGAGCCGCAGCTTTGCTTCGGCCTCGGTCAGGCTCAAAGTCGCGAGCAAAAACAGGAGAGCCTCGATCGTCGAATACATACCTTCGCCCTGTTGGCCGCGGAGCCGGTAACGGCTTGGTCCTGTCATGGACAGGCTGATACGCTGCCCCCAACCCTCGACGGCTTGCAGCATGCGGCTGGCTTCTTTCCAACTGCCGTCCAGCAGTAAAACCTGCACGTCCGGGGGCGGCGCGCCGGTCGGAAGCGGATCCCCGCGCGGGTGCAAAATCCAGAGCGGGCGTCCGGGTTGTGCGATTGATTCACGCTTGGGTGGCGTTTCGCGGTGGAATTTATGGCCGCGAGATGAGGGGATCACGCGGTTGATCAGCCGCCCGGTGCTGGTGGGCCGCCAGAATTCGCGGCTGTGGATGAGCACGTCGATCTGAAGCGGAATTTCAACCGGTTGAAAACCGCCACAGATGCACCACCGGTGCGGAAAGCTGCACTGGTCGCAACGGGGGACGCCTTCAAGGACAACACTTCTCGACATGGAAGGGCAACGGGTGAGGGAACGTCCGGCCTGCGTCAACGCTGGTTGATCTTGAGCTTTCGACCGATGGGCCCGCCAGCTCGGTCGCTCAGAAAGGGAAATCGCCGGTCTGGGCCGGGGAGGTGGCTTTCTTTTCTACGAGTTTTTGAGCGTGGCCATGCTGGCGGCGGCCGGTGACGAGGATAGCCTTGGTCGGTTTCACCGGGCAGGCGTATTCGCAGGCACCGCAGCCGACGCAGAGGCTTTGATCGAGCGAGGGCAGGCGGAGGTTTTCGCGATAAGGTTTGGTGGTAATTGCCTTGGTTGGGCAATGCTCGGAGCAGGCGGCGCAGTCGGTCCCGTTGACTTCGACGACGCAGCGCGACTGATGGAAATCGGCGACGCCGATTTGCGTGACCTGCTTCGTCGCGAGATCAGGTAGGCTGAGTGCATCGTCCGGACAAACTTCGATGCAACGCGTGCATTCGAAGAGACAAAAAGCCGAGCGGTAATCCATCCGCGGCTTGAGCAGCCCTTCGAGCCCGTATTCAAAAAGCGCTGGTTGCAGCACATGGGTTGGGCATGCGCTGATGCACAGGTGGCAGGAAGTGCATTGGTCGAGAAATTGGTCGACGCTTCGGGAGCCGGGTGGGCAGATGGCGCGGCTGGCTTCGCCCGAACGAACGAGCGCGGGCGTCGCTTCTTCGGCGGGCAGGGCGGCCCGGGCTTTGGTTAAAATGACTGACGTCGCCGCGACGCTGCCTGCAATCGAGGCGAGGAAGGCGCGGCGTTGGGGATCGTTAATAGTTCGGTTTACTGCGGGTGCGGCCGGAGCTGGGATTGCGGACGTTGGGTTTTTCTTCCAACTGAAACGGTAGCCAATGCCGTGATGCTCGCAGACGCCGACGCAGTTGTAGCAGGCGACGCAACGTGAAGCGTCGATCGTGCCGGAACGCAGGTCGATGCACTGGGCCTTGCAGCTGCGCAGGCAGTCGCCGCATTTCGTGCATGCCGCTTTGTCGATGGCGATGCGGAAGGCACTGAAGCGTGAAATCAACCCGAGCGCGGTGCCGACCGGGCATATCGTGTTGCAATAGAGGCGTCCGCGTAGCGCCGACATAATCGCGATCACCGTCAGGAACAGCGCAGGCAACAACAGCGCGCCAGCACCAGCCCAGGCTGGAGTGACGCGATAAAGGCTTTGGATGCCGGCGGCATTCGCGAGACCGACGATGGAATTGTTCGCGAAGGTCAGCACCGGACGTGCGAGCATCGATACGATGCGGCCGAAGTTGCTGTACGGGTCGAGCAGCGCGAGGGCAAAGCCGCCCCAGCCAGCGGCCATCGCTGCGACCGTGCTCCACAGGAATACGTGGCGGAGCGCTGTCTGGGGTTTGGCAAAGGGTAGGAACCTCTTTTTCCGCGGTATCCATTTTCCGATACGCGTGATCGCGTCCTGCAAAATCCCGAGTGGGCAGATCGCGGAACAATAAATTCGCCCGATGGCGAGGGTGACGACGATCCCAACGAGGAAGATGACAGTTCCCATCCCGCCGATCAGCAGGCTCAGGAGGCCGGGCACGAACTGGGCGTGAGCGAGAACGTGGCCGAGTCGCGCTGGGGAGAACTCACGGAAATCGACAAAAGCGATCGTCAATCCGGCAAAGAACAGGATCGCGGTGGCGACGCGCGCCAGTTTCAGCGGATTGCGAGGCAGGGGGATCACGCCAGCTTGTGGCGGCGAACGTCGAGGTTTTCGAGGTCCATGCGGCCGAGTTTCATGTCGTGGGCGATTTTCACGTGCTTGATGTCGGCGGGAACATGGCCGAGCAGTTTTGCGGCGGCGGCGTCGACTGCGACGATGTCGGTCGAGGCGAGCAGCGTGCGCATTTCAACTACGTCGTCGACGGTTTTGCCGCGCGGGCCGTTGCGCACCATGGGATGGTAGGCATCGATGATGTTGAGCGCGGGTTTGCGGAGCGTGAGCAGATCGGCGATGCACTGATCGAGACCTTTGTTATGATAAAAATCGCGATTCCAGATCACGCCCATCAGGTTTTTCATGGCGGCGGTCATCTGGGTGGAGCTGTGGTGTTTTAGGACGGGGACGTTGATGAAGACGTCGCTGTCGAGGACAAGCGAGTGGACCTTGGCGGACTTGAGTATGACGCCTTGCGGGATTGGGGTCTCGCGGTAAAGCGTTTCGTCCTTGCCGTTGACGACGATGGCACCCGCGTCCTTGGCGGCTTTCTCAATGCCGCTGATCTCGTAGGTTTTTTGCCATTGGTCGCAGGTGTTGTCGAAGACGCTCACGGATTTTGCGCCTGCGGCAAGGCAGAGTGCGGTCAAGTGGCCGACGATGGACGGATGGGTGTTGGCACCGCGTTCAGGCGTGGAATTCCAGCCGATGTTCGGTTTGATCACGACCGTCTGGCCGGGTTTGACGAAGGCCTGGATGCCGCCGAGTTCAGCAAGGGCTTTGTCGAGCATGGTGACACGATCGCCATCGCGCACGGCTACGAGGATGGGTTTCGGACCGGTTTCGGTTGAGAGCCCGGTGGCGGGCGTCGGAGGTTCAGCAGCAAAAAGTCCGCTGAAGTCGACCAGAGAAAAGGTGGCCCCAAGGGCGAGGGTGGTTTTGACAAAATCGCGACGAGTTTTCATGGGGATAGGGCAGTGGGATGGTTCTGGCTCCGGATGGGCGAATAGGTATTCGACTTCTGGATGCACTTTAGTGCGGTACGGGAAATGAATCGCAGCGCGTAGAAGCATACCCCCGTGAGCGGCGTGAGACCCCGCATGACTTGCTAAAAACGGGGCGAAAATTGCGTCGGCTGGAGGTATTTAAACTCCTTAATTAGAAACAACTTCCTTGATCAACGCAGCTCTCCGAATAAAGTTCCGGCCAACATGAACGCTGTCACCGCCCCCTCTTCGTCCGCTCTCGTTTTTAAAAAAGTTTCAGCCAGAGAAACATCCGTGGTTTTTGCCCTTGCTGCGGTCACGCCGATGCTGGTGCATCTGCTCCCGTCGTGGGATGCGGCTCCGCTCGGCGCGCATCTGCTGCCCATGTTTTGGATGACCTTTATCGCGGTTTATCTTTACGGCGCTGGAGTGGGTGCCTTGGCCGGTCTGGCCGCGCCGCTGACCAACCTGTTGCTCACCGGACTGCCGGCGTGGAAGTATCTCGGCGTGTTGAGCTGCGAGCTGGTGATCTTTGCCCTTGTATCTGCCTGGGCGGTTCGGCGTTTCCCGCGCGTGTGGCTGCTGGCACCCCTCGGCTACCTCGTTGCAAAACTGTTCTCCACCTCGATGCAGGCGGCGACCACGGTGTTCGGCGACATCGGAACGCCGGTCTCGTTTTTTAGACAATCATTGCTCAACGCACTCGTCGGCCTGCTGGTGCTGGCAGTGATCAATGCGCTCTGCGTGAAGCTTGCGCCGAAGCGCTGAGCGAACTCAGCGCCAGTGCTAATTTTCATCTGGCCTTTTTTTAGGAGGCCAGGATTTTTTCGATGGCGGCCAGCTCGTCAGGAGCAAAGGCAAGATTTTTGATCGCGCCGATGTTGTCGTCGATCTGGCTGGTCTTGCTCGCTCCGATCAGTGCCGTGGTGACCGCGGGCTGACGCAGCACCCAAGCGAGGGCCATCTGCGCGAGGCTTTGTCCGCGCTGTCGGGCGATCACGTCGAGCTGGTGGGTTTGTGCGAGCAGTGCCGGAGTGATTTGATCGGGCTTCAAAAAACGCGGGTCGCGCACGGCGCGGGCGTCGGTGGGCAGCCCGGCGAAATAGCGGTCGGAGAGCACGCCTTTGGCGAGTGGAGAGAAGACGATGGAGCCGATGCCTTCCTTAAGCAAAACGTCGAAGAGTCCCTGTTCGGGCACGCGATCGAGCATGCTGTAGCGCGGCTGGTGAATGAGGCAGGGCGTGCCCAGCTGGCGGAGGATTTGGGCGGATTTAGCGGTTTGTGCTGGATCGTAATTCGAGATGCCGACGTAGAGGGCCTTGCCAGAACGCACGGCGTGATCGAGCGCTCCCATGGTTTCTTCCAGCGGCGTGTCCGGGTCGAAGCGATGGCTGTAGAAGATGTCGACGTAGTCCAGTCCCAGGCGGCGTAGACTTTGATCGAGGCTCGCGAGCAGGTATTTGCGTGACCCCATCTCGCCATACGGGCCGGGCCACATATCATAACCGGCCTTAGTGGAAACGATGAGTTCGTCACGGTGGGCAACGAGTTCCTCGCGCAGGACGCGTCCGAAAGTGGTCTCGGCCGAACCAGCCGGTTGACCATAATTGTTGGCCAGATCGAAATGGGTGATGCCAAGGTCAAACGCGCGAAGGATCATCGCGCGCGAGTTGGCGTAGTCGTCGCCTGCACCGAAATTGTGCCAGAGACCGAGCGAAAGCAGCGGCAGTTTCAGGCCGGAGTGTCCACACCTGCGGTAAAGCGATGGATTATCGTAGCGGGTGGGGGCGGAAGTGTGGGGCATGGCGAAGAACGTGTGCGGTTCGGAAAATTTGTCGCGTCAAAAGTTGCAAAAAACCGGGTGACAAGATCAGAGTTTTTCACCGTGAAACCACTTCTATTTCAAGACATCGTAGCCCGACTGGAGCACTGGAAATTCCCGGAACATATCGATGGCGTGGTGGGTATCGCCAGCGGCGGCGTGGTGCCCGCGGCGCTGGTGGCGCAACGGCTGCACGTGGAGATGAAGGTCATCGCGCTTAACTACCGCGACGAAGCAAACGAGCCGCGTTACGACGAACCGAAGCTGCTCTCGGCGGTGCCGGATCTTGGCGCCTGGAAACGCGTGCTCTTGATCGACGACGTATACGTCTCGGGCAAATCGTGGCAGGCGGCGCGTGCGCTTTTGCCGGCCGGGATCGAGGTGCTGCCCTTTGTGCTGAAGGGCAAAGTAGATTCTGCACTCATCCGCGACATCGATGGCTGCGTGCAGTGGCCGTGGCGTGTGTATCTGTAATGTAGATACGCAGACGCCTGCTCACACGCGCAGCTCGAGTTTGAAACAGGTTCCTTGTTCTGGCGAAGAGGTAAACGAGACGCGGCCGCCGAGAAGCTTTTCGCCAAGGAGTTTCATCGAGTAGGTTCCGAGCCCGTGGCCAAACGAGCTCTTCGTGCTGAAGTTGCGCTGAAAAATCCGATGGGCGATCTCGGGTGAAATGGTTCCTGTGTTCCAGACCGAAAATACGTCGTGGGTTTCATTGCGCTGTGCCATTACTTTCACGGTGTCGCCAGTTCGACTGGCTTCCAGGGCATTGATAACCATGTTGTACAGGATGCGATGCAGGATGGTCGGATCGGTGCAGAGCGTGTGGCCGGGTTGGGGCGAAGCGAACTCAAGTCCGCGATTAGCGATAGCAGGGTGTTGTTGACAGCTGCGCTGGAGCTCTGAGAAGAGTGTGGCCATGGCGAGCGACGACGGCTGTGTGGGAAAATCCTTGAGCGAGGAATGGGCGATACAACGTTGCAGTTCGATTTCGCGCACGAGGCGGTTGGCCAGATGTAGGAGGTTGCGTGCGATCTCGCCGTCGTTTCCGGTGACACTTTCGGCCAGCAACGCCGTGCCCATCGAGATCCCCATCGTGGTGTTGCGCAGATCGTGCAGAAAAACCTGCTCCAGCGCAGCGGCCCGTTGCTCCTGGCTGACGTCTTGCAGAAAGAGAAGAATGAAGCGGTGGCTGGCGATCACGAGCGGCGAGGCGCGCACGCGGAAAAACAAGTTGTTGTGTGTGTCGTCTCCGGGAATTTCGATTGTGCAGAGGCGCTCCGCGGCGCGATTTTCGGTAAGGGAGATGACCTGGGCGATGGCGGCTCCGCAAGTCGGGCAAAATTCAGTGGTGCCACAACCGCCGGGCGCGTGTTCTGCGTGGGTACAATGCACTGCCTCACCAAGGCGCAGGCCCAAAACCTTTTCCAGGCTCTTGACTCCCAGTGCGTGCAACATGCCATCGTTGAGAGCGAGGAGCTGACGGTTTTCGTTGAGTACCGCCATGAGGCCATGCACGGCTTCCAGCAAGCCGTCGACGATGGCGCTCCTGCCGACCGTTTCGATTTCTGTGGAAAGTTCAGCGCCCGCGGAACGCCCCGGCGGAAGGGGAAACTTTCCGCTATCCACGCCTGATGGCGAACCATCCGATGTTTGCGCCGACTCCATCTGAGCTGTCGATCATGCGTAACGAGCAACAGTGGGCAAACCAATATCCTTGGAAAAACCGGAACGCTAACACTCCAGGGCGATCAATGGTTTGGGCGATTGAGGGAGCTGGCGTCTGTTTTGCTGCGGCATCGTAGAAAATAGATTTTTTGCGGACGGATCGATTAAGGGCGGTGTTATTGGTCCGTTACTTTTCGTCTGTTTGCCTTGGTAGCACCATTTGTTCGGCGGCGACGAGGGCGTCGTAAGCTGCGGTGGTGTCAGGTGCGTCGAAGAGCTGACTGAGGACATCAGTCTTCATCGCAAGCATGCAAAGCCGGGCGAGGGTGTGCAGATGGATGCGGTCGTCCTGACAGCAGATCAGGAAGAAAAGCCGGGTGGGGCCTCCGTCCGGTGCTCCAAACGGCACGCGTTGAATTGTGCGGCCGAGAACGATAAATGAACGCTCAAAGCGATACGCATCGTAGTTGCGTGCATGCAGGAGCGCGAGACCGCCGGGCAGAGCAGTGGAGCAAAGCGCCTCGCGCGCCTCCACGCTGGCCAGCAGTTCGCGCGGATCGAAAATCAAGCCGGTGGTTTCGGCCAGCGCGACCATGTCGCGGACAGCCGAGGAGCGAGTCTTGGAGGTGAGTTCGAGGTTGATGTAGGAGGGACGGATGAGTTCGGGAACAAGAGCATCGTGAGCCAAGACTTCTTTGGTCCCGCGCATTGATTTTTCATGGTAGGCATCCAGCCGGCGGTCGGGCATTCCGAGGATGCGCTGCGACGCCCACGCGTCGATATCGCTGCGCCGGAAAATCAGCCGCCCACCACGTTCCTCCTTGGGAATATCGGTTTCGCGCAACAGGCGATCGAGGTCGCTTGCGCTGACGTGCAAGTATTCGGTTAGCTCTTCTGGCGTGAAGGTGCGGTGAGCCATAGGCAGCCACTGTAACCGGCATCGCGTAATTGAAAAGCATGGATCGTGGCGGGAATCATTGATTTCGTTTCCGTCCAAAATTTATTCCCTCTGGGGTTATTCCCCTGAAGCGGCTTGCTCCAGCTTGGACGGAATGAAGAAGTTTAATCCTCCTCATTCATTTAATTATAACGAACATGTAAGAAGGGACAAGTAACCCAATAGGTTGCTTGTCCTGGGGATCATTTACTTTGTCGTACAAAAAGGCCCGGGCGATGGGGCCAGGGCTGAGGGAGAAAGATAAAGAGAAAGAAGAAAGATTAAGACGGGTTAGGGGAGTCAGGCGCTTAGCGCACGACGCGGGCGCCGCCGCCGCCCATGGTTTTTTCGACTTCCTTGCGGGTCGCCATGGAGGTGTCGCCGGGAGTCGTCGAGGCCAGCGCGCCGTGAGCCGCTCCGTATTCGACGGCCTTTTGGGCATCGTTGAACTGGAGAAAGCCAAACTGCACACCAGAGGCAAAGCTGTCACCACCGCCGACGCGGTCGAGGATTTCGAGCTCCGGATATTTGCGGCTCTCGTGGAATTTCCCATCGTGCCAGAGGATCGCGCTCCAGTCGTTCTTCGTCGCGGTGATGACGCGGCGTAACGTCGTGGCAGCGACCTTGAAGTTCGGGAACTGATTTACCGCGGTCTCGATCATGGCCTTGAATGCCTCGGTCTCGATCTTGGAGATGTTGTGATCGACGCCTTTGACCTCGAAGCCGAGCGAGGCGGTGAAGTCCTCCTCGTTGCCGATCATGACATCGACGTATTTGGCGATCTCACGATTGACCTCCTGCGCTTTCTTGAGGCCGCCGATGCTCTTCCAGAGTGAGGGACGATAGTTGAGATCGTAGCTGACGATCGTGCCATGCTTGTTGGCCGCTTTTACTGCTTCGATGGTGACCTGCGCAGTGGTTTCGGAAAGTGCGGCGAAGATGCCGCCGGTGTGCAACCAGCGGACGCCTTGCTTGCCGAAGATGTTTTCCCAATCGAAATCACCGGGTTTGAGTTTGCTGGCGGCAGTGTTGCCCCGATCGGGAACGCCGACCGCTCCGCGGATGCCGAAACCGCGTTCCGTAAAATTGAGGCCATTGCGCACGGAGCGGCCGATGCCGTCATCTTCAACCCACTTGATGAATTCGGTCGAGACCCCGCCCTGCATGATGAAATCTTCGACGAGGTGTCCGACTTCATTGTCGACGAAGGATGTGCAGACGGCCGTCTTGAGGCCAAAGCATTTGCGGAGTCCGCGAGAGGTGTTGTATTCGCCGCCACCTTCCCACGCTTTGAACTCGCGGGCGGTACGGATGCGGCCTTCGCCTGGATCCAGTCGAAGCATGACTTCTCCAAGAGAGAGTTGGTCGAATTTACATTCGCTGGCGGGTTTAATTTGGAGGCTCATGGTTCAAAGATTGAGAGGGGAAAGCGGATCGAAACGATTCGTCACAGTCAATAGGCTAGGGGCGGGCGACGATTTCATCGGAAGTTGAAGTTTGGTGTCTTCCCGAAGTACCGACGCGTTTGCGCTTACGTTAGAGTTGCTCTGGCGGGCCTTTGGCCAATCTTGAACGCAGGGCACGCTCGCCTTCCCAGCAAGGGCACGGGCCCAGGGAGGCCGAGATGAATCGGGGGATAAAAAGTGCTTTTGATCGTGGCGAGTTCGCGAGGCACTCTAACGACAGAGCAGAACCCCCGTTGCGCCCTAAAAGGCGAATGCGCAAACCGGAGCCACGAGTAATCAATTCCCGCTACTATTCTCCAGCCACAAGTAGTGTCCGAATTTATTCCCTGTCACCGAGCTTCCGGCTTGCCGGAGTTCAGTGTGCATTACACAAGTAACCCCTGATGGCCAAACAACACAACCGTATGCAACATACACCCATGGAAACGATAAATCGAAACAGCAAGAGGGCGCTCTTCTTGTTGTCTTCTTTGCTGGCAGTGAGTCTGTCAGCTCAAACCGACGCGCCGAAGACCGAAGCAACCAGTGATGACGTAATTGAGCTCTCACCGTTCTCGGTTCAGGGAGAAAAAGAAAACGGCTACAAAGCCTCAAACTCGATCGGTGGTACGCGTTCAAACACCCCGATCAAAGACATCGCTCTCAACATTCAGGTTTTCACCAAAGACTTGGCGAATGACCTTGTGATTGCCGACCAGACCCAGCTCGAGCGTTACAACGCTGCATTGGTCAACGGTAATGCTGACTTGCAGTCCGACGCCGTTATTCAGCAGGCCTATGGCGCATTTCTCTTCCGTGGATTCGTCCAGAACTGGAGTATCCGCGATGGTGTGCGTGAATACGATCCGGTTGATGCGATCGGTATCCAGCGCGTGGAAGTCGTCAAAGGCCCGGCCGCTGCGCTTTACGGTCTCTCCTACGCTGGTGGTGTGATGAACACCATCACGAAGAAGGTCGATATGACCAAGAACTTCGCTAGCGTCTACGCCACGGGCACATCCCAAGGTGGCGAGCGCGCAACCATTGACGCGAACTTCATGGGCAAACTGGGCAACGACGTTAAGGCGGGTGTCCGCTACGCCGGCGCCGGTTCCATCACCAAGGACGCACGCGAGCACTCACAGGGCAAGACCCGTTTCAATCAGATCAACG
>Ga0302294_10000618_pt1 | contig 10678 bp, 12 predicted proteins | sample III_Fen_N2_3_FD_194550 | JGI IMG/M metagenome (GOLD analysis project Ga0302294, IMG submission 194550) | Peat permafrost microbial communities from Stordalen Mire near Abisko, Sweden - III_Fen_N2_3 | ecosystem: Environmental > Terrestrial > Soil > Wetlands > Permafrost | place: Sweden: Abisko...
AACCTGGGGGCCGCAATCGTCACAAACGCGCCGTACGTCGGCGCCAGCTGGTCGAAAACCACGTTTGAAGTGACTCTCGGTACGTTTGTTTCCGCGCTCGCATGCCACGACCTTGTCTCAGAAGGGTATTGCTCGCCGAAGTGAGGGAAGAAGGCGAAGCCATTCTAGAGTCTGACTACAAAGTCATTTCGGATTTGCTGGAGAACATCGGGAAGGCCGTGGACGAAAAGACGCGGGTTGATGGGGCTAGCGAAAAGAATTAAGTAGCGTAATCTCGCCGTATCACACCTGAACACGGCGGGTGGCCCGGCCACTATCAGTGCATGAAAAAGCAGCGCACCTTGCGATGCGCTGCTCTGTCCCACGTCTTGAAGGGAACTTACTTGGTGGTGTCGACCACGGGGATCAATGCCGCCAACTGCAGGTTGATCAGCAGGTCCAAGCGGCGATCAATCTGGTACCAGAGGGCCGCCTTCTTCGCCGAGATGACCTTCTCGAAGATCGGTACGTACTTCAGGCGAAGCGCCGTTAACTGCTGGTCGATCGCGCCTGACTTCTTGATGAAGTCCTGCGCTTGCGCATCTGTCATGGTGCTGTAATTCTTAGCATAATCCTGGATCAGCGCCCAGCGGGCATCGCCGATCTTGGTTACTTCGCTCATGTACTGGTCATAAAGCGGCCAGAACTTTGTGGCCTCATCAGGCGTTAAGGTCATGTTCTGCGCGGTCACGTCTTTGCGCTTTGCGCGAATGTCGGCCCGCAACATCTGTACATCTTGGTCGGTTACCGTGGTGGGCTGTGCAGCGGCGCCCGGAACGCTCTGCGGCTGGGCGGCTTGAGCAAACATGGGTACGCTGGCGAGCAACAAGGTGCCGGCCAATGCTAGAACTGCTAAGGTCTTCTTCGACATCGTTTCTCCTTGGATTTCTGCGGTTCGCAGCTTGAATATCTCGAATTGCGGAATTGCCTTCTGGATCCGATCCCTCACGACTGCCAATGGCCCGTATCGAGTTGAACCACACGGGCATCCGCTCCAGGCAGACGCGTGACGGCTCAGGGAAAAGAGGGATTGCCTGACTATTATACCAACGGACAGTGGAGCTACTGTTGCGGCTGGGTCTGGTCAGGTGGAAACTGAGTGCCCGGGGTCATCTGCTGGTTCGGCTGGGCGTTTTGCTGCCCGAAGGAACTCGGCTGTTGTTGTCCAAGTCCACCCGGCTGCTGTCCAAAACTAGTTTGGTTGTTCTGATTTAGTTGCCCAGCCGGAGTGCCGAATTGGCCTCCGCTCATGGTCTGGCCGTTGTACGGGCCGCGCAGCAACGTGTTCTGCCGGTCGAGCATGGGACTGTAGATGAAAACCCACTCGTCGTATTTCTTCTTTTTGTTGAACACTCGAATGGTGGATGCTTTGTCCTTGCTGGAAACACCCACGATCGCTCCACCGCCGAAGGTCTGGCCGCCAACGCCGCTGTTTCCAAAGATAGTATTGTTGCTGCCGGCCTGACCCGCTGGGTTTCCGGTCTGCGATGCGCCTGTGCTCCCCGGCTGTCCCTGCGAAGGCCCCAAGCTAAATCCCGACTGACCCGCCGACGCTCCTCCTCCGGTAACCGGCTGAGTCACGCCTCCGGGCGGCTGTGTTGCACCCAGTTGCGGCCCGTTCAGAAACGCACCCTGTTGTTGCGGTGACAACTGCGCGCCAACCGGAGCCGTGTTCGCTCCCTGGTCATTGCCAGTCGCACTCGTCGATCCGGCTGCCGCGGGATTCTGCGGATTCAGTCCTTGCAAGCCGCCCTGAACACCGGATTGCATTCCCGGCATGCCGAAACCGCCAGCGCCTACCAGTGCCTGAATATCTCCATAGCGCAGCAGTTTCCACTGCCCGTCTTTGGCCAGCGGGTCTTTATAGCGCTTGCGCAGGAAGCGGATGTTGTTCGTGTTCTCCAGTTGCTCGAGGTTGGCCGGATACCGCCCGAACTTCTTGTAATACTTCTTGATTGCCCGCGCATACTCCGTGCCGCGGTGGATCATTTCTTCTTCGCGGTCACGCTTCATCTGCTGGACGAACGCCGGCGCTATCGCCATCGCCGCAATCACCATCATCGCCATCAGAAACAGCACGGCGAGCAGCATCGCTCCGCGGTCGCGGCGGCGCGCCAAGACGGTGCGACGCGCACGTGGCCGCGGCTGTGCTTCTAACAATGTGGACTCGATCGCCTGGATGGACTTTGCCTGCTGCATAGTGCTCGATTACCGCGCTAGCTTGCCGTCAGAGGAAGCGTCTGGCGATTGCTATTGAGCACATCCTCGACCTCGATCGAGTTGGGCCCGATCTTCAGAATCTTGTACCGCCGGTCGACGATCTGCCCTTCCTTGGCGATGAAAATATCTTCTCCCTTAGAGAGGAACACCTGCTTCGGTCCGTTCTTGCTGCCGCTGAATCCGTAAAACTTCAGCGGAATTGGCGGAGGTGGCGGCGGCTTCGGCGGACCCGGATCGATGACCGGCTGCTTGGTCTTGGGAATCTCGGCAAGCGGAGCCTGCGAGCTGAAGATGTCTCGCCCCGATCCTTTATAAGTCACGTCTTCACTCGTCTTCAGCAAATCCATCCGCAGCGTCGGATCCAGAGACTGTGCCAGCAATACCGGGCCTTTCTTCGCTCCGGGCTTCGCAGTCTGTTTCGTCGCAGGCAGCGCGGCGTTCGTCGCGGCGGGCGCTGGCGTGGCATCGTCACTCGGACGGAGCCAGCTATACAGCGTGTACGCAGCGACTAGGAGCAACCCGGCAGCAATCGCCGTCTTTTTCTTGTTTTCAAGGCCCAGCTTCATGATTTCGCTGCCCCGCTGCGCAAGTACGTATCCACCTTGAGCTGCAGCCGTACATTGCCCTGCTGCTCGCCCAGGGTCACACCGTTAATCAAGAAGAAAGTCTTGTCGCGCTCCAGAGCGTTGATGAACTTCACTTCCTGCAGATAGCTACCCGATAGCGCCAACTCGATCTCGACCTTACGCAACCCTTCCACAGGAGCGTCTTTGTCGTCGTACTTCACAGCCGCAATCTGTATGCCGTTGGCCGCCGCCAACTTCCCCAACGTCTCCGATACCGCGGAGTATTGCGACGGAAATCGCTCAGTGTAGAAACCTGAGATGTCAGTGGAAGCCTGCTTCAGCTTACCGTCCATCCCGCGTGCCGGGAGCACTTCCTGGCGCTTCGCCGCCAGCTGCGTCTTGAGGCCATCCAGATCCCGTTGCCGCGCCTCGCGCGACCGTCCGAGCGGAGACAACAGATATCCCACACTCGCGAGGTCGATCACGACCAACCCGATCAGCACCGGCACGAGCAGTTTGCGCACTTCACGAATGCTCGCCATCAGCGTCCACCTTCTGTGCGAGCCGCCACGCCCGGCGTATTGGCCGCGCTCTTCTTGCCCGCCTTCTTCGCAGGCGCTTCTTCTGGAGTAACCTCGCTATCGTCTGAGTACGGCACGTACACCGCGGCAATTTCAAACTGGGTGTTCCCGCCCACAACTCCGGTGGAACTGTCGCCCACTGCGTTTTCCGACTCAACCCGGGGCGACCGGAAATGCGGCGAGGCTTCCATGTGTCTCACCAATTCCACCGCTTTCTCGCGCGACGGGGTCACCACCACCACACGCAGAACAAGCTGGTTGTCGCGGTTGAACTCGGGCTTCATCGAAACCACATGGATGTTCGCGGGCATCAGTTTTTCCATCTGCGTGAACACCTGTGTCCACGACAACGCTTTGCGTGCGAACAAATTATTCAGGAAAGCTGCCTGGTCGGCTACGTCGCGGTTCTGTGGCTGATTCAGAATCGATTGCGCCTGGGTCTTCTCGCCATCCAGCGAGGCTAGCTCCTGTCGTGTCTGCGAAATCTGGTGGTCCACATCACGAGTCGCTCCCCGTTGGTAAAGGATGTATCCCACGAGGCCCACCGTCACCAGCACGAGCACACCCAGCAGCATCGTCATGCGCCGCGCATACTCCCGCGCGGCTTCATAGGGGTTCGACGCCAGATTGATATTGATCCGCATCAGGAAACCAGCGCCCCCGCAACTCCCGCCAGCGCCCAACGCGCCACGCTTCCCGCGCCTGCGCCAGCCATGCTGCTCGAGATCAACTCTTCCACCCGGATGTTGCTGTTAGCGAACGCGGCCTGCAGGCTTTGCGCCGACTGCACGCCCGTCACCAGCACGCGATCTACGGAAATGCCGTAACGATCTTCGAAGTACACCAGCGACGTGTTTACGTCATCGACTAACGATTCGCCCGTAACAGCGGTTCCACCGTTCTCAAGGGAGCGGTACAGCAATAACTGGTTCTGGTCCACAATGGCGAACGTCGTTGTTCCCTGCTCCACCTTGATGATCATTGTGGGCCTTGCGCCATCCACCACGCCCAACGCCGCAATCATTGACGGCAACACCGCGCCAGGATTGTAGCCCGCCTCGCGCACCACCGCCTCATACTCTTCCACCACGCTTCTCGGAGTCACCGCCGCCACGACCCGCACGCCACTCTCCGCCGGGCTGCGGTCAAACGATACTGCCGACGCTTCGATATCGAACGGCAAGGACTTCTTAAGACGAAAGCGCACAACCGAGTCAGCGTCTTCCTGACTCTCCGGGAGAGTGTCAAAGTCCAGCAGCAGAATGCGACTGCTCGCATCCGGAATCACCAAAGTGATATCCCGCGAGCGCCCCGCAACCGGAGCCAGCGCATCGCGCATCGCCGCGACCAGCGCTTCCCGCGCCACCACATTGGCCTGTTGCAGGCCGGGAGTAACGCTGCCCGGCGGCAGGTTCTGCGCGCTCACCGCCTCCAGCGACTGCGCTCCTTCGCCCGCGCGCGCAGCCACCACGTGCTCAGCGGTCACCTCGCACGCCACCCTCGGTCTCGAACTGTTCTTTTCAGACATGCTTCGTTTCGGTTTCACGCGATCGGGCTGCGACTAACGGCCCGGCTCTTAGCTAATTGCTAAGTGCTAACGGATAATTGCTACTTCCTACCTCGCCGTCTCGATGAACGTAACCTTATTAATCTCTTTCAGCGTGGTCAATCCACGCTTCACTCTATCAAGCGCCGACTCGCGAAGGAAATGCATTCCCTCCTCGCGTGCCGCCCGCCGGATTTCGCTGCTCGGCCGCTTGGCCAGAATCATCTCGCGCACGTTATCGGTAAGCTCCAGCAACTCGTGAATCGCGGTCCTGCCTCGGAACCCAGTCCCCGAGCACTCGATGCAGCCTTCTCCCTCGTAGAACGTAACTTTGCCCCACTCCTCGGGATTCAGCCCGCTCAATACCAGCTCTTCATCCGTATAGTGCACTTCCTTCTTACAGAATTCGCAGATCAACCGCACCAGTCGCTGCGCCAGGATGCAGTTCAGCGACGACACAAAGTTGTAAGCCTCCACGCCAATGTTCAGGAAGCGGCCAATCACATCCACCACGTTATTGGCGTGGACGGTGGTGAACACCAGGTGCCCGGTCAGCGCCGCATTGATGGCGATCTGCGCTGTCTCCGAGTCACGGATTTCTCCCACCATGATCTTGTCGGGATCATGACGTAAAACCGATCGCAACCCGCGCGCAAACGTCAGCCCCTTCTTCTCATTCACCGGGATCTGCGTAATGCCCGCAATCTGGTATTCCACTGGGTCTTCAATGGTAACGAACTTCTCCTCGTCACTCTTGACTTCGTTCAGCGCCGCGTACAGCGTGGTTGTCTTGCCCGAACCCGTCGGTCCCGTCACCAGCACCATGCCGTACGGTTCCTTAATGTAGCGGCGGAACTTCTGCAGGTCCTCGTCGTTAAAACCCACCACGTCGAGCGTCAGTTTGTGGAACTTCTCGCTCATCGACTCCTTGTCGAGCACGCGCAACACCGCGTCCTCGCCATGAATCGACGGCATGATCGACACGCGGAAGTCGATCGACCGCCCGTTGTAGCGCACCCGGAAGCGTCCATCCTGTGGCACGCGCCGTTCCGAGATATCCAGCTCGCTCATGATCTTGATGCGCGAAATAATGGTCGAGTGATGCTCTTTCGCAATTGGCGGCATCGCTTGCTGCAGCACACCGTCAATGCGGTACTTGATGGTCACCGAGTCGTCACGCGTCTCAATGTGGATGTCACTGGCCCGCCGCTGCAAGGCGGTAAAAATCATCGTGTCCACCAGCTTGATGATGGGGCTGATGTCGCTCTCGGCCGTCAGCTTCTCGATGGAGATGGTTTCGTCCGAGTTCTCGTCTTCACGTATGACATCCAGCGCGAAGTTCTCGCCCGCCTCTTCCAGCACGCGTTGCGACTGCTCGGTCTTCTTCAGCACGTCGCTGATCTGCGTCAGCGTCGCCACCTTGGTGACGATGCGCCGTCCCAGGTTCAGGCTGATCTCGTCGATCATCATCAGCTGGCTGGGATCGGCAATTGCAATCACCAGGCGCCCGTCCTGCGTCTCCTGCAGGGGCACAAAGTTGTAGCGGAACATCAAGTCCACTTTGATTTTGCGGAACAGTTCGTGCTGAATATGAAAGTTCTTCAGGTCCACGAACTCGCACCGATAGCGCCGCGCCAGGTCCTGCGCGTGCGCCAGCTCATCTGCCACCGAGACGTTACCGTTCCCGCCATTTACGAAGATCGACTTCTTATCTGCCATTCAAAAAACTGCCTCTCTAGCCCAATCGCCCCTTGCTGCCTTTTCTATCCACTATCCGCCAACAACTACCCGGTGCTTTTAGTGAATTCCCCCTGCGCCCAAACTAAAGATCGGCATGTACAACGAGATCAGCACGAACGCCACCAATATTCCCATGACTACAAGGATGATCGGCTCAATCAGTGCCAGCGCCGTGGCCAGCGCGTTGCTCACATCCTCTTCATAGAATTCCGCCACGGAGTTCAGCATTGCCGGGAGCGATCCCGTGGACTCGCCCACCTCGATCATCTCCACCGCCATGTCGGGAAACACGGTCACAGCCTCCAGGCTGCGCGCTAACGGCTGGCCTTCGCGTACTTTAACGGTGGCGGCTTCAATACCGTGCGTGATCAGGTGGCTCTGCATCGACTCACCTGCCGTCTCCATCGCCGGAACCAGCGGCAGCCCCCCTGACAGTAGCGTCGAGAGCATGCGCGAAAAGATCGCGACCTGGTACTTCAACCAGATGCCGCCGAGCAGCGGAACCTTCAACTTCATGCGGTCCATCTGCATCGAACCCGCATCGCTCCTCATCCATCGCCACAGCAGGAACCCCACAACCACCAGCACTACTGCGATATAGGGCGCATACTCCTGGGCATTCATCCCAATCGCAAGCATCACCATCGTCGCCGGCGGCAGCTCCACTCCCAACGTGTGGTACAGGTTTGCGAACTGCGGCACCACGAACGTGATCAGGAACGTCAGCATCACCACCAGCATCACCACCAACAGGACCGGATACACCAGCGACGACAGCAGTTTCTTGCGGAACGTCAGCGACAGTCGCTGGAACGTGATGTAGCGCCCCATCACCTCTTCCAGATTGCCCGACTTCTCGCCCGCCAGGATGGTGGTGGTGTACACCTTGGGGAAGACTTTCTCTTCCGCAAACGACTCCGAAAGTAGCTCGCCGCTCCGCACCCGGTCGCGCACGCTATGCAACACAGTGCGGAAAAACGGGTTACGCTGCCGCTTCATCAGCAGCTCCAGCGACTGGATAATCGGCAGCCCGGCATGGATCAGCGTCAGGAACTGCTGATTGAAGATGACAAACTCGTCTAGCTTAATTTTGCGGCGGCGGGGCAATCGAAGATCAGCCGAGAGCACGCCTTTCGGCTTGACCCAGTAAACCAGGAACCCCTGCTGCGAGAAGCGCTCGCGCACCTCCCCCTCCGAGTTTCCCAGTTCCACTAGCTCCTTGATATGGCCGCGCTCGTCGGCCATCCGGATCGTGTACTCGGCCATGAAGTGATTGATTCCTTTGGGTCAGAACCTAGTTTACCAGTTGCCAATCAGTAATCAGTAGCCGGAGATCAGTTACCAGTAAACAGCCGACTGCCCAAATCCAATACGTCGGCGCAACTGGGTACTGGCAACTGGCGACTGGCTACTAGTTCGTCAACTCCGTCCCCTGAACCACTTCCACACCCGGCGGAGGTACGAACCTAAACCTCTGGTCCGCTATTTGGACGTTCTCCTTCTGCTGAAGAAAGCGGAACTCCGTCACCGACCCGTCCATCTCTTCCACCACAATGCGCTGAATCAACCCGTCGGGCGTAACTTCCAGCAGCGTATTCGACACCCGCTCCTGCATCCCCCTGGGAACGCCTCGCAGCACGATATCCCCTGCGTTCAACGGATTGGCGTTCGTGTCAATCGCCAGCCCGACGAACTCCTTCTCCAGCTTGGCCTTGCCCAACAGATACCGCAGCGGCGAGCGCAAGTCGTCAATATCCTTCACCGGAGCACGCCGTACCTGCCGCTCTCCCGGCACATAAAACCACGCTGTCTTGCCGTCGGTCAGAAACATCTTGGGACGCGGCTGGTCATAGTCCCAACGCATCCGCCCCGGCTTCTTCAGCTCCAGCGTGCCGCTCTCGGTGCGCTTCATGCCCGCGCCGGAATAAGTTTCGGCAAACTGGGCCTGCAGCGTCTGGATGCGGCTGTAGCGCTGGTCCACCTTCTCGGCGATGGCGTGGACGTCGGTCTGGCCGACGAGTTGCGGCACCCCGGCAACAACTATCACAAACAAAGAGAGCAAACGGACGGAAATCATGCGGCTCGACATGCTTGCTCAATTCTATTGGAAGTCCCTTCCCGAAAGTCAGGGGGAGTCACATCCTTCGGAGGTACGCCCGCTCGGCAGAGTCCGAGTCAGACAGCTTCTCTTAATCTCTTACCGAAATCTAGTTGGAATGGCACAGAGAGCGTGTAATATTGTCGTTCACAGACTTGTCATTTTCCATTTCACGTTCAGGAAGGGCGACTATGCCTGCTGTCAAAGAAGCACCCCCTAAGGCCGCAAAAGGGACCAAGCCCCCGGTTCCGGCGCCAACCCCGATCAAGACCCGCGAAGCGGTAACCGCCAGTTGGGTAGGTCGTGTACCCCAACTCAGGCCGGGCCAGTATGCCGATGGCATGCCTATCCATACGCCGGAGTACGTCTGCTGCAAGCTCATTCTGCGGCCTAACAAGTTCCATTCGCGCGAAAGCTTTTTCGACTTCGGTAAGGTCTTTAAGGAGCCCGCAAAAGAGTTCGGCGTGAAGTACACGACGGAAGGCTTCATCGAACAGCCGGTCAAGATCCGCGAAGTGCTGTTTATTGACACGGATGACTTCCGCCTTTACAACAACGCCTTCATTCTTCGCCGCCGCATCCCCTACAAAGACGGCTTCCCTATCGGCGAGCCCGAAATCGTCTTCAAGTACAGGAGTGGAGAATTGCAGACGGCGGCCGAGACCGACGTCCGGCCGAACATCCTCGGCGACCACCGGGTCAAGTTCAAGGTCCAGGCCTTGCCACTCAAAGAGAAGCTCGGCGGTATCCGTCTGCTGTACTCCCACAACGTGCAATTCAACCGTGGGGCTATCGGCCTCGGCCGCGAAAACATCAGCGATATGGACGCTTTGATCGAGATGCTACCGGTGCTGGCGAAAGTCAGAAAGACTCCGAAAGAGCAGATTCATCTAGTCAGCAATACCATCGTCGAAGAAGTGCTCCAGGACATCGGCATGCTCGACTTCGGCGACGGCCTTACCTGCAAGGCCAACGTTGCCATCTGGCGTACCCGCGGCGAGCACCGCCCGCTTATCGGCGAGTTCGCCTACCAGTTCAAATTCAAGGACCGCTCCCGTCTCAGCCCCGATGCCCTGCGCCGTACCGAGGCCTTCTTCGTCGGTCTTCAGTACTCCGCCGAAGACTACATCAACCTGGGTGCCACTAAGACGGCAACGGTGTACCGTCTGCTAGGCAATGCTCCGAACTCGCACGAATGATGGTGCGGCAATCGTTATCACGGAAGGCCGGGGCGCTCGCTGAGCGTCTCGGCCTTTCTCACGATGATCTTCTCGGATTCCGTTTCGCCGTCAACGTCTTAATCGCCTCCAGCATCGTGTGGTACACGCTTCTTGAGCTCCATGACACAAGCCCCATCTGGGCAATCGCCTCGTTGGTCGCCGCCTCAGATCCGGAACCGCGGCAGGCGCGTCAACTCTTCCGCAGCCGCATCGTCAACGTACTGGTTGGCTGTATCGTCGGGTTCGTGTTCATCTTCGTCGGCAGTAGCAGCCAACGAGTGGTCCCGGTAGCGCTGGCCGTTACCGTTCTGATCTCGACCTATCTTGTCCGCGTCAAAACTATGTGGCGCCAGGCTCCGATCACTGCTGCGATCGTAATTGCTGCCAGTCTCTCCAGCGCCTCCACCAAGGTTGGACTTGAGCGCGGCTTGCACCGAGTGGCGGAGGTACTCTTCGGCAGCCTGGTAGGAATGTTGGTCAGTTGGACGATGTCGAAAGTTTGGCTCGTGCGACAGCCCCCAGACCAAACCGTTGACGCGTAACGGTCGAGCCCGGGGCGGTGGCGCGTGCTTTCCGCGATCCGCTCAGCGTGCCCCGCTCCGCCCTTCCTTCGCCTTCAATCGCGTCTTCCACTCTGCCACCGTGGGGTCGATCACTCTGCGCGGCAC
>Ga0302294_10000625_pt1 | contig 10651 bp, 11 predicted proteins | sample III_Fen_N2_3_FD_194550 | JGI IMG/M metagenome (GOLD analysis project Ga0302294, IMG submission 194550) | Peat permafrost microbial communities from Stordalen Mire near Abisko, Sweden - III_Fen_N2_3 | ecosystem: Environmental > Terrestrial > Soil > Wetlands > Permafrost | place: Sweden: Abisko...
AGGCAATATTGGAGGGATTGGCTTGGGTGGGATTTGCCAGGAGCTGTGCGAGTGTAAGATTTCCAGGGTTGTCGAAACTTGTCGCGCCGAAGCGAATGTAGACGCGGTTGGTTACGTTCTCGCTGATTCGAAAACCGAAATTTGCGATGACGCGGGCGGAGTAGCCCCAGGTTAAATCCTGGAATCCTTCGCGCTTGGAGAGGACGACGGTGGCGTAGTAGTCATCGTTTCCATAGGTGCCGCCGCTCGCGAGCTGGAGTTTTTTGTAGTCATAGCTGCCGAGTTCGAGCCTAAGCTCGCCGGGAGCAGAATCGTATCCGGTATGCGTTACATAGTTAATGGCTCCACCTAAGGCCACTCCACCGTAGAGGGAGGCATTGGCGCCGCGTAGGATTTCTGTGTAGTTGACGCCCAGCGGTTCGAAGAGCTCATACGGCGAGCCGCCGGCCCCGGTCAAAGGCAGCCCGTCGAACAAAAAGGTTATACCTTCACGAAAGCTTCCCTGGCCGCGATTGATTCCAGAGCCACGGATAGAAACGCGCAGGGCGTCTTGACCGCCCGTTGATTGAGCAAAGACACCGGGTTCGAAGGCGAGCACATCGGCGGCGGTGCCGACACGGCCTTTTTCAATTTTGTCGGAAGTGATTACGCTGACGGCACCCGGTAGTTCACTGAGCTTTACCAACGCGATATTGGCGGTCGGAGCCGTGTCGGGACCTGCCACGCCTTCAACCACGGTCTTTGAAATGGTTACGGGTGTTTTGGTCGCGTCCTTGGCCTCGTCAGGTCTTTCCTGGGCACGGAGGGCGAGGCCCGGGAGAAGCGACAACGTGAGCGCCCAAGCCAGGCGTGCGCCTTTTAGCGATAGTCGAATATTCGGTATAGAAAGATCAGGAGCTTCGATGATGGTTGGTGCAGGACTAAGGTTTTTATATTGTTGGTTTATCACTATTGCAGAGATTGTTTTGGTCATGGATATCAAATGGTGGGCTGATTGATCTCACGCACCGGGCGTGATGGGAGTTGAAGGCTGGCGTAAGAAGTTTTGGATACAGCAGTGGCTATGGCCCTGTGACCGGGTTTAAGTTTGCGCGCTTAAGCTATATGTTTTTTGCGTCCGCTATTTAGCTTTGCCGGTGGAGACCTCGTGTTCGGTCTTGTAGATGGTGGCGAGGGTATTGTAGCGGTTGACGACGTCCTCGTATTTTGTGTTGAGATCGTTGAAGGCGCTGATGGCCTGGTTGGCTTTTCCAGCGACGTCTTTATTGGCGGTAAGAAGCTGTTCGCGTTGATCGAGCAGCGTCTTGATGTTGTCGGCGCGCGCGGTGACGGCCTTCTTATATTCTTCCAAAGCCAGCTGGAGATTGGCGGATTGATGGGCGAGTTTTTGTTTTTCCTCTTCGAGCGTGAAGACGTGGGCTTTTTGATCACGAACCGAGCCGGTGAGTTCGTCGACTTGTGCCTTGAATGCGGAAATTTCGCTCTTGAATCCGGTAATATCCTCGCTGGCCTGCCGAAGCGTTTCGTTTTGCTCGGCGATTTTTGAAGCTTGAGTTGTGGCGGTCCGATCGAGTTCGGAGATTCTATGTCCGTATTCCTTTTCCTGAGCCCATTGAAAGATGCAAAGGCCGCCAACGAGTGCGATCAGGACGAGGTTTAGCGAGTTGATATACTTGATCATGGACAGCGCTTAGCGGACGACAGCCGAGCCCTTTTCAGGGTCTCTGATTTGAAAGGCGATATTCTGGATGCCGGCTGAGCGAACGCGGTCGAGCACGGTGATCACGGTGCCATGCCGGGCGTCAACATCGCCGGAGATGACTACGCGGGTATTCGCATTTTGGGTACGTTCGCGGGTCAGTTCTCCCTGCAATTCGTTTTTTCCAACTGGATGTTTGTTGAGGAATATGCCTCCGGTCGAGTCGACAGAGATCGAGAGTGTATTCGGTTTGTTTTCGAGATCGCCGGTTTGCGCAGTCGGCAAACTTACCTTCACGCTCTTCGAGTTCACCATGGTCAGGCTGACCAACATGAAACAGGCCAGCAGGAAAAACATAATGTCGATTAGCGGGATGATTTCGATGCGGGCCTTTTTTCTGCCGCCGCGGGAGGAACCTGTGTGCATGTGAGTGTGAGTTCTATTCGGCGGTGCCGACGCTCTCGAAACTGCGCTCGCGATTGGCGGGCTTGGCTTTTTCGAGGAGCAAGTGAACGTTTTTAATGACGTTATCGAGTTCTTCGCGCAGTTCTTCCACGTAACTGCCGACCAAGTTGAAGGGCAGCAGGGTGATAATCGCGATTCCCAGACCGCAGGCGGTGGCGATGAGTGCCTCGCCAATGCCGCCACTGACCTTGGCTGCGGCCAGCTCCTGGTCGCCACCGACAAACTTGAAGGACTGCATGATGCCGGTCACGGTGCCGAGCAGCCCGAGCAGCGGGGCCAGCGTTATGACAGTGTCCATCACGCTCAAGAACCTGCGCGCGTGTTTGAGTTCGTCGCTTTGGCGGACTTGCATCGCCACTTCGAGTCCGGCCTCGGGATGTTCCAATCCGTAAGCAATGACTTTGAGTCGTGGGTCAGAAGATTTTATTGCTACTTCGAGCGCTTGGTCACGCTCACCTTGAGCAAGCGCGCGGTAGGCGCGGTCGAGAGTGTTAGGGTCAAGTTTGCGCCGGGCGGCGATCCACCAAACCAGTCGTTCGGCGATAACCGCCAGGGCGGCGAACGAGAGAACGAGCAGCGGCCACATGATGATGCCGCCGTGAAGAAACGTATCTACGATGATATTGGCGAGAGGAAGTTGTGTCATAAAATTGGTTATAGGTTTAGTTTAATTTGAAGAGATAAGCTTTGAGGTAGTAACCGGCCGCACCTGCCCAGCGCCCGTGTTTGAGGTTTTCAAGCGCCGCGATATCGAGCGCAGGATAACCCGAACTCTCGTAGATCTTCGGGTCGGTGATATCCCCCGTAGGAGTGGTGTGGAACTCGATTAGCACGGTGCCGGATTGGCGCCGGATTTGCGCTGCGGCTGGATAAACAATCTGCGGCAGCAACAAATCTTTTCCGCCAAGTGTATCGTCGAGCGACACCGGCACCGGGCCGCGTCGACCGCCGACGCGACCTGACGCTTGCGATGGATCAGAGACCAGGCGGACGGGGCCTTTCACGTCTATGCCGAAGGCGACCGGCACGGATGCCGAAACAGCGGCTATCGGCTCGACTTCCGATACTGGAGGCAGGTCAATGCTCGCGGCGGTAGGTGGCTCTGCTTGCAGCGGGAGCTCTTCACTTTTGACCTGGTCTGGAGCTTTGGTTTCTGGTTCGGGTTCTAGTTTAATGTCCTCGACGAGCTGTACTGCTGATGGCGGCGGTACCGCCGGCTTGATCCGCACGGGAGAGGGCTTGGGCACGCCGGCACCTAAAAATCCGACAAGGAGCAGATGCAGCGCAGCTGAAGTGGTGAGGATTGACCAAATCAGGGTTGAATCCAGCGAAGCACCAATGAACGGTACTTTGGCGTTTTTGAGAGAACGTGGCCAGACGGCGTTGAACGGTTTGGCCCGTGGTGGAAGCGCTACGGCTTCAGGGAGGGCGGCATTAAGGCTCATAAGGTGGGAGAGAAGTCGCCTGAGTCCAAAACAAGAGTTGAGTGGGCGACGTGGATGCCGCTGCGGCGAGGGCCGTTCTCAAGGGCGACGTGTGTGTGGTGATGGGTCGGGAGCATGCTGCACTAGGTGCTTTTCCGCCGCTCCAGATGTCTGGTCGCAACTATTACCTAACTATGTCACCCAACAAACTAACGAAATTTTCTATGTCAACTTGATTTAATAGGTAGGAGTTAAAAAACTTATAGGATAGTTCTGGAGTAGGTTTTAGGTATTGGAGTTTAATATCTTAAGTGGAAAAGTTACTCCTTCCTGAAATTTAAACCCTAGCATTGCACTGGGTGAAAAGGAGTCAGAGCATTTTCATCTGTATGCCCAGCCTCGTCTATTTTAAGCCGACCACTGGTGATTCACTCAACGGATTTCACGACTGCCCAACCCTGTTTGCTTGGATATTTTGACGCACAAATCGCCATGACTAACGTTGCCTTCACTTTGCGGATCGGACGGCTAATCGGAATAGTCGCCATCGTCGCTGCTCTCGCCGGTTCGCTTCGAGCGGATTCAGTGGCGGCGCAACTAACACTGAACGAAAATCCCTACGGCCCGTCGCCGCTCGTTGTGCCTGCATTACAGCGCGACCTCGGGCAACTTTACCGTTACGTCGGTGACGAGGCGTCTGCGCTTGCTGCGCAAATTGCCGTGAAGGAAGGCATCGCCCCTGAGCAGATTATCCTTGGCGACCTGCTCGAAGGGCTTGGCCTTTATCTCAGTCTGCAGGGCGGGCCTGGCGGCGAATTCATCTATTCGGTGCCCGGCTACCCAGCGCTGGTCAACGCCGCGGCGAGTGTTGGCGGTATCATCGTGGCTGTGCCACTTAACGTGAAACTCGAAAACGATCTCCCGGGGATTGCGGCAAAAGTCAACGCACGCACTCGTGCGGTGTTTCTCGTCAACCCACACAATCCGTCGGGTACGGTCAATTCGGCCGCCGATTTTGCCGCATTTGTTCACGCTGTTGCGCCGCATGCGTTGGTGATCGTCGACGAAGCGTACCTTGAATACAGCGACGACTATGCTGGGCGTACGGCAGCGGCTTTCACCCGCGCAGGCGAAAATGTCATAGTGTTTCGGACGTTTTCGAAAGCATATGGACTTGCCGGCCTTCCGCTGGGCTATGCCGTCGCACCGAAACCAGTTGCCGAATTTCTGCGCAAGCAGGGCCTCGGCGATCCACACAGCCTCAACCGTCTCTCGCTCACTGCAGCTGCCGCCAGTCTTCGCGACGAGAATTACATTGCGCGCGTCCATGACGCCGTTGCGCAAGAACGCACGCGTTGGAACGCTGTACTCGACGAATTGAAGCTGCGCCACGCCGACTCGCAGGCGAACTTTGTCTATTTCGACGCCGGGCGCCCGCAGGCGGAAGTCGTCGCTGCGCTGAAGTCCGAAGGCGTTATTATTGGCCGTGCCTTTCCGCCCTACACTGACTGGGTGCGTATTACGATCGGTCTTCCGGAAGAAAATAGCCGTGCGCAAGCCGCATTCGTTAAGTTTCTGAAATCCCAATCCAGATAGTAGACGAACTATAAAACAAGCCCAAGAAATGTACTGGTCTTGTGGTCTGGAGGGTTGATTCGCTGGCAATTTCGAAATCTCGATTGGTCCGATTTTAGTCAGAATAGGCGGATAACGTCTGGACATCGCCGCTCCAAGTGTAAGCAGCAATCAAGGGCTCGTCTTCAGTCTCCATCACATGAACGACGTTTGAAGGATGCAGAATATACGCCCCGGGTGGCTGTGTCTTGGTGATTCCTTTGGCGGTCCAGCGCGCTGTTCCGCTGAGCACGTAGTAAACTTCCACCGCGGGATGGGCGTGTTCGGGATAGCGCACGTGAGGACCGATTACGGTCAGGCCGAGACAGACGTGATCGCTGTGATAGGGGGCTTTGGGGCCGACGAGTTCGGCCCAAGCCATGCGATTTCCCAGGCTTGGGCTGTCGGTGCGTGCGGAATAGCTGAAGCGCCAGGGCAGTGCGTCGGCCAGCGGACGAAAAACTGCCAGCACGTCTGTGATGGATTGAGACTTATACGGTGGTTCGTCTTTTAGGTATTGCGTGACGGGATGTGTATTGCCTTCGAGAATACCGCCTTGGTAATCGACGGCCCGCAGGTGGGTGAGCACCGTCGAGAGTTCGCGTGCGACTGCATCGAAGCCTGTCTGCCGGCGTTCGAAGTGCCGGTAGAGAAGGTCGATCGCAGGAATCGTTTTGGACAAAGGAATTGAAGTCATGGCGTTCAGGCGGGTTGCTAACGGAGCACGGCTACGGTGTGACCGATCTTTTCGCCAATCCTAAAAGCTTCTGCGGCTTGTTCGGGCGATAAACGGTCGCGATTGAGAAAAGCCTCCAATTCGAATGCACGCAGGCCTGAGGTTGAGAGATCAACGCGTTCGAATACCTTCGCGAGCCGCTCGGCACGGTAAAAGTGAAAGGGACCAAGTCCGGTACGTTCTTTTTGGACGTAGTTTTCTATGATGGTCTCAGCATCGGTCTGGTTTTTCCACGTGTAGGTGTAGATCTCGCCTTTGTGGCCGGCGAGTTTCGCCATCTCGATAAAGACCGCGAGCGGCACACGCGCGCCGAGCATCGAGAGCTCTGCTCCACCGGGATGCAGGAAGTCGCGGGCCTGCTTGAGCGCGAGATAGTGCAACGTGAGCATCTGCTCTTGGACATAGGTTGGCGTGGGCTCGGTCCTTGGCGGAACATGACTTGAGCTGACGCGTGCCTTGTCCATCAATGCGGCATCTTGGATGGGGACATCGGGCAGATTTTCGTAGATCAAATCAAAGCGCGGTTTCAAGTGACTGAGCGGCGAGAGCAGATCTCCAAAGCCAGACTCGATGATAACCGAACCAGGAGAAAGAAGGTTGGTGGCAATCGATCAGTCGTGTTGACCATGGGCTTTTTCGCGCAGATGCAGCAGTCGCTCACCGGCGGCGATGAGCGTTTCGGTTTTCTTAGCAAAGTGAAAACGGATGAGATGATTCACGGGTTCGCGGAAAAAACTGGAGCCCGGCACACCAGCGACGCCGACTTCGCGCGTCAGCCATTCGGCGAAAGCGGTGTCGCTCTTCCAGCCGAATTCGGAAATGTCGACCAGCACATAGTAAGCGCCATCGGGTCGGGTGTAGGTCAGACCAGCCTGGTCGAAATAACGCAAAAAGATGGACCGTTTTTCCGTGTAGGTGGCTTGTAGTTCGGCATAATAGCTGTCCGGCAACTCAAGTCCGGCGATGGCGGCCTCCTGCAACGGGGCGGCGGCGCCGACGGTGAGAAAATCGTGGACCTTGCGCGCTTCGTTGATGATCGCAGGCGGAGCGATTACGTAGCCGAGTCGCCAGCCGGTGATCGAATAGGTCTTGGAGAGCGAGCTGCACGAGATCGTGCGTTCGAACATTCCCGGCAGCGCGGCGAAGTAAGTGTGGGTGCTCGGCGCGTAGAGGATGTGTTCGTAGACTTCGTCGGTGATGACGAAGGTGTCGTGTTCCTCGGCCAGTTGCGCGATGAAGAGCAGTTCTTCCCGGGTAAAAACTTTGCCCGAGGGATTCGAGGGATTGCAGAGGATGAGAGCTTTTGGTTTTTGGGCGAAGGCGCGTCGCAGCTCATCTGGGTCGAACCCGAAGTGTGGGGGACGCAGTGGCACATAGATTGGTTCGGCACCGGTGAGAATCGTGTCGGCGACATAGTTCTCATAGAACGGCGAGAAGATGACCACTTTGTCGCCCGGATTGCAGGCCGTCATCATGGCTACCATCATTGCCTCGGTGCTGCCGCAGGTGACGACAAGATGGCGGTCGGGATCGATGGGCAGCCCCATCCAGCGCGATTGTTTGCGGGCGAGCGCAGCGCGAAAGTTGGGCGCGCCCCAGGTTACGGCGTATTGGTGCGGGCCGTGGCGCGCGGCGTGTTCGGCGGCGGCGAGCAATGCCGGCGGCGGATCGAAGTCGGGAAAGCCTTGCGAAAGATTGACGGCGCCGTGGGCGTTGGCGACGCGCGTCATCTTGCGAATGACGGATTCGCCGAAGTGACGAGTGCGATGACTGGTTTCGGGCATGAGCGGGCGAGGGGAGTGTACGCTACAATTTCTGTTCGGCGTGCCGGGGCAAATAGAGAAATTTGTCTAGAAAACGTTGGGCGCGCGCGGTCGCGGGTTGCTCAAAGAAAATCGATGGCGGGCTGATTTCCACGATGCGGCCCTCGTCCATGAAAACGACGCGGTCGGCCACGGCTCGGGCAAAACCCATTTCGTGGGTAACGATCACCAAGGTCATGCCTTCGTGGGCGAGCTCCAAGATGACGTCCAGCACTTCGCGAACCATTTCGGGGTCGAGGGCAGCGGTGACCTCGTCGAAGAGCATCGCGACGGGGTTGAGGCACAGAGCACGCACGATGGCGACGCGTTGTTTTTGTCCGCCGGAAAGTTCGCGCGGATAGGACAACTCGCGATCGGCGAGCCCGACGCGCTGCAACCATGCGCGTGCCTCAACGAGTACCTCAGCTTTCTTGCGACGTTGCACCTGAACCGGACCGAGTAGGAGGTTTTCGATGACGTTAAGGTGAGGAAAGAGCTCGACGCTTTGGAAGACCATGCCGATCTGCTGCCGGATCGCGCGCCAATCGCCGGTAGATCCAGGCATGGGCTCGCCACGTAAACGTAAATTACCGCCTTGGATTGGTTCGAGTCCGTTGAGGCAACGCAACAACGTGCTCTTGCCGCAACCGGAAGGTCCGAGGACGACGGTCACCTCGCCCTCGTGGATATCGAGCGAGACGTCATCGAGCACGCGCCGGCTGCCGAATTCCTTTCGGATGTTTTCGAGACTGAGGAGAATCTGGCGATTCGCAGAGGCCGGCATGACAGTGGAGAGTAGTTGTTGCGAATTCATGTCGGCCATTTTCGTTCCAGCCAGCGGGAGAGTAGTGAAAGCGGGTAGCACAGGATGAAAAACAAAACGAAGAGGAACGCATACAATGGGAGCGCCTCGTGGGTGCGCTCGATGATCTGCTGGGCCCGTTTCACTACGTCGACCACGCCGACCAAAACGACGAGTGAAGTGGTCTTGATCATCCGGGTGATGAGATTAACCGCGCCGGGTAAAAGCCGGCGGATGGCCTGCGGTATGATGATTTGGCGGTAGAGCTGAATTTCGGAAAGCCCGAGGGCGCGTCCGGCTTCAAATTGGGCGACCGGGATCGACGTGAGCGCACCGCGGACCAGGTCGCTCATCTCTGCACCACCCCAGAGCGATAAGATCAGAATGGCGGCGGTCTCGCCGCTAATCGTAAGATTGAAGGCAATGGGTATGGCAAAAAACGCGACGAACAGCCACACGATGACCGGGATGATCCGGAAGGCTTCCAGATAGATCTTTGCAGCCGTACGTACGGCTGACGAGCGGGAGAGATGCGCAATTCCCACCACACAACCGAGCAGCAGGCCCAAAATCACCGAAGCCAGGGCAATTGTCAGCGTGGAGATCAAGCCGTCCAGCAGCAGCGGCAGGTTTTTTAAAAGCAGCTCAAGCGAATTGTCGACCATAGCGCAGCCTCCTCTCCAAACGCGCCAAGGCCCAAGAGGCAGGCAGGATCATCAGCAAATACGCCAGCGTGAGCAGAAGCAGCGATTCGTAGGTTTTGTAATAGAGCCCGATCAGCCCCAGCGTGAGATGCATCAGGTCGGGCACGGCAATAATGCCGACGATGGATGTTTCCTTGAGAAGGAAGATGCAATTCGCCGCCACGCCGGGCAGTGCGGTCGCCAGTGCTTGCGGAAGGATCACGTGCCGGACGAGCTGAAACCGTGAGAGTCCGAGACTGAGTCCGGCTTCGATTTGTTCTTTCTTTACAGCGTCGAGGCCCGCGCGAATCGACTCGATCATATAGCTACCACCAAGAAAAGTTAGCCCGAGGATCGCGCAGGTCAGGCCGCTCCAGTGAATGCCCAGTGACGGCAGCCCAAAATAGAGAAAGAAGAGCTGCACGAGCAGCGGAGTGTTGCGGGCCAGCTCAACGTAGCTGCGCACGGCCAGCCGTGCGCCGGGGAGAGGAAGATTTCTAAACGCGTTTCCGAGCAAACCGACCACTAGCGAGCCGACGATCGCGGCCACGCCCAAACCCACGGTGAGCAGAAGAGCGCGTTCGAAATCCGGTAGGTGGCGCGTGAGAAACGAAAGGTCAAAAACCACTGCGCGGATCAGGTAGAGGGTTCAACGAGCACCGTGCTTGGGTCTTTGATCGAAGATCCGAAATGGGGCCGGAGTTCGCTTTCGTAGGCACGTCGGAAGAACCCTTCCTTGCGCAGCCGGACGATTTGTTCGTTGGTCCATTGGAGAAGTTCGGTATTTCCTTTTTTGACGGCGGGTGCGATTACGTCGGCGTTGCCCAGGTTCGACTCGATCAGACGGAACCCTGGATTTCCGTTGTTCCAGGCGAAGAGCAGCATGTTGTCGTGTGATAGCGCGGCGCCGCGCCGATCTTTCAGCGCCTGAAAAGCCTCGGTGTTCTGGTCGAAACGCAGGAGTTCGATGTCAGGATAGTTTTTGACGAAGTAGGATTCTGCGGTGGTGCCTTTGTCGACGACCAGGGTATGGCCCTTCAGGTCGGCCAGCGTTTTCAGCGGACTGTCGTTCGGTACGATCACGCCCAGCGCGGCGCGCATGTAGGGTTCGGCAAAATCGACAACCTGGGCGCGTTCGGGCGTGTTGGTGAAGTTCGCAAGGATGATATCGACCTTGTTGGCTTGGAGAAAGGCCACGCGGTTGGCGGCTTCCAGGGTCACAAATTTCACTTTCTTTTCGTCGCCCAAAAGCGCCCGGCCAAGTTCGCGGGCGAGAGCAACGTCGAAGCCGACATTGCGTCCGGCCTGGTCGATATAGCCGAACGGAGGTTTATCGCCAAAAACGCCGATCACGAGTTCTCCGCGTGTGCGGATGGTGCTCAGCGAATCAGCTGTCTTTTTAGTGCAGCCCAAATACGTCAGGAGG
>Ga0302294_10000626_pt1 | contig 10645 bp, 7 predicted proteins | sample III_Fen_N2_3_FD_194550 | JGI IMG/M metagenome (GOLD analysis project Ga0302294, IMG submission 194550) | Peat permafrost microbial communities from Stordalen Mire near Abisko, Sweden - III_Fen_N2_3 | ecosystem: Environmental > Terrestrial > Soil > Wetlands > Permafrost | place: Sweden: Abisko...
GGGCGATCCCAGTCGCATGATGTCCAGGGGCCGCATCTGGGGAAAGGTGGCCACCATGATGGCCGGAAGGATGGCGAAGTACTTGGCGATGTCGTTGGCGACGGAAAACGTCGTGAGCGAGCCGCGTGTGAGCAGCATCTGCTTGCCCACTTCCACCACGTCGATGAGCTTGCCGGGATTGGAGTCGAGATCGACCATGTTTCCCGCCTCCTTGGCCGCCTGGGTGCCGGTGTTCATGGCGATGCCCACGTCGGCCTGCGCTAGGGCGGGGGCGTCGTTGGTGCCGTCTCCGGTCATGGCCACCATGTGCCCGCCGGCCTGTTCCTTGCGGATCAGGGCCAGCTAGTCCTCCGGGGTCGCCTCGGCCAGGAACCCGTCCACGCCCGCCTCTTCCGCGATCGCCGCAGCTGTGAGCGGATTGTCTCCGGTGATCATCACAGTGCGGATGCCCATGGCCCGGAAGAGTTTGAAGCGCTCGGGAAGTCCGGCCTTCACGATGTCCTTGAGGTAGACCGTGCCCAGAACACGGCTCTGGTCGGCCACCACCAGCGGCGTGCCGCCGGCCCGCGAGACGCGCTCCACGTCCGCCGCCACCGCCTGCGGGAGATCGCCTCCCGCGAAGGCCGCCACGGAATTCGCCGCGCCTTTGCGCAGGCAGCGCCCCGACGGGAAGTCCACCCCGCTCATGCGGGTCTGGGCAGAGAAGGGCTGAAAGACGGAATCCGTCAAAACAGAATTCGGCACGTCGTGGCCGCGTGCGTTGGCAAGCGCCACGATGCTGCGTCCTTCCGGAGTCTCGTCCGAGAGCGAGGAAAGGAGCGCCGCCAGAGCCAGATCCGCCTCGTCCACGCCGGGGGCCGGGTAAAAATCCACCGCCTGACGGTCGCCCATGGTGATGGTGCCGGTCTTGTCCAAGAGAAGCACGTCCACGTCGCCCGCCGCCTCCACCGCACGTCCCGAGGTGGCCAGCACGTTGCGCTGCGTCAGACGGTCGATCCCCGCGATACCGATGGCCGACAGGAGCCCTCCGATGGTGGTCGGGATGAGGCACACCAGCAGACTGACAAGAATCGTCACCGGCACGTCGATCCCCACCCACTTCGCCAGCGGATGGAGCGTGCCCACCACCAGGAGGAAGATGAGCGTGAGGGCCGAGAGCAGGATGGAAAGGGCGATCTCGTTGGGAGTCTTCTGCCGCTTGGCGCCTTCGATGAGCGCGATCATGCGGTCCATGAAACCCTGACCCGGATCTGCGGTCACGCGGATCACCAGCCGGTCAGAAAGTACCACTGTGCCTCCCGTGACGGCCGAGCGGTCGCCGCCCGCCTCGCGGATCACCGGAGCCGACTCGCCTGTGATGGCCGACTCGTTGACCGTCGCCGCACCCTCGACCACCTCGCCATCTGCGGCGATGGTCTGGCCAGCCTCCACCACCACGAGGTCGTTCTTGCGCAGGGCCTCGGCGGCCACCTGCATCTCGGTCCCGTTCGGCCCTATGCGGCGCGCCATCACGCTGCGGCGCGACTTCCGCAGCGTCTCCGCCTGCGCCTTGCCACGGCCTTCCGCCATGGCCTCGGCGAAGTTGGCGAACAGCACCGTGAACCACAGCCACGCCGCGATCTGGGCGGCAAAGCCCAGAGGCTCGTGACGGGCCGCCAGGAACAGCAGGTCCAGCGTCACCAGCACCGCGCCCACGCCGGTGGTGAACATCACCGGGTTGCGCCACAGGACGGTTGGCTTGAGCTTGACCACGCTCTGCCAGAGGGCGGGCCCGAGGATGTCCTTGTCGAAAAGCTTGCGATCCGTCTTTTTCATGGTTTCGCTTTCAGAACAGGAGGTTGGACCCGGTCATCACGAAGTGTTCGACCACGGGGCCGAGCACCAGGGCCGGGAAGTAGGTGAGGGCGCCGACCACCACCACGGTGGCAAGGAGCAGCATGCCGAAGGTCGCCCCGTGGACGGGGAAAGTTCCCGGTCCGGGCGGGGAGACGACCTTGCGTGAGAAGTTGCCGGCCAGGGCCAACACCGGCAGGATCACGGCAAAGCGCCCGATCAGCATGGCCAAGGCAAGCAGCGTATTGTACCAGGGCACGTTGGCAGAGAGGCCTGCGAAAGCCGAGCCGTTGTTGGCCACCGCCGAACTGAAGGCATACAGGATCTCGGAGAGCCCGTGCGGTCCTTGGTTCGCCACGCCAGCCGCGCCCCAGGTACTGCTTGCCGCCACGGCCGTGAGCACCAGCGTGCCGAAGGCCTGGCACAGGATCGCCACGCTTGCCATCTTGATGTCGAAGGCCTGGATCTTGCGTCCCAGGTATTCCGGCGTGCGGCCCACCATCAGGCCGGCCAGGAAGATGCCCAGCACGACGAATACGATCATGCCGTAGAGCCCCGCCCCAACGCCGCCGAACACGACCTCGCCCAGGTGCAGGTTCACCAGCGGCACCATGCCTCCCAGCGGTGTGAACGAGTCGTGCATCGAGTTGACCGCGCCGCACGAGGCATCCGTGGTGACGGTGGCAAAGAGGGCCGACCCGAAGATGCCGATGCGCGTTTCCTTGCCTTCCCAGTTGCCGTGGGCCGCGACCCCGTGGGCCGTCAGATGGGGATTTCCCACCGCCTCGAAGTGCCAGCAGGCAAGCACGCCGCCGAGGAACAAGACAAACATCACCACCCACACCGTCCAGCCGTGGCGACGGTTCCCCACCTTGTCTCCCAGCCACCAGACAAGCCCCGCAGGAATGGCGAAGATCGAGAGGATCTGCACGAAGTTCGAGAGCACCGTGGGATTCTCGAAGGGGTGTGCGGCGTTGGCGTTGAAGAAGCCGCCGCCGTTGGTGCCCAGCATCTTGATGGCGATCTGCGAGGCCGCCGGTCCCATCGGCAGGTTCTGCAAGGCGCCGGTCAGCGTCTTCACGGCGAGGTAGGGCTGGAAGTTCATGATCACGCCCTGGGAGACCAGGAAGAGCGCAAAGAGGAACGACAGCGGCAGGAGCAGGCGCACGTGGATCCGCACCACATCAGTCCAGAAGTTCCCCAGCGCCCCTTCCCCCTTGCCCGAAAGGCCACGGACCACGGCCGCCGCGACGGCGATTCCGGTGGCCGCCGAGGTGAAGTTGTGGACGGCTAGTCCCGCCATCTGCGAGAGGTAGGAGACGGTGCTCTCGCCCCCGTAGCTCTGCCAGTTGGTGTTGGTGGCAAAGCTCACTGCGGTGTTGAGTGCGAGATGCCACGAGAGTCCCCCGAACCCCTGCGGGTTGAGGGGAAGCACGCCTTGCAAAAGCAGGATCGCGAAGGTCAGCAGGAAACCCGCCAGGTTGAAGAGCAGGACCGCTGCGACCCATCCCTTCCAGTCCATCCCTTTCGCCGGGTCGATTCCCAGCAGGCGGTAGGCGCGCCGTTCGAGAGAAAGACAAAATCTGTCAAGCACCGAGGGACGCGAGGAATCGAGGACCCCGCGCAGCCACAGCCCCATGGGCTTGGTGAGCGCAAGCAGGAGTCCAGCGAAGAGGGCGAGTTGAATCCAGCCGTAGAGTTCCATCGCGAAGCCTTTCAGAAGTCTTCCGGACGCAGGAGCGTCCAGAAGAGGTAGACGGAGAGTGCGGCCGAGGCGACGGCGGCAAGACAGAGTTCCATGTCAGTTCCTTTCGGTGTGGAGAGATCGGGGCCCGGCGACGATCGACGAATCGGGGCAAAGGCAGGTGAAGCGGGCGTCCTTCCTCACGGTCGGAGCGGTTCCCCAGGCAAGCAGGGAGAAGAGGAGGACGACCCAGAAGAGGCCGCCTCCCAGGATCCAGCGAAGGGTCGGCGATTCATGCATGGTGTTCCTCCCGGACGCGGACGGCGTCCCGGTCTTCATTCAAGGGCAGGCGGATCTCGAAGCGGGCTCCCTGGCCGGGAAGGCTCGTGGCCGCGACGGTGCCGTCGTGGGCCAGCACGATCTCGCGCACGATGGAAAGCCCCAGTCCCACACCGGTTCCGGCCGATTGGCCGGGGACGCGGTAGAAGCGTTCGAAGAGCCGCCCGACGTGTTCCTCGGGAATCCCTTCGCCGGTGTCCTGGACGGAAATTGTCAATTTCTTCCCCTCCGTCCCGAGCATCACCCGCACCTCGCCCCCGGCGGGCGTGTGACGCAGCGCATTGGAGAGCAAATTTTCAACGGCAAGCCCCAACCGGACAGCATCGCCCCGCACCTGAGGAAGCTCCACCGGGGCCTCGACCGACAGGCGCACGCCCTTCTCGCGGTAGGCGCCCTCGCGCTCGGTGGCGGCATGACGCACGATTTCCCGTGCATCCTGGAACGAGCGTTCCATCAAGGCGCGCCCCGCGTCCATGCGGCCGATGTCCAGCAGCTCCTCGACGATGCGCCAGAGCCGGTCGGCATCGTCCCGCAGCCCGGTGGCAAGCTCCTCCTGCTTGGGAGAAAGCTCCCCCACCCGTTCGTCCATCAATAGGTGCGAGGCCATGCGCAGAGAGGTGAGCGGAGTGCGCAGCTCGTGGGCCACCACCGAGAGCATGCCGCTTTTCATCTCGTCCAGACGGCGCAGCTGCGTGATGTCGGCAAGCACCAGCGTCACGCCGGCCACCGAGCCGTCGGGATCCAGGATCGGGATGGCGCGAGGCAGGAAGAAGCGTTCGCCCTCGTCGAAGGCCTGCAAGGCCGCGTCGAAGCTACGGGGCTGCACCGATTCGCGGGTCTGGACGGCCTGGGCGAACCAGGTCGTCAGCCTCCCGTCGGCCCGTTCCTCTAGGCGCGTTCCCGTCTCGAGCCCGAAGACGCGCCGCGCCGCACCGTTGCCCATCTCCACCCGCCCGTCGGGGGCGATCACGGCCACAGCGTCCGGGAGCGAGTCGATGGCGTTCTGGGTGGTGCGGTGGATCCGCCACATCCGCTGCCGGTCGCTTCTGCGGAACTCGCGCAGCTTCCCGGCCATGGCGTTGAAGGCCTCGGCCAGCTCCCCCAGCTCGTCGCGGGAGGGGATGGCCACCACCAGGTCCAGGTTCCCCTTGCCCACTTCCCTGACAGAATCTGTCAGCGTCCGCACCGGCGAGGTCACCCAGGCCGAGGTCACGCTCGAGAGCACCAGAGCCAGCACCACGCCCCCCGCCAAGAGGAGGATCAAGGTCCTCCGTGCCTGGCCCGCGCTCTTCTTCACCTGCCCGTCCACCGAGAAGATGTTCTTCACGTTCACGTCGATGATGGCCTGGGACGCTTCGGACAGTTCCCGGGAGGCCTTCCACATCAGGTCGACCCGCGCCGAGGAAAGGCTCGAAGGGTGCGAGGAACCCACTCCCACGAGCAATGAGTCGTAGCGCTTCCAGAGGGAATCGAGCCGTGCCACCGCCCGGGCTTCCCCCTCGACGGTGACGTTGCGCTCCTCCAGGGAGAGGTTCTTTCGGAACCGCTCCCTGCCTTCGCGCGCAGCCTGAAGCGCCGTGGTGTCGCCCAGGGCGAAGAGGCGCACGGCACGGTCCATGTCCTCCGCAGCCTCCTTCATCTCCTGGCCGTAGCGTACGCTGTCGTAGTTCTCGCGGAAGATCTTGTCGAGCGTGCCGCTGTAGTTGCCTAAAAGCTTGAGGGAAAGGATGCCGATGGCCAGAAGTACGGCCAGAACCGCGCCGAAGCCTGCCAGGAGTTTGATGCGAAAGCCGGTCATGCCCAGGACTACGGCGAAGGCCGTGCCAAGCCCCGGTTCAGGCGGGAATCGCCCCCACTCGCCCGTGCGGTCTTAAGTCATCGTGCATTCTGCATGATCTGCAATGGCCTGGGCTTGCAGGATGCAGGGCAGCTCAGATCCCGTAGCGCTTGCGCTTGCGCCAGAGGGTCGCGGCATCGATGCCCAGCACCGTGGCCGCCTCGTCCAGGGTCCGGGTCGCCGCCAGCACCCGGCGGATGTGCAGCTCCTCGAGCTGCTCGATGGGCATCCGATCGCCTGCCTTGCCGCTGGGGCTCTCCGCCTGGGCGGAACTCCCGAAGGCCTCCGGCCCGAGCACGTTCCCCTCGCACAGCACGGCGGCCCGTTCGATGGCGTTGCCCAGCTCGCGCAGGTTCCCCGGCCAATCACGGTCGGAAAGAACCTCCAGCGCCTGCGGAGAAAATGACAGATCCTGTCCTTGCCCGATCCTGGCAAGCAGGCTGCGGGCAAGGTCCGGCAGGTCCTCGCGCCGTTCCCGCAGCGCAGGCATCCGGACCTCGACCACGTTCAGTCGCCAGTAGAGATCCTCGCGGAAGCGTCCCTGACGTACGGCCTCCTGTAGATCCACGTGAGTGGCCGTCACGATGCGCACGTCGGCCTTGCGGGTGCGAGCCTCGCCCACGCGCTCGTATTCACGTTCCTGCAGGAAGCGCAGCAGCTTGGGCTGGATCTCCAGCGGCAGCTCCCCGATCTCGTCCAGGAAGAGCGTGCCACCCTCGCAGGCCTCGATGCGTCCCTGGGTATCGGACACCGCCCCGGTAAACGATCCCTTGGCGTGACCAAAAAGCTCCGAGGCCAAAAGCTCAGCCGTGAGCGTCGGGCACGAGACTGTCGCAAACAGCCGGTCCGCCCGCGGACTCCACTCGTGCACGCAGCGCGCCAGGGCGCTCTTGCCCGTGCCCGATTCGCCCCGCAGCAGCACCGTGGTCTCGCGCCGGGCCACCTGCCGCGCCAGGTGCAGCACCTCCCGCATAGCCGGGGAGCGGCTCTCCAGGAGCAGCGTTCCCGAGGCGGCGATCGGCTGACAAAGTGCCGCGACCTTGGCGGCGGCGACCGTCACCTGCGAGGGCTCGAAAGGCTTGGGGAGATAATCCCAGGCTCCGCGCCGCATGGCCTCCACGGCCGTCTCCACAGTGGCGAAGGCGGTGATGACCACGATCTTCATCGAAGGCCTGAGGACGAGGAGTTCCGGAATCAGGTCCAGGCCGCTCTTCGTGCCCAGCCGCAGGTCCACGAAGGCCAGGTCGAAGGCTTCCAAACGGGCCTGATCCACGGCATCCTCCGGCGTCCCAACGGAGCGCACAATGTGCCCTTCGAGTTCCAGGCACATCGACACGGAGCGACGGATGGTGGGCTCGTCATCGACGACCAGGACGGAAAGCGCAACCTCGTTCATGGCGTTCAAGTTAAGTCATCGAAAACCCAGGACTCCTCGATTCGTCTCTGTCGGCATCATCCCACCTCCGGCAAGCCACGGAACCTGTTTGATGGAAGTCGGCCTCCGAGCTATATTGCTCCATTCACCGCAAGCGCCGAACGGCGCCTGCGGTCGGTTGCTCACGTAGCTCAGTTGGATAGAGCGATGGTTTCCTAAACCGTAGGCCACAGGTTCGATCCCTGTCGTGGGTATAGTCGAGAAGTTCGAGTAGGTCCGAAGCAAGCCGAGAAACCCCGTAAAAATGCGGGATCCCGGCTTTTTTGTTTGTTTCGCGTCCGTGCTTGTCCAGCTGAGTGCACAGAAGTCCGGCCATCCTGGGTTGATTTTTGGGTTGATCCTATGGCCACGGCGAGAATCGGGACAACGCTTTTCCCAGTCAGACCATTCCGTCTCCCTTTCCGGCCGTTCGATGACCTACCGTTTGAACTTTTCTGCGCAGGAAGATCGCCTTCGCACGGACCGGAGACGTTCCTCATGACAAGATTTGTCCATTCCCTGATTGCGACCACGCTGCTGTGCATGGCCACAAGCTTCGCCCTGGACGCCGATCCGCTGGCGCGTCCCGGCGGCTGGGCCACGGGCACCGTCGGCGGAATCGGTGGAAGCATCGACACGGCCAGTGACTCCGCCTCCCTGGCCACCGCGCTTGCCAAGCCCCTGCCCAGGATCGTCTTCGTGAAAGGCACCGTCACGGGCGTCTTCAACGTGTCGGTCGGCAACAGGAGCGTGCTGGGCCTGCCCGGTGCGGTCCTGCGGGGGAACCTAAACATCGTGGGCACGAGCGCCGCCATCGTGCGCAACGTGATCGTGCGCAACCTCACTATCCTGCCCAGCGGCACTTGCACAGGCGACTTCGGCGTGGGCACCTGCGAGGACAAGGACGCGGCCGTGCGCGTGAGTTACGCCCGAGGCGTGTGGCTCGACCACCTCACCCTCACGGACGGCCTCTACAGCAACCTCGACATCGTCCATGGCTCCGACAGCCTCACCCTCTCATGGATCCGCCAGTCCTACACTCGCACCGACACCTCCCACCAGTTCGCCAACCTCATCGGCGCCAGCGACCGCAATGGCGCCGAGGACTCGCTGCGCCTGCGCTTCACCTGGCACCACAGCCTGTGGGGAGACAACATCCGCGAGCGCATGCCGCGCGTGCGCTTCTCCAACGCCCACCTCTACGGCAACGTGTTCCGATCCAGCCGGGCCAACTACTGCATCCGCGCCGCCTGGCGCTCCGACCTGCTGGTCGAGGCCAACGTCTTCACGGGAACCCAAAGCCCCCTGGACATCTACGACACCAACGCACGGGCTCAGTCGCGCTTCAACCTCTTCGCCTCCGTCACCGGGGACACCGCAGGAAACGGGATCGCCACCGCACCCCCCTACGCCTACGCCCTGGACACCGCGACCGCCTGCACCGCACCGGCAGGCGTCAGCGTCTGCGATCCCTTCTCCGGACTGCGCAGCATGGCATCGGCCGTGAGCAACGCGGCCACCGGCGCCGGCGCCAACCTGACCTGGACCGTCCTCCCCGTGGGCCTCTTGAGTACGTCCCGCACCGGGGCGCTGCGCACCATACACCTGGCCGGAGGCACACGGCTGGTCAACGAGGGCACCCAAAGACAGATTTTGTCACTGACGACCGTGTCGGGACGCACCATCCTCCCCGCCACCGCCCTGGAACCGGGTGCTTGGCTCACGCTCCCGCAGCCCCATGGCCTCTCGCTCCTGCATCAGCGCTCCGAGGAAAGCGAAGGAACAAGGCTCCTTGGGCCGTAGCGGGCTGCTGCCAAGCTCCTCGCCGCTCACCCAGTCAGCCATACACTTCGGCAAGTTCGCCACAGCTGCAGATCTTGAGCCAAGGCTCGTGTCGTAGCACAATTCCTGACCTAGGCGATTCCCTACACGAACACGGTCCATGGCCCTGATCCCGCCCTATTCGCCAACGGTTTCCATTGGACAATTCCTGTCCGTTGGCTCACCAAGCCTCCTCGGCCTGCGGCCTGCGGGGTCTTGGCCCTGTCGGGTGACGGTCGGGGGGAGGTCATTGTTTTTGATGCCGTTGTTCTGGGCTGCGCGCCCAGACTGCGCCCAAGGTGGTCCGGGCCACCTTGGAGAACCCCCGCCAGCCGTTCCGCCGGCTGGGCCACGGACTTCGCACTCCTGTGCCGTCTTCGTTCATTCTCCGCTCAGCAACCTTGTGCGGGAAGCGGTGGCAGTCCTGCCCCACGCGATCAAGATCGCAACATGGGACCCCACCAAGGGCGACACAAGATGGCGGCTGCGCCGCCAGAACCAAATATCCCCAATAGTGCAATTCGAATCAGCCATCAAGCCGTTTTGTTGGTTTAGAACAGAATTTGGATATACAAATAGCCAATGGCAAACAAAGCAAAACCCACGACATAGCTGTCATAACCAAAAAGATGCAATCGTACGAACTCTCGCCATCAAAAGTTGAGCAAACAAAAACATCGCTTGGAAAGATATTCCAGCCATGATACATCCACATTTGCCACCAAATAACACCCAAAATAATCGCTGAGACAAAATGCGCAATTTCAAATCCAACCCAAAGTAAGATCTTTTTCAATTTCCGCCCCCAACATTCACAACACCAACCGAGCCCGGCCTTCACCGGCCCGCAGAAACGAGTTTTACAACGGGAAGGTGCCGGTGGAAGCCGATTGTTAGGTGGGTTCGATTGCGGGTCTCGTATTCAGTGAAAAAGCCTTCTGCTGCGATTTGTATCGAGCCGAAGGCTTTATTCTTTTTCTTGATAAATATTTAAATCGATCACTTTTCGATAGTTGATTGCGAAATCGCCATCACGAGTGTATAACTCGTAATTTCGGTTTTTTACAAATGCAACTATAGTCATGTCAATTGAGCAAGTTGCAATTCCATTTGCTGCGCATAAATTTCTTATCCTAGCAGCTTCAACATAATCATCAGTTGTTATTTCCTCATCTTCAAATCCCTCTAAATATTCTCGTAGTCTCTGGAATTTTTCAATTTCACGGATTCCACTTAAGATTTCTTGTCTAATGGGGCCAATGATACAGGTTCTTGATGACTCTACGATTTCGAAGAAATTTTTCTTCATAGTCGAATCTGCAGGGTTATTCCTTCTTAGAAAGGCGCTCCAAATGTTCGTATCAATCAGAACTTTTCTCATTTTGAGCGTTCTTTCTTGTAATCATATTCAATATCAAATGTCCCTGCTAATTCTAGGAATTTCAATTGCTTTCGACGCATTATGAATTCTTTTAATGCAGTCGTTACTGTATCTTTTTTTGTTTTTAAATTTCCAATTTTCAGGGCTTCTTCAAGGAGTTGGTCGTCTAGAGCAAGATTTGTAGCCATCTGGCACCTCCACACAAAGGTTTACACACCTCAATCTATGCTATGAAATGCCAAAAGTCAAGCGTGTGATTAGAAGTTTATTCCAAGAGCCATATTACCATCAATAAACTTTCCAATTTTTCCATAACCCGCACCAAAATCTGTTGAT
>Ga0302294_10000630_pt1 | contig 10612 bp, 5 predicted proteins | sample III_Fen_N2_3_FD_194550 | JGI IMG/M metagenome (GOLD analysis project Ga0302294, IMG submission 194550) | Peat permafrost microbial communities from Stordalen Mire near Abisko, Sweden - III_Fen_N2_3 | ecosystem: Environmental > Terrestrial > Soil > Wetlands > Permafrost | place: Sweden: Abisko...
TCTCGGAAGCCAGCCACGACATCCACTGGCTGCCCTTCCAGGACCAGGCCATGAGGTTCTCGCATCCGGCTGCGCGGGCCAGCTCCGTGGCCAGCTGCACGTGGGACTCCTCCCCTCGCGGGAGACGGTAGTTCTTGATCCACACCTGGCTTGCCTTGCCGTGCCTGGCCGCGACCTCCACCACGCGCCTGGCGTAGGTCGCGTAGAGCTCGTGCACCCGCTGGGCCGTGTCGCCCTGTTCCCAGTAGGGGTCGGTGGACAACTCGTCCACGTGCGGGAGCGCCGCGATGCGGTCCCAGTCGCTGGTGCCGGCGTTGAAGTGGTCGGGCAGCAGGCACACGCAGTTGCGCTTGCCGGCGGCGTGGACAATTCCTGTCAAATGAGCGATCAGCCCCTCGATGCGCTCCTCGCGGAAGGTTTTGACGCTGCGGTCGAAGTCCTCAGGCATGGGGTGCTCGAAGCGCTGCCGGAAAAGTTCTTGGCAGGTGGCACAGCGGCAGGCCCACAGGTGTTCGGCACCCTTACGGAAGAAGAAGTGCGGCTCGTCCCAGAAGACGGTGTCCACGGCGGTGGCGCACACGCTGCGGGTCCACTCCTCCAGGTACTCGACCACGGCCGGATGGTTGGGGCAGGCGGCAGGTGCGGGGGAGCCGTCCGACAGGACCTGTCGCGCCAGAGGGTGGCGCGCGATCAGTTCGGAGTTGGCCTCGCCGCCGAAGATGCGCCCCACCGCCCAGGGGTTCACGTAGACCTCGAGTCCTGCCTCCTTGGAGAGGTCGATGATCTTCCCCATGGTGTCGCGGTAGTAGGCGTGGTCGTCCTCGCTCCAGGTGTGCAGCACGAGCCGGTTGCCTTCAGCGGCCATGCGTTCCATGTCGGTGCGGACGTGTTCGGGGTTGCGGACGCCGAAGTAGGAGAAACCGGTCTTGACTGTCATGGGTGCAAAGATGGAAAAGGAAGGGCGCGAGGGGAAGGAATCCTCGCGGCTCGAGGGAACCGGGCTGCGGAAGGGAATGGGTGCATCCGCCCAGGCTTTGTAGTATTTGCCCGATGCTCGAAAGGAACATGAGGAAAGGACTTTGGCTTTGGTTGCTTGCGCTGGCTGCCTTGCTGCTGCCGGTGCATGCGGCCTTCGAGGAGCTTTCGGCCGGTTGCCCTCAGACCTTGCTGTGTCCGGGCGCACAGTTCCTTCACGGGCATCCCGACGATGCCAAGAACGACCATTGCCATTGCTTCCTGAAGGCTGTGGACGATTCCTTCCGTGCACCGTATCACCAAGGGATCGGTCCTGGGCTGCTTCCCTCCTCGGGCCGGGAGCTGACGAAGTTCCCGCTTCCTGCGGCCTCGCGTGTTGCCCGTTCGTGTGGCAAGCCAGCATGGATCCCATGCTCCAGCGCCCTGCATTCCCGGGTGGGTCTGCGCCTCTACGCTTGAGCTTTCTCGCCTCGTAGATGAACTGATGTCCGTCGGCATGAGCTGACGTCCGGGTGCAGGCATGCCTGCCTTGTCGCTTGGAACGGGCATTCCGAGGGACTTCGTTCCGTCGCTTCCGGTCAAGGTGGCCGGAAGCTTGCAACAGCGTTCGGACGGCTGCGGACGGCAATGCCCCAATGGGGCTTGCGTGTGCCCGCGTCCAGGAAAGGATTTTCATGAAGTGGATACGAGCCAACGTCGGCCTGTGCCTTGCCGTGGCCTCGGCACAGGCGCTCACGTTCGAAGAGGCGCATCGTCGCGCCCAGCAGGAGAATCCGACCTTCCAGGTCCTGACGGCGGAAATCTCGGCGGCCGAAGGCGCCCAGCTCGATGCCGGAATCCGGGCCAATCCCGAATTGACCGTCAGTCCAGGATTCAAGCGAAGCTCCAGAGAGGGTGGGTCGGGCGTACAATTCCAAGGCGAGCTGGGCGTCTCCCAGACCTTCGAGTTTCCCGGCAAGCGTGCCTTGCGGGTTCACTTGGCAAGCGGCGAGGTCAAGCTGCGGCAGATCGCCGTGGAGGGTTTCCGCCAGCAGTTGCGGACAACTGTTCGCAAGGTGTTCTGCCAAGCGCTGCAGGCCAAGCAGGTCGCGGCCCTGCGGACGGAACAGCTTCAGTCCGCCGAGACTTTCCTGAAGGCTGCCCGCAGGCGGGTTGAGATGGGCTATGCCACGGACTTCGAACTGGTCAAGGCGCAGGCGGATCGGATCGCCGCCAAGCGGGAACAGGGACAAGTGGCCGGGGACCTTCGCGCTGCCAAGCTCCAGTTGGCTGCCCTCATGGGGGCACCTGCCGACACGGCCTTCGAGGTGGAGGGACAGTTGGACAGCGCTGTCGTCGGCACGGCTCCAGCCGATCCCGCTGCGTTTGCCCTGGCGAACCATCCCGGCATCCGGGCCCAGTTGCTCCAGATCGAGCTTGCGCAAAGGACTGTCGAGGCCGCAAGGCTTGGCTCCAAGCCGGATCTCACCGTCAATCCCGTCCTGGGAGTGAGCCGCGACGAACAGAGCCTCGGGATCGGATTGACCGTACCGCTTCCCATGTGGAATAGCGGGAAAGGAAACGTGGCGGTGGCCACGGCCGGCCAGCGCCGCGCCCAAGCGGAACTGGAAAGGCTGCGGCAGGAGGTCCGCCAATCGGTCCAATCGTCTCAGGAACGCATCCAGCGCGCCCAGGAGGAGCTGTCCCTGTACACGCCGGAATTCCTCGAGGAGCTGAAGAACACCATGGTCCGCGCCGAGAAGGTCTACGCGCAGAATGCCACCAGTCTGCTGATCTACCTGGAAGCCCGTCGCAACTATTTCGACGCCCTGTCCGGCTATTACGAAGCTCTCGGACAACGCGCACAAGGCCTGCTGGAGCTGGAATCCGCCATGGGCGCCGCACCCGAACCGATCGTCCTGAACAAGGGAGACAACTGATGCACATCCGAAAAGACCACGCCTTCCTCCTGGCCGCATCCGTGCTTGCCATGGTCGGCTGCAGCAAGCAGGGAAATGTCGAGGAGCCCGCCAAATTAGAGGCGAAACCGGTGGCCAATGTCCTGACGCTGTCGCCGGAAAGCCTGAAGAACGTCGAGATCAAGACCGAGGTCGCGAAGGCCGGTCCTTTGGAGCAGAGGCTCAGGATCCCAGGACAGCTGAAGCTCGATGCGAACCGGACCGCCAAGGTCTCCGCCATCTTCGAAGGCAAGCTCGTGAAGCTAGGCCACGACCTGGGCGATCGCGTGTCCCAAGGGGCGGAGATGGGTCTCCTGGAAACCCCTGAGCTGCTGGACAGGCCGTTGGCGATCCGGGCTCCGGTCGCGGGCATCGTCACGAGCAAGAGCGCGGCTCTTGGAGAGCTCGTCGTCAAGGGGCAGGAGATCTTCACGGTGAGTGATCCGCGCTTCCTGTGGCTGATCGGGGAAGTCAAGGAAGCGGACGCAGCTCAGGTTCGCCCAGGACAGAAACTGGAATTCACCGTCTCCTCGTATCCCGATCAGCTCTTTCGCGGGAGCATCGCGCGAGTCGGCGCCGCCGTGGAATCGGGCTCGCGCACTTTCGAAATCCGGGCCGAGATCGACAACCGGGACGCACGCCTGAAGCCGGGCATGTTCGCGGACATCTCGATCGTCACGGGAACCTTGGCCAATGCGCTGCTGGTGAGCGACGCGGCCCTGCAGTCCGACGGCGACAACCAGATCGCCTTCGTGGCCGTCGGGAACGGAAGATTCGAGAAGCGCACTGTGAAGACCGGACGCGCCCAGGGCGGCAAGGTCCAGGTGCTGGAAGGGATCAAGGAGGGGGAAGCCGTCGTGACCGAAGGCAGCTTCACCTTGAAATCCGAGATGCTCAAGGGCGAGCTCGGGGAGGAATGACGCGATGCTGAATTCCATCCTATCCTTCTCCGTTCGCCAGCGGCTGCTGGTGATCCTGGGCGCCGTCGTACTTGTGGGTTTCGGGCTGCTGGCCGTCAAGAAGATCCCCATCGACGCCTTCCCCGACGTGACCAACGTGCAGGTCCAGATCCTGGTGTCCGCAGGCGGCATGTCGCCTCCCGAAGTCGAGAAGCTGGTCACCCGTCCCATCGAGGTGGGGATCGCAGGGCTCCCGCGTCTGACGGAGGTGCGGTCCGTCTCCAAGCTTGGGCTGTCCCTGATCACGGTGGTTTTCGAGGACGGCGTGGACGACTACTTCGCCCGTCAGCTGGTCTCGGAAAAGCTGCAAGGCGTGCGCGGCAGTCTGCCCGCAGGGGTCGATGTCGATCTCGGCCCCATCTCCACGGGACTGGGGGAGATCTTCCAGTACACCTTGGTGAGCGAAGACAAGAAATACGATGCCACCGAGCTTCGGACCATCCAGGACTATATCGTCAAACCGCTTCTGCGCACCGTTCCGGGCGTGACGGACGTCAATTCGTTCGGTGGCCTGGTGAAGCAGTACCAGGTCGTGATCCGGCCCGAAAAGCTGGTCGCCTATGGCATCGCGCTGTCGGAGGTGTTCGAGGCGCTGGCCAGGAACAACTCCAACGCCAGCGGCAACTTCATCGAGCACAAGTCCGAGCAGTACGTCGTGCGGGGGCTGGGCCTGGTCCAGGGCACCGAGGATATCGGCAACATCCTGGTCGCTACGCGCAATCAGGTTCCGATCCTGGTGCGGGACCTCGCCGATGTCCAGATCGGGGCCGAGTTGCGCCAGGGCGCCGTAACCGCCAACGGCGAAGGGGAGACCGTGGCCGGCATCGTCCTGATGCTCAAGGGCGCCAGCGGCCGGGACGTCGTGAACTCGGTGAAGGAACGGCTGCCGTCCATCCAGAAGGCCTTGCCCCAAGGGGTGAAACTGGTTCCCTACTACGATCGGACAGATCTTGTCAAAAATGCCGTCCATACCGTGACCAAGGCCCTGGAGGAAGGAGCGGTCTTTGTCCTGCTGGTCCTGGTGCTCCTGCTTGCCGACCTGCGCAGCGCCCTGATCGTCACCCTGATCCTGCCGCTTTCCGCGCTCTTTGCCTTCATCATGATGCGGGCCTTCGGCATGAGCGCAAACCTCATGTCGCTGGGAGGCCTGGCCATCGGCATCGGCATGATGGTGGACGGCGCGGTGGTGATGGTGGAGAACATCCACCGGCATCTGACCCGTCCGCCTGCGGATCCCGGCGCCCCGAGGGCGAGCAAGGTCGAGACGGTGCTGTACGCCGCCAAGGAAGTGGGACGCCCCATCGTCTTCGGCATCGTCATCATCATCGTGGTGTTCCTGCCCCTGTTCACACTGGAGGGCTTCGAGGGCAAGATGTTCGCTCCGCTTGCCTTCTCGATCTCCTTTGCGCTCCTGGGGTCGCTGGTCCTTTCGCTGACGGTGGTGCCCATGCTGTGCACCTTCTTACTGAAACAGAAAGTGCACGAGCGCGATGCGTTCCACATCCGCTGGATGAAGGCCGCCTACCTGAAGTTGCTGGTGCCTTGCGTGAAGCATCCTTGGCGCGTGATGGTGCCCTCCCTCCTTTCCCTGATCGGCGCGTTGGCCCTGGTGCCTCTGATCGGGACAGAGTTCCTCCCGGTGCTGGACGAAGGATCCATCGGCGTCCAGACCTTCAGGATCCCCAGCATCTCGCTCACGCAGTCCCTGGAGATGCAGACCAAGGCCGAGAAGATCCTCAAGAAGTTCCCCGAAGCCATCGATGTGGTCTCCAAGACCGGTCGCGCGGACATCGCCTCCGATCCGATGGGGGTCGAGGTGAGCGACGTCATCGTGACCCTCAAGCCCAAGGAGGAATGGACGAGCGCTAAGACCAAGGACGAGCTGGTGGAAAAAATGCGTTTGGCCCTGGCCGATCTCCCGGGCGTGGCCTCCAGCTTCTCGCAACCCATCGCCCTGCGCGTGGACGAGCTCGTGAGCGGCGTGAAGTCTTCCGTGGGGATCAAGATCTTCGGGGAAGACCTGGACGTGCTCAAGGACGAAGCCGACAAGGTGGCGCGGATCCTCTCCGGCATTCCCGGTTCTGCGGACATCAACGTGGAGAAGGTCAGCGGCTTGAGCTACCTGGAGATCGAAGCCGACCGGAGCAAGATCGCGCGCTACGGAGTCAACGTCTCGGACATCCAGGAGGTCGTCGAGGCGGCCATCGGAGGCAAGGAAGCCACCAAGGTCTACGAGGGGCAGAAGGTGTTCGGGCTGATCGTGCGTTTCCCGGAAGCGGCACGCAACGACGTCCCCGCCGTGAAGAACATCCTAATCCCCTCAGCTGGAGGCGCGCTCGTGCCCCTGGGCGAATTGGCCAAGGTCTACGTCAAGGATGGACCGGCCCAGATCAGCCGCGAGATGGCGCAGCGGCGCATCGTGATCGAGTGCAATGTGACGGGACGGGACCTGGGAGGATTCGTCCGGGAAGCCCAGCAGAGGATCGATGCGAGACTGCAATTGCCGGTGGGTTACACCATGGGGTGGGGTGGGCAATTCGAAAACCAGCAGCGAGCGATGAAGCGCTTCGGGATCGTGGTGCCGCTCACCATCGCGATCATCTTCCTGCTCCTGTTCAGCTCGTTCAACTCGCTGAAGCAGGCCTCGCTCATCATCCTCAACATCCCGTTCGCGCTCATCGGAGGCATCCTTGCCCTTCTGATCGGCGGCTTCAACCTGAGCGTGAGCGCAAGCGTGGGCTTCATCGCGCTCTTCGGCGTGGCGGTGCTCAACGGCGTGGTGATGGTCAGCTACTTCAACGAACTGCGCCGGGAAGGCCTGAGGGTGGAAGCCGCCGCTGTCGAAGGCGCCGTGCTTCGCCTGATGCCGGTCCTGATCACCGCAAGCGTGGCGGCCTTGGGGCTGATCCCCATGCTCTTTGCCAGCGGACCGGGAAGCGAGATCCAGAAGCCCTTGGCTGCGGTCGTGATCGGTGGGCTGATCAGTTCCACGCTCCTGACGCTCTTCATGCTGCCGACGCTCTACAAGGTCTTCGAGCGCGAAAAGCCTGCGGATGTGGACGTCCGCCTGCCGGATCCGCCCGATACCACGGAGCTGTGAGACCGGCGCAAAAAAGCCCCACTCTTCGTAAGAAGGGTGGGGCAAGTCGAACTCGAAGGAACGCTTACTTCAGGTTGAGCGTGAAGCCCAGGGTGTAGAACAGGTCGCTGCCCGATCCGGAGATGAAGTAGGGACCGTGGTTGAGGAAGCCGTTGTTCACGCCGGCTTCGGCCGCCCAGCGGTCACGGGCGTAGCGGACACCGAAGTTGCCCTTGGTGTTCTGGATGGTGGTGTGGTCGTCGAAGGTGGAGGGATCACCCGGAGTTTGGCCGTCGTTCAGGGTCTGCTCGATCGTGAAGGCCGCGCCGCCCTTGAGGGTCCAGTGCTCGACGATGGGAACGATCACAGCCACGCTGGGAGTCAGGTCCCAGGTGTTGGCGTAGTCGTTGAACTCGTAGCCGGTGCTGTTGGCATGGTGCCAGCTGACGGCGGCACCGGGCAGGAAGCTGACGCCGTCCACGATGGCGATGTAGCCGATCTGGGCATCCAGATTCAGCAGCCAGTTGTTGTCGGCTTCGGAGCCGGGCTGACGAGCGTACTGTGTGCCCAGGCCCAAGGCGACGTTCCAGGCCAGGCCCTCGACGTTGGCGGCCGGGTACTTGCGCAGACCTGCGCTGATCATCAGCGAGTCGTAGCGCTCGGTGATGACATCGGACTTCTTCTCGGTGACTGGAACAGAGGGGAGGGTAGCCGTCCAGCCGGTGGTGTCGGTCTTCTCACTGACGTACTTTGTCGTTCCGAGGCCGGACTTGGCCCAGGTCAGGTTGCCGTACAGGTCGCCGCCGAACATGGGCAACGATCCGAAGAGCTTGGCCTGGGTGAAGCTGTAGGTGTTGGTTTTCTTGACGGCCTGCAGATCTTCCGTGGTCGCGTCGCTGAAGGCAAGGGTGACACCGGCACCGTATCCGGGGGTCATGAGACCGAAGCTGGCCTGGGTCTCGGCCTTGGCTCCCACGGCGGCCGGGGTGACCTGGGCGGCGGCAAACAGCTTGTTCCAGAGGATGTAGGCCTCGGACTGGTTGGCGTTGGCCCAGTTGAAGCCCACGGCCTTCAGGCCGGCCGAGGCGTGAGGAGCGAGCAGGACGTCTTCGATGCCAGTAGGAGCGGCAGCGTTGCCCTGCAGCAGCGATGCGCTGACGGGGGCATACGGTGCCTCGATGCCGGAGGCGGCAACCGTGGTTGCAGGAGCGACGGCAGGAGCGACGGGGGCTGCAGGAGCAGCTGGGGCGGTTGCATGCGTCTGCGCGAAGGCGGCAGTGGCAACGAGGGACAGAACAGAAAGACGCTTCAAAAGAAACCTCCAAGTGAACAGGAACGGGCGGAGCGCTTTGCTCCGTATGGCTGCAATCTATGAATGAAACGCTTCCATGGCCATATAAGGATACTGCGAAGAAAACAGGATTAAAAAATAATAGATCGAGATATCTTTCGAGGGCGTCTGCCAAAATGACAATTGGTGACAATCGTGGAAATGATGACGCGACAGGGTGCTTGATGCTGAGTGATCACATTTCTGGCTCGGTGAAGTTGGTTGGCACGGTCTTAGATTGGTATGATGGTCAACAAGCGTGATCTTGCGCTTCCTCGATCAACCACACAGGAGTACGTCCATGAAGAAGACTCTAATTTCTGCTTTGCTCGCTTTGAGCGCCGGCGCATTCGCCTACGACGAGTACGGAACCGTCGCCAAGGGCAAAACCGAAGTGGACGTGATGTACACGCACATGTTCGGCACGGGATATTACGATGCTGATGCAAAGTCGCATAGCATCGATGAATCTCCTGCCATCATGACTCCTTCGCTGCAAGTCAAGTACGGCATCATCGACGGCTTGGATGTGGAGCTCGGCGGTTCGTACGTCGTGAAGAACAAGGACGCTGGAGATGTCTCCGGCCTGGACAAGCCTACGCTGGATGTCAAGTACGTCCATGCCTTGGGCTTTGGCGGCTTGATCGGCGTCAACCTGCCTTTGGGCAGCGAGGACATCGTGGGTACGGACCCCACTCTGGCCCTGCGCGTGGGACCGGTGCTGGCCAAGACCATCGACAAGGTGGTCCTCAACGGCTGGGCGCTCTACACCCTCAACTTCGAGGACAAGGACAAGATCAAGGCCGCCGACGGCCTGGACGTGTACTTCAAGCCCCAGTACAACGTGACCGACAAGATCGGCCCCTACTTGGGCATCGATTATCAGACCAGCATCGGCAAGAATCAATATGTGGATGAGTTCACGGGCGAGACGGTCAAGGAGGATCCCAAGTCCTACCTCGTGACCCTCAAGCCGGGCGTGAACTACGTCATCGACGGCACCTACAGTGCTGAGCTCAATGTTCCCGTCACCGTCGCGGGCCAGAACAATGGCGCTTCCGTAAGCGTCTACGTGGGCTTCTACGGCGTCTTCTGATCCGTCGCTCGGGCGTTGCCCGAGTGCGTTTCGATCCCCGCAGGCTTAGGTTTGCGGGGATTTTTCGTGTCCGGCAGGCCTGCCGACATCCGCTGAGTCCTTCAAATGCGCTGTGTGCCAATTGCTCGTTTGAGTACCTTTGGGCGGTGCAGGAAGAAATGACGGAAATTGTCGCGAACTACGGGGAGGAGGACTTCTGCCCCGATCCGAAGATGGCGGCCTACCTGCGGGCGCTGCGGAACCAAGTGGCGGAAGAGGCGGAAGAGGCGCTGCGGTCGGTGCGGCGCGACTGGAAGAAGCCGCTGGAGGAGCGCATCGAGGCCGGGGTGGCGCTGGAGAACGTGACGTGCCGTCGGCTCGAGTCGGGTCTCTTCGAGGCGACCTTCGAGCGCAACCATTCCCGCTTCCGCGAAGGCGACCTGGTCCAGATCGGCTTCGGGAACCCCGCCACCGACCCGGGCGTGCCGGCCTTCATCGAACGCGAGGACGACGGGCGCTTCCTGCTGTTCGTGGGCGAACGCGAGCGGCAGAGCCGGGCGCAGGAGCTGGAAGACCTGTCGCAGCCGCGCGTGCTGGACATCGGGCACCTGGACCTTTCCCTCACGGTCATGGAGGCGCTCACGGAGCTGGGCGCCTCCCGCGAAGGTCGCGAGCGGGTGCTGCCGCTTCTGATGGGGAAGTCCAAGCCCAAGCTCGACATGAAGCGCGCCATGGAAGCGGAAGCCATGGGCGAAGGGCTGGGGCTGAACTGGAGCCAGTGCGAGGCGGTGGCGCAATGCTACGGCACGAACCTGTGCGCCCTGGTGCAGGGACCTCCGGGGACCGGCAAGACTCGGGTGCTGGCCGAGACGGTGGCGATGCTGGCGCGCAGCGGCGAGCGGGTGCTGGTGACCTCGCTCACCCACCGCGCCATCCACAATGCCCTGGATGCCGTGGCGCGGGCCTCGCGCCGCGACTTCCCGGTAGCCAAGATTGGTGGACAGGATCTGTCCAATCCCGACGTGCCGGTGTACGACAGCCTGCGCGGCTCGCCGTTTCGTCACCACAAGGGCGGGGCGGTGGTGGGGGCGACCCCGTTCGCGGCGGCCTCGGGGCGGCTGGGCAAGGAGGTCTTCGACACGGTGGTCTTCGACGAGGCGAGCCAGGTGACGGTTTCGCTTGCTGTGCTGGCCATGCGCAAGGGGCGGCGGTACCTGTTCTTCGGGGACCACAAGCAGCTGCCGCCGGTCATGACGA
>Ga0302294_10000632_pt1 | contig 10591 bp, 9 predicted proteins | sample III_Fen_N2_3_FD_194550 | JGI IMG/M metagenome (GOLD analysis project Ga0302294, IMG submission 194550) | Peat permafrost microbial communities from Stordalen Mire near Abisko, Sweden - III_Fen_N2_3 | ecosystem: Environmental > Terrestrial > Soil > Wetlands > Permafrost | place: Sweden: Abisko...
CCAGCATAGGACGCGCCACCGCTCCATGCGGCGCCCATCCGTAGGTTTTGAACTTCGTAAAATCCAGCGACTTGTCGTAGTGGACGCGGATCTTCTCCGCCGAGGCAGTCGCACAACAGCAAACCGTCAGCAGCACCAACGTTACCCATAAATTCAATTGGCGATGATTCCCTACTGTCATTCATTTCCCTTTCAACGAAACTGGCTTCTCTCGTCCAGACGGCCCAAACGCAACGAAGGCCCGGCAGCTTGCCGAAGCGTGCCGGGCCCCAGGGTTCTCCCCAGCAATGTCCTAGTGCTTCGGCCACTGCTTGAACATCTTCTCGACAGCCTTCTGCACCATTTCCTGGTTCTTGTTGCCGTTGTTGTTCAGCGTGTTCTCCGCCATGCCGCGCCAGATCAGTTCTTTCGCCTTTACGTCATATAGGCTGACGACCATCGTGGCCTCGACGTTCTGCTGCGGACTGATTCCGCCCATGCCGCCGCCGATTCCCCGCATGCCCCAGGCGTTATACGAAGTCGACTCGTGTTCTCCGCCGCTGGCGACCAGCACCAAGTCAGGACTTGCGTTTTCCTGCACCTTCTGGAATCCTTTTTGCTGCATGGCAGCCTCGATGTCCTGTTGCGCCACTTGGGCCAGGATCGAATTCTTAATCGCATTCTTATTGTTCCCGCCCCAAGCATACGTGTGGTACTGCGAGAAGGTGGCGTCGTGGTTGTAGTTCACAGAGACCTGCTGCGCCATTGCGAACGAGCTCATCAAAACAATCACAGCTGCACAAAAGGCGAACTTACTCTTCATATTTCAGCGCTCCTGTTTCCGTTATCTGAAGTATTGTCGGCTGGTCAATCACCGCGCCGGTCACTGCGAAATTCTTTCCGGATACCCAACTGCTCCGTGCCTTACGACTTGCTCATTCGGCGATCCGAACGCGCATGGGCAACATGCATTTCTGCGTGTCGTTTCGACTTCTTGCACGGTAAATCTTCGCCGGCTTCACAATAAGCCGCATACAAAACGACTGCCAGTGCCGTCAGCGTGAAGACCATCACCAGCGCCACCGTCCCCACCATGTTTCCGCCCCCCGTCGTTCCCCAGTTCTTGGTGGGATTATTACACCACAAGGTGCAATTGGAACAGGGCCCCATCAGAAACTTCAGTGGCGCTTTGACCGCGCCGCCTGAAGTCTCCCCAAGGGAGGCATCCCCAACGCTTCCTTCGCTATCGCTGGGACGGACCAGCTCCGTCCCAGCCAGCGGACTAACTCTCTCCTACTTCGTAGACGGCAATGGCAGTTCGGTACCGGCGATGCCCTTGTTCAGCAGCGCCCGCACTACGACGCGGCGGTTCTCCGCCTGTCCTTCGGCAGTCTTATCGCTACCCACCTGCCGGCTCTCGCCCATGGCGCCCGGCGCCAGCATGTTGGTCAAAGGTACGTGCCCCTGCTGCACCACGATGTTGGTGACGTTGTTGGCGCGTTCCTCGCTGAGCTGCTGATTCAGGGCCGCGCTTCCTACTGACGAGGCATAGCCCTTCACCTGAATGTTGTAGCCGTTGTAGGTCATTGCTTTCTGCACCAGCGCCAACAACGGGGCATTGTACTTCGGATCAACCTTGACCTGGCCGTTGGCAAAGTAAACGGTTACTTCATCCAGAATGTAGTACTGGTCAAGTTCGCCGAACCGCGCGCTATTGGCGGCGATTTTGGCCTTATTTGCAGCGATTTCTTTCTGCTGCGCGGTAATAGCTGCCTGCTGCTCTTTCAAAGCTGCGTTCTGGGCAGCCAGCGCGTCGGCCTGCTGCTGCAGTTCAGCCTGGTTCGCTGCGGCCGCCACCTTGGTCTCGTGGACCGCAGCCTGCGCCGACTGCGCCTGCTCCAGGTCCTCACCGGTGAACCGGACCCAGGTTGCAACCATCTGGTTCTGCGCGTTGGTCGTGCCCTGCACCTCGCACGCCAGACCCGGAATCAATGCCGCCATCGACATCTCTTTCTTGCGGGCCTTGAGGGCCCCTTGAAGTTGCTGCACGTCGGTGGTGTCGGTAAGCACGACGACCTGGTTCGACCCATCCGCGGTCTTCAATGTCATGCTGCTTCCGGCGCGAGAAATGATGACGCCCTTTACCTTCTGGGACTGCGCGAATGCGGCAGTCGCCGTCAGCGCTAACATAACCACCATGGTTCTAATTTTCATACTCGTACTCATATAGAATCTTCTCCTCTAGAATGTAGGCATGCACGTACTTTGGGGTACCCAAAACTATCCTCGGGTCACAATTGGGTATTTGTGGCGTGCCCGCGACAAGTGTTCGCGTAAGGCTTTCGCCACCGCCCTAGGAGATTAGATTTGGTGTGCTAACGGTGATACTAGCAGAATCGCCGCTCCCGGAGATACAGGAATTCCCGCCATTGTTGAACTTCCAGAGGAGTCCCTCCAACCCTCGGTAATCGCTTTTTGCACTTGAATTCCCTACTTTTTCCGATTACCGTCTAAGTCGCAGGAATAACTCAGTTTTCGAAGCGTTCGCGGCAGCTGTCCCCGCGAACGATAACGATTGCTGTCTAACTGAAACGGAGATTTGTCTATGAGCACAAAATCAAGAATCGGATACCTCATGGTCCTTGCGACGCTGTTCGTCGCGCTGACCTGCACTGCCGGCTTCGCCCGCGACAAGAACGAGACCATCGACGCCACTGCCTATGGCACCAGCACCCAGTTGGGGCGGAACATCGGAATTACTCTGACAATCTATGAATTCTCCACCCCTGAAGACCGCCAGGTTCTGGTCGACGCCTTCCAGAAGGGCCAGCAAAAGGGACTGGTCAACGCCCTGCAGAAGATGAAGTCCGTTGGCCATATCGCCATTCCCGGCACGCTGGGTTACGACGTCAGCTTCATTCGCATGATCCCCACAGCCACAGGCCGTACGATTCGTTTCGTCACCAATCGCAAAATCTCCTTCGGCGAAGCCTATTCGGATTCGCAGTCTCAGAGTTTTGACCTGACTGCCGGCGAATTTCAGTTGAATGACCAGGACAAGAGCAAGAGCACGGGCGTTCTCTATCCCGCCTCCCAGTTCACTATCAACAAAGACGGCGAACTGCAGATTGAGTTGAACCAGAATGCCTGGCGCCTGAGCAACTTCATCGACTGGAAGGGTTCGTCCGACAACTAGCTTCTGGCGTCGCGGTTTCCTCGCTGATTTCTTGTGGCTAGCTAGAACCGGAACCGGCCGCTCGCTCATATATTGTGCTGGCGGCACAACCTTTCTTGAGGTGGAGAATGACGATCCAGAAGAAACATAAGGTTTTTTTGGCAGTAGTTTGTCTGGTCCTGTTCGCGGTTACCTTTGCCCAGGCAAAGAGTAAGTACGCCTGCGACGAACCGAATCCCGCCAGCTTGTGCACCGCGGCCAATACCTGCGGTTCTGGGTCCGCCCCGTGCACGGTTGACATAACCAAGGCAGGAAATTCTTCCAACGTTAAGCCCAGCATTCCCAACGCGAAGAATAATCAGTTCTTCTGCATTAAGAAGGGCACAACGGTTGTGTGGATGACCTCCAACAAGAACACTGGCTTCATGGTCTCGTTTGGCACCGATTCGCCATTCGATCCCGATGATCCGATCATCGGCGGCGCCAACAAGCAGATCACGAATAAGGCCAACATCCCTGGCTGCTTCAAGTATGACGCCGGCGCGTTTTATCCGGGAGCAATCTACGGTATGAGCGGCGGCAGCAAGCCGGAATTGGTGATCCTGCCCTGAGCAGGTTCAGGTAGAGCTGGCCTTAAGGCCAGCGTCCTGGTCGTTTCGGTACCCCTTCCCGCGAGGACTTTAGTCCTCGCGGGAATTGTACTTTTCCACTCCAGTGCATTTGACTACCCGGAAGTAACCCGGCTACAGGCTCCACAAACGGCGGAGCCGTGACGTGCTGTTAGGCGTGCGCGTCAGCGCGCGCTAGGCAGCCGACAAATGATCCTCAGCCGCGGAGCGGCGTCTCTTGCTCCATCACCGCCTACTATCGAACTCACGACCTTGATCTTGCCGTAATCCGTCGCTGCCAAGGGCCCCATCCGGGCTGGTTTTGCCCGGGTGGGCTTTTCACGGAAATACCCCGCACGCAAAAATGCGGTCCCGTGAAACCACGGAACCGCACTTGGAAGCACTTCTGTTATTTCTTCGGCGCTGCCGCACTCCGTGACTGGCCCTGCACGACGGTTTCGTCCACCCTCACAGACTCTTCCTCGCTGAACGTCGCACCCTGCGGCACGAAGTAGAAGTGCGTCTTCTTGCCCTTCTGTCCGCCCTTGCGCGGCTCCAGACGCGTCGGATCCAGCTTCGGCCCGATCTCGTCAGTCGTCAGGTAGTACTTAACATTCACCGAGCGCTGCGCGCCCAGTTGCTCTGCATTCACCACTTCTTCCTCGTCGGTATACCCGACGATCGCTACCTTGCCGTTCGGCATCTGCTGAACGCGCAGAGCTAGCTTGTCGAGAACATCCTTGCAGTCGTTATCGACGCGCCATGGCTTCTTGGGGTTCTTCTCGAACGTGCATTCTCCCCAGTCTTCGACCTCAGACACCTTCTGCACCGCTGGCACGGTAACGTTCGCCGTGCAGCTCGTGCTCAGTCCGTGGTCGTCGGTGGCGGTTCCGGTAACGGTGATCGTGCTGCCTGCGTCAGCATTGGTCGCGGTCAACGTCGCCGAACTGCCGCTGCCGCTCAACTGTCCACCGGCGGTGGTCCAGGCGTAAGTCAGCGGCCGACTCTCGGGGCTGCTGGCGTCGATGCTGACGGTTGCGCTCTGGTTGATGGCAATTGCATTCGGCCTCACCGAACAGGTCGCTGTCGGCGGATAGTTGGGCCGCGCCTTCACGGTGAAACCCGCGCTACACGACGCGACGTTGTTTTTCTTCTCTCTTGCGTCAGTAGCGCTCGCGGTCACTGTGTAACTGCCGGGCGCCAGCCCGGTTGTGTCAATGCTTCCAGCGGTATTCGTACCTGAGACCTTGCCACCTGTGCTGCCCCACTTGTAGGTCAACGTGTGCTTCGGATTGAAGTTCTGGGTAGAAATCGACGCGTTCACCGGGTCACCCGGGAACACCTCCGTCGGCGAAGCCGAGCACGACGCTGTAGGCGGAACCGGCGGCTTGCCCCCCATGTTGAAGACCAGCCCCGCGATTGGGCCGTTCGTGATCATGTCATACACGAACTGGTGGTTGCCCTGGCGATAGTTCACATCCAGGTACCGCCATCCCAGCCCCAGTCCCCACCTCGGTGTGAACTGGTAGTTGACGATGCCCAGAACCTGGTAATCCAGACTTGCTCCGCCAGCGCCGGCATCGCCTGACACCATCACAGATGCTTTTTCGCCCATAGGCAATATGAACCTGGCGCCGCCCAGCCCGTCCACCCAGCTGGCTGATTTCGAGTGGCTGACGGCTGAAGGCTCAATCGTGAGATTCTGGCCAAGGTACCAATACCGTATTCCGCCCAGTACGTCGACTTTGAGGTGCTCTCCGTCTAGTACTCGATAGCCGATCTTGGGAGTAAAGATCGACTCCGTCAAGTGGATATTCGCTGAAGTCTGCCCAAAATCGTTATACGGAACCTGCTTGTCGTAGCCCAGCTTCATCCACAGATAATCGATCGGCATCACGAAGCGGCCCTTTTGGGCTTCCACCGCGATGGGAATCAGTCCTTTCAGGGTATGAAAGATATCGCTGAATGACGCATTGGCGCTGGCGTCGTGGCCCAGCACGCCCACCGTCCCGTGGGTTCCCGGGAACCAGCCGTATATCGAGATCGCGACGTGCCAGTTATCGACACCGGCATTGGGTCCGCCAAACTGCGGCACCGGACTCGGCGGCAGAGCTGCAGCGGGGGTTGGCGCAGGCGCGGCCGCCGCAGGTTCCGCGACCGCCGGATCTGCGGGCCCCTGTCCAAGTGCAGGTAAACAAAGCATCAGGGTCAGCGTCGCCGCAACCACCACAAAAAAGGTCTTACCGTACGAATTCATTTCTTCTCCTCGTGACAGAACAGTCCGGTTATCGCTCGCTGCCATTACCATGCGGGTTCGGCAACGCGCTGCTTCCTGGGACCTAGCCGGTATTGTTAAGCTTAACTGCAACCGAACCCGCGGGCAACCAGCCCAAAAGTACTATGTCCCAACTAGTATTCGGGCTTGCGGCGACCACAGTTCCCATCAAACCTCAAACAACGCCCCCTTAATCACACTTCGACGTGATCTACGTCCTTTCACGCTCGACTTACCGTGGTGTACCAAGTTGATCGTGAGGCAAAGGGATTTGTGTCCCTTGCCTCCCTACCCGCTCAGGCGGCGACATAATGGGTCTTTGAAAGACGTGTGCATCAGTAGCGCCCTAAGTCCTTTGCTTAGATGATTTTAGATATAACCATAATGAAATCAGTAATTTGCGCAGAAATTGTGCGTAAACTGTTGATTCTAAGGATTTGAGGGGGGAGGGGGGTACCCCCAATTTAGTGTCAGTCGGCGTTCAGTGCTTCTTGTGCTTCCCATCGTCCTCGCCCAGTGCCAGGTCCTCTGCCGCGGTTTCATCGTAGTCCTGCAATTCCGCCAGCAATCCTTCGTCGGTGAGATCCAGTGGATGCGAGTTTTCCCAGTCAGCGCGGGTCACTTTGTGCAGCCGATCCACTACGTCTTCGTCGCGCACTTCGATGGCACATTCGCGGCGGCTGTCGAAGCTCCCCGGAGCAAGGTTAATGGAACCCACCACGCCACGGACATTGTCAGCCAGTATCAGCTTGGCATGAAGCTTGAGCCCTTTGAGCTTGTGGACCTTGACTCCAACATCTTCCAGAATGCGCAAGCCGCCGACGCCCTCCAGCAACTTCGCACGTTTCAGCTTGTGGGGGGGCCGTGCCATTACATGGATCTTGACCCCCCGCTCCCGGGCACGTACCAGCCGTTCAATGATTGCCGGGTCCTGGTAGCGCTCGTTCTGCAGCCACAGCGTGTGCTTCGCTTCATCGATGAATTTGCCGATTCGTTGACGCCCGTTTCCCACGCACCAGATCAAGTACGAATGCTCGCTCGGAGTGAACTCTTTCCTGTCCCAGTCCGCGTCGAAACACTCAGCCACTTCTGCTACCTCGTGGCGAGCCGTCGTGACCACGGCATAATCACGCGTTTCGGTCAGGTCTCTCGGCTCCCAGTTGAACGACATGATGAATGCGGTCTCGTCGTCAACCACCATGGATTTCTCATGGGTCAGATCGAACTTCGGGTTGCTATCAAGAACATCGACGCCAGCCATTGCCAGCAGCTTCCGGCTGTCCTTGTTCTCCGATTCGCCACTCCGGCGTGCCGGGTTCAGCATCACCCGCACCGAAACCCTGCGTTTCTTAGCTGCAGCTACCGCCTGCAAGACCGCCGGGTCAGAAAAAACGAACATCTTGATACGCAGCGATTTCTGGGCGTGATTGATAGCATCGAGTATCGGTCGCGCTGAGTCATCCGGAAGCACAATGAGTGAACGTGACATGGCAGTTCCATTCTACGTGCTGGTTGAACCGGCAGCCGGAGTAGCGGCATGAGTTGAAGCATCGAACTGGGTGCGATGCAGTTGGGCATAAATGCCGTTCTTCGCCAGCAGTTCATCGTGGGTACCGCTCTCTGCAACCACTCCCCCGCTGATCACGATGATTTGGTCGGCATCGCGAATCGTCGTCAGGCGGTGTGCGATCGTGATCACGGTTCGGCCTTTCATCAGCCGCTCCAAGGCCTCAATCACCAGCTTCTCAGATTCGGTATCCAGCGCAGCGGTGGGCTCGTCCAGCAATAGGATGGGATTATTCCGGACCATCACGCGGGCTATCCCAATACGCTGGCGCTGGCCACCCGACAACGTGGAACCGCGCTCACCGACCATGGTGTCGTAGCCCTGGGCCATCCTTGAAATGAACTCATGCGCGTTCGCCAACTCGGCGGCCTTAATAATTTCCGCGCGCGAGGCTTCTGGCCGACCAAACGCGATGTTATCCGCAATGGTTCCATGGAACAGCACCGTGTCCTGCAGCACGTAACCGATCTGATCGCGCAGAGACTTGATTTTGAAATCGCAGATGTCGAATCCGTCGATTCGTATTGTGCCCTTCGTCGGGTCGTAGAATCGTGGAATCATGCTGACGACCGTGGACTTCCCGCTTCCGGTTGGTCCGACGATTCCGACGAGTTGCCCCGGCTTGATGGTGAAGTTTACATCACCGAGAACGGGGTTCTGCACATCGTACGCAAATGCAATGTGTTCGAAAGTTACTTCTCCACGAAATGGCGGCGCGTGCGTCGCACTCGCCTTCTCCGGGATGACCGTGTCGGTATCCAAGATGGCTCGAATTCGATCAACGCCAACTGCAGCTTGCGCAATTGCATTCGTGGTGGTGGCAAGGTCCTTCACCGGCTTAAAGAATTTACTCAGATACGCCAAATAGACGGTAAGTGCACCGACCGTCATGGCTCCGCCAAGTATCAAATACGCTCCGCGCCAAAGCACAACTGCTGTGCAAATAGCCACCGTGACCGTAACCACAGGTGACAACAACGCTTTGATGCTTCGGGCTTTCAGCGCCGCCTCTACGGTAGCCTGACTGACATCGCGCAGTTCCGCTTGTTCCAGGTCTTGCCGGCCGAACGCTTTGATGGCTTGCATGGACTCCAGCGCCTGCTGCACTACAGAGACGATTTCAGCCTGTTCTTTACGCACCTCATGTGTGGCTTTCTTGACTGCCTTTTTAAAGCGCGACACAAACAGGAGCAGGAAAGGAGTCACCCCGAGCGCGATCAGCGTGAAATCCCAGTTGAGCCAGAACATCAGCGCCAGCATGCAAATGATCGTCAGCAAATCGACCAGAATGTTCAACGTCGAAGAGGAAGCGAACCCCTGAATTGTCTGGATGTCGGTCGTAATCGTGCTTAGCAGCGTGCCTGTCTGATGCGTACTGTAGTAGCCCAGCGAGAGACGTTGCAGGTGGTGGAATGTCCGAAGGCGGAGATCGTTGGCGACGTACTGACCCACGCTCTCCGTGTAGTAATTGTCTATGTAGGTGGCCAGCGCACCGAGCAGGGCGATTGCTACGTATGCCACTGCGACGATAGCAGCGATATGCAACTGGTGCCTGCCATCCATCCATGGCCCGAAGAGGTCCGCCAACCACGGAGTCATCTTGTGATGGCCAACGACGTTATCAATGATGATTTTCAGCGGCCACGGCGTGGCAAGACTTGCGGCTGTTTCGACCAACATCGCCAGCAAGATGACGAGCAACGACCCACGATAAGGGCGAACAAGTTCCCGAATCAGACGAATCATTTCAGTTCAATCCGAACGAAATCAGAAAATCGACGAATACGACCGCCCACCAATGGGCAAACTCAGACATTAAACCAACTTCCGCATGGCTAACAAGTTGTTACAACAATGAAAAAAGGCAGCACGAGCGTGCTGCCTTGTGTGAAATCACTGCCACCATTCAGTCTGAGCCAACAGCCCCCGGACCGAACGCTTACTACTTCCTACTTCTTAGTGGCTGCTCCAGTGCCTTTAACGCTGTGAGGCGCGGACTGTGCTGCCTTGGCAGCCGCCTGTTCACCGGCGCTGGGCTGTACCTTAAGGACGAAGCTTGTCTGGGTTACAGTTCCGCCTCCACCCTGAGGCGTGATGATCGAAGCAATATAGTCTTTGTCGCCGTACTTGTTGAAGGTGACTTCCGCCTCTTTCACGGGCTTGCTGGAATTCACAACGTCAACCTGCACGATGGCTTCGTTCTTTCCTTTGCCCCTGATCAGGATGGCATTGGCCTGGTCGCCACCGGTCTGGGTTACTGTGTATTCTCCCGCCGGGAGCAGTTTGTCACCCGCATAGAACGCCATTGGGGCCTTGAATTTGACCTGTACGTCGTATCCCATAAAGCCACTCGTCTGGGCGAACGCCGGAATCATCGCCACCAGTAATACCAATCCTGCCAGGACGATCATCGTCCTTGAATTCCTCATGTCTTCCTCCATTTGGCCACAACGGGCCGATTTAGTAACCCACCGCAACTGAAATCCATTTCAACCGACCGCACTGAAGTCTTACGACCCAATGCGGCCTCGACTGCACGATCAACGCGCAAAATCGATTCTATAAGGACGGCAAAAAACAGCGTCTGCCTGCCTCGCAGCAGACCGACGAGCAAATTCACGCCATTCCTACGGCAACCAGCTTACTAGCAAAAGCGGAAAAACTCATCCAGAAAATTAACATCCGGCCAGTTGGGGGACAGACGCCTTATACCGAAATGACTTCCAATTGCTTCGAATCTCGGTCCAATTGCGTAATGCGGAACTGCCGAATCTGGCCTGGTTGCAGTGAATCTGGCTTGTCGGAGATTGCCTGTGCGTTCCCCTTCCAGCGCGCCATCAGCATGGAGCCGATGCTCGAAATATCTCCAGTTGATCCCGCACCGATGCCCTGAGCGGCCCCAACTTTCTGCGCGGACGCGGGCGGACACAACCCGAACACCCGGTCGCCAAACTCGACTCTTGCCACACCAGTACTGCCGTCAATCG
>Ga0302294_10000634_pt1 | contig 10575 bp, 9 predicted proteins | sample III_Fen_N2_3_FD_194550 | JGI IMG/M metagenome (GOLD analysis project Ga0302294, IMG submission 194550) | Peat permafrost microbial communities from Stordalen Mire near Abisko, Sweden - III_Fen_N2_3 | ecosystem: Environmental > Terrestrial > Soil > Wetlands > Permafrost | place: Sweden: Abisko...
CGTTGCTTTTTGTCGTTCCGTTGCTGGCAGACGAGCCGGCAACACCGGCTCCGCTGCTGTTGATTTCGCTGGATGGTTTTCGCTGGGACTACTGCGATTTGCATCCCGACGAAACTCCTAATCTTCGACGGCTCAAAACTGAAGGGGCCTCGGCACGCGGGCTCATTCCGGTGTTCCCGTCGAACACTTTTCCCAACCATTACTCGATCGCGACGGGACTGCGGCCGGCGCACCACGGCATCATCAACAATAACTTCTTTGATCCAGCGGCTGGCCGTTTTTTTCATTACAACCAGCCGGCCTGCAATCACGAGGAGCGGTGGTGGGGTGGTGAACCCGTCTGGATTACCGCGGTGCGACAGGGCAGGGCGAGTGCTTGCTCTTTCTGGCCTGGTTCCGAGACGGAGTTGCATGGGCTGCGGCCGACGTTTTGGAAGCCGTACGATTATTCCATTTCTTTTGAACGACGGCTCGACGAGCTCATCGGCTGGCTCAAGCTACCGGTTCGTCAGCGACCGGCGGTGATTACCTTTTATCTCGAAGAAACCAACTCTGTTGGCCACGCCAATGGTCCCGAATCGCCCGAGCTGGCGGCGGCAGTCAAGCTCCTCGATACTCGCGTCGGCGCAATTATTGCGCGCACCGAAGCGGAGTCTATTCCTCTCAATGTCGTGGTCGTTTCCGATCACGGGATGACACCGCTGAGCGCCGACCACGTGGTGGTTCTCGATGACTACGTGGATCTAGCCAACGTACAGATCGATTTCGATGGTCCGGTGGCCGGTCTGCGCCCCCTCGATGGTTCGGTCGACGAGCTGATGCAGAAACTTGTGAAGCTGCCGTCGCACGCAAAAGCGTATCGTCGTCAGGATTTGCCGCCTCACCTCGCGATCACGGACAATCCGCGCCAGCCGCCCGTGTGGATTCTCGCAGATGAGGGCTGGCATGTGCAAAGCCGCAGCCTGCTTAATGCGATGCGCAACCACACCATGAAAGGCGAACACGGTTACGATCCAGCGCTGCCCTCGATGCGCGGCATTCTCATCGTTCATGGCCCGGCCTTCAAAACCGGCGGCGCAATCATCGACGCGGTCGAGAATATCCACGTCTACAATTTGCTTTGTGCTGCCGCTGGTTTGCAATCGGCGCCGAACGATGGCGACGACCGGCTGGTGCATGCGCTCATCGCCAGGTGAAGCGGCGACCTTCGTGGCGTGTGCATTCACAAGGCACTCATAAAAATCTTAAAAATACAGGTGCTTAGGCTTGCTGTCGACAGTCCGGGCAATAGGGTGATGACCCTTTCAAATACCGGGAGTTTTTGAAAAGCCCGGACAGCCATCGCAAAACCCCAACCATCGACGCGAAGGAGTCAGTGATGAAAACAAAAGCAGAGCGGTTTATCGATCACGTTCAGAGCGCGCTGATCCAAACCAGGCACTCGATAGTCAGTGCATCTTCAGTGACAGCGGTATGGTCATTATTACGGGAGCTGGAGCAGGCATCCCGCGCGACCGTTTATATTCCCGACACAGTGACGGCCGAGCAAGCGGCACGGGAGTTCGTGAGCTTTTTGTACGAGGATGATTTGTTCGCGCCCGATCCGTCCGATGCGCCGGAGTGGCTTCGCGCCTACGTGATTGGCGAATTGGAGATGTCGGTTTCCGAACGTCTATCGTGACGCTGTGCTAGCCGTGTCCGTTTACTGAATACGCGGTTGTAGCCTCTGCAAAGTTTCCGGCCCCTGCCCTGCTTCGTCCGACAGGGGCCTTTTTATGTGCGGACAAGACCGCGCTGGCCTCGCGCAGCGCAAGCGCACGGGCTCACGTTGCAGAAAATGAACCTTTCCCTTGGCGGGAAAATCTGGCGAAGATGGCGACCTCTCCATGAAAGTCCCGTTTCTCGATCTCTCATTGCAACACAAGGCCCTGCGCGAACCTGCTCTGGCTGCGCTCACCGCGACTTACGACGCCACCCGGTTTTGCCTCGGCAAAGATGTGGAAGACTTCGAGAAAGCATTTGCGACGACGCTGGGCTATCCGCGTGCGCTCGGTTTCAACAGCGGCACCTCGCCATTGCACGTCGCCTGCATGATCGCGGGCTTTGGGCCGGGTGACGAAGTGATCGTGCCACCGTTCACTTTTATCTCTTCGGCCTGGGGCATCAGCTACGTGCGGGCGACGCCGAAGTTCGTCGATGTCGAAGCGGGCACCTTCAATCTCGATCCGGCCAAACTTGAGGCGGCGATCACACCGCGCACCAAAGGCATTGTCGTTGTTCACTTGTTCGGCCAGCCGGCTCGGATGGACGAGATCATGGCCATAGCCAACAAGCACAAGCTCTTCGTGATCGAAGATTGTGCCCAGGCCATCGGTGCGAACTACAAGGGCGTTCCGGTCGGGTTGATTGGCGATGTTGGCACGTTTAGCTTTTATCCAACCAAGAACCTTGGCGGTTGTGGCGAAGGCGGCGCACTAACTTCCCGTCGTGAAGACGTCTTTACCAAGGCACGCCACATCCGCGTGCATGGCTCGGACCGGCGCTACTACCACGACATCGTCGGCGGAAATTTCCGCATGGATGGTTTTCAAGGCGCGTTACTCAACGTAAAGCTCCCGCATCTTGCGACCTGGACCGCTCGCCGCCAGGCGATCGCGAAACGTTACCTCGCGGGAATCAAACTTGCCGACACGGTCCTGCCCGCGCAGCCCGACTACGGCCAGAGCGTCTTCCACCAGTTTACGATCCGTCACCCGCGGCGCGACGCGCTGCGCGAGCATCTCAGCCGCCACGAGATCGGTACCGATCTGATTTATCCCGTGCCGCTGCACCAACAGAAATGTTACGCAGATCTCGGCTATGGTTTGGGTTCGCTGCCAGTCGCGGAGAAAGCTTGCGCCACCTGCGTCAGCCTGCCGATCTTTCCCGAGTTGACGGATGCCCAGGTGGACCACGTTATCGCTTCGGTAAACCAATTTTAACCTACAAAAATCAACGGCGGCGGCTCGCGGAAAATCCAGCATTTCTGCTCCCGTGCTGGCGCGAACATGATCAACGGCGTGCGTTTCAAAGTCTGCGGCCTTACCTCGCTGGTCGATGCAGCCGCGGCGGACGCGTGCGGTGCCGATTATCTTGGATTCATTTTTTATCAGAAATCGCCGCGCTATGTTTCGCTGGAAACGTTCCATGCCATGGTGGCCCATTTGCCGCGCAAACCCAGGGTTGCGGTAACGGTCGATCCCTCGCTGGAAGAACTCGCACGCCTGAAAGCTGGAGGGTTTGATTTTTTTCAACTCCATTTCCCGCTGACGACGCCGCTGGAACGGGTCGAAGCGTGGTCCGCCGCGGTCACGCCGGACAAACTCTGGCTCGCGCCGCGTGTTCCGCCGGGCGAGTTGCTTGAGCCGTCGCTGTTCGCGCTTGCGAACACGTTTCTCTTCGACACGTATCAGACCGGCACCTACGGCGGCACCGGGCAGGTTGGAGATTGGGCTGCGTTCGGACGTCTGCAAAAAGAATATTCCCGCATAAACTGGATTCTGGCCGGTGGCATCACCGCCGAGAACGTCGTTGCGGCTCTGACCGCAACCGGAGCGCGTACGGTCGACGTCAACAGCGGGGTCGAGAGTGTCCCTGGCATCAAGAGCGTTGAGAAGTTGAAACGCTTGTGCGCAGTCCTCGCCGAATATAAAGGCGCCCTCACGCGTCCGCCATTTTAGGGTAGGGCGCTGACTCGCCTTCGGTGACCAGGGGAGCAGCGCGCTCGCAGGCGATCATGGAAATGCTCAGCGGGTGCCCGGTGAGCGGGCTTGAAACGGATAAACGTCGTTCTAATTGGATAACTTTCGAGTTCTGGCTACATCGATAAAGTCCGTTCACGTTTAGGACGGAAAATTCTATGGAAATCGGTGTTGATAGTTTTGTTGCAACCGCCAAGACCGGCCCAACCGGAGACGCCGTTCGCGTCCAGGAATTGCTCGGGCAGGTCGAGCTGGCCGAGCAGGTCGGGCTCGATGTCTTCAGTATCGGCGAACATCACCGGCCGGAGTACGTGTCCTCCGCGCCCGCAGTGCTGCTGGCGGCGGCGGCGGCGCGCACGAAACGCATCCGGCTGGCCAGCGCGGTCACGGTCTTGAGCTCGGATGATCCGGTGCGGGTTTACCAACAATTTGCCACGCTCGATCTCATTTCGCAGGGGCGCGCGGAGATCATTGTGGGGCGCGGGTCGTTCATCGAATCGTATCCGCTCTTTGGTTACGATCTCGACGATTACGACGCGTTGTTTTCGGAAAAACTCGAACTGCTGCTGAAGATTCGCGAGCAGACGCTGGTACACTGGGAAGGCAAACATCGGGCGCCGCTCACCGGGCAGGGCGTGTATCCGCGCGCCCTGCAAGCCCCGCTTCCTGTCTGGATCGGTGTCGGCGGGACGCCGCAATCGGCCGTTCGCGCAGGCACCCTGGGCCTGCCCTTGATGGTCGCGATCATTGGTGGTCAGCCCAGCCAATTTCGCCATCTGATCGATCTCTACCGTGAATCCGGACGACATGCCGGCTACGCTCCGGAGACGCTCAAGGTGGGGGTGCATTCGATTGGGTTCCTGGCGGACACCACGGCCGAGGCGATGGACGCGTTTTGGCCTGCCTATCAGGACATGTTCGGCAAAATCGGCCGGGAGCGCGGCTGGCCGGCGCCGACTCGTTCGCAATTCAACGCGCAATGCGGCCCCCACGGTGCGCTCATGGTCGGCGATCCCGAAACCGTGGCGAAGAAGATACTCGCCGAGCACGAGTCACTCGGTGGCCTGACGCGGCTGACGGTGTTGCTCGACAACCGCGGTTTGCAGCACGCCCAAATCCTGCGGGCGATTGAATTGCTCGGCACGCGCGTTGCACCGATTGTCAGGCGGGCGACGACGTGAGCGGCGTCCCGGTGTTGATTCGAAGTCCCGCGAGGGTAGATATAGTAATGCCGTAGCCGCTTTGAGGTAGCCGCGATTCAACGCGGGATCGTTTGGTTCGGCGTCCGCAGTCTAAAACAAACCGCTCGGAAGATTGGGCGTTCATCATTCAGCGATCGTTGGCGCATACTAAATACAGCTGTGCCCGTAGCCATTCGACGGTGAGCTATTGCGTAGGGGCGCAGTCTTGCTGCGCCTTTTCCGGGGCCTCGCAAGCCAGGGCGCGAGATTGCGCCCCGCCAGCAAGCGGCCACGACATTCCTGAAAATGCTATATTCAGGCACGCCATCGGGCCATCGTCGCCTTTCCGGTATGCGGTGCTCAATGGAAGCTTCGATGACGCGGCAGACCGGGACGGGTTCGCAAGACTGCGACCAGCATGGCGCGCAGCATGGGCCGTTGATTAACCTTTGATCGGTTGGCGATTTGCCGCCGATCCCGACGTGATCAATCGGTTGTGACTTGAGTGCTGTTCTCGATTACACCGGTTGAAATGGCGTGGCGGGTGAGACCGGCGGTGTCGTGGATGTCGAGTTTGTCCATCAATTGCTGCCGGTGTTTCTCGACGGTTTTGATGCTGATGCCGAGTTCGGCTGCGACCTGTTTATTGGCCGCACCTTCCGCGACGAGTTGGAGTACCTCCGCTTCGCGCGAAGTCAGCGCCCGCTTCGTTTTCCCGGGTGCGGCACCACTTTCGCGGGATTTTCGCTCGGCGTTTCCGACGCGTTTCAAAATTGACGGGCTAAAATACTGGTGCCCGCTGGCGACTTCCTTGACCGCGGTAACCAATACCTGTCCGGAGTTTTGTTTTACCAAATAGCCGGAGGCGCCAACTTCGGCCATGTGGGCAATATATTCGTCGTCGCTGTGCGCGGAAAGCACCAGGACCCGTGTTTCAGGAGCTGCAAGCAGGATCTGTCGCGTCGCTTCGAAACCATTAAGCAGAGGCATGGCTATGTCCATCACGACCACGGTCGGCTTAAGCTTCTTTGCCAGATCCACTGCCTGACGTCCGTTTGACGCCTCACCGACGACCTCAAAGTCGCCGCTCAACTCCAGCAGCGAGCGCAATCCCTCGCGGACAATATCGTGATCTTCGGCCAGCAAAACAGTAATTCGTTTCATGCAGTTAGTCCTATTTCGTTGGTTTTGGCTTTTTGCTATTCGTCATGGCCGAGTTTTGAAGTGCCTGGAGACAGGCACCTAGTGGCTTGCTCCGAAGCTGGCGAAGAGGTGATGCGGAGGTCGCACGATAGCTAATTTATGCAAAAGGCTGCAGGTTGCCAGTGATTGTTCGTGGGGTGATGACCTACCTCGTTTCGCCTGATAGCAGTGCCGCGAGTTTTTCGCACTCTGCTGGTGGGAAAACACCCCATAATCTTTTAGGCAATTCCACGGTAGAATCGGTGAATCAAAGCGCCTGCCGATTGACGGTCAGCGCCACCATTCACCACTGCACCACCTGTCATGAATTTCTCTCCAGCCTCCACCTGCGCCGTCAGCGAGCGTCCGCAGCTCCTAAGAAACGCAAATGTTCATCAGGATCAGAACGGGGAACTGCATCCTCTGGAAACACGGGAGATGTCCCCTGAAGAACCGAATCAGGCGGAATCGGCAAATATTCATAACCATATCCTGGTCGTCGATGACGACGCGGGCGTCCGCGAGGTTCTGGCCAGTTTGTTGCGTCGGTCCGGATATCGGGTGAGTTGCGCCAACAACGGCGAGGCCGGCTGGGAAGCTTTGTGCGCGAACCCGTACGACGCGTTGGTCACCGATCATGCCATGCCGCGACTCACGGGATTGGGTCTTCTCCGGCGGGTAAGAGCGGGTACGCTCAATGCCCTGCCGGTTATTTTGATTTCGGGGAAAATGCCATGGGAGGAAGCGGATCTTTTGGACTTGGTCTGGCCCGGCATGGCGATGGAGAAACCTTTTTCGTTTTTCGAATTGCTGACGAGTGTTCGCACCGTTTTGGCCATAACCACCCGCGCGGAGTCGGTCTATAATGGCCAGGCGATCCGCGTATTCGATCGCAAGCAGGTGCCGCCTCCGGCCGCGGTCTGGCAGGATGACGCGCAGACCCGTTTACCGGTGCGCCGGCTTGTTCGCGCTGGCTAATTGAGGGCGGGCTCTTTTCAGAGCGCTGGTCGCATGAAGATCACTCTCCTCCTATGCTTTCTCGCAACCTGGGCAGTGATTCCGCATCTGTTGCTACTTAAGAAGCGACCCAGCGCGACGCTCGCCTGGCTGTGGGCGATCCTCTTTATTCCGTTTTTGGGCGCTTCGTTCTATTGTCTCTTTGGAACAGATCGGCTCAAGCGACGACGGCTCAAACACCGTTCGCGGTTTACTGCGCACTCAGCGCGACAGCACACTCCGGCCAGCGCCACCGATGAAGCGACGGCGGGATTGATCCAACAACTGCCGGATCGCGATCGCGAATTCCTGCAACTGCTTTCCCGTATCAATCAGCTTCCCGTCAGTTCTGCTGCAGAGGTGCGCATTCTGAACGATGCGAAGGAGTTTTACCCGGCGCTTGAGCAGCGGATCCAGCAGGCGACGCATCAGGTAGATCTGGAATTCTACCTCTGGCGCGGCGACGAAACAGGTCAAAGATTTCTTCGCTTGCTGACTGAAACAGCGCAACGGGGAGTCGCGGTGCGCCTCCTTCTTGACGGCGTCGGTTCATTCGGCCTGAGCCGAAAACAGCTCAAGGCCTTCCGCGCCGCTGGTGGCGAGTTCGCCTGGTTTCAAGGTCTTGATCCAAAGCGGGGCCGCTTCGTGCTCAATCTGCGCGATCATAGAAAACTACAGATCATCGACAATACCGTCGCTTTTGTTGGCGGCATGAATATCGGCCGCGAATACGAGGGGCTTGATCCCCGGTTCGGTCACTGGCGCGACGTGCAGGTTGAGGTGAGTGGTGCCGTGGTGCTGACATTGCAGGAGGTGTTTGCCGACGACTGGTTTTTTGCCACTGGGAAAAAGATTCCCAAGCATTGTGTTTCTGTTGATCAGGCGACGCACCCGATGCACGTGATTGTGGGTGGCGCTGACCGTCAAAACGAGCCGATGAGCAAATCTGTCGTGAGCCTCCTGAACGAGGCCACCACGCGCGTCTGGGTTGCGACCGGCTATTTCGTCCCAGATGACGTGTTACTCGCGGCGCTGGAGCTTGCGGCCGGACGGGGGGTGGACGTGCGGTTGCTCGTGGCAAAGAAAAACAACTACCCGTGGCTCTTGATCGCCGGGCGTTCCTACTACGATGAATTACTGGCCGCAGGAGTGCGCATCTTTGAGTACACGACGGGAACCTATCACGCCAAAGTCGCGGTGGTGGACGAGCAGTGGGTTATGATTGGTTCGGCAAATCTCGACTATCGATCCATGCGGCTGAACTTTGAGCTCAACCTGCTTTTTCGTTCAACTGCGCACAACGCCGCATTGGCGCGTATGCTTGAGAGCGACTTTGATCTCAGCCAGGAAATCGATCCGTTGGTGTTCGCGCGCCGTCCTTTTTCGAGCCGTTTTGCCGAAGGCGCGTTGCGTCCGCTTTCGCCGATGCTTTGAACTTGGTGGCTTCTAGTGATGGAACACCATGCCACCGCCGCTGCTTAGGGTAACACCCCATAGTCTGCCGCTTCAACGTATGTGTATGGTGACGTGCGCGGCTTCCTGTCGAAGCCGACACCTCCCAGCCGGTTAACCGAACTTTATACCATGCCACAAAGATCCGTCTTTTGCATTGCATTGTCCAGGGGCCGGGCTGGTCGCATCGTTCTCAACCTCAAAGAAGCGAGGTTCTCCAACACGGAGATCTCAGCCCTGTTTCTCGACCAAAGCGCCATCGCCAGTCACGCCGCAGGGCAGGAAATTCGACTCGCTGAGGAGGAATCGCCGATCCAATCTGCCGCCGTGATTTGTGGCGTGATGGCCTGGATCGCCGCTGTCGCCTGTCGTGTCGTTCCGGGCATTGATCCCATCATTGCGGCGGGTCCGATCGCCAGCACCTTGAGCGATGCCGAGGGTGGTTCGGTTGCAAACGGGTTGATTGACTTAGGGGTACCTCATGCGGAGGCCAGACGCTACGAAGGCAGAATCAAAGACGGCAATATCCTCGTGTCTGTGCATACCGAGAGCAGCGACAAGAGCGATCAAGCCCGCGAGATCTTCTCTGCCGCCGGGGCCGAGGACATCTGCATGATGACGGAGAATGCTTCACTGACGGACGCCACGTTCGCCTGACGTTCTTATCCGTGTTTCTCCACGAACGAACTGAACATTACCGCTAGGCACCATCGTTCAAAATATTAATCCTATGAAAAACACACTATTGATCACGTCTCTCCTCGCTGTCGCTCTCGCGCTGGGCTGTAAACCGTCTGCGGCGGATCCCGCCGAAAAGACCTCGGAAAAGACGACTGCTCAGCAATTGGAAAAAGTTGAGGTTGCGACCAAGGACACCGCAGTAGCGATAAAGGAATACACCTTTGGGCAAAAAACCGAATTCGTCATGGCGATGAAGGAGCAATTGACCGCTCTGAATCAGGCCATGGACGAGCTTTCCGTGAAAATCGAAAGGGCGAGCGAAGCCGTCAAAGCGGAGGCCGCGCCGAAATTCGCTGCGCTGCGTGAGAAGGCGGCGCGATTGACCAAACAAGTCGACGAGATGTCCAATGCCACCTTGCCCACTTGGAATGTCATGAAAGCGGATACCGAAAAGGCCTGCGCTGAATTAAAAGATGGCATCGCGCAGTCGCGCCAGGCCGTCAGTGACAAGATCGCGCCGTAAAAAAATGCGAGGTCATGCGCCTGAGGGGCCGGCTTTTTGCCTCCTCAGGGTTATTGGCTCATACTGAACGATGAGAACCGAACGTGACTCGATGGGCGAAATGTCGGTGCCGGACGATGCGCTTTACGGCGCGTCCACGCAGCGTGCTGTGCTCAATTTTCCGATCAGCGGGCGCCCGATGCCCGACGCCTTTATTCGAGGACTGGGGTTGGTGAAGTCGGCTTGTGCGGCAGCCAACGAAGAACTCGGGCGACTCGATCCCGTGAAGAGCGGCCTGATCCAGCAGGTTGCGCAGGAGATCTTCGAAGGCGGATTGCGCGCGCAGTTTCCGGTCGATGTTTTCCAGACTGGCTCTGGCACATCGACGAATACGAACATTAACGAGGTGATCGCTAATCGCGTCAGCCAGCTCGCTGGACAACCGGTGGGCTCGAAAAAGCCGGTTCATCCGAATGACGATGTCAATCTTGGGCAGTCATCGAACGACGTTATGCCTGCGGCGCTTCACGTCAGCGTGGCGCTGGTGCTCCAGGAAAAATTGCGCCCGGCACTCGATCATTTGCGCCACGAACTCGCTGAAAAATCCCAAGCTTTTGGTGCTGTGATAAAGATCGGTCGCACCCACTTGATGGATGCCACGCCGCTCACGCTGGGTCAGGAGTTTTCCGGCTATGCGGCGCAGATCGCGAAAGCGGTGGAACGTACTGACAAGGCGACTGCGGCATTGCATGAACTCGCGCTTGGAGGCACCGCGGTCGGCACGGGCCTGAACAGTCATCCGGAATTCGCCGCGAAGGTCTGCCGAATTCTGCACGAGCAG
>Ga0302294_10000637_pt1 | contig 10543 bp, 7 predicted proteins | sample III_Fen_N2_3_FD_194550 | JGI IMG/M metagenome (GOLD analysis project Ga0302294, IMG submission 194550) | Peat permafrost microbial communities from Stordalen Mire near Abisko, Sweden - III_Fen_N2_3 | ecosystem: Environmental > Terrestrial > Soil > Wetlands > Permafrost | place: Sweden: Abisko...
GGCGCGCAGGATGGCGTCGCGCTGCCCGGTATGTTTCAACCCGACGCGACGCAAGTGGTCATGGAAGATCGCCTCGGCCTCGCGCACCATTTGCGGCGAAATCGAGGGCTGATCATCAACCCGGCTACGGCTGTTATCGCGTTTGGAAGCTTTCATCTCCATTCGTCCCACAACGGCATCAGCATATCACCGGGGCTTGTTTGCATGGGAAGGCCGCGCGCCGTATGCGGGAAGTTATGGGTGATGGCGGCGCGCCTCTCCTATAATTAAAGATTCGCATGATCACAACCATAGTTCCCTCCTCCCGCCGCCGTTCGAACGCTAGCGTCGCGATTCGTATTGTTATAGCTTTTCTTGCGCTCGGACTGATTGTATTTCTTGCCTTCGACGTATGGTTTTACCGCGCCGTCCGGGCGGCGTTGCCGCAAGTGGACGGCACTGTCGCCGTTGCCGGCCTGTCGCATCCGGTCACCATCACGCGCGATGGGCAGGGGGTTCCAACCATAACCGCCGCGACGCTCGACGACCTTTTCTACGCTCAGGGTTACGTCATCGCGCAAGAGCGGTTGTGGCAAATGGACATGACGCGGCGCTTCGCGTCGGGCGATCTGGCGGCGATCCTGGGACCAGACTTCGTCGCCGTTGACAAGGAACAGCGCATACTGGGCCTGCGTCAGATAGCGGAGGAGTCGGTCTCCGCAATGGACCCAGCGCAGCGGGCACAGTTTCAGGCGTATGCCAATGGTGTAAACGCCTACATCGCCAGTCACACCAAATCGCTGCCCATGGAGTTCCGCTTTCTCACTTATGCCCCGCACGTCTGGACGGTGGAAGACTCGCTGCTCGTCGGCCTGTCGATGAGCGAGTTCCTGAATCACGGCTATTACCGGGAGGCGTTGCTGAAGGAAAAGGCCGTCGCCAAGCTGGGACCGGAGCTGGCTGCGGACTTGTTTGTGAACTCCTCGTGGCGCGATCATCCGCCGGGTGCCGAAGGAAAGTCGCTGGCCGACGAGCCTCCGCTGAACCTGCCGGAAGGAGAGGATTTTGCGGTGCCGTCCGGGAAGCCTGCGCCCAAGAAAGGCGCTAAGCAACCGGGACGGCAGTCGTTGGCTTTGCCGTTTGCGAGTCCGGCGAGTTCCCTTTCTCCTGAAGTTCGGTATCACGCCGGATCGAACAACTGGGTAATTTCGGGGGCGCATACCGCGAGTGGAAAGCCACTACTGTCGAACGACATGCACCTCGAACTGCGACTGCCGAACAACTGGTACGAAGCCCACTTGGTGTGTGGAGAGTTCGACGTGGCAGGCGTCACACTTCCCGGCATGCCGTACGTCATCGTCGGTCACAACCGCCGCGTGGCTTGGGGATTCACCAACGTTGGTCCCGCGGTGGAGGACGTTTTCGTCGAGAAGTTCAATGAGAAAGGTGAGTACCTGACACCGCAGGGATGGGTACAGCCCGAGCGTCGGCAGGAGATCATCCGGGTCAAAGGCAAGCCGGAAGTTAAGTTCGATGTCGTGGTTACGCGTCACGGGCCCATCATCACCAGCCTGGTTCCTGACGAGAAGCGTCAACTGGCGCTGCAATGGATCGTTTACAAGCCAGGCTCGTCGAGAATTCCGTTCTTCGAAGTGAATTCGGCGAAGAACTGGGACGAGTTTCGCGCCGCATTTTCACTCTTCGGCGCGCCGGGACAAAACGTGGTCTATGCAGACGTGGATGGCCACATTGGCTACCAGGCGACGGGCTTCGTTCCGATTCGCGCATCGGGTGACGGGTCACTGCCGGTTCCCGGCGACACCGATGCCTACGAGTGGACGGGGTTCATCCCGTACGATGAGATGCCGCGGGTTTTCGATCCCCCATCGGGCATACTGGCAACCGCCAACGGCCGCATTACGCCTGACGGCTATCCGCACTCAATCAGCTTCGAGTGGGACTCTGCGTATCGCACGGAACGCATCTACAAGTTATTGAGCAAGCCGAAGAAATACACGCCGGCGGACATGCTGGAGATCCAGACCGATGTTGTGTCGGAGCTGGACCGCTTCTGCGCCGAGCGGTTCGTGTATGCCATTGACCACACGCCGAAGGCATCCGAAAAAGCCAAAGCGGCGGCGGAAATCATGCGCGGGTGGGACGGAAATATGGCGGTCGATTCGGTTGCAGCATCGATTGCGTTTTACTCGCGCGGAAAATTGAATGAACTCCTATTGCGGCCCAAGCTTGGCGACGACTGGAAGGCTTACTCGCGTTGGTTCATGTTGCCCGTATGGCTGGAGGGTGCATTGTCGCGGCAATCTCCGCAGTGGCTGCCGTCCAGTTATGCCAGCTACGACGATCTGCTCACCGCAGCGGTGGAAGCAGCGGTCACCGACTCGAATTCACCGCGTTCACTCACCTTCTGGACGTGGGGCCGCGTGCATCAGATCGATATCAAGCATCCGTTCTGGAGCAACTTCCCGATACTGAAGCGTGCTGCCGGGCCCGGCGCCCATCCGTGGTCTGGCGACGGCGTAACGGTGAAGCAGGCCGGGCAGCGATTTGGCCCATCGGAACGGTTCACCGCCGACCTGTCGGACTTGGACAATTCGACGCTGAACATCGTGAATGGGCAGTCTGGGAACCTCTTTGACGATCATTACGACGATCAGTGGGATGCGTTCTATAGCGGACACACGTTCAAACTACCGTTCTCGCCAGAAGCGGTAGCGAAGTCTGCGCACCATCAGCTAAAACTTCAACCCGAGTAAACACTCGTTGCAATCGCTTAGCAATAAAATGGGCGGCTTTGGGCCGCCCATTCTGCTTGAACCGAGGCGAACTCTACTTGTCGACCTGCACGACGCCAGACAACGCGCCCACAAACGCAATCTGTGTGGATTGCAGTTGCCCGGTGGTGGTGTCGTAGATATACAGAACCCCGCCTTCCACGGCGTACATCGTATTGCGGTTCGGTATCGACTGAAGTCCCGTAACTCCGCCGAATGGGGCTGTGGGTGGGTCGGCGGCGACTTTGCCCACGTCAACAATCGAGAGACAGCCTATCGAAGTATTCGCGCACCTGACCGCGCCGATGTATAGCTTGTTGTTATTCGATAGCGCCATCGTGGTGTGTCGGCCGTCGCCAATCACCACCGGATTAGCGGTAGTGCGAGTCATGGCGCTGACGTCAACGACATCAAAGGTTCCGGTACTTCCGCCGGGATAACCTGCCACGTAGAGTGTGGTGCTGTTCAGCAGGCCCACGCTGGCGCCGCCTACGGGAACAGTGGCCGTCACTGTTTGCGTCGCGATACTGAAACGCATCACAGACGGCGTTCCCCCCGTGGAGCCGCACTCAGGTCCACAATTCAGAACATAAGCGGTTGTGCTATCGCTGCTGAAAAAAGCGTTTACCGGAGCGGCGAATCCAGTTATCGCGACTGCGGAGAGCGGCGTCGCCGAAAGATTCACCATGAACATGGTGTCGGAGTTGTTGCCGAAAACGAGTAAGGTGTTTCCGTCTGGACTGAGCGCCACATAGCGAGCGGCGGGAATGGGGAGCGTTCCTGTGATGTTGCCGTTCGCCGTGCTGATGAACTGTACCCCGCCAGGCCGCGCATTCCCGGTGTTCACATTCGGGACCGGAACGTAGATTAGTTTGGAATCAGGCGAATAGACCCCCATGTCGGACCAGTCGGCCAATGCGATTTGGCCGTTCGTCGTTTCCGATGAGTTGGTAATAAATGTCACCACGTGGGAAATGGGGTTGTACACCAAGGTCTCCAGGTCGTCTGGACTCAGCAACGCCCACGAAAGCGATCCCCCGACTGTGATTGCAACAGCTGACGCTGGCGAACCACCTACCGTACTGATGCCGGTGTTGTTATTCGTAACGGTGTAATACGAGGTCTGGTCCTTCTGACTATCAACGACCTGAATATTGCCGGAATACTGGTTGGTGATAAACGCCCGGTTCGAGAGCTTGCTGGGCTTATTGACGGTTGCGTTCCCGTTGGGACCGGTGGCGCTTGTACCGCTTGAGCCACAGGAAGCAATTCCGAGAAGTGCTGCCGAACAGAAGAAAAGGAGTACAGCCCGCTTCAAACGCGTACCTCATTCATAGCATTGATAAGACGTAAGTTGGCGCTTTTTCCTTCACGAGTATACCAAACGGGGGAAGGGATTCAGCCCGGTTCCGCTGTGTAGCCTAATGGTACGGTTTACGATAAAGTTCCAATAACGATCAACATGGTGGACACATCCAGCAAAAATGCCAAATGACCTCGTAAGCCGACTGCAAAAAGGCCCCGTACTCTGCGACGGAGCCATGGGTACGCTCCTGCTGTCCAAGGGTATCTTCATCGATAAGTGCTACGACGAACTGAACTTATCGCAACCTGACCTGATTAAGGGCATCCATGTCGAGTACCTGCAAGCGGGTGCCGAGGTCATTGAAACAAACACCTTTGGGGCCAATTCGTTTCGTTTGTCAAAGCACGGATGTGTGGATAAATTGGCAGAGATCAATCGCCGTGGCGCCCGGTTAGCCCGGGAAGCCGCCAAGAGCTTTGGGGCGCTGGTAGCCGGTGCGGTCGGACCGCTCGGAATTCGCATCGAACCGCTGGGTAAAATCGCCCTGTCAGAAGCTCGGGAGGCCTTCCGCGAACAAATTGCCTCGTTGAATGAAGAAGGCGTGGATCTCATCGTCCTGGAGACTTTTGGGTATTTGGAAGAACTGCACCAGGCAATCCTCGCCGTCAGAGAAGTAAACCCTGAGTTGCCAGTAGTGGCGCAGGTCACTATCGACGAAGACGGTAACTGCCTTGACGGTTCGAGCCCTGAGCACTACGGCCAGCAACTGGAAGCTTGGGGAGCAGACGTAGTCGGCATCAATTGCAGCGTGGGACCAGCCGCCCTGCTGGATGCCCTTGAGCGCGTTCGCGCGGTCACCAGCGTGCCGCTGTCAGCACAACCGAACGCGGGCATGCCGCGTGCGGTGGACGGTCGGACGATTTTTTTGTCGTCGCCCGAGTACATGGCGAGCTACGCAGAGAGGTTCGTGGTCGCAGGCGTGAGCCTGATAGGCGGCTGCTGTGGAACGACCCCCAGACATATCCATGAAATGAAGGGGCGTCTCAAGCGCCATCACGCACCCGCGCCAAAGCCACATCTCAAGGCGGAGCCGCCGGCACGTCCCGTGGAGCCTCCGCCGATTGCAGAACGCTCGCAGCTCGGCCGCAAGCTCGCCAATGGCGAGTTCATCGTCATGGTGGAGGTAGTCCCGCCGAAAGGCATCGATGCCGCCAAAGAAATCGAGGGCACGCGCTACTTGAAGTCGGTGGGTGTGGATGCGATCAACATCCCCGACAGCCCGCGCGCCTCGGCGCGACTGAGCAACCAGGCACTGTGCCTGATGGTGGCGCAGCAGGTAGGAATCGAGCCGGTATTGCACTACACCTGCCGCGATCGCAACGTGCTGGGCATTCAGTCGGACTTGCTGGGTGCGAGCGCGTTGGGAATTCGCAACTTGATCTGCATCACCGGCGATCCGCCGAAGATGGGGGATTATCCCGACGCCACTGCGGTGTTCGATGTGGACGCCATCGGCTTGGTGAACATCGTCCATAACCTGAATCATGGGCTCGACATCGGCAGCAATCCGATTGGGAACGGCACGAAGTTCGTCATTGGTGTCGGCGCTAATCCCGGTGTGCCCAATATCGACGAGGAGATGCGCCGGTTTGAATACAAAGTGCAGGCGGGCGCCGAATATGCGGTGACCCAACCGGTGTTCGATCTGCGCTTGCTGGAGGATTTCCTGCGCCGCATCGAGCACTGCCGTATTCCGGTGATTGCCGGTATCTGGCCGCTGGTGAGCGCCCGCAACGCAGAGTTCATGAAAAATGAGCTGCGCGTGTCGGTGCCCGATGAGATCATCACGCGGATGTCGCGCGCGACCACGGGCGAAGCTGGCCGCGCGGAAGGCATCGCCATCGCCCGAGAGATGCTCGCTTCTGTGCGCGACATGGTCCAGGGCGCCCAGATCAGCGCTCCACAGGGACGCTACTCGTCGGCCATGGACGTGCTGGAAGCGCTGGGAAGCTCCCGGCGCCCCACGGCCGAACGCAATTAAACTCGCGCTGTTATCGGTTGAGAAGGAGCCTTAATGAGGTCTCTCGTCCTGTTCGCACTGTCAATGTCCGCGCTGGTATCCGCACAAGATATTCCCTCGCTCGTGAACTCCGAACTGCCGCAGCTGGTTACAACCTACAAGCAGCTGCACCAGAATCCCGAGCTTTCGCGCCAGGAGAAACAGAGCGCAGCACTTGTCGCCGCAGCGCTACGTAAAGCGGGTTACACCGTCACCGACCACGTCGGAAAGTATGAAGACGGCACGCAGGCCTATGGCGTAGTGGCCGTAATGAAGAACGGCGCCGGCCCAACCGTGCTGGTCCGGTCAGACATGGACGCACTCCCGGTGGAGGAGAAGACAGGTCTTCCCTATGCGAGTCATGCACGCTCGAAGAACCAGGCCGGAGACGACGTCGGTGTCATGCATGCCTGCGGGCATGACATTCACATGACTACGCTGATCGGGTTAGGCGAGACTCTCGCACAGCTCAAGAGTCAGTGGCACGGTACCGTGATCCTCGTCGGCCAGCCTTCCGAGGAGACGGTGGACGGCGCTAGTGCGATGTTGAAAGACAATTTGTACGAACGCTTCGGCCGCCCGACGTATGCCATCGCGTTGCACGACGACGGTGCGCTGGCGGCCGGTAAGGTTGGCGTGGTGTCTGGTCCGACGCTGGCTGCCGTGAATTCGGTCGATGTCACCATGCGCGGCGTCGGCTCGCACGGCGCGCATCCGGAGGTGAGCAAAGACCCGGTTGTGCTCTCCGCCGAGTACATCATGGCGATCCAGACCATCGTGAGCCGCCAGATTCCTCCGCAGGACCCGGCGGTCGTAACGGTTGGCACAATCCACGCCGGCACCAAGCGGAACATCATTCCAGATGAAGTCAAAATGGGCCTCACCATTCGCTCATTCAACGATGACATTCAGAAGCAGATACTTATCGCCTTGAAGCGCACCGCTGAAGGCATTGCAATAGCCGGTGGTGTGCCGACGGACAGGATGCCTATCGTCACCATCCTTCCCGAGAGTTCGCCCGTCACGTATAACAACCCGGAGTTGGCGGACCGCCTGCGTGCCGTGTTGGTCAAGACAGTGGGAGCCGACAATGTCGTTCCGTCAGGCCCCGACATGGTGAGCGAAGACTTCGGCCTGTTCGGCCTGCCGGGTCACCAGATTCCGACCGTAATGTTGCGCCTTGGGGCAGTCTCGCCCGAGCGGGTGGCCGAAAGCAAAGCCAGCGGAAAGCCTTTGCCATCACTGCATTCGTCGCTTTTCTATCCAGCGCCCGAGGCAACGATCCGAACGGGCGTTACAATCATGACGGCCTCGGTTCTCGACCTCCTGAGCAAGTAATTTCGCGCAATCTTGATGTTAAGTCTGAGTGATTTCGGACTAGAATATTTTGAGGAGTTGAAAGCTTGGCCAAGTTCGAGGAATGCCTTCAGCGGTTGGAAACCATAGTAGCTGAATTGGAAAAGGGTGACGTTCCCCTCGACCGCGCGTTGGAGTTGTTCGACGAAGGCATGAAGCTCTCCGGCTCCTGCCGCAAAGAATTGGAAGAGGCCGAAGGCAAGGTTGAGATCCTGCTGAAGCGCAATGGCAAGCTGCAGCCGGTAACCTTCGACCCCGCAGAGAAATCGTAAACTAATCTTTCCGTTGTAGTTCGATCAGATTCGGCGCAAGCTGCTTCGTCGTAATTCCGGCCCACCTTCAGTTTTACGTCATGGGAGGTAGAATTATGCCGCCAGTCCGAGTGGTGATTGCCAGCCCCGTCGATGAGCTACCAAGGCTGCCGCTGTCAGTTCCAGCCACAGTACATCAAGACCTGACCACCGTACACGCTGTTCCTGACATTCGCGCGATTCTTCCTCGATTGCGCGCACAACTTGCCATCGTGAACCTGGAGCTAGTGTCGTTTCCCGAATTAGCTGAGTTGTGCAAAGAATTTCCCGCCACTGCTTTCGTTGGCCTGCATCGCCTTGCTGACGACGCGATCTGGATGCAGTCACTCACTGCGGGAGCAGTGGATTGCTGCGTCACTGCCGACCTGCCATGCATACTGGAAAACGCGAGTCGCTACGTGGCGATTAAGGCGGCTGAAAGAAGCGCGGCGGCATAGCTCGGCCATCGTCTGGCCCCACGAGAGTTGACTCGCCCTACGCAGGCATTTAGCTTGGAGAGTCCCACTTGAGTGAACTTGCATTGACCCCTCTTCGGCAATCTGTGATCCCTGCGCTCCTTAAACTGTGCCTTATCACTTCCCTCCTCTTTTCCGTACATGCGGCCGTAGCCACAGTCCAACAGAATCCCGCAGCAACCCAGACAACGGAACCGGCAAACGTCAGTTCCACGAAATCTGCCATGGAAGATATGCCTGCGCGGATGCAGGCGCTCGGAACGGCGCAGCAGACTGGAGATTTGGTCAAGATAGCGGACGCCAATCGCGCAGTTATTGCTGTAGGGCTGCGTGCCATGGCCGAACTCAAGATGGCCCAGGGCGATACCAAACAGGCCATTGATCTCTACAACCGGTCGCTGGCCTTCGACGACTCGTCCCCAGCACATCTGGCGCTGGCCCTCGCCTACATGGCCGCACACCGAACCGATGAAGCCATGTTGCAGGTCGAGCCCATCACAAAATCGGACCCGAAGAACGGCGATGCATGGAACATCCAAGGCAAGCTCCTGATGGACAAGCAGAGCTATGGCTTAGCTGCCGAGTCGCTGGCCCGCTCCCTGGAACTGCAAGGCAACCCGTTCGTGGCGTACGCGCTTGCCACTGCCTACCTTAAACTTGGCGATACCGCGAAGGCGCAGGCAATCTTCAAGGAGCTAAGCGATGCGGGAAGCGACAGCGCCAGTGTCCACATCATGATTGGCCGCGCTTACCAGAACGCCGACAAGGTGGACGACGCTGCTCGCGAGTTCAACCGGGCTGCGGAGCTTGACGCGAAAGGTTCGCGAGCACACTACTTCCTGGGGCTGCTATACCTAAGCCAAAACGAATGGGTTGCAACTCCACAGGCGCGGGAGCAACTAGCCGAAGAAGTTAAGATCAATTCGAAAGACTTCTTCGGCAACTTCTTCCTTGGCTATGTTGACAATGCCGACAAGCAATATGACGACTCGAATCGTTACCTGAAGATCGCGGCACTCGATAAGCCCGACTGGCCCGAACCCTATCTCTACATGGGTCTGAATGCTTTTGCGCAGCACCAACTGCCGCAGGCTGAAGAACTGTTGCGGAAGGCCATCCAACTGACAGGCGACGACACCGCGCGCAACAACTACCAGATTCGCCGCGCCTATTACGTACTTGGCCGCATCTGCTACCAGACTGAACGCAAAGAAGAGGCCTCGAAGTACACCAAGATATTCTCCGAAATGCAGGCAAAGACCGAAGAGATCAGCCGCGCCAACAGTCCCGTTTCCAAAACAATGGGAACGATGGGCTCCGGCATGGCGGCCATGCCTTCGGTACCAACGTCGGCAGTGATCGATCCCGCCGCTCAACCTGGCGAATCGACACCACAGCTCACAGCCCAGCAGAAAGCAGACGTCGCGACCGCTGAACAACGACTGTCCGTCCTCTTAGGCGATGCTTACAACGACCTCGGTACTTCCCAGGCACGCCAGAAACAGTACGCCGATGCGCTTGCCAATTTTCAGCAGGCCGAGCGATGGAATCCGGCAGTTCTGCATCTGATGCGAAATATTGGCTTCGCCGCATTTCGCGCCAACCAGTACTCGGAAGCAGCGCGGGCCTTGAAAGTTGCGGAACAGCAGGACCCCAACGACCGGATGATTCCACCGATGTTGGCGATGGCCTTGTTCTCCAGCGATCAATTTGGCGAGGCCGCGAAGGCATTTGACCAGCTCGGCGAGGCGGCATACTCCGACCCTCGCGTGACTTATGCCTATGCGACCTCGCTGGCACGGTCGAATCAACAGGCCAAGGCTGTCGGTGTTGTTGATCGGATGTCACAACAATCGACTTCGCCGGAAGCGCTCTTGCTGCTCGGACAGGCATACAGCGAAATCGACGACCAGCGGCAGGCACTGGCAACGATTCAGAAAGCCCTGTCGGCTAATCCTTCTTTGCCGCGAGCCCACTACTACGCCGGCATGGCACAGCTTCGCGCCAAACAGCTGGTGCAGGCCGCAAGCGAATTTGAAGGAGAACTCAAGCTTAATGCCGACGATGCCGGGGCGCAGTATCAGCTCGGCAAGGTCCTCGTGGAGCAGGGTAAGGCGAAGGAGGCGCTGCCGCACCTGGAAGCCGCCGCCAAACTGAATCCCAACCTGGAGGGGCTGCACGAACAGTTGGCCGCCGCCTATCGCAAGCTCGGCCGCACGGCCGATGCCGAGCGCGAAGCAAAGTTGACCAGCGCAAAGAAGGAAGCAGCCCCTAGCCACTAGCCA
>Ga0302294_10000642_pt1 | contig 10496 bp, 8 predicted proteins | sample III_Fen_N2_3_FD_194550 | JGI IMG/M metagenome (GOLD analysis project Ga0302294, IMG submission 194550) | Peat permafrost microbial communities from Stordalen Mire near Abisko, Sweden - III_Fen_N2_3 | ecosystem: Environmental > Terrestrial > Soil > Wetlands > Permafrost | place: Sweden: Abisko...
CATCGTCCTCCACCATGATCTCAACGAAACGCGCGGTTTGTATCCATTTTAACCGTACGCCGGCATCGGTGTGGCCAGCGGCCCGCTGCTCTAGCGCGGCCTCGGTGGAGTTTTTGAGAAGATTGATCAACACCTGTTCGATCTGGGCGGCGTCGCAGGAAATCGTGAGCTCAGGTCCATCGAGCACTTGCACGGGCTGTCGCAGCTCGATCGCGGCCGCGCGTTCGATCAGCTGTTTTAGCGAACAGGGCGTACGGATCGGCTGAGGCAGGCGGGCGAGACGGGCGTAGGCCTGCATGAAACGGGTCAGGCTGTCGGCGCGAGAGGCGATGATCTCAAGGCCATTCTGCATGTCGGTTTCCCAGTCGGCCGCGCGTTTCGGGCTGCGAAATATCTTACCGAGGCTGCCCGCGATCGATTTGATTGGGGTGAGCGAGTTGTTGAGCTCGTGGCCCATGACGCGCACGAGCCGTTGCCAGGCGATGAGTTCTTCAGCGCGCAGGGCCTGGCTCAGATCGGAGATAACGATGAGTTCGTGGGGAAGCCCTTTTTCACGAAACGACGTGCGGCGCAGGCCCCAACGTCCGCTGCCGCCTGGAAAAACTGTTTCGCCCAGGACTCGTATGGGGTCGCCTTGCAGGCATTCGGCCAGTCCAAGATCGGAGGCCTGCTGGTTGAGTAATTTCTCCGCAGGTGCCGCCAAAAGCGTTTCGCCGGCGCGGTTGGTCAGCTGCAGATGGCCGTTGCTGTCGAAGGCGAACACGGCGACTGGAATTGTCTCCATGACGCTGTTGAGGAGCGCGGTTGCCTCGCGGGCGCTCAGGCGTTGCTCATGCAGGACGGCGCTCAGCTGGTTGATTTCGGTGAACAATTCGCCGAGTGGATCATCGTGCCGCGCGGCATGGGCGCGGACCGAGAAGTCTCCTTCGCGCAGGGCCGCGAGCAGGTTGGAGCCAGTTTGGAGCGGCCTCACCACGCGGGAGTGAAGTGCGGCGGCATAGCCGAACCAGCAAAGAACAATCAAGAGCGTGAGCGTGAGCTGAAGGTTGAAGGAAAACGCTCCGGCCCATAGCAACCAGAGCGATACCGCCAAAGCCGGGGTTCCGCCGAGGAGTGCGTAGATAAAAACGGTGCGATCGTGCGGAAGGCGCATTTCGGACAGATGGTTTTTGTGATGGCCGCAAAAATGCGCAAAAGGCGCAAGAAATCAGATCGGTGTCAGCGCGAATTTGCGGATTTGCAGACGGGGTGAGCTTTGCGGCTTCTGTGCCTTTTTGCGGCGAGAAATCAGAGCCCGTATTTTTCCAACCTTCTGTAAAATGCGCTCCGGCTCAGGCCCAATTCCTCCGCGGCCTCCCGCGCGTTGCCGTTGCAGCGCGCCATGGTGCGTTTGATCAGGTAGCCTTCAACTTCTTCAAGGCTCATGTCGTCGAGACCCTTCGATGAATTGGCGGCGTTGAGCCCAAGATCGGCGGCGCGGATGGCTTTGCCGGTGGTCATGAGGACGCCGCGCTCGACCGCGTGATCGAGCTCGCGGACATTGCCCGGCCAGGCGTAGCGGTTCATCAACGCAAGCGCGTCCTCGTCGAACCCAGTCACAGGTTTTCGGTAACGTCCGACGTGCTGTTTCAGAAAATGTTGTGCGAGCAGCGGGATGTCCTCGTGGCGTTCGCGCAATGCGGGCAGATGGATGTGGATCGTGTTGAGGCGAAAGAGCAGATCCTGCCGGAAGCGCCCGGCGGCGACCTCGGCTGGCAGATCAGCGTTGGTTGCGGAAACCAGGCGGACGTTGACATGGTGGGTTTTTGACGAGCCAACCCGTTCGAATTCGCCGCGCTCCAGCGTGCGCAATATTTTTGCCTGCTGGGAGAGTGGGATATTTCCGATCTCGTCGAGAAAAAGCGTGCCGCCGTCGGCCAGTTCGAAGCGGCCGGCGCGGTCCGTTTTGGCGTCCGTGAAAGCGCCTTTCACGTGACCGAACAACTCGCTCTCAAACAAACCTTCGGGCAGGCCGCCCATGTTGACCGAAATCAGCGGCCGGGCAGCGCGCGCCGAGGTCGCATGAAGCGCCTGAGCGATGACGCCTTTGCCGGTGCCGTTTTCGCCGGTGATGAGAACGTTGGCATCCGAAGGACCAACTCGTGCGATTATCTCCAAGACAGGACGCATGGCACCGGATTGTGCGATCACCACCGGGCCGCCGGAACCGCGGAGCAGTTTATTTTCTTCCTCCAGGCGCCGGTAGGTGCGCATCGCGCTGCCCAGCTCGACCTGGTTGCGCACGATCGCGAGCAGACGCGGATTATCCCAGGGTTTTGTAATGAAATCTTTCGCGCCGCGTCGCATCGCCTCGACCGCCAGTTCCACCGTGGCCCAGGCCGTCATGACGACGACGGGCAAGGTTGAATCGAGAGTTTGAATACGACTGAGCAGCTCAAAACCTTCCTGCCCGGACGTTGTATCCCGGGCATAGTTTAGGTCCATGATTACGAGCGAAAACTCGCGCGCCTCAATCGCCCGGACAACGGCGGCAGGCGATTTGACTGTCTCGATCGAGAATCCCTCCGACTTTAGGAGGAGGCGCAGCGCTTCAAGCACGTCGGCCTGGTCGTCAGCGACTAAAATTTTGTGGGAGGCGGGATCTTGGATGGCCATGGGGTCAACGGTTCACCCTAACCAGCGCTCGTCGACCGGCGCAAGGGCGGAAGTTGGAACACGCATTTGGCGCCACCTGCGGTCGACGATAATGTGTTCAGCACTCGGCGGAAATTTTCGTCGCCCGTTGGGAGCGAAAAAGCCGCCGGGTCCGCGATTGGTAGCTCCGTGTCCAGTTCTTTGGGTCCGAGGATGAATTGCGGGGGAGGGTGAGAAGTCTGCGTGGTGCGTAGTCTCCGGCGGCGATGTAGAGGGCGCCGGCGATGGCGTAGGAACCGATGATGCTTTCGGTGGAAAACGCCCCACCGGCGAGATACAGGGCAGCAATTGCGGGAGCGGAGACGCCCAGGGCGAGCGTGAGGATCGAGGATTTTGTTTTCATGTTATGTACTTGATACGCGCTTACCTTTGCAATCGTCGTGCCAACGGGTCAGTCGATGAGTAAGTCGCTTTCATGTAGCGATAAACACGAATTCCTAAAAAAGGTTACAGGTAGATTATTTCCACAGGCGGGAAAATTTCGTCCCAAAACCGGGACGCCGAACAGGCTTTGCCTGGATTTGAACTTTTCTCGTGTACGGTGAATCCAATCAGTGGATACGCAGAAACGTTTTTGAGGCATAACCAATCCGGATCCCTAGGCCTGAGTAGCCGCGTCCATTAATACCATCTCTCTTCCATACGCATAATAACCTCTGGCGTTTGGACGGTAGGGACGGACCGCCGGGCCGTCCGTTTGGATGTGGGCCGCTGACGGGCGACGTTCGCGGACGACCCGGCGGGTCGTCCCTACCTTTGTCTCTTTTGGTATGTTTAAGTGAGAAATGGTATAGCACGCGGGTTTGCGCACTCCTACGATTCACCGCTGCTTAATGGCAGCGGCTACGCTACTGCACAGCCACAGCTTTATCTAAAAAGCCTTAGCTTCGGCACGCTGCCCAGAAGCGGCACTCGTCGGAAAAATCCAGCACAGCGCGGGATTCTCGGGCGATCTCCCGGCGCAGGGCGTCGAAGGTATGCTGCCAGCCGGTCGCGGCGAGATCGTCGAGGATTTCGAAGCGGTTTGGCAGATGCATGAAGGTTCGGCCGTTTTCGTCCTGGAAATAACGGTCACCGAATTCGAGCAGACGCGGGTCCTGGCTGTGCTCGGCCCAGCGCGCTGCCTCCAACCGCCAGAGCACCTGTTCGGTCGGCGTCGAATCGCGATCATGCGTCGTGAACAGCAGCGTCGCGCCCGGCCGGCAGACGGCCTGTAATTCGCGCAAAGCGGCCCGGCGGTTCTCGCGGCCTGGAATTTGCATCAGGCCATTGAACATGAAGAGCGCTCCGTCGAAAACCGGTTTGTCATCTATTAAATGACAAACTTGTTTGGCGGTTTCTCCTGCTGAAACACTGGTTTTGTCATTTAATAGATGACAAACATGCCCGGCTGATTTTCGCAGGCAGGTGGCATCGGCGTGGAGGAAAGTTATGGCGGTGGCGGAACGTTCGGCTGCGAGATTTCTGGCCTGGTCGACGAGTTCCTCGGCGAAGTCGAAGGCGGTGAGATTTTGATAGCCTTCGTGCCAGAGACCGAGCGTCACCCGGCCGGAACCGCAACCGGCTTCGAGCAGGGCGGCGTTCTTGTTGGTAAAGAAACGTTCGATCAGGAGCTGCTCCGATTTCCACAGACCGAGAAAATGCGCGGCGCGGGTGTAGTGAACAACCGCAACCGGGTCATTGAAATCGGCGCGGACGGTTTCGGACGAAATCTTTTGCACAGGAGGAAACGGAGTGAATGGAGAATGGCAGTGAACTTGACGCTGTTTTCTCAGTTGCCTCCTGTGAAACTCAGGATCGTTTTTTCCAGGCGGCTACTGGGGGAAATCAGATTCAAACGCACCAGGTCGCGAAGAGACGCAAAGAAGAAGCGGGTATCAGGCCGTGATTTCTTTGCGTTCCTTTGCGGACTTGGTGTTCAGGACTTATTTCTTCTTTTTCCACGCGGCGATGAACATGCCGTTGGAATTGAACTCGTGCGGCCAGAGCGTGAGTTGCGGAGTTTTTCCGAGGACGGGCTCCGGTTCGAGTTCGGGATGGGCTGCGGTGAAGGCGTTGGCGATGGCAGTCGTTTCGCTGCGGGTGAGCGTGCAGACGGCGTAAATCAGGCGGCCGTTGGGCTTGAGTGAACCGGCGACCGTATCGAGCAACTGGCGCTGGATTGCGGCGAGTTCGGCGACGTCTTCGGGCGTGGTGGTCCAGCGGGCGTGTGGGTTGCGCTGCCAGGTGCCGACGCCGCTGCACGGGGCGTCGAGGAGAATGCCGTCGAATTTGGTCTTGGTGGGTAGTTTCGGTGTGCCGTCCCAGAGCGCGACGCGGTAGTTGAAAAGTTTGGCGCGGGCGGCGCGGCGTTTGAGCGTGTCGAGGCGTTTCGCATTGCGGTCGGTGGACCAGACAACGCCTTTGTTCTGCATGAGATCGGCGAGATGAAGCGTCTTGCCGCCTTCACCGGCGCAGGCATCCCACCATGTTTCACCGGGTTTGGGCGCGGCGGCGAGGCCAACGAGTTGGGATCCGACGTCCTGGATTTCAAATTCGCCGGTTTTGAACTGTTCGGTCTTGAAGAGATCCTGCGTGCCGGTGAAGCGGACGGCGTCGGGCGCGTACGCGGTGGTTTCGGCGGCAAACAAAGATTTGGCGAGCGCCGCGGCCTGGCCGGGGCGGGCGCGCAGCCAGAGGGCGGGGTCGCGCTGCAACTGACGCAGGTAGTCGGCGGAAACTTCCACCTCGCTGGCGAGCCAGGCGGGCACGGCGCGAACGGCGAGGGTTTCAGCTTTTACGGACTTGGGGTCAGCATCGAAGGCGGTCTGAAGACTCAGTGCCTGCTCAAGACGTTTTTGTGCGGAGGCCTTGGGGTCGAGCCAAGTCAACCAGCGAAAGTAGACAAAGACGTTGTGACTGATGGCGCGCTTTGCCGGCGGCTGAAGGTAACGGTGAGCTTCGAAATAAAAGCGCAGAGCTGTGTCCGCGCGTTGATCAGCGGAAATGGAGGCGAGGACGCGGGCGGCGTGGTTGAGCGTGAGGAAGTCGGGCATGGAACTCCCTACACAGAGGCAGAGTGCGCGGCAGGTTCAATGCCGCAATTTCGCCATTCGGGGCTCGGCGATCACTTATTTGGCCAAGTCGGCTAGGATTTCGCCGACCCAGCGGCGGTGTGGACCCGAAAGCGTGAGGGTGGCAAGGCTGGTCAATGGAACCCAGATGAGCTCGAGATTCTTGGCCGTGGCGGCGCGTTGGCTGGCCGACAAAGGGAAGCGGAAGATCGTCTCCGTGATCGCGTAACGCGTGATGGCGCGTCGGCGGACGGCGAGAGGCGCGAGTTTTTTGAAATCGTTTTTCTCCAAGCCCAAGTCGTCGGCGCGGGGCAGTTCGTGCTGGCTGGCGAGGCGTCGCGCCTTGCTATGGGCGCGATGAAGCAGGAGCTGTCCATCGTGCTCGCACCAGACGCGGACGACTTGCTGTTGCTCGATCTTTTTTGCGGCGAGCCGGGGAAATTGCTCGGGGTCGCCGTTGCGGGCTGCCGCGCAAAACGCCAGCACCGGGCAGACGGTGCAAAGCGGTGTTTGCCGGTGGCAAACCGTTGCGCCGAGCTCCATCATGGCCTGGTTGTGGTCGCCGGGCGATTGAGCGGCGACGAGATCGGTCGCGAGGGGCGTGAAGTATTTTGCCGCGCTGGCCGAATCGCGAAACTCCGTCGCGTCGGCGGTGAGCCGGGCGAGGATGCGTACGACGTTGCCATCGACGCAGGGGACCGGCGCGCTGAACGTAATGCTGGTGATCGCCGCGGCGGTATACGGGCCGACACCGGGCAACTCGCGCCAATCTTCGGGCGTGCGCGGTGCCTCGGGCAGCGCGGCGACAGCTTGGGCGAGTTTGTGCAGGTTGCGGGCGCGGGAGTAGTAGCCGAGGCCTTCCCAGAGTTTGAGCACTTTTTCTTCAGACGCTCCAGCCAGCTTTTGGAAATTTGGCAACTCCGCCAGCCAGCGCGCGAAGTAGGGCAGCACGGTTTTCACCTGCGTCTGTTGCAGCATGAATTCGCTGACCACCGTTTTGTAGAGCGACGGCGATTCGCGCCACGGCAGCGTCCGCTGATTTGCCTGGTACCAGTCGAGCAAGGTGCGCTGAAAACCGGCGCGGTTGACGGAAAGCTGGGAATGGTTGGCCACGGCAGCATGAAGAGGCACAAAACCCTTCTGCTGTGAAGCCGGGTTTTCTTTTGCGTGCATTTTATTAGGTTTTGTGGCCTGTGGTTTCATGCCCAAGAAGCCCAACGCGGACGAAGCCGACGCGCCGAAAAAACTTTCCAGCTACACCGTCAAGCTCGACGACACGCAGATGGAGTTGCTCAAATCGATCTGCGAAACGCGCAGTTGGGAGCCGTTCGAGGTCGCGTACAGCCGTTTCGCCTTCAAGGCCGAGCACCTCAAACTCAACGTCACCGCTTATACCAGTGGCAAGGTCGTGATCGCCGGCAGGGGCACCGAGGATTTTGTGCGTGATACGCTGGAACCGGAAGTTACGGGTGCGGCGAAACTCGGCTATGAAGACGTGTTGCATCCCGATTGGTTCGAGTCGCACGCCGGACTCGACGAAAGCGGCAAGGGCGATTTCTTCGGCCCGGTGATCGCCGCGACGGTCATCGCGGACAAATCGGCGATCGATGCTTGGATCAAGGCCGGTGTTAAGGACTCAAAGAAAATCGCCGAGGCGCAGATCATCAGACTCGACAAACTCATCCGCGAGACACCGGGCGTTTCGGTGCGCACCTGTTTCAGCGGCATGCCGAAATACAACCAGATGATGGCGCGACCCGGGCAGAATTTGAACCGACTCCTGGCGTGGCAGCATGCCACCGCGCTTTGCGACGCGCTCGAGCGAAAATGGGTGCCGTGGGGGCTGCTTGATCAGTTCACCGAGCAACCGCTCGTGCAACGCGAACTCGAACGCAAGGAACTGAAAAACTTCGAGCTGCGCATGCGGACCAAGGCGGAAGAAGATCCCGTCGTGGCGGCGGCTTCCGTGGTGGCACGGGCGGAATTTGTGCGGCAGATGCACGAGCTTTCGAAGAAATTTGGCGCGAAACTCCAGAAAGGCGCGGGACCGCTAGTGAAACTGCAGGCCCATGAAATTATCACGAAGTTTGGCGCGCGGGCGCTGGGCGATTTTGCCAAACTGCATTTCCGCACGGCCTACGAAGTCGTTTCCGCTGCGGGCAAACTCGATGAGTTGCCGCTTACCGAACCAAGAGAAAGAATCGAATGGTGAATGGGGAAAAGACAGGTGAATTAATGGGGAACTCAGGAACGCTGGAACGGAGGACCTCCTGTTGTTTTTCCAATTTTCTGATTTCCTGAGTTCCATATTACCCCGCTCAGACCTTGGCTGAGTTTGTAGGTGGCGCGCTCGTCGCGCCACGTTGCGACACGGAAGTTGCGAGACAAGCTCGCAACCTACACGGAGTCGGAGCAGATGGCCGCAGCGGACCACCCATACTCGAACAGATTTTAACTCGCGCTCAGATCTTCCGCGCCGCGAGTTGGCGAATGTATTGGGTGAATTCTTCGTCTTCGCCTTCGAGCAGGCTGGGCAGCGCGTCACGGAATTCCACGCGGCGCACCCATTCGAGCATGTAGTCTTCCCACGACCTCCAGAGGCGACGGGCTTTTTTGTCCATATCGTCCTCGTAAACCAGCAGGTAGGCGCGTTCGAAAAGTGAGATCAGGATGCCGAAAATCGCGAGGCGACGTTCCTTTTGTTCCTCGGTGAGCTCCTGTCGCACTCCCTCAAGTCGGAGGAGGTGCAGATCGGAATTATCCAGCACGAGTTTGAGAAATTCGCGGTACTCGTCGGAGAGGCGCTGGTAGATTTCTTCCTCTTCGTTGTCTCGTTCTTTGCGCTGCTCCAGGATGAAGACCGCGATCGCGAACGGCAGGCCCACGACGGTGACGACGTAGCTGAGAAATTCGAAGGTTTCGAGCAGGGTCATGGAAGGTGAAATCGTGTAGTTATATCGTCATGACAGACGCGGTTGTCAGGTTTGCCGCGAGCTTGCGCCCTTGGCGACGATCTTTTCAACTGGCCGGATGAAACGCCGCCAGCTTCGCGGTTTCGACCTTAAGCAGGTCGAAGGATTTGCCAGCCTCATCGGTGTCGACGAGGTCGGACGCGGTGCGCTGGCCGGACCGGTCGTGGCGGCGGCTGTGTTGGTAAACAAGGAGTTTTTGGAAAGCCGCTGGGCGACGACGCGTGCGCAAAAGGTCAACGACTCGAAACAACTCACGGCGGCCGAGCGCGAAGAGCTGTGGTTCGAGTTCGATACGCTGGCGGGGCAGGGGCAGATCCATGCGACGTTTGGTGTTTCCTCAGTCGAGGAAATCGAGAGCTTCAACATCCTCGGTGCAACCAAGCTCGCGATGCAACGGGCGCTCGAAGGGATTTATCCACCGAGTGCGTTTGTGCGGCGCACAGAGCCTGATCTTTTCTCTTCGGCCGATGAAGTGGCTAAGTTTTCGCCGCAGGTTTCCTGCCGCATCCTGATCGACGGGCTGCCGCTGAAAAGTTTTCCATATCCGCATGTCGGGGTGGTGCGCGGTGACGCACGCTCGCTCTGCGTGGCGATGGCGTCGATTGTTGCGAAAGTGACGCGCGACCGGATGATGACCGAGCTCGACGCGAAGTATCCGAATTACGGATTCGCCCAGCACAAGGGCTACGGCACCGAGGAACACCGGTTGGCGGTGTTGCAGCACGGCGCTTCAAACCAGCATCGCACGATGTTTCTGCGCAAGCTGCTCACCCAGCGCGCAGACGCGGCGCAGATGAATTTTCTCAATGATGAGTGAAGGTTTCCGGAGATAGGTTTATCCTGCTTTAGGCCTAAGCACGCATATTCTTTGCGGCTTCGCGCCTTTGCGTGAGAAAGGTACGGGAAGGTTTCACGCAAAGACGCTAAGTCGCAAAGTTACGATCCAGCGCTCACGGGCGTCGCGCTTTGGGAGGAGAAAGATAAAGAGAACGAGAACGAAAAAAGGGTCCGTTGCTCAATCTGCGCCGAAGCTGATGCCGAGGGCCCGGGCGGTGCGGACGATGTCGCCTTCGGGCGGAACCGTGCGCAATCGACCAATCGCCTCGGTGATCGGGACCGCGACGGTGTCAGGCGGGCGCGAGGCGACCATGTATCCAAATTTACCTTCTTCGATGAGTTGCACGGCCTTCACGCCGAAGCGTGTGCAGAGCAGACGGTCGAAGGTGGTGGGGCCGCCGCCGCGTTGCAGATGGCCGAGGACGACAATGCGTGTTTCTTTGCCGGTGCGTTTGCCAACTTCGTTGGCGACAACGGCGCCGATGCCGCCGAGCCGCACTTCGTGATCTTTGGCGGCTTTTTCTTGGGAGACGAAATCGCCGCCTTTTTCGCGCGCGCCTTCCGCAACCACGATCAAGGTGAAAAGTCGGCCCATGGCTTCGCGCTCGGCGATTTTGCGGCAAATCGAGTCGTAGTTGAATGGAATTTCCGGGATCAAAATGATGTCGCCGCCACCAGCGATGCCGGCGTGCGAGGCGATCCAACCGGCGTAGCGGCCCATGACTTCGAGGACCATCACGCGGTCGTGGCTGGCGGCTGTGGTGTGCAGGCGGTCGAGAGCGTCGGTCGCGCAGGCCACGGCGGAATCGAAACCGAAGGTAATCGTTGTCGCTTCCAAGTCGTTGTCGATGGTCTTGGGTACGCCGACGACGGGGATGCCGTGTTCGAAGAGCGCTTGGGCAATGGTGAGCGAGCCGTCGCCGCCGACGCAGATGAGGCC
>Ga0302294_10000646_pt1 | contig 10474 bp, 7 predicted proteins | sample III_Fen_N2_3_FD_194550 | JGI IMG/M metagenome (GOLD analysis project Ga0302294, IMG submission 194550) | Peat permafrost microbial communities from Stordalen Mire near Abisko, Sweden - III_Fen_N2_3 | ecosystem: Environmental > Terrestrial > Soil > Wetlands > Permafrost | place: Sweden: Abisko...
CTGTGGCAGTTCATGGCCGGACGCGGCTCCATGTATGGCCTCGAGCGAAATTGGTGGGTCGATGACCGGCAGGACCCCGTGAAGTCAACCCAGGCAGCAGCCCGCCACCTGAAAGACCTCTATCGCGAATTTGGCGACTGGTATTTGGCGATGGCGGCTTACAACACCGGGCCGGGAAACATTCAGCGCGCGGTGGAACGCACTGGTTACGCCGATTTCTGGGAGCTCTACAAGCGAGGAGTGCTGCCGCAGGAGACGCGCAACTATGTTCCCATCATCGTAGCCGTCACCATCATGGCGAAGAACCCTGGGCAGTATGGCTTGGAAAATGTTATTCCGGAGAAACCAGTCTCTACCGACCAGGTTTCGATCAATTATCCCGTGGATCTACGGCTCGTGGCCGAGTGCCTGGATACCTCCGCCGAGACCCTGCAGCAGCTCAATCCTAGCCTGCTGCGAATGACCACTCCTAAAGACCAGACGTTCACGCTGAACCTGCCGACGGGGAGCAAAGACAAATACGAGACCGCCATTGCCCTGATACCGCCTGACATGCGCACCTTTTGGCGCTATCACCGGGTGGAATATGGCGAGTCGCTGGGCTCCATCGCGCGGAAATACCACACCACTACCAGCGTCATTGAAGAAGCCAATAATCTTGAGACCGATGACGTAACCGTAGGCTCCAAGCTCATTATTCCAATTGCGCCCGGCACGTCAGGCGACACGGTGGCCTATTCGAAAAAGGCGACCCGATACAAGGTACGCAAGGGCGACACCGTCGGCTCCATCGCTGACGATTTTCAGGTACCGGTCGACAAGGTCCGCAAGTGGAATCGCTTGAAGGGCAACACCGTGGCGAGTGGGCGTACGTTGCTGATTTACAAGCCTTTGTTGGAATCGGCACGATCGGAAACGGCCGCGGGGGGCGACGATCCGGCGCCCTCCAAGTCGAGCAAGAAGGGCAAGTCCACCAAAGCCGCGAAAACCGGCGCGACGTCAACGCAAAATACCCAGGCCACCTACCACAAGGTCAAAAAAGGCGAAACGCTAAGCAGCATCGCCCACTCCTATAACACTACTGTGGCCAACCTCAAGAAGAACAATGCGAGCGCCGCGGCGAACCTGCGACCGGGCGAGATGCTTGTCATCTCGAAGTAACCCAACCCGCACTTTCAACCGGCTTCTTTACGCACATTTGATTCTGCTCTTCCCTTGTCGCGGATGTTCTGATACAAAAGGGCGCGTCGCGGTTTTTGCTATGCCGCACATCACTTCGGACGTGGTTTTTGCCGTGCTATAATCGCGCGCCTGCTGCTGCGGCGTGTATTGAGTTCATTTTCTACCCAGCCAACGAGCTATCTCCGTCGAAAGCGGAGCCCGGAAACGCGAGGAGGAAACATGACGGCTTACGATAAAACGCTTTACGGTCGCGATGATGAAATGGATGACTACGGGGACGGTTCCTACGGCGACGCAGTCGACGATGAGGAATACGAAGAGGAAGAAGAGGAAGAAGAAGAACCCGAATCTGTTTCTGTCATCGAAGAAGTAGCGGAAGTGGAAGAGAGCGAGCCTGAGGAAACCACTGTGAGCACCGCGCCTCCTCCTGCAAAATCAGCCCCACCGAAGAAGGCTGCCAAGAAGACGCCGATCAAGACAGCCGCCCCGGCGGCGGTCAAGACGAAGGCCGCAAAGAAAACGCCCATTAAAACAGCGAAGCCGGCCGCGAAGAAGGTGGCTCCAGCAAAGAAGAAGGCGGCTCCAGCAAAGAAGAAGGCCGCACCTGCGAAAAAAACGGCGGGCAAGAAGCCGACCAAGAAGATCATCATCGTGGGTGGCAAGAAAAAGGCAGCCAAGAAAGCTGCTCCAAATAAGAAAGCTGCCAAGAAGACGCCAATCAAGACGGCGAAGAAGAAAGCGGGCAAGAAGTTAGGCCTGCTGCGCCGCCGCTAAACCAGTTCGATTCGGGAGAGCCGCGGTACCTCCGCGGCTTTTTCTCGGTCAGTTAACTTCTCTCCATCCGAAATTGCGAGGTTGCATAGTGAGTAATAATCCCTGGAATCGCCGTCAATTCATGCGCGTCGGAGCAGGTGCATTGGCTGCCGGTGCCGCTGCGAAGGTGACCCTGCTGGAACCAACCACGGTGTTGGCTGCCACGACGCAAGCGGCGGCTGGAAATACGATTCGTTTCGCCTCCATCGGAACGGGCGTGCGCGGCTGCAATTTACTGGAGGCATCGCTTCGAGTGCCCGGCGCGGAATGCGTTGCGGTGTGTGACCTGTGGGATGGTCGTCTGACTGCCGCGCAGGAGACCCTGAAGAAGAACGTCTTCACAACTCGGAACTACAAAGAAATTCTCGACCGTAAAGACGTCGATGCGGTGATCGTGGCCACAACCGACAACCAGCACCGTCGCGTAGTGGTGGATGCCTGTGAAGCCGGCAAGGACGTCTATTGCGAAAAACCACTGTCGCACACGGTCGACGATGGTTTCGCCATGATCGCTGCCGCGCAGAAGAATAAGCGCGTTATGCAGGTGGGCAGCCAGCGTGTGAGTTCCATCGTTTACGCAAAGGCGCGCGAGATCTATGCTTCGGGCAAACTGGGCACGGTGTGCTGCGTCCAGGCATACTGGGACCGCAATTCCCCTAGCGGAGCGTGGGTGTATCCGATTGCTCCCGGAGCGAACGACAAGAACATCGACTGGACGGAGTTCCAGCACGGTTCGCCCAGCATACCGTTCGACCCGGTGCGTTTCTTCCGCTGGCGCTGCTTCACCGACTACGGCGAGGGCCTGGGCGGCGACCTGTTCGTGCATCTGCTCTCGGGCATCATGTTTGTCACTGGGACGAATGAAGTCGCGTCACGAGCGCAATCAACGGGCGGACTGTACGTTTTCAAGGACGGGCGTCAGTTCCCCGACCTGCTGGAGACTTACTACGACTATCCCACGTTCAAACTGGATCTCCGCTGCAACTTGAACAACGATGGCGGCGAGTTTATGGGGTTCTACGGCGACAAGGGCACGATGATTATTAAGGGATCTACCGTAACCTATTCGCCGCAGAACACCACGCCCGAACCGGAGGGCTATTCGATTGAGGGATGGCCCGCCGACTTACGCAAGCAATACCTGGCAGATTGGGACAAAGAGCATCCGCTGCCGTCCGCGTTTCAAGCGAAGGTAGTTGATGAGGTGGAAACCTATATCGCACCGCCGGGATACAACGACACCGTCGATCACGAGGCGAACTTCTTCAACAATGTCCGCTCCCGCAAACCCTGCGTGGAGAATGAGGTGTTCGGCAATAACGCCGCCATCGGCTGCCACTTGGCGAACTATTCGTATTTCAATAAGAAACCCGCGATGTGGGACGCGAGCGCCAAGAAGATCACCGGGTAGCAAACGAATAACAACGTAGCCCTCAGTTCGCGTCACAGGTTGACGCGAACTGGGGGCTGCGTCTTATTGGTAGGCGGACTCGGTTAACTGCCCGCTTCGAGTGTTATAGACGCAGTTGTAAGTAAACTGCCGTGAATTCCCATTATTCGACCGGTAGAGTCCGGCGCCTTGGATGGTAGCTAAATCATTCGAGGGTCGCGACACACGGACATCGTCTTGCGATATCTGAATATTTTTCGCATTCCGATGCTCACTCCGCAACCGGGCGGTTATGCTGTCCTGACAACCCTGAACTGCGGAGTTCGCGGATGTACGGTCCCAATTGTCGTCGCCGTCGCCGATGGGATTCGCCCCGTTATTTCCCCAGCTGCGGTTGCCACCGTTCCACGTAATCGCACCTGTATAGGTTTGATTGCGACGGTTGCTGTTGTCGATCCGAAACACCGTCATTCCGTTGGTGCTCAAATTCTGCGATTGGCTCTGCTGGCCGTACCCATCCGATCCCGAAAACCGCAGGTTCCCTGGTTGGCGAGGCAAAACCTGGTTGCAGTCAAGACGACGCCACTGCGCCGGATTTCCTGACAGCGTCCGCAAGTTGCCCTGATCACCCTGAATCTGAATTTCGGCCGTACCGTTCAGGGCTACCTCGAACGTGCACTTTCCGCTGCCGCCGCCGCCGTTGTTGCCCGAAATGTTGGCGCGGATATTTTGGGATTGGCCGTTCCAATTATCGTTCGTGTTTCCATTGCCGTTGCCATTGCCGTTTCCCCATCTGTAGTCGCTGGTGTCGCTGCCGCCGTCCCAGGTTATATCCCCGGTGTAGCCCTCGGTCCCGCCAGTCGTATTTTGTATGCGGATTACCGCGACTCCATTATTTGTGCCTCGGGTCAAGCTTTGCTGGCCATGTCCGTCTACCCCAGCAAAGCGAAGGTTGGCGGGTTGGCGAGGCATTGGCTGGTTGCAGTCGAGACGACGCCACTGCGCAGGGTTGCCCGAAAGCGTCCGCAAGTATCCTTGATCGCCTTGTATCTGGATTTCAGCCGTGCCGCTCACGGCCACTTCGAAAGTACACTTGCCGCTACCACCACCGCCCGAAATGCGAGCGCGGATGTTTTGCGACTGGCCGTTCCAATTGTCGTTCGTGTTTCCATTGCCGGGGACCCAAACGTTACTGTTGTTATTGTTTCCGCCATTCCAGGTGATATCTGAGGTATAGCCTTCGTTGCTCCCGGTTGTGTTTTCAATGTGGATCACGGCAACACCGTTGTTCGAGTTGGGATCAGCCGAAAGGCCTTGTCTGCCGTGTCCATCGACGCCCGTGAATTTGAAGTTTGTGGGATTACTCGGCAAGGGCTGATTACAATCCAATCGACGCCATTGCGCAGGGTTGCCCGAAAGCGTTCGCAGAGTGCCCTGATTTCCGCGGATCTGCACCTCTGCGGAACCTTGCACCACCACCTCAACGGTGCATTTGCCGCTACCGCCGCCGCCCGATATCCGGGCCTCGATATTTTGTGACTGAGCCACAGCGGGGATCGCGGAAGCGGAGACGAGTGCCAACGCTCCCGTTAGAATCAAATAAGTTTTCGATTTCATGTTAGTTCCTCCCGGCGGAATGCCACGGTTGTATCCGGCACCAACTCCGGCGCGCAGTAAGCTTAGGTAGGGCCGGGAGCAGGAAACCGCCTTTCTAAAGCGTATGCGCGTCAACGAGGGGTGGCTGTGCTCGATTGCTCATTCTCGCCAGTTAGTCACCTTAAGGCTGTAGGTTCTTTTATGTATCCGCGCCCTGTGGTCCGCGGACCAGTTCACTTTCGTCCGTCGGCGCGCGCTCATCCTGGGGATTAGTGGCAATATTGGTAGCGGAGGCAACGCACCATGACCACCTTTCGCAGCGAAGATGCGCACCTCGCGTACGAGATGATCGGCGCAGGTCCGGATGTGGTGCTGCTGCATCCCTTTCCACTGCATCTCCATTTTTGGGACGGAGTTCTGGACCAACTTGCCAGCCGCTACCGCATCATTCTTCCTGACCTGCGCGCACACGGAGACTCTGAGGTCGGTGAGGGCGCGGTCACCATGCGGAAACTGGCTGACGATCTTGATCGCTTGTGTCGGGAACTCGAGGTCAAGCGTGCAATTTTTGTCGGCGTCTCGATTGGTGGCTATACCCTGTTTGAATTCTGGCGCCGGCACCGAGAGCGGGTGCGTGCGCTGGTGCTAGCGAACACCCGCTCTGGTGCAGAAACTGCGGAAGGCCGCACCACGCGCCTCGCCATTGCCGACAAAGTCCTGCAGGAGGGCACAGCAAGTTTCATCGAGGAACTGATGCCGAAATTGTTCTCGACGACCACGATGACAAACCGTCCTGACATCGTGGATGCGGCTCGCGTCATGGCGAAGAAGATGTCGCCTGCCGATATCGCCGCCGTTCAACGCGGCATGGCAGACCGCCCCGACTCGATTCCTGCGCTTGCCACGATCAATGTCCCAACAATGATCATCGCCGGAGAAGACGATAGCATTCCGCTCTCCGAGTTAGAACTAATGCACCACCGCATCGCTGGAAGTCAACTGCGCGTCATCGCCAACGCCGGGCACTACGCGGCCATGGAGCGTCCTGAGGAATTCGGACGGCTGCTGCGAGAATTCTTGGACGCCCAGCCGCGCGACTGAAGTCGGCCTTCGTTCTTTGTCATCCCTCACCGTCCCGCACCGCGGGACGGTGGGGATCTGCTTTTCGACTTTTCCCCTAACCCTTCAACCGGGACACCAAGAACCGCTCCTCGGGTACGTTACTGATTCCAATTTGCTCCCCTTGGTTACTAAAGTTTTTTTCCTTCACCGAATTTACTTGCGGCGTCTTTCTCGACCCGTTACAACTTGATCGAAAGAGGCCAAGGGATTTGTGTCTCTCTGGCCATGCCGCGCCAAGTGCACAGCGGTCGTGCTCTTTGAAAATTTCAAAAACCCCAGTGAACTGCCTTAAATGGAGACCGCTAAGTCCTACGGGGAGACATGGATACGTATAACTAGTCTATAAATCAATGACATACGAACAATTTTCTCCTAAACTACTGATTCTAAATAGTCGTGTGTTTTATTTTTAGTGAATGTGTTTTACAACACTACTACGCAGATACGGATTCGGTCATATGTCTCTACCCGCACAGGTCATGTAACGTAATACTCGATGGGTCGTATCCACGTTCTCTCGGAAAATGTCGCCAACAAGATTGCCGCCGGCGAGGTGGTCGAACGTCCCGCGTCGGTGGTCAAGGAGTTGCTGGAGAACTCGCTCGACGCCGGAGCGCGACGCATCCGGGTCAACGTCGAAGCAGGCGGACGCAAGCTCATCCAGGTCATCGACGACGGCTGCGGCATGCTGCACGACGACGCCATGTTGGCGTTCGAGCGGCACGCAACCTCGAAGATCCGAAACGCGGACGACTTGCTGAATATTGCGACCCTGGGCTTTCGCGGAGAGGCGCTCCCATCGATCGCGTCAGTCAGCCGTTTGCGGTTGGAAACTCATGCCACCGAAGACGCCGCCGGTATGGTGGTCGAAATTGCCGGAGGCAAGATCCTCACCGTGGAAGAAGCCGGGCTGCCAATGGGAACCTCCATCAGCGTTCGCGATTTGTTCTTCAACATTCCGGCGCGACGCAAGTTCCTCAAGGCTGAGCCCACCGAGCTGTCTCATATCGCTTCGCTGGTCACGCACTATGCGCTGGCGCATCCCGAAATGCACTGGGAACTACACTCCGCCACCAACGCCATGCTGATCGCGCCTCCTGTGGCCGATCATGCACAGCGCATCTATCAGGTATTCGGCAAGGAGACTCTGGATCAGCTGATTCCGTTGAGCGCGATGCTGCCGCTGATTCGCGTCGGCCTGCCGCAGCCTCCGCCGTGGCGACGGCAATCCGAAGAAGACGAGGTGACTGTTGAACAGGAGCCGGGCGAGGTCCGCCTGCACGGCTTCGTCTCACGCCCCGAAATCCAGAAGCTCAATCGCAATTCGATTTTCATCTTCGTCAACGGACGCCTGATTCGCGATCGAGTGGTGCAACATGCGCTAACAGAGGCCTACCGCAATATCATTCCGCCGACTGTCTATCCAGTCGTGCTTCTGTTTCTCGAGATGCCCGCTACCGAGGTTGACGTGAACGTGCATCCGTCAAAGACCGAGGTACGCTTCCGGCAGTCTTCTACCCTCCATGACTTCATTCGCGAGTCGGTGCGCGCCGCTTTGATGAAGGCGCGCCCCGTTCCGGCGTTCATGGCCGAGATTCACGCGCAGCCCACAGCATCAGCTTCCCTTTCTCCAAGCGCTCGCCAGTTGAGCGCCGTTGACACGCTGCAAGTCACTGAGGCTGACTCGGCTTTCGCCTTGCAGGCGCAGGAGTTGCCCGCTGTAACGACGCCACTCCAATTCGGCAACAACGGCATCATGATCGACGCCAATGCTGCGATTCCTGTGGCGCGCTTCGGGCAGCAGACATTCACTAATGAACTGACTGCTAACGAACAGGTTGCAGCTCGTGGCGAGAATGGTTGCACAGCGGTACTCGCCGAGGACGACGCTCCCGTCAGCCTCGACTCGCTGGCGACACTGAAGCCAATTGGGCAGGTTCGCGATTCGTTCATCCTTGCCGTGAACCCGCAGGGCCTGTGGATCATTGACCAGCATGTCGCGCACGAGCGCGTGCTGTTCGAAAAGATTCTTCGCCAACGGATGGCCAATTCGCCGGAGCGCCAGCAGATGCTGATGCCGTTATTGGTGGAGCTAACTCCTAGCCAGATGGCAGTGTTCGCCGAGATTTCGGATGAGCTGAACCATAATGGTTTCGAGGTCGAGCCCTTCGGCGCGAGAACGATAGCCGTAAAAACGACGGCTGCCGGGGTTTCGCCCGCAGAAGTCGAGCACTTGCTCCACGAAATCCTGGAACAATTCGAGCGCGAGGAGCAGTCTCTGAACTTGGAAAAGATCCGTACCGGAGTGGCCGCCTCGATAGCATGCCACGCGGCCATCAAGGTCAACATGCCGCTGGAGCAGAATAAAATGGAGTGGCTGCTGCAAGAGTTGGCGAAGACGGATTGCCCAATGAGTTGTCCTCATGGACGACCGGTGGTTCTGCGGTATTCTGTAAGAGACATTCAGCGAGCCTTCAAGCGTATCTAAGCCAGGGTTCCCGGCAAATCACACATGTTCGAACAGCAGCTACAGGAGTTGCGCCACGAGAAATGGCGCTTGGACGGGCAGGGCATCCGCACGATTGAAGATGCGCGCCTGTTCATCGACTCTGTTGGGTTCTGCACGCTGTATCCGCAGAAGCCCGCTGTGCTGGCACCGACCTTTTTAGGCGCCTATACCGGCAGCAACGAAAAGCTGCCCACCTGGCAGATGGCCTTCAAGGACCCACGTGCGCGCGAAGCCAAGAACCTCATGGTGCGGCTGCTTCGCGAAAAGACCGCCTTTGAAACGCTCGTCTTTCCGGAGAACAACTTTTTGGTATCGGCAGCGGTGTTTCCGTTCTTCTATGGACTCGTAGGCGATCGCAATCCGCGACTGCCACCAAAAGCAACAGCGCGTTCCGGGTACTCCACTCTTGCGTTGGATTCGTTTCTGCTGATCCAGAAGCACGGCCCCATCTCCAAGGGGAAGCTGCGCGAGTCGTTGGGCGGCGATATCTCCGAGGCCGCGCTGGATCGTGCGCTCGATGAGCTTTGGGCGAAGTTGCGCATCACCCGTGTGGACTACAAGCAGGATGAAGGCGTGTTCTGGGACGTGCTCTTCCGCTGGGCTCCTGGGGTGGTGAAAGAAGGCATGCACGTCTCGGTCCCGCAGGCACTGACCGCGTTGGTATCGAAGTACATCGATTGCGTTCGCGCCGTGTCTCAGGAGGAAGTCGAAGATTTCTTCTCTACCCTGGTGGGGCGCGCGCGAGTGCGCGAAGCTATCAGTGCCCTGCAAGCCGGTCGCGAACTGGGATACGTACATGTTGGCGGAAAAGTCATGTTGCAGGCCTCCGAAGCTCGCCTGCCGTTCAAGCTCCGCGAACGCCGCACCCAGCCCTGGACAGAAGAAGACCCACCCGAAGTACGTCCCGGCAAACCGCTAGTGGAGCATCGGTCGCGCCACGGCAAACGGGCCCGTCCTTCGCCTCCCCGGCAGGACAAAAGCAAAGGATGACGGCTGCCCGCCAACTGGTCATCGCCATTGACGGCCCCGCCGGTTCAGGCAAGAGCACCATCGCTGCACGGCTGGCGAAGAAGCTCGGCTACGTGAACCTGGAGAGCGGAGCAATGTATCGTGCTCTGGCGCTGAAGGCGATGGAACAGAAGGTGCCTCTGGATGACGCCGATGGGCTGCGCCGCCTTGCCGACGGGACCGTAATCCAACTCGAGCCGCAGCCTGAGGGCAATCGCGTCTTGCTGGACGAACGCGACGTCTCGCGCCGCATTCGTGAAAGTGATGTCACTCTGGCGGCCTCGCAGGTGTCTATCCATCCGGCCGTGCGAGAGATTATGGTGGCCCGCCAGCGGGAAATGGGGCTGCAAGGCGGAGTGGTGATGGAAGGCCGCGACATCGGGACGGCTGTGTTTCCCAATGCTGACGTAAAAGTGTTCCTCGACGCCGATGCTCGCATCCGGGCGGAACGCCGTGTCGCAGAAAAAGGCACGTCAACTCCCGAAGAGGCCCGACGAACTGTCGAGGACCTTGTCGCCCGCGACCTGCGTGATCGCACCCGTGCCGTTTCTCCTCTCGTGCCCGCCGCGGATGCCGTGATACTCGACTCAACCAACCTCACTATCGATGAAGCGCTGGCGCGAGTCGAGCAATTGGTAGCCGCCAAACTTCGCAGCTAGGGCATCTGAAGCCAACTCCCATTGAACGATGACTCCCGGATGCTGGGCTGCACTCGGCTCTCTCCCTGTGTGCGGATTGGGTGGCAGCTGAAACGGTGTACTGGTGGGGTATAGCGCAGCAACGAATAAAAATGTAATCACGGCTGTTTAGAATCAATGGTTTAGGCGGAAATTGTTCGCATACCACTGATTTAT
>Ga0302294_10000648_pt1 | contig 10466 bp, 7 predicted proteins | sample III_Fen_N2_3_FD_194550 | JGI IMG/M metagenome (GOLD analysis project Ga0302294, IMG submission 194550) | Peat permafrost microbial communities from Stordalen Mire near Abisko, Sweden - III_Fen_N2_3 | ecosystem: Environmental > Terrestrial > Soil > Wetlands > Permafrost | place: Sweden: Abisko...
ATGGTGGGAGCATTGATGTAGGTAATTCCGGCATCCAGATCGCGGACCGCGGCAAACGCCTTGTTCACATCCTTCGTGTAGATCGCCGACGAAAGCCCGTACTCGATGTTATTCGCGATCTCGATGGCATTCGCCATGTCGTCGCAGGGGATGATCGAAACCACCGGCCCGAAAACTTCTTCCTGCGCGATGCGCATCTTGGGATCGACGTCGATGAACACGGTCGGTTCCAGGAACCAGCCGTGCTGGTATTCGCCCTTATCCAGACGATTGCCGCCGCAAACCATCTTGGCGCCTTCGGTCTTGGCGATTTCGATGTAGCTCAGGTCAGTCTTGAGCTGGTTCTCGTTCACCGCCGGGCCCATCTCAACCGTCTCGTCGAGCCCATTACCGACCTTGATCTTCTTCGCGCGCGCCACAAAGTGCTCGATAAACTCCCTGTATACGCCCTTCTGCACGATGATGCGGCTGGTCGCGGTGCAGCGCTGTCCGGTGGTACCGAACGCGCCCCAGAGTCCGCCCTCAATGGCCAGTTCGAGGTTGGCGTCATCGAGCACGATCATGGGATTCTTGCCGCCGAGTTCGAGCGAGCAGTGCTTGAAGCTCTGGGCCGCGGTCGCGCCCACAATCTTGCCGACCGCCGAGGAACCGGTCAGCGAAATGGCGCGAACCGTCGGGTGCTCGGTGAGCGGCGTGCCCACTTCGGACCCGAATCCGGTGACGATGTTGATGACGCCCTTGGGTACGCCCGCATCGGTCAGCGCCTGCACCAGGTTGAAAGTGGAAAGCGGAGTGTCCTGCGCGGGCTTGATGATGCAGGTGTTGCCGCAGACGATCGCCGGCAGCAGCTTCCACGAAGGAATGGCCATCGGGAAATTCCACGGCGTGATCATGCCGCACACGCCGATCGGCTGCCGCACGGCCATGGCAAACTTGTTGGGCAGCTCCGACGGCACGGTCGGACCGAACAGACGGCGGCCTTCGCCGGCGTTGTAGTAGGCGGCGTCAATCGCTTCCTGCACATCGCCGCGTGTTTCTTTCAGGACCTTGCCCATCTCGCGAGTCATGTCACGAGCGTGATCTTCCTTACGCTCGATCAGGATCTCGGCGGCGCGGAATACCATCTCCGCGCGGCGGGGCGCCGGCACCAACCGCCACTTGGCGAAGGCGCGCTTGGCGGCATCCACGGCGGCATCCACATCGGCCTTGTTCGAGCGCTGGAAAATTGCGACGACTTCGCGCGTATCGGCCGGATTGCGGTCTTCAAACGTGTTGCCGCTGACGGACTCGACCCACTCGCCATCAATAAAATTCTTGCAAACCCGCGTTTTGGTCGTGCCGCCCAATATTGCCGGGCCGGTCAGGGTATCGGTCGCCATAAATGCCTCCTGGGAATAGTGCAGATCCTCCATGCTAACAACCGGGGTAGAGACGGGCAAGCCAGCCGATTGCTCGGTAGCGGGTCAGTTTGAAATTCCAGCCCATTGAACCCTATGAGAAAGCCATATATTGGGAGCGTGACGGGAATTTGCAGGAGATCGCAAAAGTGCTCGAAAAGCCGGAGGCTCGCGTGAAGACAAAATGGAGAGAGGTCTGTAAGTTCCTGTCAGGCGCGTTCTTTGTAAGCGCAGGAATACTCTTTTACCTCTACATTACGGGCACTCCGATACCGCTGATTGGTACGCATTTTATGGTGGGACCGGGAGTTAACGGCCTGCGTTCCATCATTCACGCCATTCTGTTCTTGGTCACTTTCTACTTCGGTTTTATTCGGAAATGAAGATTCCAAGAGCACGTCCATTCCGCCCAATGGGATTACTTTGGTGACATTCCAGCCCACCCAAGCGGACGCTACCCTGAACTGTGGACCGGCAAGTGGCTGGGAAGGTGTCTTGGATGAAGTGGGCAACGAAAGCGCTCGTGGTGTGCGCGGCGTTTGGGGCTCTATTTTCATGGGGGCAGAGCACTGCCGAGGTGCGCGGAAAAGTTACTGATGCCTCTCACCAAGCGGTGGTGAGCGCATTCGTCATTATCACCGCGGAAGACACGTCCTTCATGCGCGCGGCAACCAGCGACGATGCGGGCGATTTTGAATTCGCTTCCCTGCCGATCGGCGCCTATCACCTGCAGGTCAAGGCGGACGGCTTTCTGGCATTTGAAGCGAACAATATCCGCGCCAGCATTGGGCAGATGGTAAGTCTTGATATCGTCCTCTCACAAAAGCAGGACGCTCAGGGTTCGCTCCATGCTCAGAAGGCCACCATGATCGAAGCGGGGAACGCTCAATTGGGTGTAGTGATGGGCAACCTCGAAATCACGCAGCTTCCCCTTAAGTCCCGCGATACCTTTGACCTGCTCCAGTTGCAACCCGGCGTGCAAGGCACTCTGGGCGCCGATCTGTTTTTCGGCAATAACCAGCCAGGAGTCGTTTCCGTCAACGGCGGCCGCTCGCGCTCGAACAATTCCAACGTCAATGGGGGAAACGCTGGCGAGCAGATGGTGAATTCTCCTTCCATCCAGCCTTCGCCGGATTCCGTGAGCGAGTTCCGCGTAATCTCCCACAACTACGAAGCAGCGCTGGGCCGCAATTCCGGGTCCGTGCTGAATGTGATCACCAAGTCCGGCGCCTCTTCCTTTCACGGCAGCGCGTATGAGTTTATCCGGAACAATGAACTGAATGCGAAAGGGTACTTCGACACGACGACTCCGCCGTTCAAACAGAACGAGTTCGGCGGGACGTTTGGCGGCCCAATCCGGCGGGACAAGACTTTCTTTTTTTCTTCGTATGAAGGCGGGCGGGTGCGGCGGGGCATCACATCCGATCCGGTGGTCGTACCAACGGCGGAAGAGCGAGCCGGCGACTTTTCCGCGGGACTGGCGTTTTCCGGCGTGCTCAGCAGTGCAACCGTTGCCCAGGCACTGATCGTCCGCAACGGATGCGCGGCGGCCGTGCAGGCCCAGGGCGGAGCGGCGATTGCAGCCGGGACAGCCTATGCGGACATTTTTCCGGGCAACAAGATTCCGTCCGAGTGCTTTGATCCCACTGCGCTCGATCTGCTGAACCAGTTTGTTCCGCCGGCGAACGCGGGAAACGGTACGTTCCGCTCCGCCCCCAACGCAAAAGTCCGCCAGGACCAGTTGACATTCCGCCTGGACCACAACCTCACCAGCCAGCAGCAGCTCAGCCTTTACTACTACGGAGCGGACGGCTTTGACGTGGAGCCTTTCTCCCGTTTTCTGGCAAGCGGGGCGAACCTGCCCGGATTTGGCAACGACACACGAGCCCGTTTTCAGCAGCTGAATCTGTCGCACGTCTGGTCTCTGACCGCGAAGACCAATAACGAGATCCGATTTGTCTACTACCGGGATGGGCAAGGCAAGTTGCTGTCTCCAGTGCGAACCCATTTCGTGCAGGACTCGTGTGTTGTGGTTCCAACCAGCCAGTGTTTTGCCGATCCGGCAAATCCGGGCCTTGGAATTACACCCGGGTACGGAGCCGGCTTCGAAGGCGTTCCTCTTGTCTCCCTGGCGGGGGGCTTTGCTTTTGGCAACAATCAGTCTGGGAACTTTTCGCAAACGGGAAATGTGTACCAGGGTTTGGAAACCTACAGTCGAATCCTGGGCAAGCATACCTTGAAATTTGGGGCCGACGTCCGCAACCAGCGCCTGCATCAGGTGTACTTTTATGACGTAAGCGGCGGATTTTCCTTCACTGGCGGCGGCACCAACGATGTCGGGTTCAGCAGCCTCCTCCCCAACTACCTTCTTGGTCTGCCGGACTCTTATACCCAGGGCTCGGCAAACTCAGTGGACGTGCGCACTACGCAGTTTGACTTTTTTGGTCAGGATGCCTGGAAACTGAAGCCGAACGTTATCCTCGATTACGGACTTCGCTGGGAGTGGAACACGCCTCAAGCCGATGCTGGCCACCGCATTCAGGCATTTCGTCCGGGGCAGGCTACCGGAATCTATCCTTGCGTGTTGAACCCGTCCGACCCGCTGCTGGGTTTGGTGGGGGGCAGCGACTGCTCTCCGCAGGGACCCGGCGGCTCCGCCTTTCCTCTGGGCATGGTCTTCCCGGGAGATCCCGGAGTTCCGTCCGGACTTACGAATAACTATCTGCGGGCTTTTGCCCCGCGCCTCGGCCTGGCATGGTCGCCGAACTGGTCCAAGGGCTGGTTAGCCAAAATCTGGGGTGGTCCGGGCAGCTCCAGCGTCCGTCTTGGATGGGGCGTGTTCTATGACAGCAACGAGGAACTGGTACTCGGTGAGAATTTCACCGCGCAACCGCCGTTCGGCGGCAGCACCGCGATCAGCAACGTTTTCCTGAACACGCCGTTTCTGGGCCAGGACGGTTCCATTACGCCCAATCCATTCCACGGATTCCTCGACCCGAAGCCCGGGTCCCCGGTGGACTTCGCACTGTTTCGTCCAATCACCCTGTTCGGAAATTTCCCTCCGACCCTGCGCCATCAGTATTCGGAACACTATCACCTGACGGTGCAACGCCAGTTGTCACGCGACACGCTCTGGCAGTTCGGATACGTTGGTTCTCAGGGACATCGGCTCCTGGCATCGCTGGACCAGAATTTTGGCAACGCGCAAACCTGTCTCGACCTGAATCAAATCCCAGGCCTGTCTTGCGGTCCATTTGGGGCGGACAGTGCTTACTCCATTCCCGCCGGTGCCATTCCCGCGGGCGTTACCCTGCACTTGCCCTATGGTTCCGTGCCGGCCATGACTGGCCCGAATGCAAGTCCGATTACGCTGGTGGGGCTTCGCAAGTACTCGTCTCCGCTCTGCGAACCTTCGACTGGAGTCGGTTGCCCGCCCGACGGCATCCCGGTGTTCGGCAGCATCTTCGGACTGATGCCGGTTGCGAACTCGTCGTACAACTCTTTCCAGACACTCGTAAATCAGCGCTTCTCCCACGGACTGCAGTTTCTGGCCTCGTACACCTGGAGCCGGTCGATTGACAACGCCTCCAGTTTCGAAAACGCCGTGAATCCGATTGATCCACGGAAGTCGCGTTCTCTTTCCCTGTTTGACGCCCGCCACCGGTTCGTAGTCACCGGGTATTGGCAGGTTCCTGACTGGCAGATCTCGAATTGGACCCGCCACCTGGCCAATGGGTGGGCCCTCAGCGGCATTTTCACGCTGCAGTCGGGCTTTCCGATTCGATTGACCTCCACCAGTGATCAGGAACTGATGAGCAGCCTGGACCTCGAAGCGCCGGGCGAGCCGAATCAAATCGCGCCCTTCCGTCGCCTCGAACCACAACAAGCCGGCGGCTACTACTTCGATCCCTCATCGTTTGCTGAAGCTCCCCTCGGACAGATTGGCAATGCGCGGCGCACCATTTGCTGCGGCCCGGGCACGGCGAACTTGGACTTCGCGATTCACAAAGTTGTTGCGCTGCGAGAGGGCATGAATCTTGAGCTGCGTGCCGAGGTTTTCAACGTGTTCAACCACACGCAGTTCTTTAGCCCCGACGGGAATATCACGAACGGAGCGTCCTTTGGACAAGTAAGACGGGCGCAGGATCCCCGGCTGATTCAGCTGGCGATGAGGTTCACTTTCTAGCACGAACCCGGCTAAACCGGGAACGACAATGGCAAGAAGGAAGCACATCCTGTTAGCTGTAGCACTGCTGGTCGGCAGCGCGGTTGCCGCGGATCAGGAGCGCAAGATCGTTCACCGCGAAGACCCGGAATATCCAGTCGTTGCGGCCAAAATGAATCTCCACGGAACGGTCAAACTCAGGATCTGGATTAGTCCGGGCGGCACGGTGCGCCGGCTGGAATACATTGGCGGGCATCCCTTATTGGCCGAATCTGCGCTGAAAGCGGTTAAGAACTGGACGTACGAGCCCCACGGCAAGGAATCCAGCGCGGTCGTGGAACTGAAGTTCTGAAGTAGCCTTTCCGGAAAAGCTGACCTCTTGGGAAACTGATGTTTCCCCGCGGCTGAGGCGCCTGCTTCCGCAGTCACTTTCGTAACCTTTTCGCTCTGACCCAAGTTAATTACCGCCCGGAACCAGAATATGATTGTGATAATTTGGAAATTAATCCAAATTCTCTAATTTTTGAGTGAGTTGGCGGGGCTCCGTGTCGGAAAGACCCAAGCAGGGAATCTACGTCGCCTGGAAGACAGTGACCTACCGCAGCGTGCTGCTGATGCTGCTGGCGGGGACACTCCTGTTTGGCGTCGTGATGCACTTTGCTTTCCCGCAGTTCACCGATTCGACCGCCAAGGCGGCGGGACACTATACGACGGGGTTGCTGGAAAAGGTGGCGGGCCTGGCGCCTCCGATCCAGAAACCGGGGGTATCGGTTTCCCAGCAAGCCCACTTCACCGCGCTCGACGGCACCGTCAAGGTGAAGAAATCGAACGGCAATAGTTGGATCAACGCGGACTACGGCGTGCCCCTTGAAAAAGGGGACGTGGTCCAGACCGGCGCCGAAGGCATGGCCAAGGTTGTGTTCAACGACGGAACCAACTACACCGTGAAACAGGATTCGCTGATCGTGATTGAAGAGAACTCCGCCAACGATCAGCAGCAGACCAACGTGGCGGTGGCGGTAACCACGGGTACGGTGGATTTGACGACCGCGACCTATGTGCAGGGATCGAAATCGCAGGTGATTGTGGCGGGCGCAAAGGCTTCGCTGGCGCCCGATTCGTCGGCCATGGTGCACAACGATCCGCGCGGTGACCAGCACGAGATTCTGGTGAAGAAGGGCAGCGGCAACATCGAGCGCAATGGCGAGACAGTCCGGCTGTCGGACTGGGAAAAGGTGAGTTTCCAGAGCCAGTCCAAGAACATGGATCGGGGAAAGGAAGTCGGTCCGCCCACACCCATCACGCCGGGAAACATGATGCCGATTTTTGTGACGGCGGGCGAAAAATCGAAAGACGTGGAGTTTGCCTGGACGCCCATGGCCAATGCCACCGGATACCGGCTGCGCATCTCGCACAACCCGTATTTTTCGTCGCTGCTGCTGGACCGTAACATTGAGACTGCGAATGTCGTGGTCACGGGTTTGCCCCAGGGTGCGTACTACTGGATGATCCAGTCGTTCGACGCCGGCGGCAAGCAATCGGCGGAAAGCGAAAAGAACCGCTTCACCATCATTCCCAAGGCCAAGGAAAAAGTGGATCTGTCGCTGGACATCGATCCTTTCATCCAGCACGGGCATGTGATCGAAGTGACGGGCAAGACCGAGGCAGGAGCGCGGGTGATGGTGAACGGCCGGGAAGTGCCGATCGTGGGCGACGACGGGTCCTTTCACTTCTTTACGCCGCCCTTGCCCAATGGCGAGAACATGATCACGGTGACGGCGCAGAATTCCAAGGGTGGGGTGAATACCCGCCAGGAGAAGATCGTGATTCAGTAAGGATTTGATGTTCAGGGCAACCGGTGGCAAGTTGTGTGCGCAGGCGACCTGAACATCCAATAAGATAGAAGAACGAAGGACAGCGTCTTGACCTCGGGAGCGAGCTACGGTTCCGGGCTGCGAGGCGGTAGTCCAGAGAGAAGAAGTACTTCCCATGTCAAACAACGGCTTTCATAGCAGCGCCTCGCGTTTCCACAACCTGCGTTCGCTGTTCAGCATGTTCTCGAGCGACCTGGCGATCGATCTCGGAACCGCTAACACGCTGGTGTACGCGCGCGGCAAGGGCATCGTCGTCAACGAGCCTTCCATCGTAGCGTTGAACAAGAACACCGGCGAGGTCGAGGCGGTCGGCAAGGAAGCCAAAGAGATGCTGGGCCGCACGCCCGGCAACATCGTGGCCATCAAGCCGATGAAAGATGGCGTCATCGCCGACTTCAAGGTCACCGAGAAAATGTTGAACTACTTCATCCAGAAGGCGCACAACCGCAAGATGCTGGTGCATCCGCGGATCGTGATCGGAGTGCCTTCCGAGATCACCCAGGTGGAAAAGCGCGCGGTCATGGACTCAGCCTATCGCGCGAAAGCCAGTGAGGTGTACCTGGTCGAGCAGGCAATGGTGGCCGCGATCGGCGCCGGCCTGCCGATTACCGAACCCAGCGGCAACATGGTGGTCGACATCGGCGGCGGCACCACCGACATCGCAGTCATTTCCTTGAGCGGCATTGTTTATTCGCGTTCGGTGCGCATGGCCGGCAACCAGATGGATGAGGCCATCATGAATTACCTGAAGCGGAAATATAACCTGCTGATCGGCGAGCGCACCGCGGAGCAGATCAAGATCGAAATCGGCAGCGCCTATCCGCTCGACAAGCCGCTCACCATGGAAATCAAGGGCCGCAACCTGATCGAAGGCGTGCCCAAAACCATCACCGTGGACGACAGCGAAATCCGCGAGGCGCTCAGCGAGTGCGTCTCGACCATCATGAACGCGATCCGCGTGGCACTCGAACGTACGCCACCCGAACTCTCGGCCGACATCAGCGATCGTGGCATCGTGCTGACCGGCGGTGGCGCGCTGCTGAAGAACCTGGACAAGCGCATCCGGGAAGAAACCGGCCTCCCGGTCTCGATCGCCGACGATCCGCTCTGTAGCGTGGTTCTGGGCACCGGCAAAATGCTCAGCGACTTCAAGCTGCTGCGCAAGATTTCGATCGAGTAGGCAGAGGACTTTCCTTCGGTCCGGTTCGCTGAGAACTGACAACTGAGAACTGAGAACTGGTTTTATGGAGACTGTCCTCGGCCGCTACAAGAATCTGATCGTGCTCACGGCCGTGCTGTTTGCGCAGATCCTTGGCCTTGCCGTTCAGGTGCGGCGCACCACCGAGAGCGAGTCCAGCAGCCTGATTCGCGTCTGGGCGGTGGGTGCCGTGACGCCCTTCGAGAAAGTCCTGGTCTGGGTCCAGACCTCCACCGGAAATATCTGGCACAACTATTTCTACCTGCGCGGAGTGCGCGCCGAGAACCGCGAACTCAAGCTGGAAATCGAACGCCTGCGCATCGAACAGGTGCGCATGAGCCAGGACGCGGACCAGGCGCACCGGCTGCAGGCCCTCCTTGCCTTTAAGGAGCAGTTCATTTCCCAGACCATGGCCGCGCAGGTGATCGGATCGAGCGGCAGCGAGCAGTCGCGTTCGGTCTACATCGACAAGGGCGAGAAGAACGGAATCAAGACGGACATGGCCGTAATCACCGCGGACGGGGTTGTGGGCAAGGTACTGCACGTGTACCACTCCACCGCCCTCGTGCTCCTGGTGGATGACCAGTCGAGTGGGGTGGGAGCGATTCTCGAAAAATCGCGGCTCCAGGGAATCCTTCGCGGAACGCCGGCCGGGGAAGTCGTGCTCGAAAAGGTAATGAGCGACGAGGCGGTGCCCGCCGGGGAACGGGTTCTGACCAGCGGCGGGGACCGCATCTTCCCCAAAGGCCTCCCGATTGGGACGGTGACGCGGGTCTCGCCCGGCAGCGAACTGTTTCTGAACATCCGGGTGAAGCCCTCGGCGAACCTGGGCAAACTCGAAGAGGTGCTGGTGGTAACGACGATTGATGAGCGGCAGGCCGCAACGGAACAGTCCGTCCCGGTGCGCGCGGCCGATATCCTCGCCGAGCGCTTGCCGACCGTGCCCCCCAAGGCTCCCGACGCTTCGAACGCGACCCCTTCGACTGCGCTGCCGTCCGGAACAAAACCAGTGCCCGGTTCTTCGGTCCCCGCGAGTGCTGGAAAGCCGGTAGCGAAGGCCACCGACGCAGCCGCAACACCTGGCCTCAAGCCGAAGTCACTGACTCCGGCAGCGGCGAATGGTGCTAGTCCAGGCTCGCCGAAGCCGGCGGTGAAAACGACCACAACCGATGCGCCTGCTGCCGCCGGAAGCTCGCCGGCAAGAGTCCCGCAAAAGGCCGTGAAGCCAGCGGTCGAACCCAAACCTCAGCCTCCCGCACAGGACAACCCGCAATAACGTGGCCATCACCTACACATCCGGAGAGCAGGTCGAGGTTTACCGCTTCAGCTGGCCGGTAACCATTCTGGTGCCGCTCGCAGCGGTGTTCCTGCAGGCATGGGTGCCAACGCGGCTGCATTTCTTCGCGCTCTTCGATCTTCCGCTGCTGGTCACGATCTTCTTTGCCATGGCCCGGCGGAGCCAGATTGCCGGCCTGCTGACCGGTTCCCTGATCGGAATCCTCCAGGACTCGCTCACGCATCAACCGATCGGCCTTTACGGGATTTCGAAAACCGTGGTTGGATACGGCGCATCGTCGCTCGGCATCAAGCTCGACGTCGAGAACGCGGGCGCGCGCTTCCTGCTGACGCTGTTTTTCTACGTCGTTCACCTGATGGTTTATTTCGGAATCGCGCGCTATCTGGTGAGCCTTCCGATCGCATGGAGTTGGCAGCGCCAACTCTGGTCGGCCTTCGGGAACGCCTTCCTGGGCGTCGTGATCTACACGCTGCTCGACCGCTTGAAGCAACGGGCGTGAGCTTCGCTGAGCACCTGGCCTGATTCCTGCCGATTG
>Ga0302294_10000656_pt1 | contig 10395 bp, 10 predicted proteins | sample III_Fen_N2_3_FD_194550 | JGI IMG/M metagenome (GOLD analysis project Ga0302294, IMG submission 194550) | Peat permafrost microbial communities from Stordalen Mire near Abisko, Sweden - III_Fen_N2_3 | ecosystem: Environmental > Terrestrial > Soil > Wetlands > Permafrost | place: Sweden: Abisko...
GTGAGCATCTGGTAGGCGGTGGCGGCCAGTCCGAACACGTCGGCGCGGCCGTCCACGTGGGTGGCCGATACGCGCTGCTCGGGCGCCATGAAGTCCACGGTTCCCAGCACAGATCCCACTGCCGTGCTGTCGCTCTCGGGCTCGTGGGCCAGGCCGAAGTCCACCAGCTTGGGCACCCCGCCCGAAGTGAGCAGGATGTTGGCCGGCTTGATGTCGCGGTGAATGATGCCTCGACTGTGGGCCAGGTCCAGCGCCTCGCACATCTGCGAGAGGATGGGGATGGTCTCGGCGGCGGTCCAGGCGCCTCGGCTGCGCAGGCGCTCCAGCACCGAGGTGCCCTCCACGTACTCCATCACGATGTAGAGTCCGTTGTCGTCCTGTTCCAGCTCGTAGAGCTGCACGATGTTGTAGTGGGAAAGCTGGGCGATGGAGCGCGCCTCGCGCAGGAAGCGGTGGAACACCGTGGTGCTGCGCATGTACTTGGGCAGGATGCGCTTGATGGCCACCTTGCGGTTCAGGCGGGTGTCGCGAGCGGAATAGACCTCGCCCATGCCGCCCTTGCCGATCACCAGCATGTCCTTGTAGCGGTCGGCGTTGCGGGGGCGCGGCGGCACCGGAGGCAGCTCCGAGGCCTGGGGCTTGGCTCCTGCCAGCACCTGCAGGCTCCCGGCGACCTTTTCGCCGCAGAACATGCAGAAGGTGGAGTCGCCGTCGATGCGGCGTTGGCAGAAGGGGCAGACAATCTTCATCGGGCGACCCCGTGGGATGGTGAGGCGAGGACCCGCAGCGCCCGCAGCGCCAGCGGATCTTCCTTGTTCAGGTTTTCCATGGCGGCGTCCAGTTGCAGTTGGGCATCGGCAAAGCGGCCTTCCTCCACCGATCTCTGGGCGTCTTCCAGGCGCTCTGAGACCCACTGGATCATGGCGTCGTTCCATTCGTTGAGCTGGGCCACCCGTTCGGGCAGCTTGGGTGCTCTGCGGGCGCAGTCGCGCAGGGCCTTCCAGGCTTCCGAGAGCCGCTTCTCGCGCAGGAAGTCCTCGGCGTCCGACACGCGGCGGGTGCAGATGCTGAGGTTCTCGATGATCCCCTTGAGATTGTGCGGCAGCGGCACTCCCAGGGTGCGCGAGGCCTCGGCCACTAGCGGCAAGGCCACCTGCAGCGGCTCCCAACGGGCTTCCACCCAGCTTTGCTCCAGCGATAGCGACACGTGGGCCAACACTCCGGCTCCGTGCTCGGCATCCATCGGCTCGAATTCGGCGCTCAGGCGGCGCATGCGCTCCAACTCTCGGGCCACCGCGTCCCAGGCCCCGGCCATCAGGGCCAGGAAGCACTGTTCCAGGGAAAGCTTCCCCTGCTGGTCGAGGTTGGCGCCGCAGCCGCCGCACACGGGGTGGCGCTGGTGCTGGCGATTGCCGCAGATGTCGCAGGTGCGGAACATGTCGCGCAGGTCGGAACCGCACTGTCCGCAGAAGGTGTGGTCGGAAAGGTCCAAGGCCCCGCACTCGGGGCAACGTCCGTCGCGCGCCTTCAAGCGGCGACCGCCCACGGCGGCCAGGGCGTCGCGGACCTCGCCCATGGCACCCCAGCGGTTCTTCGCCTCGGGATCCAGACAGCGCATCATGAGCTCGCGCAGCGAGTGGGGGATGGCGGCGTTGTTCAAGCCGCCGGGTTCTCCCAGCAATCCGGCCCGCAGCACCATGCCCAGGGAATAGACGTCGTCCTCGATCCGGGGGTTCAGGACCGACAGGTCGGGGGCGTCGAAGTTGGTGCGGGCACTGGGAAGCTCGGGGAGCTCCACGCGACCAAACGACAGGATGCGGGCGCGACCACCGCCCTTTTCCAGGAGGATACGGCGGGGTGTTAGGCTGCCGTGCACCACGCCCTGCTCGTGGGCGTACTGCAGGGCATCGGCCAGGTCCACGCCGATGCGCAGGGCGTCGCGCAGGCTCAGGCGGCGTCCGGCCTGGAGCCGTTCTTCTAGGGTCTCGCCTTCGATGTACTCGCCGATGGAGAACGGTCCGTCGCGATCGGCGCCTTCCTCGAACAGGGCGGCGATGCCGGGATGGCGCAGGCGGGCCCCCAGGCGCACATTGCGCAGGAACAGCGACAGGCCGTCGGGACTGGCGATCAGTTCCTGACCGCCTCGACGGATCAGGACTTGGCGTCCCAAACGCAGGTCGCGGGCCTTCTGGACGATCATGCGTCCGGTGCGGCTGATCTCGGCCTCCACTTGGTAGCGGCCGGGGCCCGAGAGCAGGCGCGCGTCGCGACCGCGACGGCGTTCGCCTGTCTCTTCACGGAAAGAGGACCCCAAAGGCAGCCCGCAGTTCTTGCAGTAGACACCTTCAGGGGGGATCGGTTTCCCGCAATGTTTGCAGTAGTAGGCTTCCTGACGCACGTATTCCAATCATGGCACTTTGTGGCAGGAAATGCGAGTCTCATTTTGAGATACCACAAAAAAAGGGCCGGAAATTCCGGCCCTCGAGTCCAATTGGTGGCGGTCGCCTCAGGCGGCTGGCTGCGGCACCACGTTGCGGATGAAGAGTTCCTGCAGCTGCTCCGGCGCCACCGGCGAAGGAGCCTCGCTCATGAGGTCGGAGGCCGAGGCGGTCTTGGGGAAGGCGATGATGTCGCGGATGGTGTCGATCTCCAAGAGGAGCATCACCATGCGGTCCAGCCCAAAAGCCAGGCCGCCGTGCGGAGGCGCACCGTACTTGAGGCCGTCGAGCAGGAACCCGAACTTGGCGCGGGCATCTTCATCGGTCATGTTCAGGGCCTTGAAGACGCGTGCCTGCACCTCGGGGGAATGGATGCGGATGCTGCCGCCGCCCATCTCCACACCGTTGAGCACGAAGTCGTAGCTCTGGGTGCGCACGTTGCCCGGATCGGACTCGATCTTGTCCAGTTCCTCGGCATAGGGGGCCGTGAAGGGATGGTGCACCGAGTAGTAGCGGCCGGTCTCCTCGTCCCACTCGAACATGGGAGCGGAGTGGACCCACAGGAATTCCCACTGTCCCTTGCTCACGAGCTTGAGCGTCTCGGTCCCGAGCTTCACGCGCAGCGCGCCCAAGACATTCTCGACGTTCTTCTTCTTGTCGGCACCGAAGAACAGGACGTCTCCGTCCTCCACGTCCATCTGCTTGGCAAGCTCGGCACGGATCTCGGCCGTGATGTTCTTGGCGGCAGGCCCGTTCCACTCGCCCTTCTGGACCTTGATCCAGGCCAGGCCCTTGGCGCCCATCTTGCGCACGTAGTCGGTGAGCTTGTCGAGGTCGTTGCGGGTGATCTTCTCGGCCGAGCCCTTGGCATTGATGCAGCGCACCACGCCGCCTTCGTTGGCCGGATTCTGGAACACCACGAAACCGCAGGTCTTGGCCCATTCGGTGACGTCCACGATCTCAAGGCCAAAGCGCAGGTCGGGCTTGTCAGAGCCGTAGCGGGCCATCGCCTCGGAGAATTCCATGCGACGGATGGTGGCGGGCATCTCGATTCCCGCGACATCCTTCCAGACGCGGCGCACGCAGTTTTCCGCGATGTCCATGATGTCGTCCATCTCGATGAAGGACATCTCGACGTCGATCTGGGTGAACTCGGGCTGGCGGTCGGCGCGCAGGTCCTCGTCGCGGAAGCACTTGGCGATCTGCATGTAGCGGTCGTAACCGGCCACCATCAAGAGCTGCTTGAAGATCTGCGGGGACTGCGGCAGGGCGTAGTAGGTGCCCGGGTGCACGCGGCTGGGCACCAGGTAGTCGCGGGCGCCTTCCGGGGTGGACTTCCCGAGGATCGGGGTCTCGATGTCGAGGAACCCGTGCTCGTCGAAGTAGTCGCGCACCACCTTGGTCACCTTGTGGCGGGTGATGATCTGCTTCTGGACCGGGGTACGGCGCAGGTCGAGGTAACGGTACTGCAGGCGCAGCTCCTCGTTGACCTTGACGTGCTCGGAAATCTCGAACGGAGTCGTTTCGGCCTTGTTCAGCACCGTGGCGGACTTCACGAAGATCTCCACTTCGCCGGTGGGGAGCTTGGGGTTGGCGCCGCCGCCGCGCACGCGCACTTCGCCCGAGGCCTCGACGACCCATTCGGTGCGGAAGCGGTCGGCCATGGCCGCGCACTCCTTGCCGCAGATGTCCGGATCGAACACCAGCTGGGTGAGGCCTTCGCGGTCGCGCAGGTCGATGAAGAGGACGCCACCGTGGTCACGGTAGTTCTGGACCCAGCCAGAGAGGGTTACGGACTGACCGACATGGGAAGCGCGCAGCTCCCCGCAATTGTGTGTGCGACGCATAGTGGAGCCAAATCTAGCAACGCCCCGGGATCCTGGCGCCCCCTGGCACGCACGCCGCGTCGCCATTGCCCCCGACCGTGACCCGACAGGGCCAAGACCCCGCAGCCAGGCTGGATGCAGCGGCAAGGCCGCCCCGCGTGGACCGGGGCGAGGAGGCTTGGTGAGGCCGCTCTTCGTGGCGTGGCACGTGCACACTACGAAAAACGCTTGGAGCGGCCGAATAGGGCGGGACCAGGCCCGCCTCCAGACTTTGGCTCAGAGCATCTTTTCGGGGTGCTGCAGGTCGCGGATCAGGTTCCAGGTGGTCTGGCGCTTTTCGGCCCACAGGAGCCAAAGGCTCATGGCCAGGAACCACAGGTCGCGCAGGATGGTGTTCACCGAGGCCGCCGTCCCGTGGCCGCCCTGGGTGAAGCAGCCGCACTCGAAGTTGATGCCGCGCGCGACGCCTTGGCCGATGGCGATCAGGAACATCACGTAGAGCACGTTCAGGACCGTGGCCGCCTCGAGGCTCCAGATGCCCAGGAGCACCAAGGCGCCGGCGAAGAGCTCGACCCAGGGAAGCCACAGGGCCCACAGGTTCACCAGCACCTGCGGCAGCAGGTGGTAGTTCCAGACCGAGTCGGCAAAGCCTCCCGAATGCAGGATCTTGTCGATGGGCGCGTAGACGAAGATGCCGCCGGTGAAGACGCGCAGCAGCAAGAGGACGACGGGGTGGCGAAGCAAGGGAATCACTTTTCGATCTCCAGTTTGGCGTCACGCCACTCGACCCATCCACCGAAGAAGCAGTGGATGTACTTGTAGCCTTTTTCCTTGAACTTGCGGGAAAGCACTTCGCTGGCACGGCACTCGATGCCGTCGCAATAGACCACCAGCGGCCGGTCCTTGGGCACCTTGGTCTCGAAGGCGGCGATGAGCGAATCGAAGTCCTCTTCGGCAAAGCTCACGGCGCGGGGGATGTGCCCGCGCTTGTATACCGAGGCGGGGCGGGCATCCACGAACAGGATGGCCGAGTCCTTGTGCATCAGCTGGGCGGTGTCCAGGTGCAGGGGCGTGATGCCTTCCTTGCGGGCCAGATCGGCCTGCGAAGGGCGCAAGAGCGGGATGGAATCGGGGCGCACGGCATTGACGGCCAAGGCCGTTCCGAAAGCCGCCAAGCCGATGATCAGAAATCGGGTGGGGTGCATGGTCATGGGTTGAATCCTGTCACTCGGAGGCGTAGAGATCTTTGGGAAGAGTTTTCGAATTCGAGCTCGACTTCATCGGAGATGCCGCGCTCGGAGAGGCCGGGGCGGGTCTGGATCTCCAGAAGATAGCCACGCACAGCCCCTTTGTTGGGGGTGACTAGCCAGCGTCCGTCGCGCTGCAGGAACTGGGCGCTGGTGGTGCGCACCACCACCTGGCGCACGCTGGCGTGCTGGAGGTTTCCCATGTCCACGAACTCGGGGATGGCGATCACGCGCGAACGAACCTGGGCGGTCGCGACCAGGATCTTGGCACCTTCCATGGCCCCGTGCAGGGGCACGGCCACGTAGAACTGGGACCTGCCCGACAGTTCGCCGGTGGCAAGGGTTAGGTTGAGCTCCAGAGATTCTCCCGGCGCCAGGCGCTCGCGGGAGATGGTTCCCTGTAGGCAGGGACAGCTGCTGCCGGGATTTTCCAGGACCAGCGGCGTCCTTGCCGTGTTGCGGCAGGTCAGCTTGAGCTGGGCCGTCGCGCCGCGCGCCACGGTTCCGAAGTTGGGCGCTTCCTGCGAGCACTCCAAGGGAGAGGCCCCGCCCAGAGCAGGCAGGAGCAGCATTCCCAGGGCTGTCCGCAGGCAGGGGCACATCTCAGCGTTTCCGGAATTCCTCGATGGTGACGTACTGGATCAGGTCGTTCTGCTCGATCAGGCAGGAAATGTCCCACCCCGACAATAAGGTGCCGAACACGCTGTGGCGACCGTCTAGGTGGTTCTGGGCGGTCTGGCAGATGAAGAATTGCGAGCCTCCGGTGCCGGGGCCTGCGTTGGCCATGGAAAGCGCTCCTGGCACGTGTTTGAGGTCGGAGAATTCGTCGGGGATGGTGTAGCCGGGGCCACCGGTGCCGTTGCCGGCCGGGTCGCCGCCTTGGACCATGAAGCCGGGGATCACGCGATGGAACTTGAGTCCATTGTAGTAGCCCTTCTTGGCCAACTCCATGAAGTTGCTCACGGTGATGGGGGCCTTTTTGTGCTCCAGGCGGAACACCATGTTGCCGTACTGGGTCTTGATGGTGGCGTGCACAGAGTCGAGGGCCGTGAAATCCGGCTTGATTTCTTTGGCCTTCTGGGCCGATGCCCCGACGGCCAAGGCCATGACGATTCCCAAACAATAGCGGATCATCTGTATCTCTCCTGGTGTAGATGTAAAAGGTTACAAAATGGTGGATCTGTCGGCTTCAAGGACGGCGCAGCGCCATCGTCACCAAGGTTGCGGTCGGAGCATCCTCGCCGACGGTCGCGACGGCCTGGACCAGTCCTTGGCGGGCGCGGGCCTCGTCCATGCCCAAGGCCAGCAGGGCAAGCAAGGCGTCGTGGCTCGGGGAGGCCAAGGCGAGGCTTCCGGGAAGGCCTGGCTTGGGAGCAGGCAGACTGATCTGGAGCTTGCCCATGGCATCGGTCAGGGAGGCCACCAGCACCTGGGCGGTCTTCTTCCCGATGCCCGGCAGACGGGTGAGCCGGGCGACATCGCCCTGCACGATGGCGCCTGCCAGCTCCTCGGGGGCGATGCTGCCCAGCACCTTGATCGCCACCTTGGGCCCGATCCCGGGGACGCTGGTGAGGCTGCGGTAAAGCTGGCGCTGCTCGTGGCTGGCAAAGCCCACCAGCTGCAGCGCGTCTTCCCGCACTACAAGCTCCGTCTGCAGCGTCATTTCCTGGCCCAGGGCGGGGGATTCCTGCACCACGCTCTGGGGGACATCGATGCCGAAGCCGATGCCTCCCACATCCAGGACCAGACGGGTTTCGTGCTTCTGGGACACGCGGCCCCGGATAAAATCGATCACGTGAGTCCGTTCCTTGTTGGGTTCACTCGCCCAGCCGCAGGCCGGGCGACATCTCCAGTTGCAGCGCGTCGGCCGTGCCGCGTTCGATGCGCCAGAGGGCGGCGGCGGCGATCATGGCGGCGTTGTCGGTGGACAGGGCAGGCGAGGGGAAACGGCTCCAGAAGCCCTTCTTGCGTCCCAGCTCCTCCAGCCGCTCGCGCAGGCGGGGGTTGGCGCTCACGCCTCCGCACACCGCCACGCCCGGCAGGCCGGTCTTCTCCAGCGCCAGCACCACTTTCTTGCACAGCGCGTCCACGATGGATTCCTCCAGCGAGGCGCACAGGTCGTTGCGGCGGGCCAGCACCGCTTCGGGGCCCAGTTCGCGCGACAGCCGCAGCACGGCGCTCTTGAGGCCCGAGAAGCTGAAGTCGAGGTTGTCCCCGGGCATGGCGCGGGGCAGGGCAAAGGCCTTGCGGTCGCCATCGCGGGCCAGGCGCGACACGAGAGGGCCGGCTGGGTAGCCCAGGCCCAGGAGCTTGCCGCACTTGTCGAAGGCTTCGCCGGCGGCATCGTCGCGGGTCTCGCCCAGCATCTCGAAGCGGCAGTCGGTATCGACGCGGCTGAGCTCGGTGTGGCCGCCCGAGACGGTCAGGCAAAGGAATGGCGGCTCCAGCGGGACGGAAAGTCGCACGGCGGCCAGGTGGCCTTCCAGGTGGTTCACACCGTACAGAGGCTTTCCGGCTTCCAGTGCCAAGGTGCGCGCGAAGGCCGAGCCGACCAGGAGCGGTCCAGCCAGGCCCGGTCCGCGCGTGAAGGCGATGGCGTCAAGCTGGTCGACGGTCAGGCCTGCCTCGGAGAGTGCCGTGCGGACGATGCCCGGCAGCAGGCGCAGGTGCTCGCGCGAGGCGATCTCGGGCACCACGCCGCCGAAGGTTTCGTGCACTTCCTGGGTCCGCAGCACGTTGGCGCGGACGTTCCAATCCTCGACGATGCCGCAGGCGGTCTCGTCGCAGGACGTTTCGATCCCGAGAATGATCAAGTCAGAAGTCTCCTGGAGGCTGGCGCCAGGGGTGGGCCAGGTCGTAGATGGTCTTGGCGGGCAGGAAGGTTTCGGGGGGGATTTCCACGAAGAGCGTCAGCCAGTCTCCCATGGAGCCGTTCCAGAGGCCGGGATGCTCTAGCACCCGGATGGGGCCGTTGAGGGCATCGGGCTTGTGGGAGACGAAGGCACGGCTGGCGTCGCGGAAGCGTTCCAGGTCGTGGAGCGTCCCGTCCGGCTGCCGCAGGCAGCAGGCCATCTCCACCGGATTGAAGTGGGTGGAGCCGTGCAGCAGCTCGCGCTGGGACGCTTCCTTCGAGACCTCGCTCTGCTCCACGATCTGCAGGCCTTTGCCCTCCACCCAGAACGGCCCCCCGCCAGGGGCGCCGTCGTTGCGCACCATGCCCGCCACCCGCACGGGGCGGTCGGCCGCCAAGCGCAGGGCCGGGATGTCCAGTTCCTCGTTGCGCCCGAATTCGTGCAGGAGATCCCTCAGATCCTTCGCGGCTGAGGCTTCCTTCTGGCTGCCGATCGCACTTTGCAGCAGACGGTCGCTGCGCAGGCGCAGCTCCAGGGCGATTCCAGCCAGAGCCAGACGCCATGGCACGATCAGTCCCTGCCGCCAACGGGGCTGGATGTTGTCGATGTTCTTGATCAGGATCACCTCGCCCGGGGTCTGGGAAAGGTTGCAGAGCAGGCTGCCGTGGCCGCCGGCGCGAAGGAGAGGGTGTCCTTGGGCGTCGCGGGCGATTTGGCTGTCCTCGCGCATGGCCAAGGTGTCTGTGGAGGGTTCCTGGGCGGTGATCAGGAGATCCAGGCGGCACTCGCGATCCGTGGCGATCCTGCCTGCCTGCTCCTGGAGCTCCAGCACCATGCCGACCAGCTCCGAACCCAGGGTCAGATGCAATGTGCCGAAGTTCCCTGGCCCCAGGATGTCGCAGGTCTCGTGGATTTGCTCCTCGAAGGCGGTCCGGATCCCCTCTTTGCCCGGGGCATGGAAAGGAAGGAAGGCCTTGGGCAGGTCGGGCCATCCCAGTCCGCCTTCGGATTGCGGGCTCAGCATCTTCAGGGTGTTGCCTGCCGTGTCGGATGGGTCGAGGCCGGCGGCCTTCAGAGCGCGTTCCACCACCGGGATGCTCATCAGATAACGAGTGGGCAAGTGGGCGGACAGGTGCTCCAGGTTCTTGGCCAGCTCGCGCAGCGAGGCGAACATGCGGGAAGCCGCTCCGGAAGCGGGAACGAAGAATCCCAGACGGCTGGGCGTCTCGTGGGTGCGCCGCGTCCAGCGGTCGCGCTGCAGCAGGGTGAGGCGGGCGATGCCGTCGCCAATGCGGGCGGCACGCAGGAGCCTAGGGGCCGTGGTTCCTTCGGAGAGGAGCCGGATTTGTCGTCGGGCTTCCTCCGGATGAATGCCGTGGATGGAAAGCCATGTCTCGTCTGCGGGGGAGAGAGGCATTGGATCCTTATCGAGGGATGGGGTGGGTTGCGCTAGAAAGGACGGTGATGTCTGTACGGATCCGCAGGAGCCAAGTGTCTTGGGGATCGTGATTCAAGGGACTTAGGTCGTGCTGCAAGGCTGTGTGGACGGCTGTGACGGTTCCAGAAACGGGGGAGTACAGGTCGCAGCTGGTCTTGGAGGACTCAAGCACGGCGGCACTCTGGCCGGTAACGAGGATTTTTCCGATTTCTGGGAGTTCCAGGGCGACGATTTCGCCGAGATCGGAAAGGATCGAGGCCGAGATGCCCAAGGTCGCGATCCCGTCTTCGAGTCGGACCCACTCGCGGGTCGGGGCGATGAAGGGCTGGACTGGAATCACGCAGGCGGCCATGCTCTCCCTTGAGTTGAAATCCTGGCAAATGTGGACTTCGAAAGATAGGTACTAACTTCGAGCGGGTGCGGAGGGGTTGGCACGTCCATGTGTTTGCTGGTGCCTGCTGAAAAATACCCACCAGCATTTGTTGATGGATGTTATGCAAACGAAGAAGGCTCCCATTGCCGGGAGCCTTCTTGAGTTGGGGTACAAGGATTCGATCCCCCCTGTAAACATCGGCCTTCCAGGGCGATGTCGGA